>WNGR01000103.1_pt1 | contig 105141 bp, 104 predicted proteins | sample 5407581 | NCBI WGS metagenome assembly WNGR01 (sample SAMN13153383, study PRJNA577476) | soil metagenome | isolation source: 80 cm soil or saprolite under Garry oak tree replicate 2 | place: USA:California | collected 2016-06-15
TATCCAGGCAGGGCAACCCGATGGGGCACTCAAATAGATAACACGGATGACAGGGGGTTACACGTCTCAATAAGCGATGGGGCACGGCACGGGGTTGCCATTGTTGCTCATAATCGGTACCTGAGAATAACACGACCTGCGGTGTACCTACGGCATCTGCCAGATGCATAGGCAATGTGTCATTGCAAATTACCAGTGTTGCTCGTTCTACCAACGCGGCGTATGCGGACAGAGTTGTTCCACCTATTAGATAGCTTGCCTTTGGAGCTTGCTTCCGCACGGTCTCTATCAGTTCTGTCTCGCGCTCGACACCTGTTACCAGTACTGGCCATCCTTTTTGCTCCAGCAAGTGTGCCACTTGCCCGAAGCGTTGTGGTGGATAGCGACGTGCCTTGGCACTGGCTCCTGGATGTAGCAGCATAAATGGTTCATCTTCTCTTATGCCTGCTCTGTGCAATAGCTCAGGAACGGATCTGCGTGCCTCGTTGTCAATGGCTACGGTCAAATGTCGCGCATGTACTTCAAATCCCAGGTGCTCAACTAAGCGCAGATTACGCTCCACCTGGTGGAGTTCGTCGGGCGCACTGCGTAGCTCGGTTGTGAGCGTGCTGCCGCCGAACTCTTTTGATTCTCCGGCTCGTAGAGGGATACCGGCTAGATAGCAGACATACCCAGCTACATGGGGAGTCTGGCTAAAGGAAGTGAAAATCAGTGCAGCATCAAACTGTCGTGCGGCTAGCATTTCGATCAACCCTCGTTCGCGCACCGGATCAAACGGTATGCGTCCGCCTACGTCCTGCCAGACCACGCGCCATGTGAGCACTTCATCAACCCAGGGGAGCAATGGTACTGCCGTTGTACCCGCAGGACTCGCCAGCAAGGTCAATTTTGCCTGTGGCACTGTCTCCTTCACCGCACGTAACGCTGGCCCCAGCATGATCACATCGCCGATGTTGTCCAGCCGCACCGCCAGGATATTTCTGGCCTCTAGCCACTCTTTCACCGTCTCACCTCCTCTGTCCTACCTGTGTGCCCACGGCACTTGCTAGCAGGGTTAAGTGGGCATGGGATAAGGAGTGCTTGATGCCATGGAGAGCGGGCGTTGTGACCAGCACATCGCCCAGATTATCCAGGCGCATTGCCAGTCCTCGCCTCACATCTTGCCAGCGGGGATCGATCATACCTGCGCTCCAATTTGTAGAGATGGCGACCAGCGTGGAGGACGATAGGTTAACTCGGCTGAGGTATCTCCTCGCACAAAGGTACGGATGATGCGTAACGCATGGAGAGTATCACGAGCGACATAATCGGGATTGCGTATGGCCTGGGTCGGTAGTTTCTCAGTACCCAGATCGACCAGAATAGTACGACACCCGGCACGTTTACCTGCCTCAATATCATCCAGAATATCGCCTACGAACCACGAGCATGGCAGATTGAGTTCTAAATCAGCTGCAGCCCGTAGGATCATTCCTGGCTGGGGCTTGCGACAATCACACTGTATGGCTAATTCTGGAATAATACCATCTACGTGATGCGGACAATAATAAATTCTATCTAATCGGACATCCCAGCGGGCTAACATGTTTTCCAGATGCTCATGGATCCGTTCTAGATCGGCTTCCGTAAAGTGGCCACGTGCCACACCTGACTGGTTGGTAATCACGACTAAGCGCATACCTGCTTCTTGCAGGATATGTAGCTCTGGGCCAATGCCTTCATACAGACGTAATTGTTCAGGCTGTGATGGATAATGACCAGGATGCACGAGCGTCCCATCCCGATCTAAAAAGAGCGCATATTGTTTTTGAGAATCAGACATTTATTTCTTTCTTGGGTATCCGAGATCAAAAAACTATCGTCATTCACTTCCTCGACCTTCCTCATCCCTAAAAACTGTATGATTGTATCTTTGTCACTTATAGAGTAACTGAATGCTCTCAAATAATGCAAGGATAGAGAAAATTTCTAAGGAATTTCTAAACTTTTGACATAGCTATAGTATAGAAAGCGTTCAAGCTAACGGGTTTGAGGGACTGATATCTTGCATCATTGTTTTATGCTAAATGCTGTAGGCGTTTTCGTTATCGTGAACATATTAAGAGCTTATTCGGAGATTCTAAAACGTTATGGCAACAATTCCAACTGACGTTCTCATCATCGGCGGTGGCATTACTGGGGGAGAGATTGGCGCACAGGCTTCTCGTGCGGCTGCTGGTCTGCTGGCTCCCCTCGGTTCTCTCTCCGGTCCTGGCCCTCTCGCCGATTTGCTGCTTGCCAGCTGGGCTATCTTTCCCAAACTGGTCCCTGAACTCGAAGGTATCAGTGGCTTGACTACCCTTTACCATCAAACTGGGGCATTGCGCATTGTACGTAATCCCAAAAACATTGCTAACTTGCGTAAGCGTATGTTGGCGTGGGAGCCTCTTGGTCTTACCATGCACTGGCTGAGCGGTTCTGAAGCTCGTCAACGTGAACCGCTTCTTGCGTCCGATGTTTCTGCTGCGATCTATGCACCGCAGGAAGGACAGATCAAAGCACCGCTTCTCACGTCAGCCTTTGCCCAGGCCGCTACTCAGCTTGGAGCAAAGCTTCATAGCCACCGGCAAGTTCTCAGCATCCAACATAGCGGTAACAAAGTTATCTCTGTTTGTACTGCTCAAGGGGAAACCATTGCCTGCAATCATCTTGTGCTGGCTAACGGGGCGTGGGCCAATTCTCTCGGCCAGCTTTTGCAGATTGAGCTGCCTGTCGCGCCTCAGCGCGGGCAGATTCTCTCCCTTCAACAACCTTCAACGCCTCTCCAGCACATTATCTTTGGTGAAGCTCTCTACCTTGCTCCCAAACAGGATAATACGATCGTGGTTGGGGCTACGAAAGAAGATGTTGGTTTCGACTCTTCTATTACCGTTAGTGGTGTATCATGGTTGCTCAATTCTGCCCTGCAGCTTGTTCCCGCTCTTGCAACCTGCTCCATCAACGAGATATGGACGGGCTTTCGTCCCAAAATGCCGGACAACTTGCCCATATTGGGTAAAGCTCCCGGTTGGGAAAATGTGACGATAGCTGTTGGGCACGGTAGTGTTGGTATTATGCTCAGCCCTATTACTGGTAAGACTATCGCTGAACTGGTTGTTACGGGAGAGACGCCAGCACTTCTCAAACCCTTCTCGATAGAAAGATTTCAGTCCTGACATTCTTTTTGTATTCTTCATCTTAATAATTGACAATGTCAGCACAGTAGTATATACTCCCATTAGGGCAATTTCGTACCATACATCTTCATGGAATGAAGGTGTAATGCCGAAAGAAACATTCTCATGGACACCAATATCCTCGATACAATTGACATGCGGGAGCTGGGTAAGGAACTTCAACAGGCACGCACGAAGCGGGGCCTTACCCAGCAAGACGCGGCTAAAATTATTGAGGTTGCTCGCACGACGATCACCGCGATTGAGAAAGGTGAGCGGCGTATTAAAGCGGGTGAACTCATCAAACTCGCTCGTGCCTACGGTCATCAGGTCAGCGATTTCGTGCGCCCGCGCCCAAAAATCGAGCCATTTCAAGTGCAGTTCCGTGGCCCAGCCCAACGCAGCAGCGAAGATGAGGCTAAAATTACTCCTTATATTACTGAGTTGGAGGAACTTTCCCGTAATTATCTGGAACTCGAACAGATCGAAAAAGCTCCTCTTGTCCATAAGTATCCGCCCGAATATGAGATTACTGGACTACGCACAGAGCAGGCCGCTGAAAGCGTGGCTCTTGAAGAACGTAACCGCCTGGGCCTTGGCGATGGGCCAATTTCAATTTTACGTGACATCCTCGAACAAGACGTTGGCCTGAGAATATTCTATCTGCCGCTATACCCTTCAAAATTTTCGGCCATCTACCTTTACGATCATCAATTAGGGGGATGCATCGCCATCAATAGTCTTCATCCAGAGGAGCGTCGTCGCTGGTCACTTGCCCACGACTACGGCCATTTTCTGGTCCATCGCTATAAACCTGTGGTATTTGTCGAAGATAGCTACCGACGCTTGCCAGAAAGTGAGCGTTTTGCTGACTACTTTGCGCTCTACTTTTTAATGCCAACGAGTGGCTTAAAAAGACGCTTCAATGATATTCAGCGCACAAAACAAAAAATCACTCCGGCTGATCTCTGTACTCTGGCTCACTATTATGGCGTCTCTGTCGCAGCCATGACCCTTCGGCTTGAAGATTTGAAACTACTACCTACCGGCATATGGGATAAGCTGCGTGAAAGAGGGGTTAAAGTGCGTGAAGTACAGCAACAGCTTGCAGTGGGAACAGTTCCAGCATTAGACGAAAAATTACCCATGCGCTATCGGTATCTTGCCGTTGATGCCTTCGACCGGGGATTAATCACTGAGGGCCAATTCGCACGCTTCCTGGAAGTTGATAGAGTTGAAGCCCGCTATATTGCCGAAATTTTGCGACAGCATACAAGCGACGTAAGCGATAACTCTCCCATCGATCTCGATATGACACAATCGCTGGGTGCTTAATGCAGTATCCTCAGACGGACCAAGGGAATGGGAAAAAGCCAGAGAGCTTGCCTCCGCTTGTCATGCTGTCTGATGCGTCTCATTGTACAGAACCAATCCAAACAGGTCAAGGGTTTTTGCATTAGGAGGATGTAGTTGACGACCAAACTCATTTTCTCCCAGGACTGTATTATTCTCGATGCCTGTTGTGTCATCAACTTATACGCATCTGGGCAAATGGGCAACATCTTACAGTCTATTGCTAAAGTCGTAGCTGTAGCTGCATACGTTCGGGATGAAGAGGCTCAAAGGATTTATGCAGGAGATGGAACACAAAAGTATGAAAAAATCGACTTGCAGCCTTTTATCGACTCCGGCCTACTTACTGTGGTATCGCCTGAAACAGAAGCAGAAGATATTAGCTTCGTCAATTTCGCCGCTATCCTTGGAGGCGATGGAGAAGCTGTTACTGCTGCTATTGCTTTACACCGCAATTGGTCTATAGGCAGTGATGACCGCAAGGCCATCTCTTTTTTTGTGCAAAATATGCCTCAAGTGCAGATCATAACCACACCGGAATTGCTGAGATACTGGGTTGATGCTATAGAGCCCTCGTCTGAGATGGTGCGTATCGCTTTACAAAACATCCGCAGAAAAGCCAGATATGAGCCTCATCCCAAACATCCACTATGTGATTGGTGGCGAGCAAATAGATAAATTTGTTTCAGTCACAGCCACGATGGCTCACCCTCATCTTAATCCCCCGCTTTGGTCGTAGCGTAACAATCGGCTCTGGCTCAATGTGTTGTCCTGGTATGAGGTCGAAGGTGACACGTTGGGCCAGCGTTGCGAGTACGAGATGGCTCTCCATCAGGGCAAAATGATTGCCGATACAGATGCGTGGGCCACCGCCGAAGGGAATATAGGCATAGCGCGGCAATCGCTGTTCGGCCTCTGGTGTGAAGCGAGTAGGATCAAAGTGTTCGGGGTTGGGGAAGTAATCGGGTCTGTAATGCATGGCGTAGGGGCTAATCAGTACGAGCGTGCCTGCCGGTAAGTCATATCTGCCTATTGTCACGGGGCGGATAGCCTGTCGTGCATAACCATAAGCCGGTGGATAGAGACGCATCGACTCTTTCAAGACTTGCAGAGTATAAGGCAAGTTGGGCAAGTCGGCAAAGGTTGGTGGGCGCCCTCTCAGGACACTATCTACCTCATTGCGCATAAGCGCATATATTTCGGCATGTTGTGCGAGTAGATACCATGTCCAGGTTAGCGCAACGGCTATCGTCTCATGGCCAGCAAGGAAAATAGTCATAGCTTCATCGCGTACCTGCTTGTCGGTCATAAAGCTGCCATCGTCTTCATCGCGAGCATGGAGGAGCATGGAGAGCAAATCGCCACGGTCTTTACCTGTGCGACGCCGTTCCGCGATCATCTGGTAGATGGTGGCGTTCAGACGGTCGATGGCTTTATGTAGACGCTGATTGCTGGGTGTTGGCCATGTATAGGGGATATGCACTAGAGCGGACATCTCAGAATTGAAATGGTGCATGGCGATGGTGAGGGCTTTGCCCAACTCTTCAGCCTCGCCCAGTACATCGGCATCGAAGAGCGTTCTGCCCACAATCCAGAGGGTCAAACGCATCATCTCACGGGCAATGTTGATAACCTGACCATCAGTCCACTCTTTCTGTATCTGCTCGCTATAGTTGACCATGATATCGGCATAGGAGGCAATGTGGCGATGTTGAAATGGTGGGGCAACCAGTTTGCGCTGCCTCTTATGAAACTCGTTCTCACTGGTCAGTAGGCCGTTACCTAGCAGAGGGCGACCGTAAATACGCAGATTGGGTGTCTTCTCAAAAGCCTCGGCATGTTCCACCAGCACGGCTCGTGCCAGTTCAGAGGTATTCATCATTACAACAGTACGTGGTCCAAGCTGAACAATTCCAATATCCCAGTGTTGTTGGGTCAAACGCATCAAGAGAGCAAGGCGGTTATTACGAAATTCGAGGAGGTTGCCCAGGAACGGCAATCCTGGTAGGCTGGGAATATCTGTTGGTGCAGTGATCTGAGTGGTCATGATCTGAACTCCTGAAAGTGCCACTATGCCTCATTGATTATATACAGTGGATGTTAGGCCTTCGTGACACTCCGCAAGGGCTAAAGCCCTGCGGCTTCTGACACTCCTGCATAGTCGGCTTCTTGAGAAGATGTAGCGTGGCTACGACTCACATGGAAACCGTAGTTGGCGAGGAATATCTGATGGTCGCTGCGCCATCCCAAGCGACACATCTTGAGCGGTGCCATGCTCGTTGCGGTCTCCATGCCTAACGAGGAAGAGAGATGGTCTTCGTTCGTTGTTGGCTTCTTGGGAGACGGCAACACCTGCTACTTTCGTAGCCCTCTCGTGCCACGCACAGGAGTGGGAGGCTTTTCCTGTGATGATTTTTGATAGCGCGTGATGAGACGCTGACCGATCACAAGACTGGCATTGCGATCCGCATTGCCCCGCATGCCACACTGAGGACAGAGTACTAACGGGGCACCAGAGGTATAGCCCTCTCCTGGTTGGCAAGCGCAGTAACGAGCAACAAGGCTCTGGCAACGGGCACATTCTCGACTGGTATTTCGTGGATTGACCCGACTGGTGAGAATGCCTTCGTTATATGCCTTGTACTTCGAATACTTGAAGATGCGGCCTTTCATCCAGAAGGCTCGTTTGCTATTGCCTCGACGGCTATATTTGCCTTTGGCAGGTTTGAGATGGCCCAGGTGCTCAAAGACGAGAATACTCGCCTCGTGCTCTTTGGCAAACTGGACAATGCGAGCGCTCACCAGATGCGAGATGTCCTCATCTCCATTGGCGATCTTGCGCCACAGGTCTACGTTATCCTGTTCGCCCTGCGCGATCATGCCAGTCTTGCGTCGGTTGCGTGCGATCCGTCCTAACTGTTTCTTCCTAAAGCCGGATATCTCTCTACCACCTCCAATGAACTTGGTGGCCAGGATCGTACCTTCAACAGTTTGAATGGTGCACACGGCTAAGTGTTCGTTGAGATTGAGATCTACTGCGCAGATTTTTGTTGCGGCAGTAGTGGTAACTTGTTTCTCGATTTTGGCGGGGCTGCTAAATTGCTTTTGCACAGGAGTGTGCAACCACCAGTGGTTGCCACGCCGGATAAGGGAAGGGCTTCCGTTCTCGACATCAAGAGGCAGTTCACGACCGGTAATGCGAACTTTGATCCAACTCCAGCAACTGCCGGTCCAGACTTTGAGCAGAATGGACGAGTCGGTTCGCTCCTTCCACTGACCTGCGTAGAGCGTGGCTGACTTGTTCCAGGAACGTGGAGGCACTGGTGGGCGCTCGGTGAATTTCTTCCCTTTGGCTACTGCCTTTTCCTGGCGCTTTCTCCACTTGGAGAGGTGTGAATAGAACGAGCGCGCTGACCCAAGAGCCGTATTGATAGCCGCACGACGAAACATGGCAGGAATATTCTCTACGAGTTCTTCCAGAGGCATGGCCGGAGTTGGGTTCTTGTTCGTCGTATGGGTGAGCATTTCTAGAGCGGTGAGGGCATCCTTATTGGAGAGGTCTAAGACTTTCTCGTGCGCCTGGATCACCTCAAAATAGAAGGCTACAACCCGATTGAAGAGAACCTGGTTGGCAGCAAACCACGCAGCATGATCGGCCCGGTAGTTCAAGACCTGCTTGATGGTCGTGGTTGCTTTTGCCATACTCCCTAAATCCCCTTCTGAGCTTCGATATAGCGTTGAATAGTTTCAGCACTGACGTTGCCTGCTGTACTCGAAAAGTAGCTCCGGGTCCACAGGGACGGTAATTTACTCAAGATAGGAGTAAACTCCTTGCGCAAGTGGAACGAGGTAAAGCCTTTCAGTTCCTTGACGACATCAGCTACACTATCAGAAGGCCATACCCGTACACACAGGTGCAAGTGATCGGGCTGAATAGTCAATTCAAGAATATCCCATCCTTTTTCAGCACACTTCTGCTCGATCAACTGTGCTAGACGGGCTTTGAGTGAGCCTGTAAGAATCGCCTTACGTCGTTTAGGACACCAGATGAGATGATAGACAATAAGGTGTACCCGATGCTCATCTCGTTGGTAGTCCATTTTATGGGTATCTGTCGTTTTCATTGGTGATAATATACACCGTTTTCGACAGAATTGCAAGAGGCAAGGGCTAAAGCCAACGAGAAGCCCGCCTGACCGCGTGGGATAAATCCGCAGCGGCTTGCGGCGGGTTTTCTGTCAAGGTGAGATGTAGAACTGTGTAGCCTTTTTGGCTCTCTGCTTTCTAAAGTCCTCAGTTGTCATATACAATGACACTAATAGTAACGGCTAACCGTATACCTATTAGACAAGAAAAGGCCCGTCAAAAACTGTATGGGAATGATTGCTATGCTACAACTGCAAGAAAAGACACTTGCTCATTATACTATTCAACACCGCATAGCGCGGGGAGGCATGTCGGAAGTTTATCTCGCCTGCGACGAGCAGACGCAAGAGCGGGTTGCTATTAAGGTTGTTCATGATAGTGACAGTGAGCATTTTGCACGTTTTCAACGTGAAATAAAAATGCTGAATAAGCTGGCACATGAATATATATTGCCCATCATTGAGTATGGTCGGCACGGTTCCTGGTACTACTGTGTTATGCCCTATATTGAACACGGTACGCTACGCAAGCGTCTTGCACAAGGGCCGCTCTCTGAGGATGAGGCGGACAAGATACTGCAACAGCTTGCTTCTGCTCTACAATTTGCGCACGATCATGGTATTCTCCATCGCGATATTAAACCCTCAAATATTTTGCTTCAAGAGGATGGGCATGTATATCTTGCGGATTTTGGCCTGGCAAAGGAAATGGGAGAGGTAAGCGAAATTACACAAATCGGCTGTTTGATCGGCACGCCGGAATATATGGCACCTGAACTGGCTGAGCAGCCAGCGACTCCCAGCAGCGATATTTATGCATTGGGTATTATACTCTATCAAATGCTCACGGGTCAGGTGCCTTTCAAGGGCAAAACGCCCATCTCTATCTATTGGAAGCAAATAAAAGAGCAGCCAGTGCCGCCCTCGGTTCTCAATCCGAGTATTTCCTATGACGTTGAGCAGGTCATATTAAAGGCACTGGAAAAAAATCCTGCACGCCGTTTTACAACAGTACAAGGGATGGTTGAGGCATATGCACGCGCAATGCATGCATCAGAGCAAACTGCTTCCGATATTCTCAAGGATGTGGCGCTGGCCCCACCTGTGCAGCGGGTGATACCGGTAGCAGTCGTGCGTGAGCGTCGGGTTCATCCTGCTGTTGTCGCTCTGCTTGCAGCATTTCTCTTGCTTGTCCCTTTAACGCTGGGCTTTTCCGTGTACAATAGCACCATCTCGATACAAGCACCACTCGCGTTAGGAGCTAATGCACAGCTTGCTGTAACTGTCCATAAACCATCTGAGTTTCCTGCTATCCCTAAACCAACCCTGTTGAAGTTACAGAAGCAGCAGGTAGACAGCACTTATGAGTACAGTGAGCAGAATAATGGTTCAGAACATCATGGGCATGAGCATGGACACCATGAGCATTAATGTAAACAACCCCTTGTGGAATGGGGATAAAAGCGGTATACTCATCGGCGGATGAGACAAATAACGGGAAAAGGAACACATGCATATGTCCGGACTGGAAGGCACAACATTAGGCCGCTACCGCATCCTGGAACGACTGGGTCGGGGGGGAATGTCAGATGTCTATCTCGCTCATGATGAGAATATGAACCGTGACGTTGCTATCAAAGTTGTAGGTAGTACTCATTCCGACTACCTTGAACGATTTCATCGTGAAGCCGAAGCCATTGGTATGCTAAGCCACCCTCATATTCTACCTGCCTATGATTATGGTGAACAAGGGCTATGGCACTACATGGTGATGCCGGTGGTTTCCAGTGGTACCCTCCGTGATTTTCTCGAGAACGGCCCTCTTCCGCTGGAACAAGCGGCCATGCTTCTTGAACAGATTGCCGGAGCCTTACAATTCGCTCACGATCAGGGTATCGTACATCGCGATATCAAGCCCTCCAACATCCTTATGCGGGATGAAGACTATGCTTATTTGGCCGACTTTGGGCTGGCTAAGTCATTGGAAGAGGGCAGTACTATTACCCAATCGGGAAATCTGCTGGGCACACCAGAGTATATGGCCCCTGAATTGGCAGAAGGGCCAGCTACGACCAGTAGCGATCTCTATGCCCTGAGTATCCTGCTCTATCAGATGGTTACCGGACAGGTACCGTTCAGTGGTGAAACACCTATTGCTGTCTACTGGAAGCAACTGCGTGACGAACCGCCTCCACCCTCTCAAATCAACCCTGCGATTCCTCCTGCTGTTGAATATGTCCTTCTACGTGCTTTAGATAAAGATCCGACACATCGCTACCAGACAGCCAACGAGCTGGTGCAGGCATATCTGCAAGCGATAACCTTCCCTGACCGCTTCATCGATCCATCACCAGCGTCTCCCAGTTACGACACGGCACCTATTGAGCCTGAACAGGTCGCTCTCTCCGCTGCACACGCACAGGCTCCGCCTAACGGAAGTCGCTTAGTGCTGTCCGATAGTCTCGCCGGTGTACCTGCGTCCACGACAGTGCCCCACCGTCGTCTTATTCGCAGACCCATGCCCAAAACCACACGGCGACGTTCTAGCCGTTCAGGTCCTCCGACTCCCCCACCTATGGAATCATTAACACCTGCCGTAGCACACGAAGCTCTGACCTCTGCGTATCCTCCTGCAACACCTGCCGTGGTACAGGAAGCCTTGACCTGGGCAGCTCCGGAACAGGAAGTTCTACCTGAGCCAGCCAGGAAGACACGACAACGCCGGATCGTACGCCGCAAGTACTCTACATCACTACCCGTCACCCGTCGCCGTTCCAGGAATTATGTTCGCATCAGTCTGATTGCTCTGGCCATTTTCGTGTTCCTGATTCTGATCGTTGGTCTCCCTCTGGCCTATATGGCAAACCGGGCCAATACTGAGGCACGTATCGCTGCCACCGCTGTTGCCGCCAAAGCTACTCTTAGTGCCCAGAGTACAGCTACTCGACAGGCAATGGCCACTGCCACGGCTGGTGTGGCTCTGACGGCGGTGAGTGGCGTGCCTCTACTACAAGATCTTCTAAGTAGCAATACGAATGGGCGTTGGAAAGAAAACAGTTCCTGTGTCTTTACCGGACAGAGTTATCATGTCAAAGTTCAACGGTCCGGTGCCGTGCAAATTTGTCCGGGCAACACTTTCCCTATCACCAATGACACGATCAGCGTTGATGTCTCGCTCCTCTCAGGTGATAATGCCGGACTGCTTTTCCGCGCCTCCACGCAACAATATTATGACTTCGAAATTACGGCCCAGGGCGAATTTTTCTTTCGTATGGATAATCCCGCCAGTGGGACCAACTACGCGTATATCATCAATAACACCAAAAGCAACGCTATTGTACTTGGCGGCAAAAATACCCTCCTTGTGATAGCCACTGGCGATGACTTCAAATTCTTCATTAACGGTATCTTCGTGGGTGAACAGCACGACGAGACGTTTAGCAGTGGAAAACTTGCCCTGGTTGCAGGGACGCTCAGCTCAACGAGGAGCGGTGAGGCTCGCTTCACGAACCTGCAAATTTTTAAGTTCTGAATTGGTAAAAATCTCTATCGCGTGCTTAACATTCTGAAGATTTGCACAGGTTTGGAGCTTGCCACAAGTCGGGAGTCGCGCTATCATATAAAGACGTACTCTACCACAGGGTAGCACATGACGAAGAAAAATTTTGTAAAGGATATCTATGCAACAACATACATTATCGGCTCCTGTTCTCCCTGGAACAGGGCTGGCTCGTTTTCTTGATGCTGGCCATCATCGCCAGCCCGATGCCACACCGGTCTGGTTTATGCGACAGGCTGGTCGCTGTCTTGCAGCATATCGTGAACTACGCAAACGTTACGATATTTTGACGATGGCAAAAACGCCCGAACTCTGTACGCAGGTCACGCTTATGCCCGTAGAGCAATTAGGGGTCGATGGTGCCGTACTCTATGCCGATATCATGCTGCCACTTGAGGGCATGGGCATTTCTCTGGAAATTCAACCGGATCTCGGTCCTATCATTCACAATCCCGTTCGCAGCATGCAGGATGTTCAGGCTTTGCGGATTATCGACCCGGAAGAGTCCACGCCTTTCGTGATGGAAGCTGTGCGTCTGGTACGCCGCGCCCTGGCAGGCAAACAGGCAGTTATAGGCTTCTCCGGTGCGCCCTTTACGCTGGCTTGTTACCTCATCGAGGGACGCCCATCGCGTGACTATGGCATGGCCAAATCTCTTATGTATGGTCAGCCCACTGTGTGGCATAGCCTGATGGACAAACTGACCGAAGTTGTCTCGCGCTATCTTGTGGCCCAGGTACATGCTGGTGCTGATGTTGTACAACTTTTCGATAGCTGGGTTGGTGCACTTGGCCCCAGTGCTTATAAACAATTCGTTCAGCCTTACAGTCAGCGCATCTTCTCGGCTATTGCACAAAGCGGTACTCCATCCATTCATTTCGGCACCGGTACTGCCAGCCTCCTGGAGTTGATGGCTGAAGCTGGCGGCGATATTATCAGCGTGGATTGGCGTGTGGACCTCGACAAGGCCTGGGAGCGTATAGGTTATGAACGTGGTATTCAAGGCAATCTCGATCCTGCCCTCCTGCTCACAGACTGGCAGACGATTGAGGCTGGTATGCACGATGTTCTGCGGCGTGCTTCCAATCGCCCCGGCCACATTTTCAATCTGGGTCATGGCGTTCTTGCCCCTACCGAGCCTGACATGCTACGTCGCTTAGTTGATGCGGTTCATGAGGCAACGAGACGCGATAGGTAGGAAAGGCAACAGGGCGACCACGAGGGTCGCCCAGGAGAAAGACTATGACTTCCCAAAGGCACGTTGGTGTCATTCTCATGACCTACGGCTCACCCGCCACTCTTGACGATATTCCTATCTATATCAAGAACGTTTATGGGGGTCGAGAGCCAAGTGCAGAGGTTATTAAAGAATTTCGTCGCCGCTATGCTCTTATCGGTGGCTCACCTCTCTTGCGTATTACTCGCGAGCAGGCGGCTGCGTTGCAAGAGGAACTGAAGGCACAATATCCTGACGGCCCGACTTTTGCTGTCGTGGCTGGTATGCGCTTTGCTCCACCCTTTATCGCTGAGGTGGCACCCGAAGTTGCCGACAACGCTCAAACGCTGGTTGGTATTATCATGTCGCCACAATACTCACCTATCATCATGAGTGGCTATAATCATGCCCTTGAAGAGGCTGTTGCCAGCCTGCACGATCTTGTGGTCAAGATCAGTCGAGACTGGCATCTACAACCCTACTTCCTGCAAGCTGTTGCCCAACGCGTCAAGGAAGCCCTCGACCGTTTTCCGGCGGATATGCGCGAGCGTGTACCTGTACTTCTCACGGCTCATAGTATGCCCAAACGGGTCGTTGAACGGGAACCCGACTATATTCATAATCTCAAGGAGACTGCGGCTGCCGTTGCTCAACAGGCTGGTCTGGCCTTCGACAGGTGGATGTTCTGCTACCAGAGTGCCGGTCACACGCCCGAAGAATGGCTTAAGCCTGACTTCGCCGATCTCATGCCCGAACTCAAGGCGGCAGGTCACACGCATGTCCTGATTGCTCCTATTCAATTCCTTGCTGATCATCTTGAGATTCTGTACGATATTGAGATTGGTGCGCGTGAGCAAGCCGAACAGCACGGTATTCAGTTCGCCCGTACTGAGTCGCTGAATACGTCGCCGCTGTTTATTCGGGCGTTGGCTGAGGTGGTGAAGGAGACCCTGGAAAGGGCATAATGAAGAAGGGCTGCCCGTGAGCAGCCCTTCTTCATTATGCCCTTTCCAGGGTTTCTTTGCCTGTTAGCATATCCTTATACCACCACCCGCTATCCTTCACAATTCTTTGTTGCGAAGGATAATCTACATAGACTATACCGAATCTCTGAGAGTACCCCAATGCCCACTCGAAGTTATCCAGTAGCGACCACACAAAATATCCCTTCAAAGGCACACCCTCTGTCATGGCCTGATGAGCCTTCAGGAAATGCTCGCGCAGATAATTCACGCGACGCGGATCGTGTACCTTGCCGTCCTCACTGACCTCGTCGGCAAAGGCGGCGCCATTCTCGGTAACGTATATTTCAGGGATGGCATAATCGGTATGCAGGCGTACTAGCAGTCGACGTAAGCCTTCAGGGTAGACTTCCCAGGGCATTGTTGTATATTCTGCGTCCTGGGGCTTTATCTGTTCGTAATTGCCGATTGGCTCACCTGGCTTCTGGTGAACGATTGTACGGTAATAGTAATTGACGCCTAGAAACTCTATTGGCCGTGCAATGATCTCGGCATCTCCTGTCTCCATTTTGGGTACAGAAACGCCTAGTGTCGGTAACAAATTGAGCATATCGGCTGGATAGCTTCCGCGAAAAACGGGATCAAGAAACCAGCGATTCAGCTTGCCATCAACATATTGTGCTACCAAGCGATCCTCTGGCGTGTCTGTCGCTGGCTCTGTAGGTGATAACGAAAGCGTAATGCCTACATGAGTTTGTGGACCACTATTCGTGCGTAAGATGGGAACTGCTAAGCCGTGTGCCAACAACAGGTGATGTGAAACCTGCCAAGCTAAATTAGGGTCGCGCAGGCCAGGAGCATGCCTTCCCGTTTCGTGGCCAATGAAGGTGCTCACATACGGTTCATTGAGCGTAATCCAGTTTTGCACACGATCACCCAGGCGACGTGAAACTATGTCGGTGTACTCGGCAAAGGCATAGGCTGTCTCACGGCTACCCCAACCACCAACTTCATCCTGCAAAGTTTGGGGGAGATCCCAGTGGTATAGCGTCACAAATGGCTCTATTTTCGCTGCTAGCAAGGTGTCTATGAGTCGCTCATAAAAATCCAGGCCAGCGGCGTTTACCTGTCCTCTGCCATGCGGTAAGATGCGTGGCCACGCGATGGAGAGGCGATAGGCATTCAAGCCCAACTCTTGCATCAAGCGCACGTCCTCGCGATAGCGATGGTAGTGATCGCAGGCTACATCGCCAGTATCGTTGTTTTGCACCTTACCAGGAGTTGCGCAGAAACGATCCCAGATGGACTCGCCGCGCCCATCTTCATGTACTGCGCCCTCGATCTGGTAGGAAGCTGTAGCTGTGCCCCAACGAAAATCTTCCGGAAATGATGTCATAGTTGTCTCTCTCTTTCATTTTTTGTATGGCAGGGGCAAGCCCAGCCACTACTATAGACGGATGTGAGCATGGCAGGGGCGAGCCCAGCCACTACTATAGACGGATGTGAGTGTCCTTGGCGTAGTAGAGTAGTGGCTGGGCTCGCGCAGCTGCCCCAGTCATGTTCGCCACCTCGCACTCGAGGCAAAAAAGACGCTCGCCCGTCACAGAGTGGAGTCATAAAGAGTTACCCCTACTGTTACAATTATTAGGTAGGATGTATCTATTCTACGCTAGCAAGTTTGCAATTGCCACAATCTGATCGTTACTCAAAGTGCCTGTGATGGTGACACCTACGCCTTTCTCTGTCCAGGAAAGTGTTGTAGAGCCACTATTGGTTGTGAGGGTACCGGTTGTACCGCGCAGTTTCACTGTCTGTCCTCCGCTGGTTGGTAAGTTCGCCAGAGCTTTCCCCTCAGCAATGGTGAAACTGGTGCTGCCCTTTATGTAGTTCAACGTATAAATCTGATTGCCGGGTGAGCCAAGGGCCGTTACATCCTGGAGCTGGTAATCAGTCTGCGTGCTGGGAATGCTCAAGAGGTGGTACCCGGCCTGACTCTCGGCCTGGGCCAGTGTTAGCGAGCCGGTACCAGGAGTGGCATTTTCTTGCAAAGGTAGCACTTTCACTCCGGTAGGCACCACGAAGGTAAAGGTACTCTCTGGAATAGGGGAATTGAGTACCAGCATGGGTATATCCAGCAACACCTGCCCAAAGCCGGAAATGTTTAAATTCACTTGCAGTGGCAGGCTGGTTGCTTTATCAATATAGACCTCGCCGGTATAGTTAAAATTGCCTGGTGTGCCACCGTTCCCGCTGCTGGCCGTCTGCGACTGTGGTACCACATGTACATCGTAGGCATCACGTCCATGGACTTTGGCCGAAGATGAGACTAAGGTGGCATCGCTTCGCGTAAACACGGATTGTACTAGATTTAAAATGAACTGGCTCTGTCCGCCGCCTATGCCACTGTTTGAGCCAGGCGTCGGTGTACCTGTCTCCGGTGTCACCTTTCCTGTGTAGACGACCTTTTTCTCTGGATCGTATTGCCATATCTGTTTGCCATCCGTTACCGTCACTGAGCCGTTGGTAAACTGGGAAATCGTTGACTGCCGCACTAGCGTGCGATTTTTGTTCGGCGACACGTTCCATATTTCGCTATTGAGCATCCCATTGAGGGTCTGACCACTGATCGTGACATTGAATAGTCCATGCAGGCTGCTTGCCGTATTCAGCTTTTGTGCCGTTGTTCTCAAGAGCTGGGTTCCTGGCCCCGGCGTTGGTGTCGGTGTCGGCGTCGGTTTGGATGCCGCCGGTGGAGAGCCACCACATGCCACCATGACGGCGCACACCAGTACGGTAAAGATAATTGTAATTACTCCAGCAGTTTTACGATAGCGAGACATGGCTGCCTCCTTGTTGTGCTAGGACGGAGTACATAGGTGTTCCTAACCCTTTTTTCTTTTTATTTACGCTGCGATATATCTTAAAGTATAACACACTGACACTCCCCGCGTATGAATGACGGGGGCTTTCCCGCGCCGGTTCGGTAAATAGATATATGCCCGCGGTCATCATGGGGTCATGGGGGAGTGCGGTTCATGTTTTTGCAAAGAGAGCAGGTGGGTGAGCCTGACCCCCACAAGGGGGGTCACTACATTTTGCATAGGGAGAGTAACAGAAGCTGTAGTGACCCCCCCTTGTGGGGGCTCTCAGGGGTAGGTTTTTTCCTTGGGCGAACAGCATACCCCAGCAACGGGCGGCCACAAGGGCCCTCCCCCCACATCCACGCCGCCCCCGCCCCTACGCGGACCAGCCTTGCAAGCCATTTCCCAAAAAACCTACCCCTGAGAGCCTTGTGGGGGTCAGGCCCGCAAAAATATGAACCGCACCATCATGCGGGTGGAGGGGCGTGTACATGAAGATTAACAAATTAAGCGGGTATCTCCAGAGAGATGTAGCGGCGGCATTTATGACGCCAGTCCGCCTCCGAAGCGGACTGGCGTCATAAATGCCGCCGCTACATCTAGCGTATCGGTACCTCGAAGAATTTGTTAAAATCCATCTACTCACTGCGCGTTCACCTCAAACACAGCACTCACCGTTTGAGACCCTGGTACGGCAATATTCACTTGGATTTGCCAGAGGCCGCTCATCGGAAACTGTACTCGGGCAACGTAAGTGCTATTGCCTTGTAAGGATGCATTCGTCTGATCAGTTCCCATATCCATGCTTTCCATATCGCTTGCTAGCGTCACCTGGGCGTTCGTTACAGGCTGCTGGGATGCATTGTTAGCAAGTTGTACTGTCAGAGTGGCGGGTTGAGTAATCAAGGGGGGATTGGGATGAACCTGTAAGGTAACCTGATAGGGGCCAGCTTGAGCCGTTTGAGTGGAAGCAGTGGCACGATGAGGAATAATGGAGGTAATAATAGTACCAAGCCATGTCATAAGGATGAGGAATGAGATGCCGAGCACAATAACGAGTAGATTACGCCTCATGAGTGAGTCACAGGCACCTCAACGTAGATGGCGCCATTTTTTACTTTTGCATTCAGCCTGGGTAGCGCACGCAAATAGAGTAGAGGAGCAACTCCCTTATCTGGCTTCCCATATTCGGTAAACCGGCCCCCATGGCAGGGGCAATGAAATTTGTGGTCGGAGTCTTGCCATTGTACAAGACAGCCCATATGCGTACAAGCTGCCGACACAGCGATGACTGGCCCGGCTTTCGCCTCCGTCGGATCATCCCCATCGTTGCGAATGATATAGCCAATCACTGCTCCAGAGGTAAAGCGTATAGCTTGATCGCCCAGTTCAGCGAGTGTAGCGACAAACTGCCAGGTTGTAAGCACACCTTCTCCGATAATGGGAGTGGTATAATTATCCTGGGTTCCTTTTACGAGAGGAGATTTTGACTGTTCAACCATATGATCGATAGCGGCACCGGCTACCAGCGAAGCTGCCGCTGCGGCCCCACCTGCTAGCAATGCACGCCGTGAAACATTGCCCAGCTTTTTCGCTTTACCCTGATTACCCTGATCTTGCTTCTTACGCAGAAAAGGAAATGCTTTACGTTTAGGTGGTTCGTGCAACTCTTGTTCGAGAAGAGCCTGTAACTCAGCTGCAAATTCTGGACGCGGCTCACCAGCTTCAGGTGTAGCAGAGCGGAAGAGCGCAGCCATACGATAGATGTTCGCCTGGCTGGGCGTTAGCTCCGCCGGTGGGTGGGCCACACGTCCTGCCTGAAGCTCCTCTATGTAGTGCTCCAGTTCCAGATAATCTTCAAATCGCTCCTGATCTTCACCTGACATAGCCTTGTTTCTCCGTAATGAGTCTACACCTCAAATGTTTCTGATGATACTTGCAACTCTGGCAACACTGGAGACAGTGAGCCACTGTGACTTAAGTATTGCTATATTACGATGTACTGGTAACAACATATTCAAGATCGGCCGCTCGCTTCAAGGCCCGGAACTGTAACACCTTCACATTCGCCTCGGTCAAGCCCAGACGCAAAGCCGTCTCTTTGATAGAGAGGTTAAGCAGAAAGCGACAGGTTAACACTTCGCGATAATGTTCCGGCAGAGCCTGGAGAATACATTGTACCCGTTCTTCTGGTCGGGTGCTGATGATGACCGGCTCTTCGTCGACAGGCCCTTCCCAACCCGCTTCCAACAAAGCGTCCAGCGAGTTAACCACTACGCGATAATGTGTACGCCAATAGTCAGCGACGGTTGTCCGTGCTACCTGGAACAACCATTTCTGCATACTCAGAGGGCCGCGCTCAGTATCAACACCGCGTACTGCCTTAATAAATATCTGCGACGTCAGGTCCTCAGCCTCTTCGCGGTTGCCTACCTTGCTATAAACATAGCGGTAAATGAGGCTCAGGTTCTCCTGATAGAACGTCTGAAACTCCTGCACATTCACCCTGGCTCCCCCCGCAGTAGTAACATCTATGTTTGCTTGTTTACTTTTCAGCGTACTCACAACGCCCTCTCTGCCAGAACTGCTCAATATTGACGTACTCAAATGACGCATGAGCCATAGCACTTATTACTACGTTTGTGAGTTACAAAGCTATGATACCACAATTGTAAAGCAAGGGGCTGGTGCATCGAAATAGCAAAGAGGGCGAGCTATGCTTTCACACCTCTGCAAATACGCGCACGTCTGCCAATCTTTGCAGAGGCGAAGCACGGCTCGCCCCGAAAAATGTTTGTCAGGGGATTGCTCTCTTCTACATTATATTATACACGAGGGGAGCAAATTTTGGTAGCCTTCAATGTGTCTTTTTTGGACTTCTGTATACAATCTTGAAAAAGCGTGTGTCTCTGACACTCCAACAAGGGTGCGGTTCATTTTCTTGCACAGATTCGAGAAGGATGGTAGAGGCGTCATCAATGCCGCCTCTACCATGTCTCGCGGGCTTGATGCAAAAAAGTGAAACGCACCTCTCCAACAAACGATGTTTGCGCAACACCCTGCTCTGCGGTATAATACAAACACAACGTTAACAACTGGTACGGAGAGGCGAGCACAAGGGTGGCTCTATTCATTGGCCTATCTGCCAATCAGGTTGTCTATTTTAGGCAGAAGACGTTGATGCTAGAGATGTGAGCACTTGTTATGATGCTGGTACGTTCACCGTACAAACGTGCATACCTTCATCAGGGCTAACTAGCACGCTCTTTCGCCTGTCCATCTATCGTTATGGTATGGTATCCCCTGAGGCTACCTGAAAACAAGGCGAGAGCAAGAGCGACGAGGCTACTGAAACAATACTGCCCTTCCTAATGTCTTTCTTTTTGCCTCATGCCCCCGCCTCCCGCCACCAGAATTGAGGAGAATTCATGTATAAGGGTCGATCTGGTATGTGGTCCTGGCTGCTCCATCGCGTCACAGGACTGGGCATCTTATTATTTCTCTTTATCCACATCGTGGATGTTTCACTGCTAGGCTTTGGTCCACGCGTCTATGATGAAGGTATCGCGCTCTTCGATAACGTCATCGTCCGCTTCCTCTCCCTTGCTATCGTTGGTGCCGTGCTGCTGCATGCCTTCAACGGCGTGCGTATTATGCTCATTGACTTCTGGAGCAAGGGTGTGCGTTATCAAGCCTTGATGTTTGGCATTGCACTGCTGCTGACCATTGTCGGGTTTATCCCTATTGCCTATTTCATCCTGGCCCCGGCTTTTTCGCTTTTGCAACCACATGCTACCACTATCGCAAAATAAGTATCGTCTACAGTATTGGGTGGGGGTGTGAAATTGCAGCCCCTCTAGAGGAGAACCGATATGCGTATTTCGACCGGCTATGGTGAGAGGCCTATGGGTGGTGGATTTGAAACCTTTTCCTGGTATTTCTTCCGCATTTCCGGCATCGTATTGTTGTTCCTGGTTATTATCCACCTGATCATCATGCACGTCACTACCGACGTCTCTTGCACAACCTATGATTTTGTGGCTAGCCGCTATGCTAATCCCTTCTGGCGGCTTTTTGACTGGGTGTTGTTAACCCTGGCCCTGTTGCATGGTGTGAACGGCTTACGCATTGTCATTGATGACTATGTACGCAGTCCAACCAATCGAGTTGTTTTACTATCCCTTGTAGGAATATTGACCTTGGCATTCTTTATGCTCGGTACGATAACGCTGATTACGTTCCAACCGGACGGGCACTCTATTGCAGCCTGCTTGCATCACTAGGAATGAGGTTACAGTATGTACCATAAATTTGATGTCGTCATTGTGGGAGCTGGTGGTGCAGGCTTGATGGCCGCCATGCAGCTTCCCCAGGCCAGTGTGGCCGTTCTCAGTAAGGTCTATCCTACCCGCTCACACACCGGGGCGGCCCAGGGAGGTATTGCCGCTGCTCTAGGCAATGTGGAAGAGGATCACTGGAAATGGCATATGTACGATACCGTCAAAGGTGGCGACTACCTCGTAGATCAGCCCGCGGCCGAAATCCTGGCTCGTGAGGCTATCGATGCCGTCTATGAGCTAGAGCACCGTGGTCTGCCCTTTAACCGTACCGAAGATGGACGTATCGACCAGCGCCGCTTCGGTGGTCATACACGCAACTATGGCGAAGGGCCGGTGCGCCGTGCCTGTTACGCTGCCGACCGAACCGGACACATGATTCTCCAGACCATGTTCCAGAATGCCATCAAGAATGAGGTGCGTTTCTTCAATGAATATCTCATGCTTGATCTGCTGCTCAGCGAAGGACGGGCTTGCGGCGTCGTTGCCATGGAAATCCGTTCAGGCGAGATTCACACCTTCCATGCTAAAGCCATCCTTTTTGCCACTGGCGGCTATGGTCGCGCCTGGCGAGTTACCAGCAATGCCTTTGCCTGTATGGGTGATGGCATGGCGATTGCCTACCGGCGGGGTATCCCCTTAGAGGACATGGAAATGTACCAGTTCCATCCAACGGGCATCTACAAGGTTGGTGTACTGCTGAGTGAGGCAGCACGTGGCGAAGGTGGTAAACTGCTCAACGGCAAGGGCGAGTATTTCATGGAACGCTATATGCCCACCCTCAAAGATCTGGCTCCACGCGATATCGTCTCACGCTGTATGGTGCAGGAGGTCAAAGAGGGGCGCGGTGTCGATGGCAAAGACTACCTCTACCTGGATGTGCGTCACCTGGGAGCCAAGACGATCGCCGAGAAGCTGCCTGATATCACCGACTTTGCTCGTAACTACCTCGGTGTGGAACCGATCACCGAACCGGTACCCATTCAGCCGACTGCGCACTACGCCATGGGTGGTATCCCTACCGATACTGATGCGCGTGTCGTGATTGATCCACAATGGACGCCTCTGCCCGGTTTCTATGCCGCCGGTGAGGTCGCCTGCGTTTCCGTACACGGCGCGAACCGCCTGGGAACAAACTCGCTGGTAGACCTGATCGTCTTTGGACGTCGTGCCGGTAAGCATATGGCAAAATTCATCAGTGAGAACGACCATGCTCCCTTACCATCCGAACAAGAGGGTTTTGGACGCGATCTAGTGAAGCGTCTGTATACCTCAACAGGTGGTGAATCGGCAACTCGTATTCGTAGCACGCTGCAAAACGAGATGGACGACAAGGTCTTCGTGGAGCGCAGCGATAAAAGCCTGCGGCACGCTCTCGATACACTGGACGGTTTACAAGATGCCTACCAGCGTGTGCAATTGCAAGATAAAGGCAAAAGGTTTAATACCGAACTGGTTGAAGCCCTTGAGCTGGGCTTCCTGCTCGATTGCTCCGAAGCTACCATTCATGGCGCATTGGCGCGTACCGAGAGCCGGGGCGCACACTTCCGCCTCGACTATACCAAGCGCGATGATGCTAACTGGCTCAAACACACACTGGCCTATAAGGGTACAAAGACTCATGATGTACGGCTCGAATACAAAGACGTCATCCTCATCGACGACCCCATATTCAAGCCCAAGGAACGGAAATATTAAGGAAGAGAAACAGAGGTCTTATGAACGTACAAGTACGTATCAAACGCTTTGATCCTGAGAAGGATAAGAAGCCGTATTGGGCGAATTATCGTGTTGAAGTTGATCCCATTGACCGCTTGCTGGATGCGTTGAACACCATCAAATGGACGCAAGATGGTTCGCTCACCTATCGCCGCTCCTGTGCCCATGGTGTGTGTGGCTCCGATGCTATGCGTATCAATGGACGTAATCGTTTGGCCTGTAAGGTACTCATGCGCGACGTGGGCGATAGAGTGACGATTGAGCCAATGCTCGGTTATCCGGTCATTAAAGACCTGGTTGTCGATATGGACCCTTTCTTTGAGAAGTACAAGAAGATTAAGCCGTACCTGATTACGTACGATAACGAGCCAGGTACGGAACGCTTGCAGAGTCCTACGCAGCGAGAGCGTTATGATGAAGGTACCAAGTGTATCCTCTGCGGAGCTTGCACCGGTTCCTGTCCGTCGGTATGGGGCAACCCTGATTGGGTGGGGCCAGCATCTATTGTCAACGCGCACCGCTTCATCTTTGACAGTCGCGACCAGGGAGCGGCGGAGCGGCTGGCTATCTTGAGTCAACGTGATGGCGTCTGGCGTTGCCGCACCATCTTCAACTGCTCTGATGCCTGCCCACGCGGTATCCCCGTCACGGACTTGATCGAACAGGTGAAACGTGCCATTGTCTACAATGAGACGGGCGAGTAATATCTCTAGACAGTACGAGTCATCCCAAATTTATTAGCAACGGAACGGATATCGCGTAGGGGTGGGGAAGGATGTATTTTTATGCAGATTGATACGACAGAGACGTGGCAACATCGTGACATCATCACCAATGGCATCCGTATGCACTACGTTATGCAGGGTGAAGGGCCATTGATTGTGCTGTTGCATGGTTTTCCTGAGTTCTGGTATTCCTGGCGATACCAGATACCTATGCTGGCAGAACACGGCTATACCGTTGTAGCTCCCGACTTGCGCGGATACAACGATAGCGATAAGCCACGTACGGGCTACGATGTAGCTACGCTGATAGGCGACATTGAGGGGTTGATTAAGGGATTAGGGTATGAGCGAGCGATAGTGGTTGGCCATGATTGGGGTGGCGTGCTGGCATGGGCCTTCGCTATGAGCTACCCTCATATGACGGAACGTTTGATCGTTATGAATGCGCCGCACCCGCAGGCCATGTTGCGTGAGTTGCGTACCCTCAAACAATTGCGTAAAAGCTGGTATGTGTTTGCTTTCCAGCTTCCCTGGCTGCCCGAATACCTGTTGAAGCGCAACAATGCCAACGAAATTGGGCGCATGCTCAGAGGGGCTGCCGTACAAAAAGCAGCGTTTGCACGAGAAATCACGGCCAAATATCAGGAGGCGATGAACAAACCGGGAGCAATGACTGCTGCTTTGAATTATTACCGTCAATTGTTCCGTCGCAGGCCTCAATCTGCCGCAAAGGCATCGCGTATCGCCGCACCCACTCTGCTTATCTGGGGCGAACAAGATATCGCTCTCGACATTGCTTTGACAACTGGGCTTGAACAGTGGGTGGATAATCTGCAAGTGAAACGTATTCCCGATAGTGGACATTGGGTACAGCAGGAAAAACCAGAACAAGTCAATTCATTCATGTTGGAATTTTTACAAGGTTCGTGAGGGGCAACCTTAGTAGGAAAAAGGGAGCCGAGCCGTTGTTGCATTTTGGGGGAGAATGCAACGTGCTCACTCCAACATGAGCAACGGCTCGACTGCAACTGTAGCAATGGTAGATAGTTGTCCAGGTTCCCTATGTGGTCACCTTTGCCAATTATCAATACCTGCTACCAAATAAGAAGAGGTCTGTATACAAGCAAGTTGGTGAAGTCTATCTTAGACCACTAAGAGTGTCTGACCTTCGTTTTCTTGCAAAGGTGGCAGAGGCGGTAGGAGTGTCACGTCCATACATTCTATATGCAGACTACCATCTTCGGTTTGTGTGATCACTGCTGTGCCGCCTGTGCCACAGATGGGTTGTAGCCATTGGCTCCCACAAAGCTTGCAAATCCCATGAGTGGCTTCATAATTTTTGGGTACAGGTAGTGAAGAAATGCGTTCACCGGCATTGTTCATTAAGCGTAAACACCATGCACACTGTCGTACCGTCATAATACTCACAACCTTCCTTTCTCACCTTGTCTTTCAGTTTGCTTGGTTTACTCTATTGCGTTTACCTCGCTTATGTGTATTACGTACAGGTATAATTTTTTTAGCCTATCGGGTTGTCTCTATTGGTCCATTGAGATGGAGCAGTTTCTAACCGGCACTGATAGCACTTGTGATGTATCTAGTGAGGTTTTGCGACTGTGTACATGTACATTGACACGATTTATGCTACAAATGTTGACATACCACATGACGGTTAACCTGCCATCTTTACTTACCATAACCACATGTTGTGGTAAAGCGCCCTTTCCACGTATATTCACTGTTACCTCAACTACGTCGCCAGGTTGCAGATGCGAGCCACAGAGGGTAAATGAATACGCTGACACCTTACAGATATTGAGCGTCATTGATTGGGCTACAGGTGTTGCTATTGTTCCTCCCGTCACTTCTGCCGTTCCTGTTACTTGTGGTGTCAGGGTAGGTGTTGGTGAAGCTGTACGAAGGGGGCTTGGCACCTTGGTACTACCAGGATTCGCTTGCTTATTATTATTCGGCTGAAATAAGGATTCATGCAGCATGAAGCTAGTGAATACTGTGATTATCAGCAGAATTACCACACCTGTAGAAAGTAAACGTGTCCAATTCAGAGATTGACGCTTAGTGCTGCTAGTTGCATTCTGGCGTTGCCTGTCCACCTGACGTTTGCGATGCGCCAGTTGAACAGCATCCGGATTCTCAATCTTCTCAAGCACTCGAAGTCCAGCACTGACTTGCTCATACTCATGACAAAGCAGAGCACACTCTTCACATAGTTCGATATGCTGGCGGATGTAAGATTCAGCTTCACCCAAAGATTGGCGACGAGTATAGGCAAGCAGCATACTTTTGTCTGGATGCACCATACTATTTCCCTTCCCTACTACCCATCCCTAACCACCACATATATCCTGACATAGCCTGTTTACCTTACTTAATTACGTACGTTTACTGCTTACTCGCTTGTGAAGATTGTCCGTAGAATGCACGGAATTTTTCGACACTGCGAGCGACCCGTTTACGCACAGCTTCTGGCGTCATCTCCAGAACATGCCCTATTTCTTCATAAGTGAAATCATTCCCGTAGTGAAGTAAAAGACAAGCAGCATCTTTAGGCTTCAGCTTCGAGAGCGTTTCCTCTACGAGCATACGTGCTTCCACCGTGTGTTCGGGCCCAGGCACCATCAAATGTATATCGAAATCTAGCGGACTCGATGCGCTTTCGAATCCGATGAATTGCCGCAAACGTTTGCGGTTCAAGTAGCGCAAACCGAAATTTGTGGCAATACGATAGATCCAGGGGTCTAGTAAGAGATCTTGAGAGGTCTTCTCAATCTCTTTATACACCTGTAGAAAAGTGTCTTGAGCAAGGTCAAGGGCTACTTCATGATCACCTACGAGACGATGCAGATACCCGGTTAGAGGTTGCTGTAGCCGTTCTACCAGTGAACGAAAGGCCACAGGGTCCTTCGCTCGTAGATTCTCTACCACCTGAACATCCATCACCGTTCTGGCCTTATCCGCTCCAACAAGATTCCCCCCGCCGATTTTCTGTATCGTTGTGTGGTGCCTTTAATTGTAAAATCAATGGCAAGATGAAAACCGGACATGCTTGTTGGGTAATTTTTTTAAGGCCTGGTTCAAATGAACTTGACGCTTTTCTGCTCACATGAGGCAACCCTTGTCAAGCAAAATGGCCTCTCTTTGAACCTTGCCTAACAGAAAAAAATCGTGTACCTTGCTATACAACGGATAGATTGATAGTATGGTATCCAGATGAACCATTTGGGGCAGGAGGATCCACATCAGGGGATTGAACATTGCCTTCTATGTCGATAGCGCGGGCCGCTACGACATAGTAGCCGCGAGCGGTTGGCTGCCAGGCATATTCCCACAATACCCATGTGAGGTTAGAGAGAGGACGTTTGAGAGAGGCCCGTTGCCAAGTATTGCCGCCATCCAGGCTGACATCAACTTCAGAAATGCCCTTATTGCCTGAGAAGGCTACACCGGCAATAGAGGTTGTCTGGTTAACGGGTATGGAACTGCCGATCAAAGGTGTATCAATACGAGTGGTCATACGGATGGGTGCTGGATCGCTCCAACCACGTTGTTGCCAGTAGCCTTGATAGTCCTGTGTGACTACTTGAATATGGTTCAACCATTTACAGTGTTTCATACCATAGATGCCCGGTACGAGCATGCGTGCGGGAAAACCATGACCTTTGGGTAAGGTAGTACCATTCATACGCACGGCGATCAATGTTGTCGGTTCGAGGGCTTTCTCCAGCGTAATACTGTCACTGTAGTCATCAACGGCAGAGAAAACCACCTTGATAGCTCCCGGCTTGACGCCAGCCTGTTGCAGCAGGTCTTTCAAGGGAATACCTTCCCACAACGCATTGCTCATATATTGCCCACCAACCTCGTTGCTAATGCACATTATGGATTCGTACTGTTGCTGCATTGGCTGGGTCAGTAGTTGGTTATAGGATAGCGTAAAAGGATGGTCAACATCTCCGTCAACGGTCAGTTGCCAGTTGCTCGCGTTGACATCGGGGTCAGAGAAGAGGTTTTTCGAGACTATATAGAACTGGTCGTTGGAGGTTATCTCTGGTGAGAGAAACTGAGTTGGCGTAATCGTGCCATAGTTGGGTACCGGAGGTGGCACAATCTTGCTCTTAAAGTTGCGCACCGCTGTCAGCACCGGTGCAGATGTTGCACTGATGCCATCGGTAATGAAACGCCAGGCCGCAATACCTATGATGCCTACACCGGCTATGATGAAGCCTCGTTTGATAAAGGTACGTCGTGCCAGGACACTTGCCTGCTTATCTTCTGATGTATGGGCAGTGGGACGTAGGGCTAACCAATTAAAGATGGGAACAAACAGGAGGCCAAAGATAGCTCCGACAGCTGCAAGACTGAGGGTGGTGTTGATGAGACCAATAGAGAGTTGTGAGCCAAAGATACCTGCATCACTCAGGGGTAGAAAGATGAGGCCGCTAAATAACCAGAGGATCAAGGCCAGGAGGAGTCCATGATAGGAAGGTAGCTTGGATTGTTTGAGGATAAGAGGGCGATAGGATACCAGCGTGAACATATACAGTCCACCACTGAGGGCGAACAGCAGACACTGACCAACCACGATGCCATCGAATAGGTAATGCTTGGCATCTACTCCAATCGTCTGATGTAAGTACTCAAACAGCGAAGGCGACATGAGTTCGGTAAGTTTGGAGCCAAGCACCTCTGGTAATGAGATCCCACCCACCAGTATACTGAGCAGCAACATAGTGCCAGTAGCAAATAGGCCGGCTGCTAAGCCAGCTATAAAACCGGTGTTAAAGTATTGCTTTCTTGTTTTCATTGCATTTTCTTCCATCACAGCGAAATAGGTGCATATATAAGTGCATTTAGTTAGATACACGATTCGTGAGGGGGAGATTTACAGGGATGTGGGAATGGTAGTAGAGGTGGCTCAAAGTGAAAGAAGTGATCGGTGTCACGCTTTCTTGTTGTGGGTAGGGCATGTATCCTTTCTCAAAATGCTAGACATAAAGAAGGTTGCTAAAAACTTGCATTCACGAGAGGCAAGATGTTATACTAGGCAGCGAATTAATGAGGAAATAGGCGGGTTTCCCGTTTCCTGATACGAGGAGAAAGATGAAAGTAATTCTACTACAAGATGTTGAGGGCCTGGGTAAGGCCGGAGACTTGAAGGAAGTGGCAAATGGCTACGCTCGTAACTATTTGTTGCCACGCAACCTGGCGGCGGGTGCGACACCATCGTTGATTGCCAATCGTCAGCAGCGTATAGCGACTGAGCAGCGCAAGCAGGAGAAACAGGCAGAGAGTAACCGGCAACAAGCTGAGAAACTGGGCCAAGTCACGCTGACATTTAAGGCACGTGTTGGACGCGAAGGTCGTCTGTATGGTTCGATTACCAGTCAGGATATCGCCGAAGGTTTGCGTGAGGTGGAAGGTATTAGCATTGATCGGCGTATGATTGATCTGCCCAGTCCTATTCGTAGTGTGGGAACGTTCACAGTACCGGTCAAGATCGCTTCGAAGTTGGAGCCACAGCTGACCATCAATGTTGTTGACCAAAAAGGGCCTTAGCCCGCCGCAAGCCGCTGGTCTTCAGACCGAGCGGTGAGGCGTGTCGAGGCTTGAGCCCTTGATACATATGCCTACATGTTGTAGCATAGCTACATGAGAAAAGTCGATGATTACCAAACCACTCGCGTCTGGGTTTCCACCCATAAGCGGTTACGGCTCATTGCCGCACTCCCGAACGAAAGCATGGTGCAGGTCCTCGACCGGCTCTCTAAACAGGAGCTCGCACGCCTTGAGGTAACTCAAGAGAAAAAGGAGAAGTAACGAGCATGGCAAAGGCCACCACGACGATCAGACAAAGCTTGAACTATCAGCCGCAGCATGCCGCATGGTTTGCGGCCAACCAAGCTCTGTTCAATCGGGTGGTGGCCTTCTATTTTGAGGTCATCCAGGCTCATGAGAGGGTTCTGGACCTCTCCACGAAAGAGGCTCTCACCGCGCTGGAAAAGCTCACGCATGCCACAGACGCGAACCTGACTCCCATCATGCCGCTCTCCGAGATCGCGCAAGATGTCCCTGCGATGTTCCGACGTGCCGCCATCAATGCCGCCATCGGCTCTGCCCGGTCCTTCTATGCGCACCTGCGCCATTGGCGCATCCGCAAAGAGAAGGCGAGAGCCAAAGGGAAGAAGTTCAGCGAACGACCACCTGTTCCTCCTCGCACGTGGAACAAGTCGGTTCCCTTCTATGCTGGGCAATGGAAGGAACGTAGAGCGTCCTCTCTCGTGCTGAAAGTCTGGACAGGGACCTGCTGGAGTTGGGTGAAAGTGCGCGTCCTGGGGAGATGCCTTCCGACTGAGACGGAAAGAGGAAGCCCTTCTCTGGTTCGCAAGGGAGAGCAGTGGTGGTTGCACACTTCCGTTGAGAAGAAGTTCAGCAGTCCCAAAAAGATCGAGCAACAGGTGACCACCAACGGAGAAACACGGATCTGCGCCATCGATCTCAATCTCAACGAACATCTCGCGGTTTGCACCGTTCAAACAGTTGAAGGTACGATCCTCGCCACCTCCTTCATTGGGGGAGGACGAGAGATATCCGGCTTTAGGAAGAAACTGTTAGGACGAATTGCCCGCAACCGACACACGACTGGCATTCTTGCGGAAAACGAGCAGGACAATGCTGACCTCTGGCGCAAGCTCAAACACGTCGATGAGCACGTGGCCCATCTGGTCAGTGCTCGCATTGTCCAGTTTGCCACAAAGCACGAAGCGAGCATCCTGGTGTTTGAGCACCTGGGAACCCTCCGTCCTGAGAAGGGCAAGTATAGTCATCGGGGAAACCGCAAACGCGCCTATTGGATGAAGGGACGCATCCTCAACTACGCCAAATACAAGGCGTGGAACCAGGGGATCATCACCAGTCGCGTGAACCCACGCAATACGAGTCGAGAATGTCACCGCTGTCATAACCTCGTCATTCGCTACGATGCAAGGCAACCGGCTGAGGACTATACTCCAGGGGCCTCCCTGGTCCTCTGTGAGCAGTGCCACATGCGGGGCCACGCCGATAGAAATGCCAGTCTCGTCATCGGGCAGCGTCTCCTTGCTCGCTACCAACAACCGTTTCAGGAAAAGCCTCATGCTCCTCTGCGTGCAGAGAGGGTGTCGAAAGACACAGGTGTTGCCATCTGCCAGGACGCCACACGCGAAGAGGGACCATCTATCCCTCAAGTCAGGCATGCAGAGAGCAACGGGCATGGCACCGCCCAAGGGAGGAGGCGTCGGATGGGAACGCCCCTCCCCCGTATTCCTCACCAACTACGGATGCCATTCGAGGAGGGGCTATGCTCCATGTCTCAGGCAACCGACTACGTAGGAGTGCAAGAAGCTGCCGGGCTTTAGCCCGTGTGGAGTGTCACGAATCTGGTAAAGCCACTCCTACTACTGAATAAATAGAGTGTAGGTAGAGCGGTGCTACGCATCCCGGTCGCAGTCCTGCTTTTGCCCAGGAGATGCCTCTTATGCCGCGTTGGCTGTACTACTTACTGATCACGGCCATTATTGCCCCCATTATCAATCTAATATGGGGAGAGCAGCAGGAAATGGCCGTGTTTCTCTTTGCGACGTTGAGCCTTATTCCTCTGGCAGCTCTCATTGGTCGTGCCACCGAAGACCTGGAATACTACGTTGGCCCTATCGCAGGTGGCTTGCTCAATGCCACCTTTGGTAATGCACCCGAAATTATCATTGGCATCTTTGCCTTACAAGAGGGGCTGATCTCTGTGGTCAAGGCTTCGATTACCGGCTCAATTATTAGTAACAGTTTATTAGTCTTAGGCTCATCACTGGCAGTTGGTGGTTGGCGGTGGGGGAAGCAATATTTCAGTGCGCGTGATGCTGGTCAGTATTCTGCCATGATGGTGCTGGCGGTGGCTAGCCTACTCATTCCCTTCACGGCAACCTTTGTGATCGCAGATGTCCAGCGTATCCAGATGTTGAGTGTAGCTATTGCTATTGTCTTGTTGCTGGTCTATGTTCTATATCTTGCGCTGCATGTATTCCATGTGCGTGCCGGGCGGCGCAACCCTACACGACATGGCAAAGTAGTATCACCTTCTCCAATTGAAGAGTCGGATGAGGTCGAAGAGGTGGCGGCGGTGACAGGTAATGCCGATCGACGTGAGTTAGATGGGCAACGCGTCCCTCCTAAACGGTGGCTGGCGACTCTGATGCTGCTGATCGCAACGATGGGCACTGCCTGGAATAGCGAATTGCTGGTCGGTGCGATTAAGCCAGTGACGGAGCAGCTTGGTTGGTCAAAAGTGTTTATTGGTCTTGTGATTATTCCCATTGTGGGCAATGCTGCCGAACATTCAAGTGCCTTATATATCGCCTACAAAGACCGTGTAGACCTGAGTATGGCGATTGCTGCTGGTTCCTCAATTCAGGTAGCAACCTTTGTTGCTCCCCTTTTGGTGTTGCTCAGCCTTTTCTACCCGCTGCATCTGGATATGGTGTTTTCTCCCCTGGAACTGGTTGTGTTGGGGCTATCTGCTATCCTCTTTGCCCTGATTAGCCTGGATGGTGAGTCTTCCTGGCTGGCAGGGGTGCAATTGATGGCTCTCTATGTGATAGCCGCCATTGTGTTTTTCTTCGTGCCAGGGTAATAAGGGAATATACAGGGATGAAATCCGGGGGTAGCCGTCTGGCGGCTACCCCCGGATTTCATCCCTGTATATTCATAGTGCTTTCATCGCTTCAGGAATCTTTGGCAACAGATCAGCCGCCAATAGGCCTGCATTGCCAATCTCTGCACTGACCAGTTCGGAGGCGGCAGTGTGTAAGTAGACAGCAGCACTGGCGGCGTCGAAGGGAGGTACTTTCTGGGCGAGTAGGCCGACAGCCATACCAGATAGCACATCGCCTGTACCGGCAGTGGCAAGAGCGGGATTGGCACGCCAGTTGATTCGTGTGTGGCCATCCGGCTGCGCGATGATCGTACAGGCACCCTTCAGCACAAGGGTTACATTCCACTCTTCGGCCTTGCTGCGTGCCAGTTCCAGGCGGTCAATATTGCCTCCTGATACTTTTAAGCCATTACAAAGGCGGCCCATCTCGCCAGGGTGCGGTGTGATGACTGTGCCTTCCGGTAGTAAGGTCCACCAGTGTTCTAGAGCTGAAAGATTATTGAGACCATCAGCATCAATGAGCAAATGAGGACGCTGCTCATCTGGCATGTTGCGCAGTGCTTCAAGAACTTCAAGAATGACTTCACGGATATAGGCTGATTGCCCCAGTCCAGGTCCCATCAGCAGCGCACGATAACCTTCTAGGTGTTCGATAAGCGTTGAGGATCGCTTAAAGCTGCCTGCATCTTCGTCGGGGAGTAGGGCAAAGGTGGCTTCATGAAAGGCGCTGGCGTAGATGGGTAACATTTGTTTCGTCACGGCCAGGGTGATCAGTCCTGCTCCGATACGCCCAGCAGCACTACCAGCTAGAAAGGCCGAACCAGGATAGGGAGGCGAGCCGCAAAAAAGCATGACTTTGCCAAAAGTGCCCTTGTTACTCTCAAGAGGACGTTCAGGCAGAAACTTGCGTACCAGTTCTCCGGTCAGCATCTCGGTTTGGAGGTGGCTTTCCATCTCAGGTGGTAGTCCGATGTCACCAACATAGAGTTCACCCAGGTATTTACGGCCTGGAAAGAAGAAAAAGCCCTGTTTGGGGCAGGCAAGGGTAATAGTCATATCGAAAGCGATAGTACCTGGATCGACCTCGCCGGTATCGGCATTCATACCCGTGGGCAGGTCAATAGCCACGGTGCATAGTTGCTTACGTCGCTCTTTTTCATGCTGAACACGACTCAGCAATTCACGCATGCTATCTGGTAGAGGACGTGAGCGACCTGTGCCTAATAGCGCATCGACGATCACATCGGCTTGTGAGATAATCTCTTCCAATCGGGTAGAGGTATCTTCTACTGCTACTTTGCGTCCCTGGACAGTGAGTTCCTGCTCTTTCCAGCGGTAGAGGCTGACCTGTCCTCCCCACTCTTGCAGGTGACGTGCCACAACCAGACCATCACCCCCATTATTGCCAGGGCCGATCAGCAAGAGAAATTTCAGCGTATCTATTGGGCGGGCTTTGCCGTCTATCTTCGGTAAATGCTCTGCCAGTATCTCTGCCGCACTTTTGCCTGCATTTTCCATAAGTAGAGGTGAGGTCAGGCCATATTGGCGGTCAGCTTGTTTTTCCAAGTCACGCATTTCGTCAACGGTAACAATATGCATAGGTATTCTCCATATGTGTTCTAAGTGCTTTGCTATATTTCATTGTAGTGCGTGAGGAGGAATGTAGGGAAGGGGAGATTGCCCCCCAAATAAGTGATATACTTCTCTCTATGAAACTTGCACTCAAGATGACACCACAACGCAGCACGCAGTATGCCAACATGGTTGAAACGCTGGCGGCTCCTGAACTGCTTGCTAGCCCGGTCGGAGCCGCCATCAAAGAAGTCGTATCTGTAACTTTTGCCGGTCAATCATATTTGCTCACGGCACTTGACGAGGAACAAGTCAAGCAGCCACAGGAGATCATGCCCATCCTCTCACGGCTGGGAGCGACAAGCGAGGTCTATGAATATTTTGCTGAGATTGGCGATGTAGAGGGACCGTTGTTACGACCTTTGGAGCCACAGTTTACAGCGTTTGTGCCTTTAGAAATGGCGGAGGTACGCCGCTATAAGGGGAAGACCAACGAGGTTTTTACGCAGGTGCTACTCAATATAGCTATCTTTGCCGGAAGCTATGCCGACCGTTTTACGGAACGCTTGCGTATCCTTGATCCTCTGGCAGGTGGTGGCACTACGCTATTCCTGGCTCTGGCAGCGGGTTATGATGCCTTTGGGATTGAGGCGCAGAAGCAGGATGTGGAGACAACAGCCGTGTTCGTTCGGCAGTATTTCCATAGTGAGCATGTTTCTTACAAAGAGATCGATGAGCGTGGGAGGCGAGCCGGACGTCGCTACCTATTTGAGGTAGGCAGCAAAGGGGCTACGCGCATGCTCGTGTTGGCACATGGAGATAGTAGTCAGGCCAATATACATATGCAAGAAGTACCAGGGGGGCCACGTATGCATGCTATCATGGGTGATCTGCCGTATGGTATTCAACATTTTGGCGAGATCGCAGGAATGCTGCAAAAAGCTCTGCCCGTATGGGAACAGATGTTATTGCCGGGCGGCACGCTAGCTTTGGCGTGGAATGCTACCCGTATCGAACGTGACAGTATGATCGCGTTGGTAGAGGTGCATACCCATCTGAAGGTGAGAAATGATCTCCCGTATACCCAATTTGCGCATACGGTGGATAGAGTGATCAAGCGACGTGATATTCTGGTGGCGGTGAAGAGCTAGCTGAGCATTTCTTTGAGCAACACCGCCCCTGCGATGGAGCCATTGGCATTACTGTAGGTGTACAGGGCCAAAATACCCTCCTGTATACCGCTTTTGAAGCTGGAGGTGTAGCTGACGCTGGTAGAGAAGGTGGTGTTGCCGTTGCCGATTGCTCCGTGAGCCCGGGCCTGTCCAATATTGGTGTAGAGGTGATCGAGTACAATGACCGGACCTATTACCCCTTCAAAAGCTGGGCCTGTTCCCTGGACAGAAACTGGACTACTCAGGCGGGCGCGACTCTGAGGGGCGGTGATGGACATACCGGCGGTGGTTACAGAGGTGACTTCCCAGATGCCACCGTTGCTGTTCCCTTCCAGGCGGCTCATGCTGACGGTGATGGTGCTGCTGACGGCATAGGTGCTTTTCACGCTCACTACGGCATCGAGATCATGCTGTCCGCCGCCACTGACAATAGTAGCCGGTGAGTTGGGTTGCCACTTGAGCAAATCCTGATTGGCAGCCAGAGCTTGCGCTGTCATGGTGGCACTTAGCTTCCATGGTTGATGACCTGCATTGACCTGAACCTGATCGGCTTCTGCCTGATAGCGGGTCAGATCGGGAAAGATGCCGGGGAAGCTGACAGGAACCAGCGTACCAGTGCTATCTGACCACTGAAATTCGCGGAAGAGGTCGGGTTGAAGAGCGGCATTGGACCGATTTTTGTTCAGGCTAGAGTTCTGATCGACCTCTGCTGTGATGATAGTGTTATAGCGGCTAATTTTAGCATCGCCTCTATATAGGCTCTGCAATTTGAAGAGTTGGGTGGGGCTAGGATCGATGATATGGTTGTAGACATAGACGTCGACAATATTGCCCGTACCTTGATAGCTTACCAGAATCAAGGCTTGGAGGGTGGGCTGAGCGATAAGGTTGCCACAGGTAACACGCCCAACCTGGCTGACGCCGCTCTGTGTGCCAACGATGGGGTCCCAGTGCGCTGGGTCTTTGACGGCATTGGGGCATGGCTGTACCCCGTGTCCTATCTGTGGGGTTGCGCTGGCGATAACTGTTGGGCTACTACCGCTGACTGTAGATGCAGTCGGTGTTGGACTTGATTTGCCATTGTTTCCTCCGCTACCACCGGTGCTACATGCAGCGAGGATCAAGATGAGTAAACAGGTGACCGTAAAGCGTTGATGATACGCTGGCATGGTGCCTCCTCATGTCTCTTGCCCTTTCGCGTGTTTTCTGCTATGATTATACAGCAATAGATGTTGTAGTGTCAAGAGGGAAAACCGATGAAAAGAACGAACCTGTACCTGACCGAAAAGCAAATGGAACGCTTGCACCAACGTGCTGAGAAAGAAGGCGTCGCCATAGCCGAGCTCGTAAGACGGGCGGTAGACGCCTTCTTAGCATGGGATGACCCAGCGTATGCTCCTCTCCCATCACGCTCCAAAAGGAAGAGCCATTCATCTCCAGCTTAAAAAGAGCGGGGCTTTCTGGCCCGTCTACTGTAAGTGCGCTATATTTTTTGCATGGCTGGGGCAAGCCCAGCCACTACTCTACCACGCAAAGGGTGCTCATGGCCGTCTCTAGTAGTGGCTGGGCTTGCCCCAGCCATGTTGGCCACTCGCACTCGAGGCCAAAAATGAACCGCACCCTAGCCTCACTGATAGCGTATTGCCTCCGCTGGACTGATTCTGCCTGCTTGCCATGCGGGCAGCAACGCTCCCAGGAATGATGCTAGTAGTGCAATGCCCACAATCAATCCTAGCTCTTGCCATGGTACGCTAAAGGTCAAATCGGTATTGAATTGCTCGAAGAAGTTGACGGCGAAGATGTTGTTGGCAAGAATCAGACCGAGCACCACTCCCAGGATACTGCCTAGGGCACCGATCAGGAAGGACTCACAGAGAAATGCTCCCTGGATCAGGAGACGACTACAGCCCAGCGCACGGAGCATGCCGATCTGCTGACGCCGCTCAATCACGGCACGGGTGCCGGTGATGGCAAGGGCGATCACACCCAATAGCAGGGTCATGCCAACGACGCCGAGGAGAACGTCGCTGAGGAAGATACGAGGGCCACGTATCTGCCAGATGGCATCTTCCAGTACAGTTGTTTCCAAACCATTATCCAGGAAGGCAGAGCCGAGGGCCAGAGCCAGGGCACGTTTATCCTGGCCGGGCGCGACCTTGAAGTAGTATGTTTGTGCCTGGGGTGTAGCTATGTTGGCAGTGCTGCCAGTGTAGGCTGCTTGTGGAATATACAGCCCGAAGTGAGAACTGTCACCGTTGTCCACCACGCCGATGATGGTCAATTTCATGGCAGGTGTTAACGCGGATAGCGGAGCATCAGGCGAGGAGTTTTGAACAGTGGTTACCCATACAGGAGTAGCGGGAAAGGTGGTATCGCCCTGGTAGACACCACTCAGGGCGAAGGTATATTGTGGATCAAACCCTGGTGGATAGGTGGGTACGCCTGCATCGGCTGGCAGTGGTGAGTTAGGGTCATAGACAGGAATATTGGTGACACTATCGGGGCGATAGGGTAAGGCGCTACTGTCGATAAGCGCGTAGTTGGGATGTGTCTGCAATGCTTGCCAGACGGCACTATCGCTAGTAAATCCTTGGGCACGTGCTGTCAGATGGAGTCCGTATCCCTGTAGAAAGGCATCGCTGACTACCTGTGCTGGATACATGCGCCACGCTGGGCTACTGTTGCTCAGTTGAATGATGCCTACGGCTGTTGAGGTACGTGTGCCGATGGCGGAGAATACGTTGGGATTGATGTCATGTTGGCTCAGAGCAGCACGCAGATCCGGAATGGCTTTGAAATAGGCGACTGCCTGGATATCGTAGCCACCTGTTTGCGTGTTTATGTCCACATAGTTGTTCTGCATAGCATTGGTAATCACAGCCATAACTGTCATAGCAAAGACTACCAGACTGAACATAACGATACTCAAACCTGCACGAAACCGACGATGCAGAGGGTAAGCGGACGCTAATCGTGTTAAGATGTATAGTCCTGGTAATCTTGAGCAGAGAGCAAGCAAGGGATACACAAGCACTTCCGCATGGGTGACTACTACCCAGATTGTTCCCAGCACCATCATCAGGCCAGCCAGAAAGAAAACTTCGATGCCACCGTAGAAACGCGGCAGACCTAGACTCGCTAAGGTGTCGAAAGGCAAGGCCCAGTAGGCAACCAGTAGCGACCCGGCAAGGGCAGCGAATATCTTGTTAGCGATGGTACGTAGGCGTAGTGGTTGAGAATCTTGTATCTGTCCACGTATGCGTAGCCGTAGCATAGCAATAAATTCAAGTGCTGACTTTATGAGCAACCCGGCACCCAACACGATCAGTGAAAGCCCTAACGAGAAGTAAGCGATCTGGGTATTTTCCAGGCCATATTGCATCAGCCAGGAGCCTGCCAGCAGAGGCAAAAAGCCCAGAAGGAGGAGTGAACGGACTAAGCCGACCAGGGCATCAGCTAGCAACTCTAATGAGCGTAGCATTCTTCTGATGAGCGATTTTGCTGCACCTTTACGAGGCCGGTGTCGTCTGAGCAATGATTGAGCAATATTGCCCAATGTTTTCAAGATTTGTATACAGGCTTCGCCAAGCGAAAGATTATTCCTGCTCGGTTCTGGGAGATCGCGCATAGCTTCAACGACTGTCATGCGACTGACGAGCCAGGATGAGGCGACTACGGAACAGAAGGTGAAGATAACCCCCAGGCAATAGGCAAGGATCAAGCTATGGGGCTGAAAGGTTAGCTTGAGTGGGAAGTTAAAGCGTGCCAGAGTGGGACCGAGAAAGAAGACGAGCAGGGTGCCTACGCCTATACCAATGCCCAACCCAATGAATGAGGCCAGGAGATCATAGACTGACCCTTCGAAGAGAAACATGAGGATGATGTGTCGGCGCTGTACACCGATGGCACGAGCCATGCCCATTTCGACACGCCGCTCTGCTGCCAATAAGATAAAGATCAAGAAGATCAGGAGTAGTCCAATGGCCAGGGCAAAGAGACAGAAGAGGGCAAAGATGCGCGAAAAGATATCTTCAGCCTTCTGTGAATTTTGCACACCGATCTGTTTGATCTCGGTAATCCGTTCGTTGCCAGGAATACGCCTGCCAAGCTGATTGGCTACTCGGTCGGACAGATCGGCATTGCTGATACTGCCATCGTTGTGATTGGAAATAAAGATCTCGGTAATATCGTCATAGAAATGTTCAATATTGTGAAACGTCTGGATATTACTCAGAAGAGCTGGAGTTGAGCCAACTAAACCACCATCAGTTACGATGCCAGCCACACGCATCTTGTAACGGGTGGCTGCCCAGCGTTGGGAGTACAAATAAATAGAGTCCCCGGTATGTGCATTGAGCAAGATGGCTGTAGTGTGATTGAGGTAGACTTCGTTGTCACCGAGGGCTGCAATGGTCAGGAGCTTGTGGCTCTGGTCGTCTTGCATGCCGCCAAAGCCTTTCTCGCTCCCAGGGATGATGGCCAGGGCCACCACTTTGGAGCGCACCTGACGCGAAGTAATATCGGCTACCAGCAAGTTCTGCTCAACGAGGGCTGCTCCCACTGCTGCAATGTCATGGTCGTATTGAGCAAGGTTAACTAGCTCTTGATAGACTCTATCGGGGAAAAAGCCCAGTCCGCCATATCCGCCTGTAATTGTTTCGTCGACGCTGCCCAGATTATACACAGCCACACTTTGTACCGCTGCTGTGATCACATCACCTGTAGCAAGGACGCTAGACAGCAAGGTAGTTGAGAGCATTAAGGCAAAGACAATCAGCCACATCTGAGTACGACGGCGTGGAATATTGCGCACGCCAATCTTAAAGAAGAGCAGATTGCCAAGTGCCAGCACAAGCACAACGCCAACAATGACCAACGTTGTGATCAGCAGTATTGTTGTTAATGTATCAATGGGTATACCGAAAAGCTGTATCATGAAGCACTCTGCAAAGTCTGGTAGAATATTTCCGCAATACGTGTATAGCCCGACGTGCTTGGATGCAGACCATCACGACTGATGTATTCTGGATGTGCGTGTAACTCTTTCCATTGCTTGTACAGGTCTACCAGTAGGGCATGGTGATGCTGCACAATGGATGCAATGGAGGCATTATAATTCTGAATGAGTGTAGACAGCGTTTGAGGATCATAGGCGGCAAAATACGGTACAAATGTAAGGTTGGGTACGTTGGCTACAGCGATACGTGCATGGGGATATGCTGTCTGAATACGGTTTAACAGCAGATCGAGATCGTGAGCATAATTGCGAAGGGGCACGTTATCTATGAGATCATTGACTGCCAGCCAGATTGTTACTATGTTTGGGTGGGCATCGAGAGCAACGGGTAATTCAACGTTCAGGGCATCATGCAAAGTGACATCAGGAATGCCTAGATTGACAAGACGTACACCTCTGCCCAGCTGCATTGCAAGGTCAGAGGGCCAGTTCTGCGATTGAGGGTCATCGGCTCCAATGCCAAAGGTATCAGAAGCTCCGAGAGCGACGTAGGTTAAACGTGCTTGAGGAGGCTGCTGTACGGCGAGAATAGAACGGTCTGCTTGTCCTGTAGCATTTGAGAAAGAGCCACAGTTGCTTAACCCCAAACAGAGGGCAAGCAAAAAGAACACATTGACAGAAAGAAAGAGAGCTTTCCGCCAAGTGCTTTTGCTGGAAAATACTTGTAAAAAAGAAGTATTAGCGAAACACCGCACTGAGTATAGAAACCAGGGCAAAGAGTATCACAAAGGTGATAGTCAGATTAAAGATCAAACGCTCTACGCCACGCCGTGTCTTAAAGACCGAACCTGCACTACTACCGCCGAAAGCACTCCCCAAACCTGCTCCGCGTACTTGAAGCAAGATGAAGAGAATAACGGCAACGCAGAGAATAATTTGCACTATGCGAAGTGCTGGAAGCCATTGGGCCACGATATATATTCCTCACTTTCGAGTCTGTCTATCAGTTGTCGGGGTGATTATACCATACTCTGTAGGATACGTCGAGATGTTACAGACCGGCGATTACATACCTCTCACCTCACAGCATGAGCCTTCTCATGACAGGTTGGACACAAGACGACAAAATGTTGCGGGTTGTAGCGGTCAAGCAAATTCTTGGCAACGTGGACGGTATGCAATTGTAATGCTTCGCAATGTTGCCCGCATGCCGGGCAGGTGTATGTTGCCTGTTCGCTCAACGACCTTTTGAGATAATTCATCTGTGAAATATGGATGGCATCCAGACTGACATGAAAGAGCATACCGGCCAGAATCAACCATAGTATACGTGAACGGGTGAGGGACGCCGTGCAGAGTAAGAGGCCCAGTACCCATGGCTGGTGCAGGAATTTTGCCCCTGATAAGCGTGGCGGGTCAGCCTGCCCGAAATAGCGTACGGCTGCTCGCAAGCTCAGGGTGCGATGTGTCACGACATGCCAGAGATAATGGTCGACATCGATACCAATACTGGCTACGAAAGGAATCCATATATCTTTTTTCAACCAGGGTAAGGCTACCACAGCTGCCGCTGTAGATAATTTGATATGTTCTTGTACCCGCATAAACAAAGTGTCCTTTCTGATGGGTTAGAGTATAACTTTCTTGTTCTTGACTGTCAATGAGATAGATATGTATGACCTATGCGAAAGGATAGGTTTCGTACGATCATAGAATACCGTATGCTTCTTTTTTAACCACCGACTCATATTTGTAACCGTATCTCAACCAGTTTTCAATTTTGTTCGGATATTCTGCATGATACCCTACTCACAAGAAATAGTTACGTTGTTTTAAATACATCGATATGTTTGTATAGGCAAAAATATCAGAGGTAATGTTTATCCACTTATGTGATGGATGACCAAGATGTACATCAAGAAGTAGTTCGTAAAAACTCTGTAGGAATTGGACAAAGGAGATGCCTAGTATGGCAACGAATGTAGCGAATGAAGCAGAATCAACCCATGGACCGGAACAGACCAGAGATGAATATATTGGTTGTAGTGTCGGTATCATGGCCTATAATGAAGAGGCCAACATTGAGCGCACTATCAGGGCTGTTCTGGCACAACAAGGCCCATCCATGCGTGTTGAGGAAGTGATCGTCGTTGCCAGTGGCTGTACTGATCGTACGGTTCCCATTGTGGCCAAGGTAGCTCTCGAGGAGCCCAAAGTCCATCTGTGTGTACAGGAGAAACGTGAAGGCAAGGCTTCAGCTATTAACTTGTTCTTGAAAGAGGCTACCAGTCTAGTGGTAGTGCTGATCGGTGCGGATGTTATTCCCGAAACGGGAGCTATCGAAAGCCTGTGTGCGCCATTCAAAGATGCCTCTATTGGTATGGTTGGTGGGCGACCGGTGCCGGTCAACGATCCGAATACCTTCATGGGTCATGCTGTTCACCTGCTATGGCGTTTGCATGATCGCCTCGCTCGTATCACTCCCAAATTGGGTGAAGTTATTGCTTTCCGTAAGGTCATTTTAGGTATTCCTCCCAATAGCGCTGTTGATGAAATATCTATCCAGGCTATGATCTCGCAGCTTGGCTATAAGCTGGTTTATGAACCTGAGTGTATCGTCTACAATAAAGGGCCGTTGACGGTACGTGATTTTCTCAAGCAGCGTCGGCGCATCTATGCTGGCCATCTAAAGGTACTGACCCAGCAAAAATATAAAGCCTCGACCATGAAGGTCAGCCCCATTGCCCGACAACTGATTGCCAGCCGTCACTTTACGATGAGCAATCCTCGGCAGGCCGTCTGGACGTTGTTCACCATTTTCTTGGAAGCTCTGGCGCGTGTCCAGGGCTACTATGATTTCTGGCGCAAACGTGAGCATCACATCTGGCAGATGGTAGACTCCACCAAGGACTTGGAGGCAGGCCAGCGGAAGATGCGTCGTATCTGCAATGCTCAAAGTGTGATCGTCTTTCGCCTTATCCTTGAAGGTGCTAAAGGCACGGATATCCACCGCGAACGTGAGGATAAAGAGGCGACCGAAGCCGCTCGTAAGTTGCTTCCCTACCTGCGCTCCAAAATTCGTAAAGAAGATATGCTCTCCGTCAATGGTCCTGGCATTATGACCGCCGTGATTCGCGCTGAACAGCATGGAGCCGAACTCGTCGCTAAGCGTATTAAAAATGCTGTTGAAGCATCCACTGTGCGTGTCGGTGTACGCAATCGTGAGGTTAAGGTGACGGTAGCCTATAGCCCGCTCACGTTTGCCTCGAAAGCTTCTAATGGCGATGTGAAGGTAAGTCAATCTATAATGAATGAAGCCGTAGCGCAAGCTCTAGCAGGAGATGAGGAATAAGTTTCCTGGCCCCCACAAGGGAGGCCACTACATTTATGACGTGCTTGCATCCTAAAATGTAGTGGCCTCCCTTGTGGGGGCCAGGAAATTCGTAGGCAACAATGGGCTATTTCCCTTGTTTCCTGCCTATGCATATGGTACAATATACTTCGGGCGAGGACAAGAAGTCCCCGCCCGAACTGTTGAGAAAAGCGAACTCTATAGTATGGACATTACATGGTTGGGCCACTCCTGTTTTCAGTTGCGTGGCAAAAACGTTAGTCTGATTACCGACCCATTTCCACCTCAGCCGGGTTACTCGCTGGGCAAGGTCAATGCCCCTATCGTCACCATTAGCCATAACCATGCCGGGCATAACTATGCACAAGGCGTAGGTGGCAATCCCCATGTTGTACGTGGCCCTGGTGAATATGAGATTAGCGATGTTTTAATTACAGGCGTGGCCTCGTATCATGATAGTAAACGGGGTCAAGAACTGGGGCGCAATACTATTTACGTCATTCATATGGATGAGGTAGTCATTTGCCATTTAGGAGATTTAGGCCATACACTACAAGAAGAGCAGTTAGAAGAAGTAGCCGATGCTGATGTTCTGCTCATACCCATTGGTGGGCATCATACCCTTAATGCCACTCAAGCTGCCGAGGTGATTAGCCAGGTAGAGCCACATGTGATCATTCCCATGCACTACCAAACCGCGGCGTTTGAAGGAAAACGTGATAGCCTCGACCCGTTGGACAAATTCTGTAGAGAAATGGGGGTTGAAAGCATAACTCCCCAGCCTAAATATAGCGTTACTCGTAGTAATCTACCTGCTGAAACCCAGGTTGTCATTCTTTCACCCCGAAATCACTAGCGAGATCGGGGTTCTTTTCTTATATACGAGGAAGAATACTTTAGACAAAGGTCTAGGCAAGGGAGGTCAAAAATACGTGTCAAAATATATCTTTGTTACTGGTGGTGTAGCATCTTCGGTAGGTAAAGGCATTACCGTTGCCTCGCTCGGACGTCTGCTCAAAAATCGTGGGATCTCGGTTTCGATTATGAAACTAGACCCCTATATCAACGTCGATCCCGGCACAATGTCGCCTTATCAGCATGGTGAAGTCTTTGTTACCGATGATGGTGCAGAGACCGATCTTGATCTGGGACACTATGAGCGTTTTACTGATGAGCCGTCGTATCAAGCCAATAATGTGACGACGGGTCAGGTCTATGCTGCTGTGATTGGCAAAGAGCGACGTGGTGAGTACCTGGGTGGTACCATTCAAGTGGTGCCGCATATCACCAATGAAATTAAAGCACGCATGCATGCTGTGGCTCGTCGCTCTGATGCGGATGTGGTGATTGTCGAGGTCGGTGGCACGGTCGGTGATATCGAGGGTGAGCCATTTTTAGAAGCTATTCGTCAAATGCGGAAAGATGTGGGGCGCTCACATGTGCTCTATCTGCACGTCACACTCTTACCCTACATTGGAGCCACGCGTGAACTGAAAACAAAGCCAACACAGCATAGTGTTAAAGAGTTGTTGCGCGTCGGTATTCAGCCCGATGTCATTCTCTGTCGCTCAGACTATACGGTGAGCGAGGAACTCCGTGAGAAAATTGCCCTTTCCTGCAACGTTGAGGCCCAAGCTGTCATTCCTCTGCTCACGGCTGAGACGATCTATGAAGTACCATTGATTCTGGAAGAGGCCGGTCTGGGTGAGTATATGGTGCAGGAACTGAGTTTGTCTCACTGTGAACCTCAAATGCAGGAGTGGAGCGAACTAGTACAGAAGATTAAAAGTCCGCGCCCGGAAATCACTATCGGTCTAGTTGGCAAATATGTTGAGTTGCACGATGCATATTTGTCAGTGGCCGAAGCTTTACGCCACGCTGGCTGGTATCATAACGTTGACATCCATATAAAATGGATTAATTCTGAGGCCTTGGAAAGTATGGGCGACGGCTATACTGAGGTGTTAGAGGAGCTTGATGGCATCGTCGTTCCTGGTGGTTTTGGACATCGCGGGATCGAAGGAAAGATTAAAACTGCTAACTTTGCGCGTCGCATGCGTACGCCCTATCTGGGGCTATGCCTGGGTATGCAGGTGGCGGTTATTGAGTTTGCCCGCAATGTATTGAACCTGCCGACTGCGAACAGTACCGAATTTGATCCACAGACCGCCAGCCCTGTGATAGATCTGATGAATACCCAGCGTAATGTGGCAGATAAAGGCGGTACGATGCGCCTTGGCAACTGGGTCTGCTGCTTGACTCCGGGCACCAAAGCCTACAAAGCTTATGGAGAGGCTATTGTGTTTGAGCGACATCGCCATCGCTATGAGTTTAATAATGAGTTTCGTAAGCGCTTGGAGGCGCATGGTATAATCATCAGTGGTCGCTCCGCCGACAACAGTTTGGTGGAGATCATTGAACTGGCCGACCATCCGTGGTTTGTGGGCTCACAATTCCACCCAGAGTTTAAGAGTCGTCCTAATCGGCCGCATCCGCTGTTCCGTGATTTTATTGGGGCAGGCGTACAACTGGCGAAAGAGAGACAGCTAGCCGCTGTCGCCGACCGTGAGGCAAGCATGGACGCAGCGTTTGCCAGGACTGCCGCTCCTCAGGCTGATGGTCGCATTGAGATGTAATTATGTTATACCTGAGTCAATTGCTGGGTACACCGGTGGAAGACCAGCAAGGTGTGCGTATCGGTAAATTAGTTGACATAACTGTGAGTGAAGCTCAGGTTGGTTCAGCTGAGCCTACCTATCCTGTTGCTTTGTTAGTAGAAGGCGAGGAAGAGCAGCCGTGGCGTGTCCCTCTTGGAGATGTTGAGCGGCTCGAACATTCCTTGCGCCTGCGCGTTCCGGTAGCCCAACTTACTCTCCAGCTTGATAGTCCATTATCTCATGAGGTATGGCTGGCACGTGATATCCTGGATAAGCAAGTCATTGATATTCAGCGTAAAAAAGCTGTACGTGTCAATGATATCTGTCTGAGCGATGAGTGGCAGCTTGAGGGGATAGATAATAGCACATTGGGCCTGGTACGCCGCCTTGCTCCTAACTGGCTACTCGGTAGTAATAAAGGGAGAGCGATGGCTCCCCACCTGATTCCCTGGAAGCGTATTGAGCTAATCGGAACACAGCGTCAGGAAGAGGCATTTATGACACCCGACATGCCAACGTTGTCACGCCCACAAAGTGGACATCTGGCAGAGCTACATCCTGCTGATATCGCTGAAATCGTCCATCAACTCACACCGGGGCAGGGAGCGCGTTTGATCGAGGGGCTAGACGACGAAACTGCCGCCGATGCTATGGAAGAGATCGATACTGAGCGGCAACGCCACATTCTAGAAAACATTCAAGCCGATCGTGCCGCCGACATCCTGGAAGCGATGGAGCCGGACGAAGCCGCAGATCTGCTGGCCCAACTACCAGAGGAGCGTGCCCAGGAGTTGTTGGGCTTGATGACTCCCGAAGAGTCGGAGGACGTGCAAGACCTGCTGGAATATAACGAAAACTCAGCGGGTGGCCTGATGACCACCGATTTTATTGCCCTTAACAGCACACGCAGTGCCGCCGAAGCACTGGAAGCTGTGCGTACCAATATGCAGGAAAACGATGTACGTGCCGCCTATGTCTATTGCGTCCCTGACGAAACGCAGGATGAATGTTTACTTCAGGGCGTTGTCTCTCTGTGGGACCTACTGATTGCTACCCCTACGCAAGCCCTGCAAGAACTGATGGAGACCGATCTGATTACGGTACAACCGGATAGCGATCCTCGTACTGTTGCCGAGATCATGGCAAAATACAATCTCCTGGCCGTCCCCGTTGTGAGTGAAGAGGGTATTCTTGAAGGCGTGGTGACTGTTGATGATGCGCTGGATGTCTTGTTGCCTGCGGATCGTAGAAGGAAGCCAACAAGGATGTATTAGCTAAGCTAATTGTTCTGTTGCAACCCTTGCGAACGAACTGCATCTAGTGCATTCAGCACCTGCAAGATATCCTGGCATACTTCAACCATTACTTGGGGGAGCCAGTCTTCGGGGCGCGGATTATCTGCGACAGCCTCACCTTCTTCAGCTTGCTCATCTATCTCGCGTCGGCGGCGGTGGGTAGTACGTTCCGAATGATAGTGGAAGTAGTAGTCGTGCAGCCCGCGCATACCTTCAGGATGCCAGATGGGCAACTCGACACGCTGCTGGATCGTCAGTGCCTCTGGTTGTAGACGGTTGTCCTGTAACAGCATCGAGATACCTGGGCGTGTCTCAACCGCCCGACTGCTATGCTCACTGACCTGCAACTTGAGCATCTGTGTCAGGGAGAGCAAAGCCGTATCTGCCATTGCAGGCGCGTCGTGGCTCAGAGATAGGTTATATGAGAGATCAACCACGAGAGGCGGAATATCGTGGGTATGCAAATGTGGGCAATCCTCATCAGGTTCATGGAAGAAATCGCATATACCGGCAGGACCTTCCAGTGAGAGAGCAGTATCGAGCATTCCCCAGGCAAACGAAAGTGTGCAAGTGCTGCGATGTTCGGCCTCCTCACAAATCCCTGTATGGCAGACACAGGCAAATTCGCGTTCCAATGAGCGTGCATTTGTCCAATATTCAGGATGGGTCGTCAAGGCCACCTTCGCCGCCGCTTTCAGGAAATAGTCGGTGATATCTTCATATGTTAACATAGTATGTACTCCTCGTTGCGCCGCCCATTATGAAAGGCAAAAAATCTTATGAATGGCTTTCCTCAATTACGGCGTGCTTGTATATTACTGATGTTGGGGGAGAGGTGTCAATATAAAGTTCCTTTCTCTATGAAGGGTTGGCTTTGCTTTGGATCGTCGATCCGCAAGCAGTATCATGGGAGAAGAGCGGAGAAGATACTTTGCGTTTGCTGCTGGATGGGTTAAAATATACAAGCTGGATGATTCGCCTGCGGCATGTGAAGTGTTCATGCAGAAAAAAAAGTATAACAGAGAGGATCGGTCATTATGCCTACGGGAGCACTCCCATCGCTTCAAGAGCCACCCGAAACAGAACAGCCTCCCCATGGTCTGCTGCGTCTCCTGATCAACCGCAACTTTGCCCTGCTCGCCACCGGACAGGCCATCTCCAACATCGGCGATTTCGTCTATAGCACGACCGTCCTCATCTGGGTCTTTGCCCTGACGCATTCGGCGGCGGCGGTCAGCGGCGTCTTAATTGCCCAGTATACCCCCATTTTCCTGTTAGGCCCGGTGGCGGGCGTCTTTGTAGATCGCTGGAACCGCCGCCAGACGATGGTAGTGTCTGACCTCATACGAACAGCTATAGCCCTCTTCCCTTTGCTCATACCCGATATGCTGCGCCTGCCTGCTATCTATACAAGCGTTTTCCTGCTCTCCGCCTTCTCACGTTTCTTTATGCCCGCTCGTGCCGGTGTCTTGCAGGTGATCGTTCCGGCTCAACAGCAACCGCAGGCAGCTTCCATCAGCCAGGCGACCTTCGCGCTTTCCTTTGTGATTGGCCCAGCCCTTGCCGCACCGCTCTACTTTGTGGTGGGACCATTTATTGCCTTAATCATCAACGCCGTCTCCTTTGGGATATCGGCCCTTTCCCTTGCATTCATACGCGCCTCAAAAGAAGCTCTCCATCCCCATGCGTTCGTGCATGCTGAGCAAGCGGCGGGGGGTATCCGTGCGGTCATGGGTGAACTCATCGGCGGCTACCGCTTCATTGCCAGGACACGAGTGTTGCTGATGGTCACCTTTCTGGCCCTCATTGCCATGCTTGGGGCCGGTGCCCTCAATGCCCTGGAGATCATCTTTGTGCGCTATAACCTGCACGTCGATGCCTCGTTCTATGGTGTAATGGTTGCAACAGGAGGTCTGGGAACACTGCTGGGAGCCATAGGTGCGGGCTTGATCGCGAAAAGGGTAGCCCCGCGTCATATGTTAAGCGGCGCAGTTTTCCTACTTGGCGTCGGCATCGTCATCTACTCGTTCCAGACAGTCTTTCTTATAGCTGTCATCATCAACTTTATCATCGCCATTCCACAGGGAGGTATCGATGTAGGCTTCGGCCCCTTGCTGATCAACTCAACGCCACAAACAATGGTCGGGCGTGTGCAGTCTGGCATCGAAACATCCATGTATGGCATGAGCCTCATTTCGATTGGCCTGGCCGGCTATCTTGGACAATTCATACCAGTCAGTATCATTTTCGCCGTGGGTGGTGCTTTGCTTGCCCTTTCCGGACTGTTTGGTTGGTTTGCCATACCGGAGGCTGCTAAAGAAATGTAGGGATGAGTGAATTTTTTGTCCTTTCGCTCAAGTTCATCATCCCTCAGAGGGTAATTCATGACACACTACCCTTTGGCAAAAGGGTGTGCCATGATGGGTTCATCCTTTGGCAAAAGGGGCTATCACAGTGATAACCCCTTTAATGTTATCCAAGTTAATACTAAACTAACTTCTGTGCAAAAAGATGTTTTTCGGTTTCGAAAAGAAAAACAACTGACAGATAGTAGGGTTTATGTTATACTTAGCGATACCTCAAATAAAAACACATCAATACCTGATAGCATGTAAACAGCAAACATAGTTGATGTGCGTAGGAGGAACTTATAAGTGGTAGAGATGCAAAATGAAATACCGTCTTTATATTGACGAAGTTGGGAACTCAGATTTAGCTTCTTCTAAAGATCCCAACCATCGTTATCTCAGTCTAACAGGGGTTATCCTTGAGACAGAATATACCCGTGAAACCGTCTTTCCAGCTATTGAGAACTTAAAGCACGATTACTTTGATTCGCATCCTGACGAACCCATTATCCTCCATCGTAAAGAACTCGTGAATAAAACGTATCCCTTTGCCAGATTGCGAGACTCAACAATTGAACATGCCTTTAATAAGAGCTTGCTTGAGCTTTTACAAAATTTAGATTATGCAATATAACTTTGGAGGCAAGATCGGAAAAATCCTTGACGATAGCAAATACATTCGTAGCCCTGAAGGCCAAATTGAGGGATGGGGGACGAAGTGGCTCCCATAAAAAACCGGCCCCAATGGGCCGCAAAGGCAAATGCCTTCCACCTCCAATTACCTGGATTACTCTCAGTATAGCATATTCAGCACCACTAATCAATACTTTTTTCGGTTTTTGCAGAACAGCCGTGAAGCCTGTTGAGAGGGGCTAACCCCCTCTCAACAGGCTTCACTACTATCTACAACAATGCTTACAGCATTGGTTTAATCGAAAGAATGATGTAGGTGCTCACGCCACCGGGCGTTGATACCGTCACCTCATCGCCCTCTTGATGCCCCATAAGGGCCTTACCAACAGGTGACTGGTCAGAGATCAGGCCAGCTTTGGGCTCGGCCTCAAAGGTCTCAACGATCTTGAATGTGCGTGTTGTGCCACTATCCGTCTCGACCTCTACCTGCATGCCGATGCGCACCTCTTTCTGGCCTGTTTCTGTACCGTGCATGTCTGGAGTCATCACGACGGCAACTGAGAGCAGTTGCTCTAGCTGGAGAATCTCACCTTCAAGTTTTGCCTGCTCATGTTTGGCTTCTTCATATGCGCTACTCTCGCTGATATCACCAGCTTCCTTCGCGTCATGAATGTAATCGGCGATCTCCTTACGTTTGACCGTGCGCAGGTACTCCAAACGCTCTGCTTTTTTTGCGTAGCCTTCAGGTGTCAAATGATAAATTTTGCGCTCTGCTTTTGCGTCACTCTGTCCACCAATACTCATAAAAACTCCTCCTGATCTTGAGGCTTCAGGCCTTCTGTCTGGCTGGCCTCTTCAGTGCATCCGTCTATATGTTGTTCTGTTCTCTATATGTCAGAATTCTACCTTTTTCCCCTCCACCTGCGCTACGTATGCACGAAATCTGCCACAGGGAAAATGCTGTTCCTGGCATCCTCATCTCAAGAGGAGAAAGCCCTTACCTTTGCTCTTGCTCGTTCGAGCGTTCGGCATGGTTTGTTGGGAAAACAGACGGATTGCCGAACAGCACTGTGCAAGATAACACTATCAGTCGCTCTGCTGTCCTGGCATTTTTTGATAGAGGTGATACTCCACTGTATATTAGGTCACGACAACGGCATGACCCGTAAGGGCAAGAGTACCATAAAATACCAGGTTTGTCCATAGCTCGTTCCTACTTTTCACGATGAGCCGTAACAGACATGAGAGAGATTATACGGCGGGAAACGTCTCGCGTCAAGCAAACAGACACTGTGGGGCGGCCATCATGCTTTGCTAGAGACGTCCGATGCGGTATTGCCCTGCACCACATACGGAACATTTCCCTCGCACTGCCGGACTGCCATTCTTCATCGTCACCTCCTGGGCATCTTGCATAATTGTTTTCTTTTTACAGCGTACACAATAAGCTATCACATGTTCATCCGTTTCTTGTTCTGCGTCGGCATTACGCTTGCTTTCCTGGTCTTGCGCCTCAACTTCAGCAGGTAGATGCTGTACCGCCACCGGCTCTTGAACCTCTATCTGTGTTGCCGTGGCTGATCGTTGCTCTGGCTCAGCCAGCTTTGTAGACTTTGTGGTGGTCGAGCGTTTTGTTGCCTTCTGTGCGCTCTGGTCTTTGCTCCAGCGCACGATATTGGCGACAACCGTAGACGGATATTCTTCGTGAACATAGAGCCCTGCATCCTGGATGAGGGCCATCTCGGCCTGAGCTGACATGTGCTGCTGACCACTAATCATCCGTTGTGTGTTGTTTAAAGCTCTAGCTCCCCAGATAATGAGGGTAGGTTGATGTAATTGCTCAAATTGAGCTGAGGCATTCATTGTCAGCTTGCCTGCCAGCCGGGCTATAGGGGTATGTTCGGCTCCGAACTGGTGGGTGGCGGCATAGAGATAGTCTATATCAGATGTGGCAATCTGCCCCTGTAATGGAGAGTGCTGGTGGCTTAGCTCGTAACGCAGGGCCAAGCGCGTACTCAAGAGGGGATAGAGGATGCGTTTCACGTTTGGCTTTTGCAGCAAACCTGACCAACGGTTAGGAGCTGGTTCTCTGCTAAAGAGCCATACAGGTGAAATAAGGACTAAGCGTGTACATAATTCAGGGAAGCGTTGTGCGAGGATGACGGCATAGTTGCAACTGAGTTCGCTAGCCACAATGGTAGCTGGTCGGGCCACAACCTCGCTCATGAAGTCGTGGCACAGAGTAATAAATGTCTCAGCGGTGTAATCCATGCGTGGACGATCAGAAAGCCCAAAGCCGAGTAGATCGAGTGCATAGATGTGATAGTGTTGCGCCAGTGTACCCATGATCTTACGCATCTCATAGGACGATGCGCCTATCGTGGGGGAGTGCAGAAGTAGTAAGGGTGGTGTAAGTTCATCACCCAGTGTCTTGTAAAAGATATGACCGTGCCGCCAACGGTAGATGTTGGCCTCACCGGGGAGAATACTTGCGAGCGGCTGGGGTGTATTTAACATATGTCGTAGTGTAACAACGATAGTCATGATGACTGCGCTCAGGGCTGTCAGCCCCAGCAATCTAAAGATACTGAGTAAACGTTGTACAATTTTACGCATAAAATTCCTCCTTGTCTAGTGTAGTATAGTATAGCAGGTTACTGACATTGACGCTATACGTTATGGAAACTATAATTAGGAGGAAGAAAACGGTTGTCTGGCATTGCATAGAGAAGCAAGCACACAGCCTTTCTATGAAGTACCGCCGCTATATTGGCACGAAGGAGGCAACTATGCCTGTCATTCTTCAATTGATACTTGCAGCTCTGCTTGGCTATCTGTGGGGCTCCATCCCAGCTGGTTACTGGATGGGCAAACTGCTGCGCGGTAAAGATTTTGATATTCGCGCCTATGGTAGTCGCAAAATTGGTGCTACCAACGTTCTCCGCACACTTGGGAAGGTTCCGGCAGCCATTGTCTTCCTTTTTGATCTCTCAAAGGGATGGGGACCAACACTCGTTGCAACGTATATTGCCATCTTCTATACCGCCGGTTGGGGGCCTGCGCTCACTGGTCTGGCTGCTCTGCTAGGACACTGCTTCCCCGTCTTTATTGGCTTTAAGGGTGGGCGTGGCGTACTCACGGCGGCCGGTGTCATCCTGGTACTCTCTCCTCTCGCTTTTATCATTGCTCTTATTATCACGATTAGCACCATTCTTATTTCGCGTTATGTCTCACTCGGTTCGATTGCCGGTAGTCTCGCCTCTATCATCTGTGGCCTCATTTTCTATTTTGTGGGTCCCGGCTTCTTTGCTCACGTCTCCCTACCGACAATGCTCTTCATGGTCATCGGGCCAGCACTGATCATTCTTTTCCACTATGATAACATTGGTCGCCTGTTGTCAGGAAAAGAGCGCAAGATCGGCCAGAAAGTGAAGCTGGACGAGAAACCTGCCTCCCCTGGTAGCACTTCCTCAAATGTGCCGGTGTAAATAGCACTACATTTTCACTGTCGTCGTTTTCTGTTCCTTCTGGAAAAGAGGTAGCGCACTGATCATGTACTCTGCTCCCGAAAGGGCTGTCCAGAGGGTGGCTAGAATGAGTCCGGCATCGGCGACCAGCAACAAAATATCAGCGGGATTGAGGCTCTGGCTATTAAAAGTGAGCATGAGTGGGAAAAGCGAGAGTCTATACGCTCCCAGCCCTTTGGCGAAGAGCAGGATAGCCATAGCGATCATCGTAATCAGCGTTTTCTGTTTGCCCCATATGCCCGCCGGAATGACCTTGCCTTTCGCGGCTGCCATCGAACGCAAACCCGTTACCAGAAATTCCCGTGTCACAATAATGACAACGATCCATGCTGGTACCAGACCAAGCTGAACCAGAGCAATGAGAATGCCCGAGACAAACACTTTGTCGGCGGTTAGGTCCAGGAAAACACCGAGCGGCGAGACTACTTTGAAACGGCGAGCCAGATAGCCATCAAAGAAATCGGTGATGGATGCTAAGATAAACAGGACGGTTGCGCTGAGAAATGCCCATGGAGTATTGAGCAGAACTAGCACAATAATCACTGCCGTCACTATCAGACGACTGAGACTCAGCAGGTTAGGAACATTCTGCATAAATGGCTCCTTATTCTTTTGACGTGCGATACCACAGTGAGTGTGTGCTACTGCTACTTAGTATACCTCCGGCGGCCTGAATACGTGCAACTTCATCCACAGAACGAATAAAACCGCCAGCGATAAAAGGCCCAGGCAACAACTTTTGCAGTGTTGCCGCCACGTCAGGGAAGATTATACCTGGCAGGACTTCTACAATATCAGGAGCAGCACGTGCAATCGTGCGCACCCCCGTATCTAAGGCTGAATCATCCACCAGAAGCAAGCGTTGAATCGTTATCAACCCCTCGGCGCGGCCTGCCGAGACAAGTTGCGTGCGGCTCGTAATAATTGCATCTACCCCTATCTGATGCAAATATTGAATACCCGCCCGATCTTTGCCTACCCCACTGACCAGATCAACATGCACTACCACCCCTTTGCCGCGCTGGTGTACCCTGGTGATGAAGGGTGCAAGCTGCAAAGCATCCCCTTTCAAGAGAAACAATAGAAGAGCATCGGACTCTAAAGCTACCTCCATATCTTCATGAGATTTCATTGCTGCTGCTACTGGGTACTCACGAGCTAAACGTAGAAACTCCTGTTTAATCATCAACATCACCTGATGGGAAAGTGTTTATTGCATGTTGTCCAGATTTGCTCCCACTAACACTTGACAAAAGACGGTCTGGTTAAGTATTATCATTATATGCTAACTCTATGATCTTGTATAGTTAGTATTGTTGCGGCGACTGTTTAGGTCATAGGATGCCTCTCTTTGGAAGAGGTATGTATTTCGAAGGCATTACAGTAAATAGTTACCGGAGACCTGTTTGGACAACTGCATACGTGCATAAGGACAGTGAAATGAAAAGTCCTGAGCCGACCAGTTAATAGGCTTAGGGCTTTATTGTTTTTTTACTCCTAATAGCCGGAGGTGCAGCATGGTTATTTCGTCCAATAGGTCACTGCTCAATAGTGCAGTGCAGTATCAGACCATTCCGATTGTCGAAAACCCTATCCACTTCCCACAAGTTCTGCATACTTCGCGCACGAACGTTATTCTGTTACGGCACTGCAATATCTTTGAAATTGCTCCCGCGATACAGGACGCCCGGCGGTCAGGTATTGCCATTTATGTGTACGTGGATCACATAGATGGTATTCATCCAGATGCCGCTGGTGTGCGTTACCTGGCAGAACATCTGCACATCACAGGTATTCTCTCTAATCATCCCCGTACCTTAGCTATTGGCAAAAGTTTTGGTCTGGAGACCATTCAACGTATTTTTGCCATAGACTCAACAGGTTTAGAAATGGCTGTGGAATCAGTGGATGTCCAATGCACCGATCTCCTGGATATCGCGCCTGCATTGGTCGTTCCCTATGTAGCTTCAACTCTGAAAACCTTGCTGCCATTGCCATTCATGGCTTCTGGCCTAATTTCTACAGTCCACCAGGTACAGGCGGTATTGCGAGCTGGCGCGTTATGTATTGCCGTCAGTCGCTCTGAACTCTGGACATAATCAATAGTGTGTTTGCATTGCTGAAGCGTGCGAATCTGCACAGTCAATGTTGCTTGTGTAGCTTGCATATATTTGTCGTTGTGCGTTGCGGGCACAGACATTTCGTCTGCGCCAATGCGACAATGCATCGTTTTGTAGTGGCGCAATATCTCAAAGAAAGAGGGCTAACTATGGCAAAGTATGTACTTTCCCTGGACCAGGGTACTACCAGCTCACGCGCAATCCTCTTCAATCACGATGGAGCGATTGTCAGTGTAGCACAGCAGGAATTTCCCCAAATTTATCCATCCCCCGGATTAGTTGAGCATGATCCAGAAGCGATCTGGCTAAGCCAGCTCAACGTAGGCCAGGAGGTCATGAAGAGGGTTGGTGCCTCAGCCCAAGACATCGCCGCACTGGGTATCACCAACCAGCGTGAAACGACCGTTGTCTGGGAAAAAGCGACCGGCAAACCTGTCTTTAATGCCATCGTCTGGCAGAGCCGTCTGACCGCTCCTATTTGTGATGAACTGAAGGCCAAAGGCTTCGACAAGGAGATTCGCGAACGCACCGGTCTGGTTACGGATCCCTATTTCTCCGGTACCAAGGTGAAATGGATTCTGGATAACGTCCCTGGCGTGCGCGAGAGGGCCAGGGGTGGCGAAGTCCTTTTTGGCAATGTAGACACCTTCCTCATGTGGCGTCTTTCTAAGGGCCGTGTTCATGCCACCGATCCCTCTAACGCCTCACGTACCCTGCTCTACAACATCTACAACGGTGACTGGGATGATGTCATCCTCCAGGAACTTGGTATCCCTAGAGCCATGTTGCCAGAAGTGAAGCCTTCCAGCGGTGTCTTTGGCGAGAGCGATCCAGAGTTCTTTGGTGGTGCCGTCAAAATGGCCGGTGATGCTGGCGATCAGCAGGCGGCCACCTTTGGTCAGGCATGTTACGAAGTCGGTATGGCGAAGAATACCTATGGCACCGGTTGTTTCATGCTCATGAATACCGGTGAAAAGGGCGTCCCATCCCAGAATGGTTTGCTCACCACTATCGCCTGGGGCATCGGCAGTAAAACCATTTATGCCCTGGAAGGTAGTATCTTCATTACCGGCGCTGCCGTTCAGTGGTTGCGCGATAGCTTACGAGCTATTCAAAGCAGCGGTGACGTTGAGATGCTGGCGAGTGAGGTTCCAGACAATGGTGGTGTCTACGTAGTACCGGCCTTTGTGGGTCTTGGTGCGCCCTATTGGGACTCCTATGCGCGTGGCACCATCGTTGGCCTGACTCGTGGTTCTACCGTCGCACATATTGCCCGTGCGACTCTGGAGTCCATGTGTTATCAGACTCGCGATGTTCTGGAAGCTATGACTGCGGATAGCAAGGTCGAAGTCAAGGCTCTGCGTGTTGATGGCGGCGCAGTCGTGAACAATCTGCTGATGCAGTTCCAGGCCGATATTCTCGGCGTGCCGGTCCAGCGACCGAAAGTGGCGGAAACAACTGCTCTCGGCGCGGCGTACCTCGCTGGCCTTGCTGTTGGTTTCTGGAGCAGCCCACGAGAACTGGCGGAGCACTGGGCAGTTGACCGTACCTTTGAACCTCAGATGAGTGCAGACCAGCGCGAAAAGCTATATGCAAACTGGAAGCGAGCTGTCGAGCGATCAATGCACTGGGAGCAAGCATAGTAGTATAGGCATCAACTGACGAAGAAAGCGAAGGGAGAAAATGAGAGAGGAAGGATGATCGCGTAGGGGCGGGGGCGGTGCAGGGTGAGGTAGGAGCCCCTACCCAGCATCCTCGCCATTACCTCTCCCCCAGAGAGGGTCCCCGCCCCTACGCGAGACCCCAATCGTTTGATCGGGTTGATGCTTGTAGGATGTATGAATTGGGGCACTATGTGCGGTATATATCCCTGGTAATTCGTAGTACGTCTTTTGTAGTACTCGTCAAAGCTATAATTGTTGCTCTTTCAGCTACAGAAATGGAGTATGATCTATGGCAGTTCGACCTGTAGCCAGACCAATAGCGCTTTCTGGCACCCTCGGCGAAGCAATAGGAGAGTTTTTTGGGACAATGGTGTTGCTCCTCTTTGGTGATGGCTGTGTAGCCACGTTTGCCCTTTTTAATAAGGTAGCCCCAAACCCATTTGCCAACGAGTGGATCATCATTACTCTTGGGTGGGGTCTGGCAGTTATGCTTGGTGTGTATGTTGCAGGGGCGATCAGTGGTGCTCATCTCAATCCTGCCGTGACATTGGGTCTGGCTGTACGCGGCAAATTCCCTTGGAGTAAGGTTCTTCCTTACTGGGGAGCCCAGGTACTTGGCGCATTCGTTGCTGCTGCTATCCTCTACTTCGTCTACAAGGGAGCAATTAACAACGCCATCGATGGCGCGAATATTGCTGACCCTGTTAAGGGAGTAGGGGGCGTTTTTTACACCAGTCCGAAGTCTTTTGTGGGTACCTTCGGTGCTTTCGGTGATGAGTTCCTCGGTACAGCCCTGCTCGTTGGGCTGATTTACGCTATCGTTGATGCTCGTAACCAGCCCGTACAGGCGAATCTCAACCCGCTCATCATTGGCCTCCTGGTTGTGGCAATTGGTACCTCCTTTGGCCTCAACACCGGATATGCCATCAACCCCGCTCGCGACTTTGGGCCGCGTCTCTGGATTGCTTTGGTCAGCGGTGGTGAAAGCCTCTCCGTATATAACTTCTACTTCTGGATTCCTATCGTTGCTCCGCTGCTGGGTGGGGCCGCCGGTGCCTTTATCTACGACCTTACCCTTGGTAAGGTGATCGAGGCAAAGATGCTCACGAAATCTGGCGATACTATTACAACAGGTGAAGCAGTTCGCGAGCCTTCTCCTTCTGCTGAAGTAAAAGGTCGCTCTGTACGCGAAACTTCGTTTGAGTAGTCTTTAACGAACACATGTAAGGAAAGGACGAACATACGAAGACTTCACATCTTCGTATGTTCGCACGCACTCCCGCTATGCAACCACTATCTTCAACGGCACGCATGCACAACCTTACCACTCTCGCCAATGAACAATTTGATGTACTGGTTATTGGCGGAGGCGTCACTGGTGCCGGCGTTGCCTTGGATGCCGTTGCTCGCGGCTACAAAGTCGCTCTCGTCGAGAAAGTAGACTTTGCCAGTGGCACCAGTAGTAAATCCACCAAACTCGTTCATGGTGGCATCCGCTATTTGCCGAACTTCGATTTCCTCCTGGTGCATGAAGCTCTCGTTGAGCGTGGTATTCTCTTGCAAAACGCACCGTTTATGGTTTCTCCGGTGGGTTTTGTCCTCCCCATGTACAAAGGTGATCGTCATCCCGTCGGCATGCCGTTTACCACACCAGGAGGGATTGGCCTCAGTTTCCTCCTCAATATTGGCCTCTGGATGTACGACATTTTGGCAGGGCGTCGTAATGTACGACGGCATCGCCACTTGAGTCGTGATGCCGTCCTGAAACTGGCACCAGCCCTGGTACCTGAAAATCTCGAGGAAGGGTACATCTATTACGATGCTCAGACCAATGATGCTCGCCTGACCATCACTCTCATTCGCACAGCTGCTCAATATGGAGCGACGATTGCAAACTACACCGAAGTCACGTCCTTTATTCGCGAACAAGGAAGAATAAGTGGTGTAGAGGCGTATGATTCGCTTGGTGATCAAGAATTGAGCATTCGTGCTCGTCACGTGGTCAACGCTACAGGTGTCTTCTCTGAACTGGTAGAATCCCTCACCGGCGTGCTACCCTCGGCGCAGGTTGAACCGAGTAAGGGTGCGCACTTAATCCTGTCGCGTGAAGCCCTCAAGCTTAGAAATGATGCTATCGTCTTACCTGAAACGGAGGATAAACGTATCCTCTTCGTCGTACCCTGGGAGTCGCGAGCCATCGTCGGGACAACTGACACTGGTGCTGGTGATATCGAACACCCTACAGCCTCGCAAGAGGATATCGCCTATCTTCTCAAATACATCAACCGCTATCTATCAGTAAATCTGACTGAAGCAGATGTTATCAGCACCTATGCTGGCTATCGCCCATTGGTACGTCCACGTAAGAAAGGAGGATCTACAGCGAGGCTTTCACGTAGCCACGAGGTATTACAAAGCTCATCGGGACTGGTCTCGGTTGTCGGCGGCAAACTGACTACCTATCGACGTATGGCCCAGGATACTGTCGATGTACTCAGTCGTCGTGATGGTTCGCCAGTACTGCATCCTACTCAGTCGCTACCTCTTCAGGGCAGTGCTGGCTGGCCGACGATCAAACGCTACTTGGCAAGTAAAGGTGAGGCCCTTGGGCTTAGTTCCCCAACGATTGAGCATCTTGGCCGTAGTTATGGAGCCGAGGCCAGGACCATACTCGACTTGGTTGTCAAGGACACCTCGCTAGGCCAACCTTTGATTGACGACTTACCCTATATTCGAGCCGAAGTAGTCTATGCCTGTCGTCAGGAAATGGCTATGACACTCGATGACGTCTTAGCCCGTCGTACTGCCATTATCCTGGAAGATCGCCAGCGCGGTCTGGGCATTGTCGATGAAGTAGCCGCACTGATGGCACAAGAGCAAAACTGGTCTCCTCAGCAGCAAACACTGGTCGAGGCGTACCGCAGTTCTATACAAGAGCAGCTTACTGCTGCCCAGTTGACATTGTAGGGGCCTGATTACACACTCTAACTAAATGATCAGGTCAAGCAACGCGAAGCGTCACATCTGTAGGGGCGCGATTGATCGCGCCCAAGAGGCATCAACTTAAGAAGGAGAGGGAGAAGGTGAGAATGTTGGAGACCTCGCGTAGGGGCGGGAGCGGTGCTGGGTGGAGTGGGGGCCCTTGTGGGCGCCCGTTGGGGTGGAGTGCGGCCAGAATAGGGAGCCGATCATGCAGGGTAACGGCGGGCGGCCACAAGGGCCCCAACCCCACATCCGCTCCACTCCCGCCCCTACGCGGGAGCGCAATCGTTCCGTTAGGTTGATGCCTCTTGGGCCCGATTGATCGCGCCCGACTGGCGGAGTGCGCAGCCCAGCCAGTCAGAAACGCGAAGCCATATTTCTAAGGAGAGATCATGAAAAAACTGATCAATCAACCAGAGAACGTCGTAAAAGAGGCTCTGGCTGGCATGCAAGCCGCTCACTCCGACTTGATACGTGTCGATATCGAGCAACAAATCATCGTGCGTAAGGACGCGCCGGTGCAGGGCAAAGTAGGAGTTATCTCTGGCGGGGGCAGCGGTCATGAACCGATGCATGGCGGTTTTGTAGGCATGGGTATGCTCGATGCAGCCTGCCCCGGAGCCGTCTTTACCTCGCCTGTTCCCGATCAAATGTTGGAGGCCACTCGTGCCGTCAATGGCGGAGCCGGTGTCCTGCACGTTGTGAAAAACTATACCGGTGACGTCCTCAATTTCGAAATGGCTGCCGAACTGGCCGATGCCGAAGGCATCCAGGTCATGAGCGTTGTCACCAATGACGACGTTGCTGTCCAGGATAGCACCTGGACAGCAGGCCGACGTGGCGTCGGTGTGACCGTCCTGCTAGAGAAAATCGTCGGTGGCCTAGCCCAGGCGGGAGCCTCATTAGAGCAGGTCACGGCCCTGGCAAAAAAGGTCAATGACCAGGGACGCAGTATGGGCATGGCCCTGACTTCCTGTACCGTACCAGCAGCAGGCAAGCCCACCTTTGATCTAGGCGAAGATGAAATGGAGATCGGTATCGGTATCCACGGTGAACCAGGTCGCCGCCGTGTCAAATTTGCCTCTGCCGACGATATTACCGAAATGCTCACTAATCCCGTTGTCGAAGACCTTGGTCTCAAATCGGGTGAGCAGGTGCTAGCCTTTGTCAACGGCATGGGCGGCACACCGTTGATCGAACTCTACATCGTCTTCAATGCCCTGCAACGTATTCTCAAGGGAAAAAATATCAGCATTGCCCGTTCGCTGGTAGGGAGCTACATCACCTCCCTGGAAATGGCAGGCTGCTCTATTACCCTGGTACGTCTTGACGACGAAATGACCAAATATTGGGATGCACCGGTGCATACCCCTGCCCTACGTTGGGGCGTATAACAATCAGGCAAAGGGACGTGCCGCATACTTCTGTAGGGACGCGATTGATCGCGTCCAATACGCATCAACCTAAGAGGAAAGTGGAAGGAGCATGTGAGAATGTGCGAGGTCTCGCGTAGGGGCCCTTGTGGCCGCCCGCTGCTGGGGTGTCGCGGTGATGCCCAACTCAGGCAAGGGGTCACGGCGGGCGGCCACAAGGGCCCCTACCCCGCATCCCTTCCGCTCCCGCCCCTACGCGATAACCTGCTCATTTCGTTAGGTTGATGCGTATTGGACGCGATCAATCACGTCCCTACAGAGATATCTGACCCTCTATTGTTAGAAGGAAGGGCTACTGTACATGACCAATGAAGATACGTTCCGCTGGCTGGAACGCGTTGCTGACGTCCTGCAAGAAAACGCCGCCTATTTAACCCAACTTGACTCGGCTATTGGCGACGCCGATCACGGTACCAACATGGCTCGCGGCTTCAAAGCGGTACGTGATAAATTTCCGACCATGGCCTCTATGGATATGGCGGCACAACTAAAAACCGTTGGCACGACGCTTGTCTCAACCGTAGGAGGTGCAAGTGGTCCCCTGTACGGCACGGCCTTTTTACGTGCAGGCACTGCTATCACCGGCAAACAAGAGCTGGCTGCCGCTGATGTGATCGCCATGCTCGAAGCCTTCCTGGGCGGTATCGTGGCTCGTGGTAAGGCCCAGCTTAATGAGAAGACCATAGTCGATGCTTTAACCCCTGCCGTCAATGCCGCCAAACAGGCTCTCAATGAGGGAGCAACGCTGAAAGAAATCACCAGCCGTGCCACGCAAGCCGCCGAAGAGGGCATGAAAGCCACGATTCCCATGCTTGCCACCAAAGGCCGCGCCAGCTATCTCGGTGAGCGCAGCATCGGGTATCAAGACCCTGGTGCCACCTCCAGCTGGCTCATCCTACGCAGCTTGTCCGAAGTGATATAGGGTAAACCCATGACTGTAGCATTAGTGATCGTCTCACACAGCAGCCAGCTCGCCGCCGGTGTAGCTGAACTTGCCAGCCAGATGGTGCAACAGAAAGTTCCCATTGTGCCCGCAGGCGGAGCAGGCGACGAGGGCGAACTTATCTTAGGCACATCTGCCGATAAAATTCTTACCGCCATCCAGGCGGTTGACAACCCCGATGGCGTACTCGTCCTGCTGGATTTGGGCGGTGCCATCCTCTCGGCTGAAATGGCTCTCGAAATACTTGACAGTCCCCAACCCGCTCATGTACTCTTGAGCTTCGCACCTCTCGTGGAAGGAGCCGTTGCAGCTGCCATCGAAGCCTCGCTAGGCCGTACACTTCGTGAAGTTCAACAGGCCGCCGAAAAAACCGCGGATCGCCAACAGCTACAATTATTGAAACCCATCCAATCTTCATCTCTGGAAACTGAAGCTGCTACTCCTGTTGCTCCCTCTTCACTTGCTCTACTCTCTGCCACATCACCGGACGTACTTGAGGTCCAACTGACCATCACCAATCCTAGCGGTCTGCATGCTCGCCCCGCTACTCTCTTTGTACAAACGGCAGGACAATTTCAAGCCACTATTGAGGTAGCAGCCCACAGACGCCAGAGTGATGCCACCAATATCATCGGCATACTCTCGCTCGGCATACGCCAGGGAGATACTCTCACCTTGCGTGCCAGTGGTTCCCAAGCTGCTGATGCTCTCAAAGCTCTGAGCGAACTGGCACAGGCCAACTTCTATGAGACCCCCTCGACAGGTGTTCCATCTCCCCAACCAGTAACATCAGTAACACTTCCATCTTCTGAAGCAGCAATCTTCCCGATACCTGCAACTCAATCTGCGCGGGCGACGTGGCAGGGTATTTCTACGTCCAGAGGAGTAGCCCTGGGTCCGGCCTTGCTCTATACCTCTGGCCAGCTTACTCTTACCGCTATCGAACGCCATAGGATTGCCTCTGAACAGGTGCCTTCAGAGCAGGCACGCTTACGTCAAGCTCTAGACGCTACTGCCCAGGAATTACGTTATCTGGCTGAAAGCTTACAGGCACAAATAGGCCAGGCAGATGCAGCAATCTTCACTGCTCAGGCCCTTATGCTGCAAGATCACACCCTGCTCGAAACAGCTTTGCAGCAAATTGCACAGCAACATAGCGATGCCGCCAGTGCCTTAGCCTCTGTTGGTGAGCAACAAGCCTCGGCTTTAGCCGCTCTCGATAATGCCTTGCTGGCTGCACGAGCTGTCGATGTACGCGACGCCGTGAGCCGCGCTGTGCGCCGCTTAACTGGCCAAAGTGGCACAAAGTATGATCTGAGCAATCTTCCACAGCCCGTGATCCTCCTGGCGCAAGACCTGACGCCATCGGATACCGCCATCTTGCGTCCTGAAACTGTGCTTGGCATCTGTACCACAGCGGGAGGACCAACCGCGCATGCCGCTATCTTAGCTCGTGCGCTGGGCATTCCCGCCATCGCCGGTCTTCCTGAAAATGCACTATTCAAAATCCATAATGGGGATGAATTGGGGCTGGATGCCGATCATGGTCTCCTCTATCACTTTCCTGTGCCGGAGCTACGCACACAATTACAGCAACGCCTTGTAGCCCAACAACAGCAGCGTACGGCGCAACAGGCCACTGCCCAACAAACATCACCCCCTGTGAGCATCGATGGGCGGCATATAGCTCTGCTGGCAAATGTGGGTAGCGAGGCCGAGGCCGAGGCTGCCCGGCAATGGGGAGCCGAAGGCATAGGTCTGCTGCGTACGGAATTTCTTTTTAGAAACGCCTCCTCATTCCCTAGTGTCGATGAGCAGCGTCATCGCTACATCCGTATCTTTCAGGCATTCAACGGTGGTGCTGCCTCTTCGCAGAAGCCCATCGTCGCACGTACCCTTGATGCCGGAGCAGACAAACCTCTGCCTGCTCTGGAGTCTGTTCTGGGTACAACCACCGAAGCCAATCCCGCCCTCGGTCTGCGCGGCATCCGTATCTCCCTTGCTCACCCAGAACTACTGAAACAGCAAATTACCGCCCTCTTACAAGCTGCCGCCGAAACTGCCATAAACCTGCATATTATGTTTCCCATGATCACCACCGTTGAAGAGCTACGCACTGCTCGCGCCCTCTTCGAGGAGGTATATACCCAGGTAAAGCAGCAGTATCCATCGCTTCCCACTATACCTCTCGGTATTATGGTAGAAGTACCCTCAGCTGCACTGATGGCTGCAGAACTGGCACAAGTGGCCGACTTTTTCAGCATCGGTGCCAATGATCTCTTACAGTACACCTTGGCCTGTGATCGCACCAACGCCGCCGTTGCCCATCTCTATCATCCTATGCAACCTGCTGTCCTGCGACTCATTGCCCACATAGCTGAAGCTGCACATCGTGCCTCCAAACCCGTAGCCGTCTGTGGAGAAATTGCCAGCGATCCCCGCCTTGCCCCTATCCTGGTTGGACTCGGCATCGACGAACTCAGCATGACTCCCACCGCCCTTGCTACCATTCGCACGACCCTCACCTCCCGCTCTTCCTCCGAACTGACCGCACTGGCCCGGCGGGTTCTCACCTTGCAGACTGTAGCAGAGGTCGAGCAGGTATCGTAACATGGGGATGAGCATGATGACCGCAAGGGTCATCACTACTATACACGATGCGTCGGCCTGCGAAGCCGGAGTAGCGTCGTAATGACCCTTGCAGTCATCATGCTTCGCAAAAAAAGAAACCCACTCGTAACATGCTCTTACCTTGACTTATATCCTGCTTTACTTCTATACTCAATATATGAGTATTCATTTTGAGAGTATGGTTTACCAGCCAGGCAAGGAGATCTTATGCAACAGCCTCTGCGTTCCCTCTTGTTCCTCGTCATTGCTTGCGTGTTGCTGCTGAGTGCCTGTGGTGGCGCAGCGGGTGCCTCGGTCACACCAACACCTTCAACTACAACATTGAATGTCTTTGCTGCTGCCTCACTCAAGGAATCGTTTACGGCCATTGCCAGTAAATATCAGCAGGCCCATCCCAACATCGGTATTAAGCTCAACTTTAATGGTTCACAGATACTGGAGCAGCAGATCGCCAATGGCGCACCTGCTGATATTTTTGCTTCTGCTGATCAAACCACTATGCAGAAGGCCAGCGATGCCGGATTGGTGAGTAGCTCACAGGTATTTGTCAAGAACAAACTGACGGTGATTGTACCTGCCAGTAATCCAGGGAAAATTAACAGCCTGAAAGATCTGGCGAATAAGGGGGTCAAGATAGATGTGGGGGTTACGACTCTGCCAGCAGGGAAATATGCTTTGCAGGTGCTTGATAAGATGGGGAAGTCAGCTCCCTATGGATCAGCCTATGAAAGTGCCGTCAAAGCCAATTTTGTCTCCCAGGAGACTGATGTCAAGTCGATCGTCAACAAGGTGCAGTTGGGTGAGGTTGATGCCGGTTTTGTCTATCTGACCGATGTGACTTCTGCCGTCTCCGCCAAGGTGAAAATGATCACCATTCCTGATGATTTCAATGTGATTGCGCAATATCCAATTGCCGTGACTAAAAATTCGAGCCATGCCAGCGATGCCCAGGCGTTTGTGCAATATATTCTTTCGTCAGATGGGCAGGGTGTGTTGGAACAGTATCATTTCATTGCAGTTAATCCCTAAAGGATTATTTCATGCAGGGCGGCCACGAGGGTCGCCCATGTAGAGGCTAAGGGAAGCAGATCATGCTTAAAAAGCTAGCACGTTGGCCTTTCAGACTACTTGTGGGTATGCTGGCAGGAAGTTTCTTCCTCTTTCTGGGAGTACCTCTGGTCTCGCTGTTGCTGCATGAGCCTCCGGCGTTGCTCTGGTCGGCCATGCAGCAACCAGAGATTTTACAGGCTCTGCAACTGAGCGTCTTTACGACCTGCATCAGTACGCTTCTTACGGTTCTCTTTGGTTTACCTGTGGCCTATCTGCTGGCACGTCGCAGCTTTGCAGGTCGCAGTCTTTTGGAAACCTTAGTGACACTGCCGACGGTATTGCCACCCGTAGTGGCGGGAGTAGCCCTGTTGCTGGCCTTTGGGCGTTTTGGCTTGATTGGTCACTATCTGGCTCCTTTTGGTATTACCTTCCCGTTCACCACGCTGGCGGTGATCATGGCCCAGGTGTTTGTTTCGTCACCTTTCTTCGTCAATAGTGCCAGGGCAGGACTTGAACAACTCGATCCTCGCTACGAACTGGCGGCATATACCTTGCGTGCCTCGCCATGGTATACCTTCCGGCGTGTAACCTTGCCACTCATGCGCCCGGCTCTGCTGGCCGGTGTGGGATTGGCATGGGCGCGTGCCTTGGGAGAATTGGGAGCCACGATTACCTTTGCAGGGAATTTTCCGGGTGTGACACAGACTATGCCTATTGCGGTATATGTAGCGGCGGAGAGCGATCTGGATACGGCGGTGGCTCTATCGGTCGTGTTGATGGCGGTATCGTTTGGGATATTGTTGGCATTAAAGGTAGGGCGTAAGTATGAAGCATGAGTCATCCCGAATTGTTTAACATTTGAGAAATTTCGGGATGACTCATGCTTAAAACCGTGGCCCAACCAGGAAATAACCCCCCGTATTCGGGCTACAAGAGTTCGTGCTGGTGTTACAAAAGTTTCCTTTCAGATAGTCGGTCTGGTAGACTGCTCCATAGAAGTAAAGCGGAGCCTGCGCCGTAGATGTTTGTACCGTAAAAGAGAAGTTGCCTTGCGTATCGATGGTACCATTGAGTGGATAGGTATTCTGAGAAGGAGATGTGAACGTAAGCGTTCCGCTAAGGGGAGCAAAGCCCTGTGTTTGCACGATATTTACTGAAATATGACTTGTTTGTCCTGTTGTTTGATCGGTCATCGACCCGTTATAGGTACCAGCAATGTAGAGGCCATTTTGCGGTGTTGGGGTAGACGTCACTGTTGCAGCTTGTGTTGGCAAAGTTTGCGCAGAAGCAGTCGCAGTCTGTGAGGAAGCCAGAGTTGTGCCTGTTGGATGGCCACTGTAGAGGAAGAAGCCACCTACACCGGCAATAATCACTAAGAGAAGGATGATCAAACTTGTGACAACCCTAACGCTCCGAGAGCGGGAGGGGGGTTTCTGGGTAGGAGCGGGTTGCGGTGGTTGTGGTGAAAGCGGTGGTTGCTGCGAAATACGAATGCCGGGATTAGAAACGGCCAGCGTTGGGAGATTATGGTCGGGATGAGATGAGGATTGTTGGTTGGGGTATGGCGTGAGTATTGTTGCCTCGGTGCTCATCACCATTGGTTGAAGAGGAGGGGCTTCGGTTTGTTTGATGGCAATCGTGAGCATCACTACATCCACGGAGTTAGATGCTTCAACGAGGTTGTGTAAACGAATAACCTGACCATCATAGGTTCCCGGAGGTATAGTGACGTTTACACGCTGTCCCTCTGGCAGGGTGATGGAGCGATTGGTACCAGAGCGGGCCTCTGTCTGGCTAATCGCCAATGTCGCGTGAACGTTACTGATACTGGGCGGTGCAACCACAGATGGAGATGGAGATGTGCGTACGGCTTGGTCAAAGGCGTCGGCAAGGGCGGAGATGGAAGGAAAACGGTCTGCTGGTTTCTTTGCCAGGGCTCGGAGGATTACCGCATCGATGGCCGGAGACAGTTGTTTATTAAAGGTACTAGGTGGGGGGGGCTCAGTATAGAAGTGTTGGTACATCAATTGTTCCATGCCACCTTTGAAGGGTGTGCGGCCAGTCAGGAGTTCGTAGGCCATGATTGCCAGGGAGTACTGGTCGGAGGCGAGAACAGGCGTGCTGCCCCACTGTTCGGGAGCCATGGAGGTTGGAGTACCGCGAATGGTGCGGCTAGAACTGGCAACGGTAGCGATGTTGGTGCGAGCAATGCCAAAGTCTGCTAACAACAGTGTAGGACGGTTGGGGTTCTTGGTATTGCTACGGATGAGAAAGTTGGAAGGTTTGACATCCAAGTGAATAATGTGGTGGTCGTGTGCATACTGCAAGGCATCGGCGATCTGCTGAACGAGATGTGAAATATCTTGCAACGAGAGCATGCCAGCACTACTACGCTGTCGTAGCCAGGTGTCCAACGAGCCTTCCGGACAAAATGGCATGACCATGTAGGTGAAGATGACACTATCGGAGGTCTCCTCGCCGAAGTCATAGAGGGGTAAGATGTTAGGATGATCGAGTGCCGCGATAGACTTGGCTTCACGCTGGAAGAGGCGTGCCGCATCTTTGGCTGTACTATTATCAGGATAGGGAGCACTTTCGGAGCGGATAACTTTGATCGCTACTTGTCTGCTAACGCGCGTATCTTCCATAAGGTACACTTCCCCCATACCGCCACTACCAAGCAGACGCAAACGGCGATAGCGACCGTTTTGGAGTCCTTCTAATGCCATTTTCTGCCTCGTTTCTCAAGAAAGAAAAGCACTCTCAATGCTCATGGCTCTTGATTGTAGATACTGTACACTATATAGCATGAGCTTTAAGAATGCAAGCCTGCTCGCTTTTTCTGATGGTAGGGTACTCCACATTGGAGGAGAAAGAATAGCATCGACCTATGTGCATGGCTATGATGGGTAGGAGACAAGACATGCTTTTATTAGAACAGTTGCTTCTATGCTTTGCTTTTGTTACAATGTTCTTGAAACAGTGAAAGGTAGAGTTTCTCTCTATCTAAATACAAGAAATCTCTATCTTTATAATGGCGGCATGGACAGACGAAAGGTACGGAAGTAGCCAGTGTCAAAAGTATATGCTATCGCGAATCAGAAGGGGGGGGTTGGTAAAACCACCACTGCTATCAATCTCGCTGCATATTTGGCAGCCTTTGGGCGCAAAGTGTTGCTAGTAGATATGGACCCCCAGGGTAACACGACCAGTGGTATTGGGGCTTCCAAACACCTCAAAGAACAGACGATGTACGATCTGCTTGTACAACCGGACGATGATATCACCATCTTTGATGTGATTGTGCCGACGCCACGGCGTGAACTGGTGGTGGCACCATGCACCGTAGACCTGGCTGCTGCTGAAGTCGAACTGGTTGGAGCTATCGCACGCGAACACAAACTCCGCCATGCTCTGGCACCCATCCGTGACCGCTGTGACTATATTCTCATCGATTGTCCTCCCTCACTGGGCCTGCTGACCGTGAATGCCCTCGTTGGCGCCGATGGTGTGATTATTCCCATTCAGTGCGAGTATCTCGCCCTGGAAGGTCTTAGCCAGTTAAGTGATACTATCCGCATCGTCAAAAACAAATTGAACCCCAATCTCTACATCGCTGGCGTAGTGTTGACCATGTTTGACCCGCGTACGCGCTTGGCCGGTGAGATTGTACGCGAGGTGCGCAACTACTTCCCGAAAGAAACGTTTCATACCATTATCAATCGTAACGTGCGTTTAAGCGAGGCTCCCAGTTTTGGGCAACCTATTCTTGATTATGATCCCAATTCTCCTGGTGCTCTGGCCTACCGTGCTTTGGCTGAGGAGGTGATGGCTCGTGGCTAAACAAAAATTTGGCTTAGGGCGTGGACTTGATGCCCTTCTTTCAGGTGCCTCTGACGTTGTTTCCAACTCACCGACCCGCGTTGATGAGAATGCGATTCTCTTCGCGGCCATCGACAGTATCATACCCAATCCACGTCAGCCCCGTCGTGCCTTCGCTGAGAATGATCCTAAATTATTAGAATTAAGTGCCTCAATTAAAGAACATGGCCTGCTGCAACCACTGGTTGTTACGCGACTCAATGCAAGTGAAGCTCGCGTTGACACTTCTCAAAAAGAGAGCGATCCCTGGTTTACTCGCGACGAGACAGATGCTTCTCCAACTCCACACATCGTACAGTTCCAACTTATTGCTGGTGAGCGTCGCTGGCGTGCCTCAAAGCTGGCTGGTCTGACGAAAGTTCCCGTGGTCATCAAAGAGGTTACGCCCTTGCAAATGCTGGAACTGGCCCTCGTGGAGAATATCCAGCGTGCAGACCTCAATCCTATTGAGGAAGCTCTGGCTTATCAGGCCCTCATTCAAGAATTTGGGCTGACTCAAGAGATGGTTGCCAAACGGGTGGGCAGAGACCGCACGACCATCACTAACTCTCTCCGTCTGCTGCAACTTACCTCCAAAGTGCGTGAGGCCTTGCTTAATCAGGCAGAGTATTTCACTGAGGGTCATGCACGTGCCCTGATCGGGATTACTCGCGAAGAGGAGCAGATCACCGCCAAGGATAAAATTATTGCGATGCGCCTGAATGTTCGTCAGGCCGAAGAACTGGCCTCACGCATCAAAGCTGCCGAACGTACGGATAACACCGAACAGCACATATCTCCTGTCCATAGCCGTAGTGCAGACCTTGATAATATCGAAAGTGATTTTCGTAACTCGCTCATGGTGAAAGTTGATCTCAAATGTAACACGAAAGGGAAAGGCACCTTAGTCCTACATTTTAGTAATCAGGAAGAGCTTGATCGTTTATATAACAGACTGGTCAAGCGTGAAGAATAATAGCTTTACAAGACGAAATATGTAGGGGCCTCCCTTGTGGAGGTGAACAAACTGGTCAAACGCAAGAATAACACGCGAGAGAAGGAAAGATGATGACTACTGTTGAAAACTCCTACGACAAAGTACGCCGTAAAATGGTCGCAGCGCGTATTGAGTTTATGAGTCAGCTTGCTAAATTCAGTCTGGATGAACTGGAGAAGCACTTTGTGGAAGGCGAATGGTCGCCTCTCGAACTGGCCCATCACCTCTATATCGCTGATGGCTTGGCATTGGAACAATTGAAGCTTGTGCAGGACGAAGACAATCCGATGATTGTGGCAACCGAGGAAGAGGCTCCCATCCTGACGAATAAGAGTGAGCCACCAGCCAGTCTGGATGCCGTCCTAGCCGGTATGGCTGCTCGTCGCGAGGAAATTTTCGTATATCTTTCGGCCTTGCCTGCTGATGCCTGGGAGCGTCCCTTTCGTCATCCCTCCTGGGGTCAGCGTAAATTTTATCAAATGGTGAATATTTTATCCCTGCATGACCAGATGCATGCTCAACAGCTGGCACGTTTCAAAGAAAGCAATTAAATGTAGGGGCGCGATTCATTCGCCCCTATCTATTGTTTAGCTCTTCACGTAACTCAGCAAGATATATTTTCATAAAGTTTGTGCGTCTCTGGGCCAATATTCGTCCCGTTTCAGTTGCCATCGTATCCTGCAGTATAAGTAGCTTGGTAAAAAAGTGATCAAGCAAGTACAGGCGATCATCGGGCGTATGTTGCTCCGCAAAGGGATCAGTGGGGTGATAGGTTTTGGTCTGGGTGTTACGCCGTAGAGTCCCTGTAATCGCCCAGCGCACAATACCGATCGCCCCTAAGCCATCGAGGCGGTCTGCATCGCGCACCACTCGTGCCTCCACAGTCAATGGCTGGATGCCCTTGCTGAAACTATGGGCGGCAATGGCATGCAGGATGGCTTGCTGGACATCAGTTGGAACGTTGTAGTTGGTGAGCAGTTCACGCGCCACAATGATCGACTGGTCGGCATGATGGGTTGGCGTCTCTTCATCGTCATCGACTGTGCGCCCCAGGTCATGCATCAGCGCGGCTACCCCGACAATAAAGCGATTGGCTCCCTCTTGCTCAGCCAGATACAGAGCAGTTGTATAGACACGCTGTACGTGCTCCCAACCATGGGCTAAATCATCAATCTCGGCGAAATGGCGTTCCACATCAGCAGAGAGAGAAGCTAATATTTCTGCTTCAGATTGTAGTGTTTCCATTTAAAAATCCCCCATATAGGTGATGTATCTTACTACTTTTTTGCTCATACTAGGTGTAGATACAAACATACAAATTGAACCAGAGTAAGTTGCTTTGAACAAAGCTGCATGAGGTTCTCTTCACAACAAGCAGCTATAGTTTATCATAGCATACCCAATTGTCAGATCAGTGAGGAAGGGGAGGACTTACTCCTGCTGGATTGACAGTGGCGGAAGGAGTCGTAGATGCGACTGAATTATACCGGTGAGAGGTTCGACAGCAAGCAGAGCAACGCTATCGCCGTTGCTATAGATACTACCCAGATGCTTACTCATGCCGAAACAGGTACCTTAGAGGCGGAGAGTACAATGCATCAGCAACGTACCACCGTGATCAATGTTCTGCTAGTGGATGATCACGCCCTTATGCGCGAGGGGCTACGGCGGCTGCTTGAGCTCGAAGAAGATATGCGTATTGCCGATGAAGCAGTGAATGGCTTTGATGCTTTGTATAAAATTCGTCGCCTACGTCCAGATGTGGTACTCATGGATATTCGTATGCCCATGATCGACGGTATCGCTCTCACACGCCAGATCGTTCATGAATTTCCCACAATGGCTGTGATTATGCTAACCATGGCCTCTGAACAGGAGCAGATGTTGCAGGCGATAAGAAATGGGGCGAGAGGTTACCTGCTCAAAACATCCTCATCACAAGAGGTTGCCCAGGCTATCCGTATGGCTCATGCAGGTGAGATGTTCATCCAGCCGACCATGACCGGTGCAATTATGCGCGAGTTTCGTCGTCTGGCCGATTCCTCGAACGGTGGCTCAGCTACACATACCCTCTCGGAGAAGGATATCGAGATTTTACGCTATGTGGCGGCGGGCATGAGTAATAAAGAGATTGCTGAGCAATTATCCTATTCGGAGAAGACGGTTAAAAACTATCTCTCACTTATCTTCCAGAAATTGGGTCTTCGTGATCGCACACAGGCGGCCATTTTTGCCCTGCGCCACGGCTTCCTTCCCGATGAAGATATGTTTCATTAAAGGTTGAAAATAAGGGAGGGCATGGCTGTGAGCTAGGCCCTTCCTTATTTTTCAACCTCATAACCATCGTTGTTGCGTAGCCTTCACTGCTAAGCTCGTACGATCACTGACATGCATTTTTTGCATGATATGATGCACGTGTGATTTTACGGTCTCTATACTAACAGAAAGTCTTGTGGCGATCTCGCGATTGGTGAGTCCCTCAACCAACAGATGTAGCACCTCTCGCTCGCGAGGCGTCAAAACTGTCATCGGGCTTACCAGGGGAAACAGGGCCTTGACCGTTGTCCCTCTACCGGGCTTACTTACAATCTCCCATTTGCCACCAGCTTGCTGTACCCGCTTACGCATGCTGTGTAATCCCATGTGTGGCATAATTCCGGTGCGTGTTTGACTTCCACGCGGAAACTTTGTCTCATCAAAGCCTGCGCCATTGTCGCTCACCTCTACCAGCAACAGACCTGCCAGGATATGTATATCTATATCAACATGGTTGGCCTGAGCATGTTTGTGTATATTGTGTAGTGCCTCCTGGATGATGCGAAAGATAGGAGCCTCCAGGGTAAGTGGCAAGGACTGAGTATCTATGCCTTTATAGTTAATGGAGAGTGCTGGCTCATTCTGCCTATATTCCTCTAATAGACTCTGTAGGGCAGCTGCAAAACCTTGCTCCTCTAGCTGGGCAGGAACGAGCGAGGTGATATCGTGTCGCAGGTCGTGTAAGCTTTCTTGCACGAGGGCCCTGGTGCGCTCGATTTCCTGTAAGGCCACCTCTGGTTGTTTTTCCCATATGCGTTGAATAAATTCAAGCTTATGTAAGACATGGGCAATGTGCTGAGCGGCTCCATCATGAATATCACGTGCAATACGGCTTCTTTCCTCATCAATGGCCTTTTGTAATTGTAATTCATAGAATTGGGTAAGTTGCTCTACTGTCTTGGATTGGGACAGCATATCTGGGGTTACCATACAATTTTCTCGTTTCAGATATAACATCTCTCGTCTGTTTTTATAATACCCAATGCCAAAAATGGGGGGGGGCTTCCCTTGTATACTCGCTGGCCTGAACAGAAGAGCATGTCTATCTATGTGGCGCAAGTATGTAAGGAAAGCAAATAGTAAAATAGTACCAGAGTTCTGTTGTCGATAAAAACCCATAAAGACAAGCTAGCAGCTTATCTTTATGGGTTCTTAATTCATCATTAATAGTGTATTAATGGCGTGCCAGGGATGTAGAACCTTGAGCAACTTGCTTCTGGCTCTGAACTTCGGTAGCGAGCATATCTCGCAGTGCTTCTTCCGGTACTACTTTTCCTGTCTGAGGATCGAAGACGACGTCATCGCGTGTGCAATAGCGCAAGCGATTCCAATTTGCCATAGCACTGTCCCAGGCGGAATAGTGTTGGGATGCTTCCTCATCGCCGCGCACGACTCTGGTAAAGGCAACATAGGAAAGGGCAAGCGCGAGAACGATGGCTGCGAGTGCGAGCACAACAAGTGTTACTTCGATATAAGGGTGGACCTGTCCAAAGCTTTCTGAGCCGACAAGGACAAGAATAAGGAAAACAAAAATGCCCACCAGCACCATATTGAACACCATAATACGCAGTATCGAAACCGTTTTGCCCGGCATAGTGGGCGGCGTTAAACGCGACATACCCTCATTGTAGACTGCCTGAAGTTTCTTCACTTTATCGGACTGTTTACATACTGGACAAACGGGTTTCTGTGCCTCAGCAGATACCATACATGACCTCCCTGTATGTGTTAAGTTGATAACGAGCGGGCCACAAAAAATAGTGCTAAGAAAAGCATATCACGAACTGACAAGTTTAGACAATCCTTTGTGTTGGCGTAATTTCTCAAAAGTTCTTAATAAATGAAAATTTGACAGATGTATGCTCCTCTCGCTACACTACAGGGGAACAAATAGCCAACAAAAGCGAACAAGAGGAACATTCATGACAGCAGCAATCACCATCGTAGGATTAGGCCCTGGCAAATGGAGCGACTTGACCCTGCAAGTCTATACACTTCTGGAACGGGCGGCAGCCGAGCATCACTCTGTCTACTTTCGTACCACGATCCATCCCACGATTGAGCAGCTCAGAGTTGAGCTACCCAATCTGTCCATGAAGTCGTTTGATTACCTGTATGATGAGTCAAACGACTGGGATACCCTCTACCAGCGTATAGCTGAAGAACTCTGTACCCTGGCGGTGCAGCAGCCGATTCTCTATGCTGTGCCGGGGCATCCTCTTATCGGTGAATCGACTGTGCAGCGTGTACTCGCGCTGGCACGAGAACGTCACCTCAGCACTAGCGTTGTCGCCGGTCTCTCCTTTTTAGAGCCGGTTTGTACGGCCTTAGAGCTTGATCCTTTAGATGTCGGTACGCAGATTATTGATGCTACGGCTCTTGCCAACCTGAACTCTGATGAGATCGCTGGCAAGATTATTCCTACCTTACCCTTGCTGGTCGCTCAAGTCTATAATCGTCGTATTGCCAGTGCCGTTAAGCTGGCCCTGGGTGAAGTGTACCCTGATGAATGGATAGTTAAACTGGTTCGGGCTGCTGGTGCCGAAGAAGAAGGCAGCAGTGAGAGTAGTGAGACTGGCGAAGCAGTGGTGGCTATGCCGCTCTATGAGCTTGACCGCAATCGCCTGACCAACCATCTCAGTACTCTCTATGTACCGCCCCTGGATGAGTTAACGGCCCTGCGTCTCCCTGAAACCTTGCGCTACGTCACTATGCGTCTGCGTCGTGAACCCGATGGTTGCCCATGGGATCGTCAACAGACCCACCAGAGTCTTACACGCTACGTCATCGAGGAGACCTATGAGGTCGTTGAGGCTCTGGAAGAGAACGATATGGATAAGCTGGCCGAGGAACTGGGCGATCTGCTTTTGCAGGTCTACCTGCACGCTGAGATCGCGCGTCAGGAGGGCGAATTTGCCATTGGTGATGTCTATGAACATGTCAATGTCAAATTGATTCGTCGCCATCCCCATGTCTTCGGCAGTATGCAGGTCAGTGGCGCAGGACAGGTGGTACAGAATTGGGAAGCTATCAAGCAACAGGAAAAGATCGCTGCCGGTAGAGATGTACATTCTGAGAGTGTTCTTCATGGTGTACCCCTGGCCTCACCTGCTTTGATTGTGGCCCAGGAGTATCAAAAACGGGTCGCTCGCCTCGGTTTTGAGTTTGGGAATGTGCAAGATTTGCTCAAAAAGGTGTATGAAGAGTTGCAGGAGTTGTTAGAGGCTGGTTCTTCGACAGAGCAACTTGATGAGATGGGCGACCTGCTCTTTATGGTGGCAAAAGTAGCACGCTGGCTGAAGATTGATGCTGAGGAGGCGTTGCGCCATGCCAATCGCAAGTTCCGGAGGCGGTTTGAGGCGATGGAGGAGATGATACGGGAGGAGGGACGAAATCCGTTGGAGTTTGGTAGTGAGGAGTGGTTGGGGTTGTGGGAGAGGGTGAAAGGTATAGTCTAACTCTTGTCTACAAGTTGACTCTCCCCTCCCAACATGGTACATTACCTCATATCCAGATACGTCTAGAACATATTTATTAACTATGCGCAATGAACTACTATCGTGGTTTGCACGTGAGGGGCTTTTGCTGCAAGATGTGCTCTCGCCTGCTGAAGACCCGGAGCATGATGAGATAAAAATAGCGGTTAAGGCACCTATTATGGCTTTGAGCCGGAGGTATGAGGACTTTCGCGAGTGCCCTGACCCTGTGCTTTTTGGCTATCCAGCGTCGTGTCTGGAGATGATGACGCTGGAGGATTTTCACCAGTTTGTTTATCAATGGTTCGAGCGAGCGGTACGGGAAGGTATGGGCCGTTGTTTTGTATGCAACAAGGTTCTGGATATGGGCAGTGAGAAACCGTGGGATGCCGTCTTTGTCACAACGGACATGTATTGCTGGCTGCTGGTACATTTCGATTGCAAACGCTACCTGAATCGCGATCTCAAAGGACGTAATCCCTTTGAGATTACATCCCATGCCCCCGAATTTTTTGATATGTGCCTGGCAGACGTGAACGAAAGTGAGTAGGTGATCTATGGATAAAAGTCAAGTTGCCGCTATCCTGGAAGACATTGCCGTCCTGCTAGCTCTGCAAGAGAAGAGCAATACATTCGAGGTGCGGGCCTACGAAAATGCGGCCAGGGCCGTGAACGCACTTGATGGTGATATCGTGCAACTGACACACGCAGGTAAGCTAAAAGGCGTGCCAGGGTTGGGGTCAACTATCATCAAACGGATCGAAGAACTGGTGAATACGGATCATCTTGCCTACTACGAGGAGTTGCGTAAGGATACGCCACAGATCAAACTTGAAATGCTGCGTATTCCAGGCGTTGGTCCCAAGAAGATTAACGCTATTTACGATCAACTGCATGTGCAGAGTATGGCTGAATTAGAGCAAGCCTGTCATGAAGATAAAGTCGCTAAACTGCCCGGCTTTGGTAAAAAGACCCAGGATAAAATTCTGCAGGGCATCGCTTTTCTGGCTCAGCATGGCGACCGTTTTCTCTATCCGGTGGCCGAGCAGGAGGCCGAGCGTATCCATGCCGCTTTAGCCACCTTGCCGGAGATTGTGCGCCTGGAGATAGCGGGTAGTCTGCGCCGTCGTCGCGAAACTGTCAAGGATATTGATATGGTTGCCAGCGTCGCCGATGATGCCGGTGAGGACGTGCGCCGCAAGATTATGGATTTTTTCACGCGCCAGCCCTCTGTCCAGACGGTTACAGGCAAGGGTGACACTAAGTCCAGTGTTGTTCTCGACAATGGTATTGCTATGGATCTGCGTGTCGTCAAGGATAGCCAGTTTCCTTATACACTGCACCATTTTAGTGGCTCGAAAGAACACCATATCCCCTTGCGCCGTCGCGCTCTTAGTATGAACATGACCATTAACGACTACGGGCTTTTTAAGGGTAAGGAGCCTGACCTTACGCTGGTTCCCTGTCGGAATGAGGCCGATATCTATGCGGCTCTGGGTATGGATTATATCGAGCCGGAACTCCGCGAAGATATGGGCGAGATCGAGGCTGCTGTGCAGCACACTTTACCTACACTGATACAGGAGGGTGATCTGCGTGGTGTCCTGCATGTGCATTCTACATGGAGCGACGGACAGAACACTATACGCGAAATGGCTGAGGCGTGTATTGCACGGGGCTTTTTGTATCTGGGCATCAGTGACCACAGCAAAGCTGCCACCTATGCAGGTGGCCTAACTGAAGATGACCTGCGTCGTCAACATGAGGAGATTGCTCGTCTCAACGAAGAATATGCTGGTCGCCTGTATATTCTCAAGGGGAGCGAATGCGACATTCTCAAGGATGGTACGCTCGACTATACTGACGATGTGCTTGCCATGCTTGATTTTGTCGTGGCCTCGATTCACAGTAACTTTAAGCTCTCACCTCAGGAGCAGACTGAACGCATGCTGCGAGCCATCGCTAACCCCTACGTTAACATTATTGGACACCCCACAGGTCGGCTGCTGCTGAGCCGGGCAGGGTACGAACTAGATATGGATGCTGTTATCGATGCGGCAGCCGCTCATGAGGTGTGTATTGAGATCAATGCTCATCCATCACGGCTCGATTTAGACTGGCGTCTGGTGCGCCGGGCTCGTGACAAAGGCATCAAAATTCCTATCGATCCCGATGCGCATACCCTTGATGGATTGGACGATATGCGATATGGTATAAACATTGCACGCAAAGGCTGGCTTCGTGCCAGTGATGTTCTCAACACCATGAAAACTGAGGCTCTACTGAAATTTTTTCAGGAACAAAGAACAGTACGTAATAGCTCATCATAGAGAGAGAGGAATTGTATTATGGCACAACAAGTAGAATTAGCTGTTAACCAACGTGAAGTAACGGGAAAAGCTACCAAACGCTTACGCAAGGCGGGTATCATTCCCGCGAATATCTATGGACACAAGGAAGCATCGCAGGCTATCCAGGTAAATGCTACGGAATTTGATCGTTTACGACGTTCCCACGGTGCCACTGGCATTATTACTCTACGCATGCCCGACAGCATCGATATCCAAACGGCTCTAATTCGTCATGTACAACACGATCCCCGTTCCGGTAAAGTCATCCATGTAGATTTCTTCCGTGTCAGCATGAACGAAAGCGTCACGGTGAAAGTGCAGTTGCATTTCGTCGGTGAAGCTTCAGCCGTCAAAGATGAAGGTGGTGTCCTGTTGCACCTGCTTGATGCACTGGAAGTTGAGTGTCTGGCACGCAATATCCCTGAATACATCGAAGTTGATGTCACGCCACTCACTGAGATCGACTCCATGCTTCATGCCGAAGACATCCGGTTGCCAGCTGACGTCAAACTAGTTACCGATCCCCATGAAGGTGTCGCCAAAGTCGGTGCTACCCGTGCCGAGGTTGCTGAGGTTGCTGAAGAGGCTGAAAAGGCTGCACCTGCTGAGGCAACTGAAGCTACTTCTGAAAGTGGCTCTGAGGCATAGTGTATCAAACAGGATGGTTGAAGTGCATGGATTTTGCGTAGGGGCGGGAGTGCCTAACCAGCGGTACAGCGGGCGGCCACAAGGGCCCCAACGCCGCCCCTACGCGAGATCCCAATCATTTCGTTAGGTTGAAGCGTCTTGGACGCAATGAATTGCGCCCACGCTAGAAATGAGCAAGCGATAGTCATGCGTATCATGATAGTCACCGACCAGTACCCACCTATGGTTGGTGGAGTTCCGAATGTCACACATGGACTTGCGCACGACTTTGCCAATCGTGGACACCATGTCTGGGTGGTTGCACCCAGCCAGGGTCAACGCGATATGCGTCATCTGGAAGATAAAGTGCGTGTCTATCGCTTCTCATCTTTTGAGTGGCCGACGTATGAAGGGCTGCGTATTCCTTTCCTGCCCTTTGTACCCATTCGCAACCTCTTAAAAAGGAGTGATCCGCATATTATTCATATTCACTCGCCTGTTGTGCTTGGCAATATTGCACAAATTCTGGCTGGGGGACTGCGTAAACCGGTTGTTGCCACCAATCACTATCTACCCATCAATATGAGCCGCTCACTGTCTACTGACCCTTTGCTGAGCAAATCTTTTAGCACGATCAGCTATACGTATCTGGTCAATTTCTGCAATCGCTGTGAGTATGTGACGGCACCTACGGCTACCGCGCTCAATCTTTTGTACGATCATGGGCTACACGCCCCAGCTGGTGTCATCTCCAATGGTATCGACTTAAAGAAGTATACTCCTGGCCCTCGCGATGAGCAAGTGCTGCGCCAACTGCATCTGCCCACGGATCGTCCCATCATTCTGCATGTCAATCGCTTGAACTATGAAAAGCGTGTCGATGTGCTGCTTGAGGCTGCGGCTAAGCTGTCTAGTAATGCCCATATAGCTCTTGTCGGTTCTGGTCCTGCCGAGGCTGATCTGCGTGAGCAGGCAGAGCGGCTCAAGCTAGATAGTCGTGTCTCTTTTCTGGGTTTTGTACGCGATGCCGAGTTGTTGGCCCTGCGCCATAGCTCCGATCTCTTCGTGATACCCTCTGAGGCTGACTTGCAGAGCCTTTCCACTATGGAAGCTATGGCCTGTGGCTTGGCTGTCATCGCGGCCAACTCCTACGCCTTGCCCGAATTGGCTCATCACGGTGAAAATGGCTATGTCTTCCAGCCCGGCAACAGTGATGAACTGGCAAGCTATATAGACGAACTGATTGGTGATCCTGCCCTGCGTAAGCAGATGGGCCAGAAAAGCCTGGAGATCATCGGTAAACACGATCGGATACATGTGCTTGACCAGTGGGAAGCACTCTATCGGCGCTTGGCCATGGAGTTTATTGAGGCGAAACAGCGCAAACAAGAATTATGGATGGCGCGTAAACGTCCTGGTTATATTCCCCCACCGGCTCCGGTACGCCATCCACGCATCGTTCGTACTGGTGAACTTATTCTGGACGCCTATCGTTCCAGCGAGGAGCAAGAGTAGCTGTAGAGGTGTTTTACTTGCTGCCCCAGCGGCGGTGCAAACGACGGGTCAACCAACGTTCGATGTCCCAACGTATTTGGATGGTCTGATACTGAAGCCACCTCACACAGAGTGTCCACCATGGCAGTTCTGGCATGGGCGGGCGTTTATATGTATGTTCCGTCGGTACAGGTATAGGCACAAGCGGCGAAGAATGTGGTATGGTAGGTTTTTCACCCATGCAAAAAGATACTCCTTGTAACATTATGATACAGTTATACTCTGTTAGTAGTATAGCCACTTTGCCTGTTTTTGTCTAGATTACAGATGCCGCCCTGCACCGCATGACGACCGCCCCACGGCATGACGACCGCCCCACGGCATGACGACCGCAAGGGTCGTCACTACTATACACGAAGTACGAGCAAAAGGCGTAGTATAGTAGTGATGGCTGCCCCTGCACCGCATGACGACCGCAAGGGTCGTCACTACTATACACGAAGTACGAGCAAAAGGCGTAGTATAGTAGTGATGGCCCTTGCGGCCATCATGCGGTGCAGGGCCGCTTATGCTACTCCCTTCACACACAGCCTGATCTGTTCAAGATGATTAAGCAGATGCTGTGTTACGAAATCTTTGATAAACCAAGCTAGCGATTTTTCGCCAAGCCTGATGTGTTGGCCTGTCAGTTGCAAGTCACTATCCTTCAATTTTCCCAACACTTCGTCTAACTGTGCATAGCTACGCGGCAGCTCCTGTTTGATCTGTCCCAGGCTGTCGTGGCCATGCTCTTCGATTGCGCCCAAACGCCTCTCATCCTGGGCTGTGCGTCCAAAATTTTGTCCTGGATGGGACACTAATTTCTCAATCTCATATCCCCAGTAGGGCATAAACTCTATGATATGCGCCAGATTTTGCATAATCGACCATTCACCTGCTATCGGCTCCTCATAGAGCTTCTCCGGCGGCAACTGGGCTAATGGTCCGTTCATCAGTTCCAGCAGGTCGGTACAGGATTGATGGACGCTCAAACGAATGGCTTCAACATGAGGATTGGTTGATGATGTTGTCATGACATTGCCCCTTTACTTTCGCAGGATTTTCCTTCATTATGCTACAAAGGTACATAAATCACAATATTATCAGCTAACGTCTAACCTGTAGTGACCCCCTCTTGTGGGGTCAGGCATACAAAAAGGAGCCTGAACTATGCATATTCCTACCTTTGCCGATGTTTTACTGGCCCAAGGCCAGATTCGCCCTTATCTCAAGCCCACTCCTCTGCATAGCTATCCGGCTATGAACGAACTGCTTGGTACTGAGGTCTATATCAAGGATGACTGGACACCTGCGAAGATTGGCGAATAGCTAATTTCCACTCGCGGCTGGATGTCGTCGCGTAAGCGTCGCGGTTTGAGCGTCAGGTCGGCTAAAAAGCGGTTCAGCTCGTCCCGGTGCACGTAGGTGCAGCGCCGCGACTCGTCCCGTTTGGTGGTGGCAAATTCGCCTTTACCCGCCCGGTAGCTGAGGGCTTTCGGGTTAATGCCGGTGATGGCAGCGGCTTCAACCAACGAGAACCATTCCTGGTCGGTTTCGACCCGCTGCACGCTGGGGCTGACCTGCCCGGCCGGGCTGACGGTGACGGTTACTCCCAGGACATCGAGCGCCAGGCGTTGCTCTTTGAAACTGGCCTCGTGGTACTTGCCCTTCATGACACTCAAGAAATCTAAAAAGCTCAAAACTTGCTGCTGGTAGAGGTCGAGCAGCTGCCCGCTGGTGGCAGCGTGCGCGGACTCCTCCTCATACTTGCGTAATTGTTCCTGCTTGCCTTGAATGTCCTGGCTGATGAGCTTGTAGTAGTAGCTGCCTTCGGGGTGTTTTGACCGCTCGGCTTCGGCGTAGGCAATCTCCTGCCGCAGCTGTATCAGCTGCTGCGATCCCGTGGTGTGTTCCAGGAAGCTCTGCACGTCCCGTTCGATATTGGCACGGATGGTATCGCGGATGAGTTCGATCGCTTCAAATACCCGGCAGCAGTCGTCCCACACCAGCGTATTGACCTTATCTGCCTTGATGCCCGTGAGGTCCGGGCAGGCGTCATATTTGTTATTGTCCTTGCAGCACTGGTAGTAGCCGACCGCCACGCCATCATAGATGCGGTAGCGGCCGCCCATGCGGTAGCCGCACGTCTTGCAGACAATGTGGCTTTTTAGGAGAAAGTCTTCAGGCTTGAGGTGCAACCGGCTCTTGTCAACGCGGTTGTGCTTGAGTTTGTATTGGGCGAGTTCGTACAGCTCGTTTGGAACGATGGCCGGTATGCCGTTCGGGATGGTCGTAATATTGGCGTTGGGTTGCCTCACGAGTTTGCCGGTCGGGGTCGTGACGAGCTTGGTTTTACAGATCGTGAGCACGCCAATGTTGTCCGTGCCCACGAGAATCTTATGCACGGTTGAGGGCTGCCAGGCCGTGCTTTTGACCTTGTTGCCCCGGGACTTCGACGGCGGCAAGATGCCATCCTCGGTCAGTTTGTGGGCAATAGCGCGGATACTCATATCTTCTTCGACGAACATGGTGAAGATCGAGAGGCGTACCAGCCTTTCTTCCTTATTGATATGGTAGCGGGTTTTCTCTTTATTCGCCCATTGCCAACCATACGGCGCCCGGCCGGTCGCCAGCGGCAGGTTCTGTGCCCGCCTGGTCTGCCAGTGGCGGTTCGAGTATTCGACAATCTTTTCGCGCTCGCTCTCGGCGCTCCAGGCCAGGATGGAGCGGACGAGCTTGCCGGTCAGGCTGTTGTCGATATTCTCACTGACCGAGACGATCTCGCCGCCGTTAGATTCGATTTCCTCAAAGATCATGGCGGAGTGGACGAAGTTGCGGGAAAAGCGGCGGAGGTCCCAGACGATAATCATATCCGCCATGTGATCGCGGATGAGTTGCCGGGCAAACGTCAGCTTGTTGCGTAACGTGTAATGGATGTAGCCGCTCTTGGCTTCGTGGAGGACGATGACGACTTCGATATCGTGCAACTCGGCGTAGCGGCGGCATTTGTCTTCCTGATACTCTAAGCTCTCACCATCAATTTCTTGGCGGTCGGTACTGACGCGGCAGTAGATGACGGCGCGTTTACGGGTCATGGGTGCGTCCTTTCTAGTGCTTAGTGCATAATCAACCAACATTTTTCGAGAAAATAGTGCTGTAGATGAGCCTGTGAAGCCTCATGATGTCCTATTTATTCCCGAATAGGTCTCTTGAATTTGCATTAGGTTCGGCTAGCAGCGGATCTGCTGCCTTTTCCCGTTCGACTTCAGTGATAATGCCCAACGCTAGGCTTATAAACCGGCCCGTCACGGTATCCGCTAGGTCCTCATGCACGCAGTAGAGTTTGACATAGTGCGCTTCCATTTCTTGCATGAGGATAACGAGGTGGATATGGGAACGGGAAAGGCGGTCTAATTCTACAGTGGTAACTACGGTTGCAGCCTTTTTACGGAAGAAGCAGTGTGCTTCTCAAGCCATTGCACTGCTCTGCCAGCATTAAGGCCCGATGGGCTATCGTGCTTAATTACCACTGTAGTACTAAGCTGGTAACGACAACGCCTTGGATCTGGCCGTCGCGGATGCGGCGGCGCAGCCGCCCCAACTGCTCACGGTCATGATAGGTACTGCCTGACGCTATCTCAGTGTACGTGAGACTGATCGGCAAGCCGTGTCTCTTGCAATAGGCGCGGCAGGCGGCTTCCTGTTGCTCCAGCTTGGTTCGGGTTTCCGGGTCGTCCGTGGCAGTGCGGCAATAGATATCTACGATGGTGGTAGCCAATCATGTTTCCCTTTCAAACTGGTAAAGAACAAACTTTCTATAGCTATAAACGAACCATAGCCGGAATAAGTACCACACTCAGGCTGCCGGTTAGTCTGCCTAATTTGTACCATAACGTCTCTGCGGTGATGGCGTCGCGCGCAAAGCTATGCAGGGCGTGCATCAGCACAGCGTCGGTCAGCTTCAGCGGGAAGCGCCGGCCTTTGAAATAACCCCGCGAAAAATCCCACTCGGTCATATCTACCAGCGTTAGGGCGTTCGGCCGCAGCTGGTGGCTGCCTGGCTCCAGCACCCCGCCGTGCAGCATCCCGAAGTAGAAGCCAGCAGGCGGTAATTCACTAGAGTTCGGATTATCATATCTACCCGCCTGGATGTTCCGGCTAATGTTGTCGATCAGGTAGCGGTCCTCATACGGGCCGTTGCCCTGATAGTCGCCATACAGGGCCCAGAAGACGCCGTGAGAATACGAGGTGGCGAAGTCGGGATTGGCAATCTCTAAGAGTGCAGGTACTACGAAATTAGGCCGGATGGTTATCAGAGTCGGCATAGCTCACCCCTTTTTGAGAACGCGATTAACGAGATTTAGACGATAGGAATAATATACCCTATTAACGCGGTATCGTCAAGAGATAGCCAGATGTAATTTGACAATACCTAGTACAATGCAGGTAAACAGCTGTTGGGGGGCACTATGGCGACAGATGGCGGCACATGGATGACCGTTGAGGACATCTATAATTATTTGGAGAAGAAAGTACCAAGGGACACTATCAGATCGTGGATACGATCAAAGCGGCTACCCGCCTATAAACCATCTCGCACTATTTTGGTTAAGCGGGAAGATTTGGAGAAATTTTTAAGAGAAAGCAGGACGAAGCCGGATGAGTAAACGAAAAAAGCACCGCGCTTGACGGTGCTTTTTTCGGCTTGCACAGCATTCGAGCTTTCGCTCGACTACTTACATTTTAGCACGAACAGATGTGGGGGACATTGTAGGGATTAGAATTCGTGTTTAATTACCTTGCTAGTTCCACACTCACATATCCAAGTCGCATAACTAGTCTTAGACGGGTGTGGACGGTAGTATTCGGCCAATACCCATTGATGTTTGTGTTTACTGCTCATCGCCCCTCGCTTTCTGGATGGGTTGTAGACTGATCGCTCTCCATCAGCCGCGAACGCGGATTACCGGGGCCGGTGTTCGGCCGCACCCAGACATAGCCGATAGCTCCCTTATGCGCTTGTAAATACGCATCCCGTCCGGCTTTGTCCTGCGTCCTGGCCTGGAGACGGCGCATGTCCGCAATGGCTTGCAGCAGCGACTTGTTGCCGATAGCGATACTGACGGCTTCGGGGCTGACTTCCACTTCGTCGTCATTAATATAGCGGCCCTTGACGCGGCCGCACTCGCAGGTGCGTACATTGCCGAACCCAGGCTTGAAGATGTCATGGCAGTGCTCGCAAAAGAGGAGCTTCATAGCATTTATTCAGGTTTCGACGCTGCCACTTCCTCGAACCGCACATCATTGAGCCATGCCTGGCTGCTGCCGTGCAACAAGAGGCCGAAGGCGACCATACTGCTATCTTCCGGCACGTCCAGCACGACTTCATACTGCCCCCAGTCGGCCGTAGAAGCGATCTGGCAGCCGCGCATAGTATCCGGGTTGTAGATTTTGCTAGGTGTTGACTTGTCAATGCGCATCCACAAACCAATCCACTCGCTCACATCCTGCGTTTTGACGGCAGCCGTGAGGCGCAAGCGTTTATTGCGATAGGCGTCAGCCTTGAAGGTTTGCATGAGCGTGCCGTACCCGGCAGGGCGCGGTACGAGTGACTTGATAAAGGCGGTACGCTTCCCGTCAGACGTGGCCGTGTCGTCGACGCCGATGCCATACTCGTGCACGTAACTGCCAATCAGAGACCAACTGTTCATAGCTCTTCCTTTCATTGCTGCTACTCATCGCTGCTACGACGCAGGCGAGTAACGGACAGCTTCCCATACGTAATGACGATCCAGTTGCTGTTTCTTCACAAAAGGATTCACCATTGGCCGTCGGATAGCCTTCGAGCACGGAATTTAACAACTCGGTTCATGCAGCTGCCTTCAACAAATCGGGATTCTGATGAACATTGCCCGCTAAACAGTAGATTCCTCCCTACCCACATACCGATACAGGGTAGTCCTCCCGATATGGAGCGTGTCGCATATCTCCTTCACTGGCATATTCCGGTCGGCGTAGAGTTTTCGAGCGAGGGCTATTTTCTTTGGATCCTTCGTCTGTATCTTCGGCCGGCCGCCTAACCGGCCCCTGGCTCGTGCCGCCTCAAGCCCGGCGCGGGTGCGCTCATGGATAATGTCCCGCTCAAATTCAGCCAGGGCTGCAAAGATGTGAAAGACGAGTTTTCCGGTTGAGGTGGTGGTATCAATGTTTTCCTTGAGGGACTTAAACCCGATGCCCTTCTGGTTGAACGTGGCAACCAGTTCAATAAGTTCTTTGAGCGTTCTACCCAGCCGGTCCAGCTTCCACACGACCAGCACATCACCGGGCCGCAAAAAGTCTAAGACTTCCTGGAGACCGTGGCGTTCTTCTTTGAGGGTACTGATCTTTTCTTTGAAGGTTTTTTCACATCCTGCCGCTTGTAAGGCGTCGATTTGCAGGTCGAGATTTTGTTCATGCTTTGAAACGCGGGCGTAGCCAATGAGCATAGCGTTAGCCCCTATCCCGTAGTCCGATTTAAGAGTGCCGCTAATTCGTGAACAAATTGTTGGGTAAGCTCGCGTGACAGCTTGCGGTAGTGCCACATGTCTATATCACCTTTCCAGAATTTTCCCGAGAGGAGTTGTACGCGCCGCGTATGCTCCGCGCATACTTTGGCAAAGTCCAAGCTCTGTAGTTTTGGTGGGAGGTTGTTCATGGTTTGCTAAAACAGCGCTAGTTGACCAGTGCGCTTTTGGTGTTTACGGAGAAAATGTGTACCAAGTACCACCTTGTATAGTATGCGCGTTAAATGGTACACCTCGTCAATTTCTTTCTCTTTTGGCACCTTGCCATACTCGCGGTAGAGCGCTATCGCTACTTTGGCTTTCAAACACCTTTGCCATTGTTCTTGCCGTTGCCGTGACGCTGCCATAGTGCTTTTAATGTACCAAAACACAAGCACTACAGCAAGAGTTGGGACGTTGTTTTTGATACGCCTTTTGGTATTACGCGCTACTCTGAAAGCAATAATTCATGAATTTTAACTACAGTGTGTTCCATAAACGATCGTTTTTGGGACGCTGGTCATACTCTGCACTACCCGCATACAGAACAACGGCCATTTGATAACTAACATCCAATGGATATAGATTAGAGAATGAGCTGGTAAAGTGGAGAGACGATGAGCTTAGATATTGCTGGACTAGACCTTTCACTTGAGACAGAAGCCTTTGTGGGCAGAAGTGTTGCCGTACTCGGCATCACCGGCAGCGGGAAAACCAACACGGCAGCTGTGCTGATTGAGGAGTTGCTGACGCAGGGCTTGCCCATGACGATCGTGGACATCGAGGGAGAATATTGGGGGCTCAAGCAGTCCTACGACCTCCTCATTGCTGGCCGGTCGGAGCATGCCGAACTAGAGATCGGGCCTGAAAATGCCGCGCACCTGGCAAACATCTCGGTGCAGCGTGGTATCTCGGTGATCTTGGACCTCAGCGACTACACGCAAGATGAGCAATATGATTTTCTGGTCGCCTACTTCCAGAGCTTATGGGACGTTGCAGGTAAAGAGCGAAAACCTTATCAAATTATTCTCGAGGAAGCGCATGAGTGGGTGCCCCAGGGGACCCGGACGCCGTTAAAACAACTGCTCACCCGCATTGCCCTGCGTGGCCGCAAGCGTGGCTTAGGTATTATCCTGATGTCGCAACGCTCCGCCAAAGTGGAAAAGGATGTCTTAACCCAAGTACCACTCTTGTTCCTGCACAAAGTGGTGCATCCCATCGACCTAAAAGTGTATAAAGAGTTAATCCCACTTCCAGGCGCACAGATTGAAGCGATGGTGGGCGCTCTACAGCAAGGCCAGGCAATTGTTGTGTTCAATCAGAACGTCACGGCCGCACACATTCGCCTGCGGCATACGTTCCATGCGGGCGCGACCCCAACGCTCGGCACAACCGTAGAACCGGAGTTACGGCGTGTTGACGAGCAGACGCTGCGCGAGTTGCAAGCGTTACTCAAAGCAGAGAAAAAGAGCGCTAGCGCGCCTGACCATTCGCGGCGCATCAAGGAATTGGAGGCGGTCGTAGCGGCAAAAGATGCGGAGATTACGGAGTTGCGGAAGCAACTGGCGTTGGTCAGCAAGCCCCAGGTGTCAGTCACGAGCCCTCAGAATCTGGAGAAAGGCGAAGCCTCAGTCAAGCGTATGCACCTGGCCGGCAATCCCCCTGCTGCGCCGAGAGAAGCGAGGAGCCCAGCCCCGCAGTCCCGGGCACTAACACAAACACGTGAAGCGCCGCCGCTCAATGAACGAAAATTTACTTCACTGGCCAGACGCATTGCAGTGCTTCCCAAACTACAACGCGTACTACTGAAGCTGCTCACGGAAAAAAACCGGGACATGAATGTGCGAGAGATTGCAGCCTGGCTCAATATGGAAGAAAGCACGATCAGCAAACATCCACCGACTACCCTAATGCAGTTGCATCTGGTAGAGCGGGACCGACACGCTGACGGCTTTCACTACCGCTCGGTGTTACGCACCTATTTACAGGATGAGTTTCCCGGTATTGAGGTGGAAACGTTAGTGCATCGGTTATTTGCGGAGGACTAGTATGGCAAAAACAAAGACTAAACCAGGTCCCAAGCCCAAATACGGCGAGCGTGAAGAAATTCATGTGCTCGTGCCGAAAGCTGATCTTACATATATCCGGTCAGTTTCTCCTAATCTGACGGCATGGGTCATCCAGGCCATACAGGAAAAACGAAAGCGAGATCAAGAACACACTGCCACATAAATCGGTCGTTTGGTCATGATACTGGCCGCTTTGCGGCACTGGTGGAGTTTCGGACGGTGTATCATCTTGACAGCATGGGTGGCTACTACAAAATAGACGGTGGACAGGAGGTAACGTAAAAATGGTAGGCATATGGGATTGCGCGGATTTAGGGCCTGGGCAGAGCGTAGAGTTTTACGAGACTGGCCGGGTGCGGATTGTGCAGGTGGGTGATAAACCGCAAGAAATTTGGTTGGATGCTGCGGCTGCAAAGCGGTTGTTTGATGCCTTGCAGCAGTATGAGGATGATATAACGCTCGAAGCGAAAGCAGCCGAGCGGCGGGAGTTTGAAAGCAAGGGCTGGCCTGAGTAGTCCGTAGACGAATGACCGGAGGGTTTATAAAAGGGGTCAGCATATCCAATCCTGCTTTCTGTACGCTAAGCTGCCAGCGGGAACTTGGCCTCCGAGGGGGCTATTTCCGGCCAGTAAAGGAATAGGCTTGAGAAGCAGAGTAACGCAAAAGCTCTTCCTTTGTCCTGTTGCCTCTCTCCGCCCTTGATCATCAAAGAGGTTTTAGGACAAAAGTATATTCTACAGTGTAAAAAGGCGTGGTGACATGGTAGCGAGCTGCTCCCTCTGTCGAGTCGTGGCGGACAAAATCGACGACCAGTGAATCCTTGGTGCCAAAGACGGCATCCGAATCGAGGTACTTGTCCCCTTTGACAAACAGGTGCGTCGTGACCGGCACAAAACCTTCCGCCGAAACGAGCAGGTGGATGTGAGCCGGTCGGAACGGGACGACCCAGTGCGCGGAGCAATTGCCCAACCGGGCCATCGTCTGGTATTGAATAGGAGACGGGTTTGATCCCCACAAAGCAGTAGCGTCCTTCGCTGTCTGTGCGGAACTTGCCGCGCAAATTCATATTAGGCTGTTCTGGGTCTTGTTGTTCATACAAACCGTTCTCGTTAGTCTCCCAGACATCAAGCAGGGCATGAGGAATAGGTGTCCCATCGGTGGAAAGCACCCGCCCCATCACCACTGCTGGCTCGCCGCGACCATCTTTGCTGATGGTTGCACCCATTGGCAGCACCTGTAACCACCGCTACCTTCCCGCTAAGATCAAACATGTTTGGATAGTTCATAGTGCTTCTCCTAACAAATAGGTGCCCAAAAACTCATTAACGATCAGGCGTGAGCACGGCGCGACCTTCAATCTGACCCTGGGCGAGCTTGTCAAAGGCCTGATTTATCTCCTCGAAGCGAACACGCTGGATACGGCTGCGGAGCAGTCCCCTGCGAGCAAGAGCCAGTACCTCGCTGAGTTCCTGGATGCTGCCCCAGATGCTCGTCGTCACTTCGGCTTCGTTGAGTGCCGCGATAGAGAACGGCAAGGTGCCTCCAGCCAGGCCTACGATAACCACACGAGCCAGGCGGCCCGCCGACTGGTAAGCCTGGCCCATTGTCGCATCGGACCCGACAAAATCCACGATGCCTTGAGCACCCTCTCCGGCGGTAAGCTCCTTGATACGCTGCACAGGGTCTTCTTCGCGGCTATTCACGACGACATCGGCACTCAGGTCGCGAGCAATTTCGAGCTTCCGGGGGTCTACATCTACAGCGACGACAGTAGTTCCAGCCGGAAGCAGCAGTTTGGCATATTGTATACCGAATTGCCCCAGACCACCAGTCCCGATGATGACAACCGTGCTTCCTGGATAGATCGCTGGTACGAGTTTCTTCACGGCGCGGTAGGGCGTCAATCCGGCATCGGTCAGTGCGGCGGCTTCTACGAGATCAAGCCCCTCAGCTGGCAAGAGATAGCGATAGGTGGGTACGAGCAGAAAGTCGGCGTAGCCACCAGACCGCCCGATGCCTCCCCACTGGGGAATCTCGCTCAATTGTTCCAGACCGCTGTGGGTGCTCCAGCCACCGAAGACGACGACGGGGTCCCCAATCTGAAAACCGCGAACTCCCTCGCCAACTGCGGCAACCGTTCCGGCATTTTCATGACCAAGCGTAAAAGGAAAACTTGAGATCAGCGGCACCTCACCGCTCATGAGGTGTAAGTCGGAATGACATAGCCCTGATCCCGCGATGCGGATCAAGACATTTTCTCCGCGTGGTTCTGGTACCGGCACTTCGCGAATTTCAAGTGGCTGTCCGTACGCAACGAGCTGTGCGGCTCGCATCGTTTTAGGTAAACTCATCAAGTGGCTCCTCTTAGAACACTACGCTCTCGTAGCGTACTCTCCCTCAAGCGTTCACTCAATGTTCGTTTTGTCAATATTCTGGGTATGCGCCTCGAGGGATGAGTTATACTGTTTCATGATGAAGATGATATGTTATTACGCCATCCGATAGGGTCAATAGGCCAATCTTCTTGCGTTATCATATCTTTTCCTTAGTGAAACAGTATTACTGCTTCCGTTGCCCAATTTCCTCCTCTCAAGAGGCCAGGCAACGGAAGCATGAACGATCAGTTAAGTATACATCACGGTCGGAAGACAGGCGCGACTACCGCCCCATCAGGCCAGGAGCCAAACCAGGCGAGCGCTTCCTCAGGGGGCCTCAGTTGCGATCACTCTTGCATGAAGGCATCCCAGGTCTTGCCACGAGCCAGGCGAGCCTGTCGTTCGGCCTGCCGCAGGGCCTCTGTCTCTTGCTGATTGACCCGCAACGAGTCGGGATCGTAGGCTACCTTGTAGACGTTGCGTGCGCTCCAGTCAGAGACGATCTCTGCTTCGACATCCTGCACCACCTGCTGCGGGTCGGCATCCAGAGGGTCTCCGTAGCCCGCGCCCCCAGAGGCGAAGCCGAAGGTGATGACATCTCCCTCGCTGTAGGGACGGTCAGTGGTGAGCCAACATACGCCTTAGCCCGCTCAACCTCGGCTAGAAAGACACGATGGGTTCCCGCCTCGACATCGGCGGCAACCCGGCATTCAATGTGCGCCAATGCGCCAGCTAACAGCGGTTCACCAAATTCACCATAGGTGAATTCGACCCCTTGGAACTTGTCGGCCTGCGGTTTGGCGAACTGATAGGCCAGGTCGGCCTGACCTTCATCCAAGATGTTGACGGCAAAGACACGGGGTCCGGCTAATGGCTGCTTGTGTTCCAGTATTCTTGTTGATGCAGACCAGCAGCATCGGCGGCTCTAACGTGAGTGAGGTCACCGCGCTGGCGGTCATGCCGTAGTTGGTGCCTCGCTCACGGGTCGTGATCACCGTAACGCCACTGGCGAAGTGGCTAATGACCTGGCGAAAAACTTGTGGATCCACACGTCGCTCCTTTCATTATCGACGTGCTATGCCATCGTGTCTTCAAGTGCGAAGCCATTTTCGAGGGTGACCACCCATTCAGCGGCATTCGTCAGTCTTGTTTGCTTACTTATACCCTCCCCCCGGCAAACTCAATGGCTCGCGTATACACTTGCTTTCCTCGCTCGATGTGCTCGATGATTACGCTCTTTGCGTACGCTGTATCCCCACTCTCGTAGGCTTCCACGAGGCGTCGGTGATCGGTCACAGCAGCTTCGTCCGCATACTCGAACTTGTCCAGCCAGCGCTGCATGACTCGCCAGGTAATCCCATCCAGGCTGAGCCGACGATACGCATTCAGCAGCGCATTGTTCTTCGCCAGGCTGACCATGTACTCGTGGAAAATTTTGTTTGTCTCCACGTAGCGCTCGAAGTCCACGAAACGGTTATTCGCCATCAGTGGAAGCGTCGCCTCCATACGCTTGCGCAGCTCGGCGAGGTCTTCAGGCGAAGTATGACCAACGGTACGCTCGGCAACGCCCACCTCGAGATCACGGCGGGCTTCATAGGCTTCCTGTAATGCTTTCACATCAACCGGGGTAATGACATACCCTCTGGTCAGATCTCGAGAAACAAGCCCCTCAGCCACGAGCTTGGTCAGCGCATAGTAGACGTTCATTGGTGCAGTGTTGAACCGCTGAGCGAGCGCGTTCACTTCGAGTGTCTCGCCCAGGGAAATCTCACGACTCAAGACATACTGGCGAATATCCTGGTAGATCGCCTCGTCCTGGACCATTTCAAAGCGCCCAAACTGGCCATGGAAGTAGGTGAGCGGCGTTCCGGTGGCTTCTTCGGCGCTCTCAACTTCTGCTAGAAAGACCTTATGTGTACCGACCTCAACCTCTGCAGCAACACGGCATTGGAAGTGCGCTAAAGCACCTGCCAGGAGCGGTACATTCAGATCACCATAAAAGTAATCAACCCCTTCAAACTTGTTGGAACTCGGTTTGGCGAATTTATAGGCCAGAGGTGCCTGACTTTCATCTAAGACGTTGACACCAAAGACACGGTTCCGGCTAATGGCTGCTTGTGTTCCAGTATTCTTGTTGATGCAGACCAGCAGCATGGGCGGCTCTAACGTGAGTGAGGTCATAGCGCTGGCTGTCAAGCCATAATCAGTGCCCTGCTCACGCGTCGTAATCACTGTGACGCCGCTTGCAAAGCTGCCGATGACCCGACGAAAAACTTGTGGGTCCACAGATTGCTCCTTTCACCATTGAAGCGTTAGGCCATTGTATCTTCGAAGGTGAAACCTATTTCGAGCGTGACCTGAAGAGAGGGTAACGCCGAACTCCGCCAGCTGGCTGGTGAGCCAAGCGGCGTCACCCATCACTCCGTTGTCTCCTGCTGCTTCACCCTGTGGTGGATAGATAGCTTCACGCTGTAACAGGACCCACCCCCAACTCCGCTTCTACGAGGCGCACATGCAAAGGGAGCTGGAGTGAGGTCACATGTACTCTTTCACTCGTAACTGGTGGTTGTGGTGCCGCCGGTACCTCGACATGTGGCGTGCGAATTGTGATTAGCGCACCTCTTTCACAACCTCTGCTTCCCGTTCGTGTTCGTCCGTCGTTGTCTGCCCCTCAACCGCCGGTGTCCCATAGAGGAAGTACTCAGCTGGGAGTGGCGAGCCGAACCAGATAATCCCCTTGTCCAATTGCTTCTCGTGCCACGTCACCGGCTTCCAAGAAGGATCGAAGATCAGGTAGCCAGCGTCTCCGAAGAGTTCGACTCTGTTGCCGCCTGGCTCAAAGACGTACATGAAGTACGCCTGGCTGATGCCGTGCTTCCCGGGCCCCGCCTCGATCTGGATACCGTTTTCCGTGAATATGTCGGCAATATCTGCTAGATGCTGCGGATAACCGTACCAGTAGCAGATGTGATGGAGACGCCCTTTGGACCCAGTGCGATCTCCCATAAACGCGATCTCATGGATCAACGCACTGACGCTGAGCCAGGCTGCGGCGTCGGTGCCATCATTCAGCATCACATGCTCGCGCAGCCGGAAGCCCAGCTGCTCCATCATAAAGTTGCGATTAGGGGTGACACTGGAAGCGAGTAGATTCACATGATCCAGGCGACGCACAGGGACACCCCGCAGGGGCCGCTTCTGCGGTCGGTTCAAAAGTTCGGTCTGCTTCTCCGGCGGGGCCTGGTAGTATTCCACGTCCCACAGGATCTCCATCTTGTGCCCATCAGGATCGGTGAACTGGTAGGCCCGGCCGTGTCCCTGATCACCGTCGATCCATCCCTTGCCCAGTCCGGTGGCCTCGATGACCTTGGCCCGTCGCTCCAGCGCCTGGGGAGAGGTGGTGCGCCAGGCTACATGCCCCAGTCCGGCCTTCGCGGACTCGGTTACTTTGAGGGTGTGATGATAAAAGTCTTCATACGCTCGCAAGTAGACTGACTGTCCTTGCCGATCTGACTCCTCTAGCCCAAGCAGTTCTTTGAAGAACCACACGGTTTGATCGGGTTTGGGGGTGAGTAGCTCTACATGAGCGAGCTGCGCTACCTCAAATAAGGGTTCCTTCATTTCTGGCATGATGAGAATTCCTCCTGTTGTTACAACTGCTCTACAAACTTTCGTGTAGAAAGCTTAAACGAATGCCGAACCTGCGCATTTACTGATTGCGCATGAGGTCATCCAGCACGTCTGCAACTACTTCGACTGTGAACAGCTTGAGCCTCATAAGAGCCTGTTTGAACAGGGATGACAATCGGGGATCGGAGGAGATACACCTGGGATATGAAAAAGAACCAACCGTATCCAACCGATCTGACCGATCGTCAGTTACACAAAAGATCGCTTGAAACTGCACTAAGAAAGAAAATCGTTCACCAGCTTGAGAGTGATATCGGTCTGCTCGACTTGTGGAATGTGACCGCAGTTTGCGATCGTCTCGACGCGGCTTCCTGCAATCGCCTGACCGAACTCCTGGGCGTAGACAACGGGATTAAGCCGGTCATTCTCACCCCAGACGATTAGCGTAGGCACACTGATGCGGTGGAGCCGCTTGTGCAGGCCCCGCTCCGGAATGGGCCAGACGAACTTCCCGGTGCATCCCAGCGCCCAGATGAGAGCAGCCTGTGCGGCGACGGCCTTGTCTGGGTCGTCAGGAAGAGCAAGCATTGCCTGTGCCGCAGGACTACCAGGGTCCTTAAAGAGCAATGCGGGCAGCTCGGTCGGAGGGGCTGCGATCCAGTTGGCGAGCGGTGCGTCCTGGCGCCATAGGCCGATGGGGTCCAGCAAGACGAGCTTGGCAAACAGGTTTGGGAAATGCGCGGCAAGTTCAGCCGCGAGCATCCCGCCGAACGACTGGCCCACAGCGATCGGCGGGGTCGCTAGATCGAGCCGGCGGATGGCTTCCTCGTAAATCAGGACGAGGTCCCACAGGTCATCGACTTCGTGGATCGCCTGCGGGTCCCCGCTGCTCGTACCTGGGATCTCCGGGGAATAGATGGTGTGCGTTTTTGAGAGCGCGTCGAGGAAGGGATCCCAGGCCAGCCCAGCGGCTGGATGCAGGTAGATAAGCGGAGTGCCGGTTCCTATTACCTTGAAGTGCATCGTGATCCTGCCATTCCACACTTTGACGGTTCGCTCGGTGGGAGTCATGGTCGTCTGTGTCATTATCATATCCTCTCTAGCGTTCGCGCTTCTTCCGGTCGTTGGTACTCCGGTCGTTTGCCGCCGAGCCGTTCGGGCCACCAGTAGTTGTCCCAGCCTTCGTCAGCCCAAATGCGATGAAGCCGCGGCAGCACGCGCTCAGCGAACAGGCGCACATTCTTGAGCGCCAGCTCACGCGGCATAGAGCCGAGCTGGAGCATCGGCACCAGGTGTCCAATTCGGAAGTCGCGGGCGACCTGGCTGAGCAGATCAGCGACCGTGTCTGGGCCGCCAACGATGACGCAGCCAGCATCAACTATCTCCTTGAATGTGGCAGTGCGCATCTTGAGATAGAGACCGAAGTCCCCCGGGTCACGTAGAATCGCATGCAGCCCGGGGAGGCCGATGCCACCAGGAAGCGCAAGCCGCTCGAGCGGAATGCTTCCCAGGCCCTTGTTGAAAAAATACGCGATGTGTGGCGCGTACTCCCGCTCAGCGTCAGCGTCGGTGTCGCCTACACAGACCGCGTGCAGAAAGCTCAACCGGTAGGGGTTACGAGGCTGGCCCACCTGGTCGGCGATCTCCCAGAAACGATCGAAGATACGCTTGCCGGTCAGCTTATAGCCAAACCAGCCGAAGTAGTTGAAGCCGTAGCCGTTCTCCAAGGTGAATTTCATGGTGACGGGATTGCCGATGCCGGTGATCCAGACCGGAGGGCGGGGCTGCTGGACGGGTCGCGGCCAGATATTCACTGCCGAGTGCTGAGAGAATTTGCCGTTCCACGCGAAGGGTTCGCGCTCCTGCCAGGCCTTGAGAACCAACGTAAGGTTCTCGTCGAACCGTGCGCGGGTCTCAATGGGCGGCACTCCGTTGTTGATGTTGGCATCGTAGGCGAGACCGACCGGAAAGCCCGCGATAAGGCGGCCTCCGCTGATGGCGTCGATCATCGCGTACTCCTCGGCGACGCGCACGGGCTCGCGGGCCTTACCCAGCGACCGCCCAACGGGATATATCGCCACGTTGAGCCCCTCGACATCCGTCGCATACGCAAGCGCGGAACAGAGCAGGTTGGGGTTGGGGGCCATGTCATAGGCGCTCTGGGAGTGTTCGGTGAAGGCGACGCCATCGAACCCTGAGCGCGCAGCGAAGAGCTGTTCATCCAGGCTGTCGCGGAACGCCGCATGCACTTCCTCTGGGTCGACCAGGTCCCAGGGCGTCGTGACGACCGAGTCGTACTTCTTTTCGAAGTCGTGAGGCAGACGCCGGTACGGCACCTGCGAGAACATCGTGACTTTCATTCAACTTTCCTCCATTGGAATAGGGGGAGGACGAGGATACGACCCTCCTCCTCTCCAGGCTCTCTAAATATTCAGCTAGAGGGTACCACCCCGCAATTGCTTCTTCGCGGAAGAAAAGAAACCATGAACCTCTGTGATTTCACACTCAGGTGAGCGATTTCAGCGAGCACACAAACTACATATCCCGTCTAATCACCATGGATTGCAAAACGGTATCCACGGGCGTTGGGTAGATACCCAAGTGAGCGGGAAATCTCACTAGCAGCTTCCTTCACCCCCTTGGCTAAGGAGGATTCAGCTGGAAGGAACCGGACAGTTGGTAACGAAATACTCAGTGCGGCAATCACCTCCCCCGTAAAATCGTAGATAGGCGCGGCAACGCAAGACAGACCGAGGAGAGTTTCTTCGCGATCATAGGCGACGCCTACATCTCGAATGCGCTCAAGTTCTTGTCCGAACACCTGAGAATCAATGATGGTATGCGGGGTGAAAGGAACGAGTGGGATATCATGAAGCACTCTTTCAGGCGCATGAGCAAGCAGCACCTTTCCGACGGCGGTACAATGAGCTGGATAGCGTAGACCCATGCGGGTAAATAATGGCATAGACCTGGCTGAAGCCACCTTCTCGACATACACTGCTTCGCCACGATCTAAAACGGCAACGTGGACAAGTTCATTGTACTGCTGGTTCAGACGACGCATGACTGGCAAAGCTTTCTCTCGTAGTTCTAGTCCAAGCAGAAAAACGCTGCCTAATTCGAAGATGGCCCAACCTAAACGATAGCACCGGTCTCGAGACTGCATGAGGAAGCCTTCGTTGGCCAGAGTACTCAAGAGTAAGTGGGTCGTTGAGTGTGCCCAGCCGAGGTGACTAGACAGTTCCCTGACTCCCCACTCTGGATGCTCAGTGGTAAAGGCTTTCAAGACCTGAAGTGCACTACGAGTACTAGTCAGCGGTTGCGTCATGATACCCTCCTGCATTCAAACCCAGAAGAGGAAGAACGTCCTTCAGATAGGCGACCATGCCTCAAGGCATTCCTAGGTAGCGTCTCCTTCTCTAAGGGTTGAGAAGGGAACAAAGTTGAAAGTCCGTTGTGAACAAGTAGCCTTACCTTAGCTTTGCAGGCGACCCTGCAGGTAGAGCCAGCGGACAAACGTTTGCCGCTTGTCCGAAGCCTCAATCTCCTGAGAGGTCTCTCGCTGAAAGAGCGCTTTGACTCTCTGGAGGCGAGCAATCTGCTCACGCGAAAAACCGAGCTGCTCGAGGCGCTGGATGTCCCTCCTGGGTGGGCAAGGCTCTGGGAATTCCATCGTCCTCCTCCTCGGTCTCTGACGCTCTCCCTTCTGCCGACCGGACGGAGGTGAAGCAGACCAGTGGCTTCACCTCCAGGTGAGGAGAAGTTCCACAACCCATTGGCCTCTCTGAGTCCTCCTCTTCCCTAGAGAATACTCTAGAAGGATCTCCTGGAAAAGTCAGTCCCTATCAGTTCGTATCTCAGTTCTACTTGCTTCATTCTTGTGGGTCAGGCAAGAAGAGCGTGATCGGCTGTTTTCTTGCTGAAACTGAGAAGGAAAGACGCGCGATGACGAGTATTGAGGTGCCACAAAGATGTGCGGCTTCCTCTTCTCTATCACAGACTCAGAAGTTCGAGAAAGACCCTCCTCGTGTGTGAGAAAATCTGCTATTATAGAGGCATGAAGTCGGAGGGGGGAGTCTGGAGTTTCTTGCCATTCTCCCAGACCACCCTCGACAAGCGTGGACTGGCCTAGAGCCCATCCAACGGGCACTACAATACCGGTATTGCCGGGGGAAGGCAGTGTCATCGCGATGCTGTGTCACTTCCTCTCACTTCCACTTGCTTCGGGTCACACGGAAAGGAGAGTGCTGATGAAGCGGTCCTCATACGGTGAGCGAGACTATGCCTTTGGGCAGATCATACTGAGCCTGCGCAGCGCCATCGGGCTGACGCAAGCGGGACTGGCCGACCACCTCGGCGTCTCAGAACGAGCAGTGGGAAAGTGGGAGGCAGGGAGCAGTTATCCTAAGGCCAACCACCTCAAACAGTTCATTGCCCTTGCCGTCAAGCAGCAGACCTTTCCTGCTGGCCGCGAGGCCGAGGAGATCCGTGCCCTCTGGAAAGCGGCTCACCAGAAGGTGCTGCTCGATGAGTCCTGGCTCTCTGCGCTCCTGAGCCAACGACGGCCCCCACTACCAGCCGAGCAGGCCCGTGGTACTGAGCCTCTGCTGGCTCCTGCTGCGGGTGGGCCACGGGTGGATTGGGGCGAGGCGCTCGCCGTCCCGACCTTCTATGGGCGCGAGGCGGAACTGGCGGCCCTCTGCCAGTGGGTGCTCGAGGAGCGCTGTCGGGTGGTGAGCGTGCTGGGGATGGGAGGCATCGGCAAGTCGGCGCTGGTGAGCAGGGCGATGTACCAGCTGGCGGACCACTTCCAGGTGGTGCTCTTTCGCTCGTTGCGTGATGTCCCCGAATGTTCCGCCTGGCTTGCGGACTGCCTTCAGGTGCTGGCACCAGAGTCGGTGGGCCGTGGGCAAGAGAGCCTGCAACGCGGCCTGAGCCTGCTACTGGAGCACTTGCGCAGCGCGCGTGTCCTGCTCGTGCTCGACAACCTGGAAGCCCTGCTTTCGCAAGGGGATGTCCGGGGCCAGCTGCGTCCCGGCCTGCAGGGGTACGCCCAGCTGGTGCAGCGGGTCGCCCAAACGGAGCACCAGAGTTGTCTGCTGCTCACCTCGCGCGAGAAACCCGCTGAACTGAGGCGGCTGGAGGGCAGCCGGACCCCGGTGCGGGCGCTGCGGCTGGCCGGGTTGGATGCCGCCGCCTGCGCTCACCTGCTCGCCGAGCATGAGGTGGTCGGCTCCCACCAGGAGCGGGCACGCCTCATCGAGGGGTACGCGGGCAATCCGCTGGCCTTGAAGATCGTGGCCGAGACCATCGCCGATCTGTTCGGGGGCCAGATCGGCCCCTTTCTCGTCGAGGGCACCGTGGTCTTTGGCAGCATCGCCGACCTGCTCGAGGAGCAAGTCGGCCGGCTCTCGGCCCTGGAGCAGACGCTGCTCTTCTGGCTGGCCATTGTGCGTGAGCCGGTGAGCCTCGAGGAGTTGCTCGCCCTGCTGGTGGGCAGCTCGTCACGTGGGCAGGTGCTCGAAGCCCTCGATAGCCTGCGCCGCCGCTGCCTCATTGAGCCAGGGCACCGCCTGGGCAGCTTCATGCTGCACCCGGTGGTGCTGGAGTATGTGACGGAGGACCTCGTCGAGCAGGCCAGCGGCGAGCTCCAGCAGGGCCGGCTCTCTCGCCTGCGAGAGCATGGGCTCTGCCTGGCCCAGGCCAAGGACTATGTGCGGCAGACCCAGCAGCGGCTGCTGCTGAGCCCACTGCTCGTACGGTTGCAGAGTGCCTACCAGAGGTCAGCCGACGTGGAGAAGCAGTTGTGCTCCCTGCTCGATCAGGTGCGCCACTGGGCCGAGGAGGCCCAAGGGTATGGACCGGCCAACCTGGTGACGCTGCTGCGCCTGCTGCGGGGGAACCTGCGTGGTCTGGACCTGTCACATCTCGCCATTCGGGGAGCCTCTCTGCAAGGCGTCGAGCTGCAAGACGCGAACCTGTCTGGAGCGCTGCTGCGTGAGAGCGTCTTTACCGAGACCTTCGATGCCACCTGGGCGGTTGCCATCAGCCGCACCGGCCAGTACTGGGCCACGGGCAGCAGGCGGGGGGAAGTACGGGTGTGGCGCGAGGCAGGCCAGATCTTACATCTGGCCTGGCAGGCGCATACCGACCAGACGTATGCCCTCGCCTTCAGCCCGGACGAACGCACGCTCGCCAGCGCCAGCCACGATGGCAGCGTCAAGCTGTGGGAAGTCGCCAGTGGTGCCGCGCTCTGGTCGGGCTGGCAGACCAAGGACATCATCTGTGTGGCCTTTGCTCCTGATGGCGGCCTGCTCGCCAGTGGGGGACATGATGCCACCGTCCGGCTCTGGGATCCGAAGCTGGGCACCCCCCTGCAGACCTTGCCGCATCCCGGTCCGGTCTACGCGCTGGCCTGGAGTCCGGATGGGCGTTGGCTTTCCAGCGGAGGCTTTGATGGGTGTCTTCGGATGTGGGAGATCCAGAAGACTCAGCCAGCCACCTGTGTCCAGACGATCCCAGGGCATAGCAGCGGGGTGGGGGGACTGGCCTTTGCCCCAGACGGCCGCCTGCTGGCGAGCGCGAGCTTTGATAGGGTCAAGCTGTGGGAGGTGGAGGAAGAGGGGAGCCTGCGCCTGCGCCAGACGCTGGAGGGGCATACAGATCGGGTGAATCGCCTGGCCTGGAGTCCGGATGGCCGCACCCTGGCCAGTGCCAGCCATGACACCACGATTCGGCTGTGGGAGGTCGAAGAGGGCCGCGCTCGGACGACGCTGTCTGGACATACCGCCCAGGTGTGGGGACTGGCCTTTACGCCGGACAGTGGCAGCCTGCTCAGTAGCAGTGACGATGGCACCTTGCGTCTGTGGGACGTCGAACGGTCGCAGTGCGTGCGCGTTCTGCAAGGCTACACGGCCTCCCTCCTGGACCTGGACTGGAGTCCGGACGGCAGGCAGTTGGTCAGCGGCGGCGCCGATACGTTGGTCACCGTTTGGGAGCTGGGCGGAGGGACGCCCCGGGTGTTGCGCGGACATAGCTGGATCGTGACCGGAGTGGGCTGGAGTCCCGATGGCAGGTGGGTGGCCAGTAGCGGCTGGGACAATACCCTCTGCCTGTGGGACCCGACCTCGGGAGCCTGTCTGGCCAGGCAACGGGACCCTGACTATCCCGACACCTACTTCTTTGGTGCGGCCTGGAGTCCGGACGGCCAGCAGCTCGCCAGCGGAACCTATCTGCATGGCGTGCTGGTCTGGCAGGTGAGGGCCCAGCGCACCCGCCGGATCGGGCGTGAGCTGTTGACCTGGATCCGTTGTGTGGCGTGGAGTCCGGACGGCACGCGCTTGGTCGGCGGGGGCGATGATGGCAGCGTGTATCTGTGGGACGCTTCCGATGGGACGCTGCTCGCCAGGCTGCCGGGACAGCACGGGGGCGTCACCAGCGTGGCCTGGAGCCCCGATGGGAGGCGGCTGGCCTCGGGTGGTAGGAGCCGGGGGCAGGGAGAGAGCGGGGAGCTGGTGGTCAGTGGAGGCAGCGACGGGAGGCTGCGCTGGTGGGAGGTCCCGAGCTTGGAGTGCGTGCGGGTGCGCCAAGCGCATCAGGGGACGGTGCATGCGCTGAGGATCAGTCCCGATGGGAACATGCTGGCCACTTGCGGGGATGACGGGGCCATCACGATCTGGAACCTGCACAGTGGCCAGTATCTGCGAACGCTGCGACGCGACCGCCCTTACGAGCGCGTCAATATTACGGGGATCAGGGGCTTGACCGAGGCGCAGAAGGCCACGCTGCGAGCGTTGGGGGCGAGAGAAGGCTGAAGCCTCCTGAGTCTGGTAGTTATCGATTTGTCACTCCTCTATCACTTTGGCGAGCTTCAGCTCGCTTGTTTCCTCTTGCCTCCCCCTCTTTTCCTAACCCTTAGCAAAGGATACGCTACCCACCGGAACAGGGACTTCCCAAGTTCTTGTAGTATATAGTATATTACAGTTTCGACAGTAACCTCACCCACAGCAGGAGAACTCATGAATGACAATACGCGGTTCGCCACGGCCATCTTCGTGGCTGTCCAGCGAAAAGCGAAATCTGATAGGTGTACAATCCTGCAACGGCTACGCCTAAGCCCCGGTTTCGCTCTAGCTGAGCTCTCTTTTTTCAGAGAAAACCTCATTCTAAAAGGCTCCCCGCCTCGTAACATCCCTGGCCAGATTGGCTCTTGACCTCTGACCCCCTTGTAGAGTATGACTCTCTATAACAGTGTTG
>WNGR01000059.1_pt1 | contig 105022 bp, 99 predicted proteins | sample 5407581 | NCBI WGS metagenome assembly WNGR01 (sample SAMN13153383, study PRJNA577476) | soil metagenome | isolation source: 80 cm soil or saprolite under Garry oak tree replicate 2 | place: USA:California | collected 2016-06-15
GAAGAGATCGGCCTCGCATCCCCCAACCTCGTAGACTAGAGTGCTGAAATGATTGACTGGCCCTGCGTCGCCTAGCGTTGGGGGGCGGAGAATTGAGAATGCCGCATCTTCAGCAACCAAGCCTCCGTCAGTCATAGATGCAAAAATATCTTCCGCGTGTCGGCGGCAAGCCAGCCGCTAATCGCCAAGCATCCTTCCACGTCTTTTGTGCGCGGGCGGTCCCGTGCTCGAGGTTGAAGGCGGCGCGGTAGTGCTCAAGCGCCTTGGCCCGAGCCAATTCGGCTGCCTGCTGGTACTTCTTCGGGTCGTGGTATTCGGTGTCCGTCGTCTTCGCCAGCCACACGATCGTCGCGTACGCATCGCCGACCATGAAGTGCAGTGAGGACAGGGTCGACATCGGCAGCGAGCGCGCGCCCGCGAGCAGTGACTCGCCTTGCTGAATGACTTGCGAGAATTCTTCCGCCCCCGCGCTACACATGCCAGTTTCGTCGAAGCCGCGCTCCATTTGGAACAGCAGGACCTCATCGCCAGCGGGCCCGGGCGGGGCGAGTGCCTTTGCCTGCTTCAACAGTCCGTGGGTATAGACGTCGCCGCCTGCCAGTTCGTCGTGCACATACTCGACGCCGAAACTCTTCATTGCAGCACGCGCCGCTTCTCCTACTTGCACTCCGTCATGGTCAAGGAAATCGAGTACGCGATCGGCGGCGAGCAGCGACCCCGCATGCTGGCCTGCTGGCTGCGATTTCGCGGCCGTGAGCCAGTCCCGGAATGTTGCGACGACTTCACTGTCGCTTGGCAGGTTCCGCGCGCTGAAGTAGTCGGGCTTCTCGAGTAACGCGGTCATCTCGTTGGTCGCCGCTGCTGGCATCCCGGTTTCCTTCACCCTGCGAACCAGCGTGTCGCGCCCATGCCGACCGTTCTGTTGCGGATGACCGGGTTGGATGCGTTCGATGGTGATGCCCAGACGCAACCACCAGACGGAGAGCTTGGAGAGGTTGAACAAGGAGTTGGGCGAGGCGAAAGGAACATCGTTGTCGGAGCGAATGCTGCAAGGCAGGCCGCGCTCCTGGAACAGCCGCTGAAAGGCGGTAAAAGCAAGGGATGCACAGGTAGATTCCAGGGCTTCACAGAGGAGGAGAAAGCGCGAGGCGTGATCGGTGACGGTTAGAGGGTAGCAGTATTCTTTGTTGCCCAGCCGGAACTCGCCTTTGTAATCGGTACACCATAGCTCATTGGGTTTTTGTCCCAAAGACAAGGGCGTGCCCTGAGCATGGTTGCGTTTGCGCCCTTGGCGTTGGACCAGACAATGTCGATCGAGCAGCGCGTGGATGGTGCTGCGGGCGGGAACCTTAACCTCACAGGAAGAGCGACGCAGCAAGCGTTCGCGGATCTTGCGTGCGCCCCAGTAGGGTTTCTCCCGTTTGAGGTTGAGGATGGCGGCCTCCACCTGCTGGGGCAGTTGGTTGCCGTAACGCCAAGGCCTGCGCGAACGGTCTGTCAGAGCTTCCAGACCGGATTCCTTGTAGCGGTCAAAGATCTTGTAACCGGTCTTGCGAGAGATAGCGAACTCTCGACAGAGGGACGTCATTTTCTCGCCTTCCAGCAAGCGGGCCACAAAGCGAACACGTTCATCCATCACCGAACACTCCTTCCACGGCATCACTCCCTCCCCTAAAGGGAAAGAGTGTCACCCATGTGTCCGATACAAACTGTCACCCATGTGTCAGGCCGCTCACTGTTGACGCAGTCGGCTTTACTGGCTCTCCTCCCTGAAATTGCCCCCTAAAACGCCCGATTTTGGACGCAGTTGGACGCGAAATCCGTCAAGATGGAGTGAATTGGACGCGACGTTTTCGCATCCCAGGCTGTACGCTTCGGATGATGCTCGCACGTGCATACGGCGGGCGCGTAACCACTACAGCTTGTCCGTGGCGATTGAAGTCGAATACCCAAGACCTGACGCCTAATGCAGCGGATAGTTGCCGGGGGTCAGATTTGAAATTGACGACCTTCGGGTTATGAGAACGGAGTTGGTCATCTAGGTTCGCTGATTCTGCGCGATTTAGCCCCTAGACCCGCAGCGACACTTTTGTCCCAAATTTGTCCCGGGCATTCCCTTTCAGAAGCATTCGGTTAACAGCCAGCAGAGTTGTTTGACCAAAACTTGCCGGAGTTAGGCATAATCGAGGGGAATCAGATAGTTGCGATGAAACGGGGCAGGCCGACTTTTCCTTCTCTATTCACATTTTATTCGCGCTTTGCTACGATTCACCGCGTTTCGCGTGACATTTTTGTGACAGCGGTCGAAGCTCGAAACTGAAAGGACAGTCAGTTGGCTGCGGCTGGCGACTTCTTTTCGCTCTCTTCTTGCAGCTTCCGGAGCTCGCGCCAGCGTGCATACTGTTCGGTTTTGGTGGGGTCGGGATCTTCGTAGTCCTGCAGCCAGAAGCGAAACCAGTCGACTGATCCGCCCTGCGACGCCATGCGTACGGCTGGATTCGTTAAGACGTGCTCGTCACTATTCAACATTATTAGATCCACTGGCTTGTGCAGATAGCGAAGTCCAGCATATGGCTCCCACATATAGAGCAAGCTATAGGGACCTTCGCCGACTACTAACAGAGGCGTCGCTACCTTATCGAGATTGAAACCTGGAGACCGTTTCAGCCACAGTTGTAAGCCTTCACCAAAGGGCGGTGCCCCGATCATATGATCCCTTCTCACGGAGATTCACGATCCACACCGGTGACGGCGGGCGCGATTCATCGGGATGCTCCAGGAAATTTTTGATATCTTCGCTCCGGTAGAATCGGAGGGAATCCTCAACACGGTTCAGGTCTAAACGTCCGCGTTCGGTCCAGACGGCGACGTAGTTTCCGTCTGGCGAAAAATGCACCTCTGGCGTTCCCCCGTTCGAATCGCCAAAAAGCGTTAGCCCTATCTCGTCTGAGACGGTGAAGGGTTTCTTTGCCTGTCGCGCCGATGCGACGGTAGACACCATGGGAGTCAGAGATAAAAATCCAACAACTAGGAATGGGATGCCTCCCCTTTTATTCATGCGAACAAGCCCTTTCGAAGTAATCGAAACCACAGCAAGACCACCATGCCGTCCCTCTTCAACCGAAGACTTCCCAATCAGAAGATGATTTTGAGAGCGAACTGCATCGAACGCGATCCACCTTGTTGATAGAGTGGATTCAGGACGCCCAGCGAACCGGCGAGGGTGGCAGTGGCTTGGCCGAATGTCGGATCACTGAAGAACGCATCGATGGTTCCGAAATTCGGGTGATTGAAGATGTTGAAAGCCTCGGCGCGGAATTGCAGCTTTAACCTTTCGTGGATCGGGAAATCACGCCGCACAGCCAAGTCCATTTGCCACGCCCCGAACCCTCTCGCGAAGTTCCGCGGAGCGTTGCCAAGACCGGAACTTACGCTGGAGAACGCATTAGGATTGATCGCTCGCCCTCCTGGACATCCTTTCCCCGGAGGCAGGTTCGCTTGAAGGACAGTGGCGCAATTAGAACCGTAGAGATAAACCGGCTGACCCGGAACAAAGTTCAATCCCGCTTGATATATCTGCCCGTTCGGTTGCGGGAGTGCTTTACCGTGTAGAGTTACCGGAAAGGCCGTTCGCGCGGTAACGCGGTCATCCAGTCCCCAATGATGCAGTAAGTCATTTATCAATCTACTATGTCTCGCGTTTTTCAAATCATACGAGAAAGCAGCCGACAGATTATGCGGTAAGAGATAAGGCCACGCCCGATACAGGCGACGACCGGACGTTAATCGGCGCGACTCCTGAGCTGGGAATGCGCGAACGAACCTCAACGCTGATTTTCTTGACGGCAGAAAGGAAGCGCTGGAAGTGGCAAACATTTTCATTTCTTACGCCCACAAAGACAAAAAATTGCGCGCAAGATCGAAAAGGCTCTTGAGCGCGCACGGCACGACGGGTGGCTGGAAAAGCACAAGCTCCTAGGGGGCCATGATTATCGCGTCGAAATTGAGAATGCGCTGAAGAGCTGCCAAGCGGTATTAGTGGTAATGTCTCCTGCCGCCAGAAAATCTGAATACGTGACGTACGAATGGGCATTTGCGCTTGGTGCTGGCGTGCGCGTGATACCGGTGCTCGTCAAAGCGACGAAAGTGCATCGTCGTCTGGAGCCCCTTCATTACGTGGACCTCAGCTCTAAGAGAAAGAACTGGAGGTATCTCATCCAGGCCGTCACCAAGAATCCAAGAAGAAGGACGACCGATACGGGGGTGAAGCCCGGTAGCCCAAGACCAACCATGTTCGCCACTTTTGAAATGGACGGAGGCGAGCCGAAACGCGTCGGAAGGTCGTATAAGATTTGGGTCGGAACGAAGAACGTCCCCAATGAAACCAAACGTGTAAAGTACGAAATACTTGACGAATCTTTTAAGGACAACAAGTTTTCAGCCAGGTGGGGACAAGGGAACTACGAAGACTGGATTACGAGCTGGGGTGATATTTTCATGACGGCCAAAGGGAAGTACGGCGGCGGGAAATGGCGCGTCAAAACGCGACTTTCGGAGGCGCTGCGCCGGGGTTACGGAAAGCGTGCGCCGGCGAAGGTTAGAAAGGCGCTTTGCGACATCGAGAATAATTGAGGGATTACATCCGGCGTCGAGATGCTTGGGGACTTCAACCTCGAACGATTCCTACATCTCACGAGAACTTGCGCGGCTCTCTGGTTTGCGTTCATCCTCTGTTTCCGCTCGTTTGACAACTAAGCCTCAAAACTGAAGGCAGGGGAGCTGCCAGGAAATATTACTGTTGACATTCGCACAACGTAATCGTAGAAGTACCTCCTCGCAGGATGCCGGTGCCCTTCTGGGTGTCCTCGGCAGAAGATGAGGGCAGCCACCGGGGTCTTCACGCCCTACTCGAAGGCATCGAGTATCTGATGGCACGGGCCGCGAGGGGAGAGCGAAGCGGTGCTCGATCGAATGGTTCAGAAACGTCGTGTCGATTCGGCAGCCTACCCATCGGCGACGGCCGTCGCTGCGATTTCGAAGATCGACCCTCCGAAGAAGACAGACGGCCAACCTCTCGACTTCGGGGTGGCCTTCTCCTTACACCCGCGCTTTCTGAAATCAAAGGAAATGAAGCACCAGGTTTGGCTCGCGACGGGGAACTCTTTCAGAAAGGACTTGGAAGACGAGGAAACACGCCATGCTTAACGATGACCCGACACGTCACTCGCTCGAAGACATCAAGCGGCGCATCTCGAAGAATCTCACGCGAAACGCGATCACCGAACCATTGCTCGGAAAGCTGCTCGCACACCCTGAAGCTTCCTACGACATCATCGTTGAGACCAACCGGGACTACCGGGGAGGCCGACAGGAGGCGATCGGTCGAGTCTTGGATCTTTACGGGATCGCTCGGGCAATGCTGGGCAAGGATCGCATACTCTCGCCGGGACTCGGTTTTCGAGAACGGAAGCCTGACGATACCCATCCTTATTTGTTCGGCAATCTGCCGGGGTTCTTGATTCAGAAAATCGTCGAACTGGACATCGGCGACGCTCGGGAGTCAGATCGCGCCGTGCACCAGCCGGTGAACGTGGCCGCAGCGATCTATCGGATTTGGGAGGATTCCGAGACCGGGCCTCTCCTGAACCGCTCCATCAGCACCGTCAAAGCGGACGCGGCGCAGAGGTCTTTCTGCTCGAGCGGGAGAGGCATCGTCTGGGCGGTGCTGGATTCCGGGATTTGGGCAAACCATCCGCATTTTCGAAAGTACGGAAACCTCAATCTAGATGGTCCTCTCAGGCATTCGTCTTTCACGGATGAAAGAAATGCGAATGCGTTGGACGACGTTTACGGCCACGGGACGCACGTCGCGGGAATCATCGCGGGAGCCATGCCCAACGACGAGCTGAGGGCGGCGGGTGCAGCGGACCCAAGCACCCAGCCACCGTACGCGGTTGCGCGCATCCGCGATCAGGCGGGAGATATCCGGTACGAACGAGTGGCCCTCGTGCAGATTTCGGGCATCGCTCCCGAATGCAAGCTCGTGAGCATGAAAGTGCTTCGCGACGACAATACCGGGTTGGCCAGCTTCATCATCGATGCGTTGGAGGAAGTGCTCAAGATCAACGAGTACGGGCGACACGGTCTGATCGACGGGGTGAATCTCAGCGTGGGTTACGACTTCGATCCGGAATGGTTCGCGTGCGGGCAGAGCCCGCTGTGCACGGTGGTGGATCGCGTGGTGCGCTCGGGCGTGGTGGTCGTCGTGGCGGCGGGCAACACCGGGTACGGATGGAACCAAACGAAAGCGCTGGGCACGTCGGCGGCCGGGTTGGCGCTAACGATCAACGATCCGGGAAATGCGGAGCGAGCGTTGACGGTCGGTTCTACGCACCGCGATATGCCGCACGTCTACGGGGTGTCGTATTTTTCCTCGAAGGGGCCGACGGGCGATGGGCGCCGCAAGCCAGACCTGGTCGCTCCCGGCGAGCGAATCATTTCTTGCGCCGCGGGGCGGCTGCTTGCGGACGTGCAAGCGAGCGCTCCCCAATCGGGACCGTTCCAGTACATCGAATACAGCGGCACGAGCATGGCCGCGCCGCACGTTTCGGGAGCGATCGCGGCGTTTCTTTCGATCCGTGCGGAGTTCAGGGGGCAACCCGAAGCGCTCAAGAAGATTTTCATGGAGTCGGCCACCGATCTCGGCCGGGAACGCAGCTTCCAGGGTTCGGGGCTGATCGATTTAATGCGCGCGATGCAGTCGGTGTGAGGGATGCGATAGGAGGGCGAATGGCGAGCGTTGAAGGATTCCCCTACTTCGAAATCGAGTTTTCGAAGGACGGTTCGATCGTTGATGCACGACAGATCGAGCAGATCGAAACATTCTTAACGAGCCCGGCGGGCGGAGGTACGACGGACGTGCTGGTGTTTTCGCACGGCTGGGATAACGACGAAGCGGAGGCACGCGATCTTTACGCGCGGTTTCTGGCGAATATCCGGTCCGAAACGAGCAAGAACTCGGTAGCAGACCCGAAGAAGCGCAAACTTGCATTCGTCGGTGTGATGTGGCCGTCCAAGAAATTCGCAGACGCAGCCTTGATTCCCGGCGGGGCCGCGGGGATCAACGACGGAAACGTGCGAAGCGCGCTGGAGCTGCAACACAAACAATTGGCCGACGGGTTGCCGTCCGGCGACGCGGAGAAGATCGATGAGGCGGCGAATCTCATCAACCAGCTAGAGACGGCGGATGGACGAGCCAAGTGGGTTGCACGCTTGCGCGAGGCAGCGAAGGGGCAGAGCGACGAGCCGGACGGCAGCAACTTGTTTTTTAGCCTAAGCGCCGAGGAGCTCTTTGAAAAGATGAAAGATCCAGTGCTGCCTCCGCCTCCGCCGGCAGGGGCAGGGGGCGGAGCTGGCTTAAACCCTACGGGATCGAGCGGTATCGCGGCCGGTACTGGCGGAGCCGCGGGCTTTGGCGCGTTGATCGGCGGAATCAAGGGCGCCGCTCTGCGCATTCTGAACTACACCACCTACTACATCATGAAGAATCGCGCGGGGGAAGTGGGACATTCCGGGTTGAAATCGGCGCTGCAGCAGATTCAAGCGGCGTGTCCTCCCGAGATGCGTTTTCACCTCCTGGGCCACAGCTTCGGGGCGCGCGCGGTGACAGCGGCGACGAGCGGCACGCCTCGCCTCAAGGTGCAAACGTTGACGCTGCTGCAGGCCGCGTATTCGCACTACGGGATGGCAACCAACTACGACGGCAAGGGGCACGACGGGATGTTTCGGGACATCATCGCCGAACAGCGTGTCGCCGGACCCATACTCATCAGCCATAGCGTGCACGATTTGCCGGTGGGGATCGCCTACGCGATCGCCTCGCGGCTCGCAGGCCAAATCGCCGCGGCGTTCGGCGGCCCTGCGGATCCTTACGGGGGACTTGGCCGCAACGGCGCGCAAAAGACGGACCGATCGCAGTTTCTGACTCTCTTGCCATCCGGGGCGAACTATTCGTTTCAGTCTCACGTGGCGAACAATCTCAATGGGGACGGGGTGATCCAAGGCCACAGCGATATCTGTAGGCCGGAGATCGCTCGGGCGTTTCTTAGCGCGGTGGCCGTAGCCTAGCGAGGCGCCGGAGGTACTACCGAAACGTAGGATTCTATTTTTTCGAGAAAGGAGACCGAAGATGATGAAGTCGCTGGATATCCTGATCGGAGTTTCCGCCGTGATGCTGACCGTAAGCATGTTCGTTACCGTGATCACGCACATCATCACAACGATGCTGAACACACGGGGCGGGCACCTGAGGCGCGGATTGGCGGACATCCTGCGGCAAATCGATCCCGCCGTGTCCGACAAGATTGCGAAACAGATTTCGAGCGCGGCGTTGCGGCATCCGCTGGTGAACGACGTGACGTGGCGATTGGGGACGGTGCTCCATCGCGAGGAGTTTACGAAGATTCTATTGGAGCTTGCGTCCGGAGGCGGTGCCGGGACACTGAAACAAGAAGCCAAAGACGTTCTCGTCGATACGGTCAAACGAAACGGCATCAAGGATCCGGCCGCTACGCTCGATAGCGTTCGTGAATTTGCACTAGATCTGGAGCGCTCGAATCCGGCGATCGCGAATGACGTGCGGTCGACTCTGGCGATTCTGAACAAAGCGGAGAGTCAGTTGGTTGCGAAGATCAACGGGTGGTTCGACCAAACCATCGACAGGGTTCAGGCGCGGTTCACGGCGAGCACGCGCGTGATAACGGTCTTCGCAGCGTTACTGGTCGCGACGTTTTTTCAGCTGGACACGATCGGATTGGTGAATCGGCTGTGGATCGACCAGGACTCGCGCAAAGCGTTGGTGGCAGACGCCACGAAAGTGAGAATGGAATACGAGCAGAAAGAGAAGGAGCGTTCTGCCAAAGAGGCACAGACGACACCTGCCCTCGCCGCGACGCCACCTGCGGCCTCCGTTGACGCAAAGGCAACCGGCAGCGGCAACCAAATACAGGGAAGCTCGACGCTGGACCAGGTGTTGGGGGACGCGGGCGTGATCGCCTGGCCGCCGGCCGATTGGAAGACGGTAAGAGCCCTGGGAGTATGGCAGAAGTTGTTGGGTGTACTTCTATCGACGGCGCTGCTGAGTTTGGGAGCGCCGTTCTGGTACGACATGCTGAAAACTACGCTGCGGTTCCGATCGTCGCTTTCGGAAAAGGACGATGCGCAGCGGGAGCGGCGTCAAACCAACGAGTCGGCGAGCCCGGCATCTGCGGGTTCCCCGGGGACGCGTCCGGTTCCGGCGACAACCATGGCTGTCGGTGAACGGGGCGAAGTCAACGTAGTTGGCTAGGTGGAGGAGAAGCCATGAATCTTGAATGGATAGGATGCTCGGCTCGCAACTTCCGTCCCGGGCGGCCAGCGGGAATGCGTCCGGAGGCAATCGTAATTCACGTAATCGTAGGATCGCTGGCGAGCGCCGATTCGTGGTTCAACGATCCAGTGGCAAGCGTTTCCGCGCACTACGGAGTCGGACGGGGCGGAGCCGTTCATCAGTACGTCAAAGAAGAGGATACTGCGTTTCACGCGGGGATCGTCGTGAACCCGACGGCATCGCTGGTGTTAAGCCGGCCGAAGGTAAATCCCAACTTCTACACTATCGGCATCGAGCACGAGGGGCAGCCGGACGACGACTGGACCTCGGAGCAGGGGGTAGCGAGCAGCGCGTTGATCGCAAACATTGCGGCACGATGGAGCATCCCCATCGATTCCGACCACGTCATCGGACACCACACGGTACGGGCATCGAAACCCTGTCCCGGCGATCTCGCCAAGGTAGCGGAGCTGATCGCGCAAGCGAAAAGCGCGCCGCTCGCTCCGGGAGCGGGATTCGCCACCGCGGTTCGAACGATCTCAAACGTGCGGCTGCGGAGGGGCTTTCCGAACACGGCCGCGCCGGTGGTCAAGATAATTCCCGCGGGGACGCTCCTGACGCCGACGGGCAGCGTGACGGGAGAGAGCATCGCGGAGAACGCGAAATGGTTCCGCGACGCGGACGGCAATTTCCTCTGGGCGGGAGGTACCGACGCTCCAGGTTTGTAGACAGACCGGCGGTTTAAGGGCCGCCAGCATGCCGTCAGGCATTGCCCGTCGAAACGTTTGCGATCGATTGACGGATGGCCACATCTTTTTGCTGCGGAACGCTTTCCGCAGGGAAGCCGTCGGGAGGAAATTTTACCCCGGATTTGAAAACGGTTAACCCCAGCATGGCAACGGGGAGCTTCATTGCCGAGGCGGGGTCTAAAGCGCGCGCGGCTTCCAAGAAGAGGGTAGTGCCGAGCGGCCGGAGGAGGTCGCCGCCGTAGAGACCGGTCACGCGCGAATTGAACGTTTCGGTGAGGTGAGCGCCGAAAGAAGCCAGCTTGGCGATAGCATCAGTGGGCTTGGTGGAGCCGTCCGAACGGAATTTCGCGATGGCGATGGCGGCATCGCGCGCTCCGTTCACAATCTGCGATTCGGCCTCGAGCAGGCTCTGCAACTGAGGGCTCTCGGCGCGAGCTAGAATGGTTCCGAGCTGATCTTTCGAATAGAAATCGACGAGATCCCCGAGGCCCGGCGTGGCGTGGAGACGGGCGGTAACGCAGTCGAGCTCGGCGCCGAGATTCAGAATCGTGGACTGGCAGGCGATCATGGCGGCGCGCAGATCCGAGTCGAGCCAATCCCAATAGACATCCCGATTGCGGTTCAAGGTTAGCTTGTCTCCATCTCGAGAGGCGGTCGTGGAAGGGGGTATGCAGGAATAGACGAGCAGGGCGAAGGGCCCACCCCTTACCGCACCGACGTCGCGATAGTGCGAAGGATCGGCAAAGTAATAGAAGGGGATAAGTTGCTTCAGGCAAGCCTGGAGAGCGCGGGACATCTCCATGTATTGAAAGGCGGATGGATTGGAAGGAGCCTTAAGCCACGCGGAAAGAGCCTCCGGCGGCAGGCTGAGGTCGAGCGTAAGGATAGAGTTGCCGAACTCGTCGGTGGCGTTTTGCTGGTGGACGTCGAGGACCTTGTCCAAGTCACTCACCCAGGTGTCGAAGGAGCCCGAAGCGGCGCCGCCGGTGGAGAAAGAGAAGGCGGTGGGCCAGTACTTCTGGACGTAAGGCTTGACCTGGTATTGCAATTGGGACCGAATCATGTGGGGAACGGCTTGTTTCCACGTGTAAGAGTACATGCCGCCCGAGATGGAGTACGTCCGCACCTGATTCTGCGGAACATCGAGATGCATGCCGACGGTAAGCGAGCTCATGCGCTTGTTTTGGATGACGATCGTGTCGTGCGCGTTGAGGTCGTAAACCACGAGGCGTCCATCCGCGGAATCCACGGCGGTGAGCTTGGCGATGGCATCGTTCAAGTGGTCCGCTTGAAGTTCGAAATAAGGGAGAGTGAGGTCGAGATGGCTGTGGCGCTGAATTCCATGGGTCAACGTTCCGGCGTTCAGGGTCACGCCCGGTTGCTGCTGTAGGAGCAAATCGTTCAAGTCTCCGTCGCGGACCGCACGTTGAAGCAGGAGACCGACGGAAGGAGCGGCGGCGAAATCGAACGTGGCATCGACGAGAGCGGTCTTCGTCGTGGTCGATTGGAAGGTGTAAGCAAACGATGCGTTGTAGTTGTGATTCAGGGCGGCTAAGGCTTTGTCGTAAAATTTGTCTTTGAGCTGCAGCAACGGGTGGATGGCCTTTTGTATCTTTTGGAGTTCGTCGATGCCAGGGATGCGGCCTACGAGCTCGCCCAGCTTGGTCTTCAGCCAAGCGTCGAGCTTGCCGAACCAAGCCTGATCCACTTGCCGTTCGAGCCAATCCAGCTTGAGATTGGTGCCGATGTAATTCTTAAAAGTTTTCAAGACCGCTTCGATTTCGCCGCCATCAAGGAGTTGCGCGGTGAAACCTGCAGCCTTCTTGAGATCGGTGAACGCTTGGGAATCGGTTACGGCGGAGAGCACGCCGGCGGAGAGTACGGACTCGAACCACTGCAAGACTGGAGTCCCGGGAACGCCGAGTTTTTCGAGGTTCTTGCCGATCCAGTCCCCCACGGTCTCCGGCGTAAGCTGGGAAACGTCCTTGGCAGCCTGCTCGATTTCGCGGAGGGCAGTATCCTTTTCAACCCAATTCCAGACTGCCGAAGCGGACCGGTGATCGAGCTGGTCCCATACGTTGAAGAACCCCTTGATTTTCGCAAGCGCCTCGTCGAAAGCTGTGCGTGGATCGATGCCCGTTAGAGTTTTGATGGCATCTTTTGCGTAGTCTGCGCCAAAGTTCGCCAGGAGCTCAGGCGGTGGATTATTTGGATCCGTCCACTTCTCGACGGCGTGGAGCTCCTTGATGAAGCGAGCGCCGTGGACGCCGAGGACGGCGGCGAGGAAATCGTCGAATGTTTGGGGCATTCCCTGGGTCTTGGATTCCACGCTGGCACCGGCGTTAAAAGCGAAATCCCAGCCGCGCTTGGAGAGCTTGAACAGGCGGAGGCGGATTTTCTGTTGCAGAGGATCCAGTGATTCCCGGCCGACTACGACGGCGTACTTACCATCGGCCTCGAACCCAAGAGCGACGCCGATACCGAGCTGGATGCGCAGTCCGATCTCGCCGTCGAGTTGGCCCGTTTTCAGAGCTCGAATCCAGTTGTACTGATAGCCGTATTGCGCGGCAATCTTTACCGCGATGGAGCCATCGACTTCGGAAATCAGCCAGGCGCCGGGATCCAGATCGTTGATGGCGCTGACCTGGCAAGGCAGCCTCCAATTGTCGATCACCCCCTGCAGGGCGGTTACGGCAGGCACCGAAGGGGTCTTGAGGTACCGGCGGACGACGGCATGCAGCCCCGCCGTCTTGCCGTCCAATCCAAAGGTGACGCTGCCTGCCGCGCCTAAAGCCACCGAGCCCTTTGCGGAGCCCAGGAGGTCGTAACCCGCGCGGAAGAGTACGAAAAAGGAGTCCGAGATTTGGCCGAGATCGGACATTCCGGGGGAGAGGTCATCGTCCAGGCCCAGCGCCTGCAACAGATTCGTAGGATCTTGATAGACGCCGATGCCCGAACGCAGGCTCGCGCTGCCGCTGAATGTTACGACCCCGTTCTTACCATCGAAAGAAACTTGATTGCCGCCGTGGGCTTGGACGCTAACGTCACCGAGCTCGATTTGCCGCGTAGGGAAGGAATCGCCTTCGAGCAAAGCCTTGAGTACGTCGGGAGCTTGCGCGGCGGAAGCTTCGATTCCAAGAGCTCCGTGGGCCAGCTCCTTGTTTTTCTGGAACAAAATGATAGCGGGTTTTTTGAGCGTGGTTCCGGTTGCAGCCATGGCAGGGCTCCTTAGGAAGGCGATCCGGGGTGGTCTATGTTTATGACGCGTATTCTGGTTTGTCAAGTACATATCTAACGAGGGACGTTGCACTGCGCGAAAAGAGGAGCGTGTACTCAGCGCTAGCGAGGTCTGGGGGAGAATGCGCGACGACCAAGGGAGGAGGTGCCTCGGCAGCGCTCGGACTTTAAATATGATAGTATCTCGCCGATTTAGTACCGTACGTCGAAGTAGCAATCGAGTTACATGCGCTACCAACTCGTCGTCCTCGGCCAGCGAGGCAAGCATTATCGGCAGGAGCTTGAGGATTCTCTCAAGGACTCGATAATGAAGTTGGGCCTCGACCCAGCGGTGTACCTTGGAATTCTGGACTCGTCCGATTCCGTTGACTGGAGCGCAATTCCTGTCGCAGTCTGGTTCGGCGGGATCGGCGAGTCGGATCCCACCGATCTGTCCGTTCTCCAGCGATTCCTGAATGAGAGGTCTCCTGTTTTTCCCGTCGTATCCGACCTCCGTCATTACCGCGAATCCGTACCATCATCCCTCCATCCGATTAACGGTACGGAATGGAACAAAGATCGGCTCGTCGGCGACATCTTGGGTGCTTTTCGGTTGACGAGGAGGGAGAGGCGGGTCTTCGTTTCCTATCGGCGCAGTGACTCCAGAGGCGTTGCCGTCCAGATGTTCGATCTGTTGTCGCAGAGGGGGTGGTTGCCGTTTCTAGACACGGCATCGGTCGAAGCCGGCCGAGAATTTCAAGTTTCGCTATGGTCGCGAATGGCGAACGTCGATCTCCTTATTCTTCTCGATTCCCCCAATGCATTGACCTCCCAATGGGTCTACGAGGAGTTGGCGCGCGCTCACGATCTGGGCCTGGGCGTGCTTCAGTTGATCTGGCCGTCCCATCCCCGCACTCCTGGGACCGAACTGAGCGATCACATTCAACTCGAGGCGCACGACTTCGTGACGGCGCCCGTGGCGATGGAATCGTCCCTAACCTCAACGACTGCAGACCGAGTGATCCAGCAAGCCGAGGTTACGCGAATTCGCTCGCTCAACGCGCGCCGGCTACGCGTCGTGACGGATCTGGTGGATCAGGCGCAAGCCAACGGGCTTACGGCGGTAGTGCACCCCGTCGACGGTGTGGATTTCCTTCGGAACGATCGAAAGGTTGCTCGCGCGATTCCCATCGTTGGTATTCCGGACGCTCCTACCATCCAAGAGGTTGAACGTTCGATGAGCGAAGAGGTTCGTCTGCGGACGCGACTAATTTACAATGGATTGGGTCTGGACCCCGATTGGCGCCAACACTTGGAATGGCTCAACGCGCGCAAGTGCCTTGGTACGTTTCCAGCCGATGACGTAATTTCTTGGCTTCGGAATCTGTGATGAAGAGCCCGGTTTTCCTTTCGGCAAGCATCCCGTATCGCGAGCCGTTCGTTCGTCGCTGCGATCCGATGGCGATTCGCGAAGCCGTCCTAGCGCTGGTCTCCGTCGCCGTGCGCGAGCGGCTGCTGGTGTTCGGCGGACATCCCGCGATCTCTCCCTTGGTCGAACATGCCGCTCGTAGCTTGGGTGCGGTAGAAAACGTGCACATCTTCCAGTCGATTTGGTTTGAGGACCGGATCACTCCTGAAGCTCGCGCATTCAAGAATTTTCATTGGACGAAGAGAGGTGCGGGCCTGCAGGAAAGCCTCGATATCCTCCGCCGAACGATGATCGGTTTCGCGCCGTTTTCCATTGGGGTTTTCATAGGTGGTATGGAAGGGGTTATCGAAGAATTCGAGCTGTTTGGGAAGCTTCTTCCGGACGCGAAGACACTTCCAGTTGCATCTACAGGCGCCGCGGCTGCAGACCTGTTGGAGAAGGAGTCCGGCCCCCTAGACTTCCAGACAAGGGAGACGCTACGATCCAGTCGCCGGTACCGGGCGCTATTTCGGGCTTTGCTACCCGACTGATGGTCGGCTGAGTGCCATGGATAGTTCTGATTCTTCTTCGTCGCTTGGGTTTGCCGGGCTTGTATTGCCCTACTTGCGGATCTTCGTACCCAGACTCCGGTATTTGGATCCCGAGCAACTTAGGGAGAACCAGTTGTTCCGAGGGCTGGTCAAATTGGCCGCCATTGGATTTGGTTCGTTTACCCTCGGGTTTTACGGCGCCCTCTTCTTGTGGATTCGTAAGACCTTCTTCCGGGCTGAAGCGTGGGAACCGTATTGGTTGTGGACGACCTCCTTTTCCCTGGGCGCGATGGGGGTGGCGATCGTGGTGATGGCAACCTTCGCCCTAAGGTTGGCTTTATCCCAGCAAGAGAGTCGAATCGAAGGATCTCTTTCGTCTTCGTCGCTTGGGATTTCCGCTTTCGTGATGGTCTATTTGCGGTTCTTGGTGCCCAGACTTCGGAACTTGGATCCCGAGAAGCTTAGAGAGAACGGGTTGTACAGAGGGCTCGTCAAATTGGCCGCGGCGGGATTCGTTTTATTTGCGACAGGGCTGTACGGCCTTCTTTCCTTGTGGATTAGCAAGGTCTCCATCCGAGCTGAAGCGTGGGGACCACCGTGGTTGTGGATAGGCTTCTTTTCGTTGTTCGCGACGGGGGCGGTGATCCTAACGATGGCTGTATCGGCTCTAAAGCTGGTGCTATCCCAATTCGAAGCTCGAGTCGATACTGCGCCCGACCAGGACAAGATTGAAGATCGCCACCTTGAAAGCGTGCGATTGAGGCGCGAGCGCAAGCAGGAAGAGCTTTTCCGGCGCAACCTAGAAGCCACGTTCGTTCTCCAGTCGTGTTTGCTGAGAGGGGTAAAGTTCTTCGACGATTTCCGCTACTCCTTCCAGCCGCGCGTTAACGTTCTCCTTGGGAAGAACGGTTTCGGGAAAACGGTCCTGCTTCGGACGCTGGCCGCTCTAATTCAGAGCGACGCCGAGCGTTCCGGACAACTCTTTTCTTCTCAAGAGACAACCTCGCTCGAACAGACGAAATCCGGGCCGTGCATCAAGCTCGAAGTGACGCGCGACGGCAAGGCGGAAGAAACGATTCGGGATGCGCTTTACTTTCAGGAGAACGTAGGAAAAATCCCTCTGCTCGCCATTTCCGATTCGAGGTTGGTGAATCGGGCGAAGCCAACGGTCGGAGCGTCGGCGACGGGACATGAGTCGCTGTCGCACTCAGGTGCCCGACATTTCCTGACTCAAGAGCCGTACGAAGACGTCGTTCAAGAACTCCTAGCTCAGCTCGGGATCGAACATTTGGAAGGCAAGGGGAAAAAATTCGGTCAGCCGATCTTCCGTTTGATCGAATCGGTCGTCCGGGAGTTGACCGGAGACGATGAGTTCGGGTTCTACGAAATCAAGAGATCGGGTCAAACCGGATTCCGAATCCTAGTAAAGTCCACCGGCAGCCGAGGGGAGGCGCTGCCGATTCAGTCGGCCTCGCAAGGCACGCTCTCCATCGTCGCCATCTTCGGCCTGATCTACAGTTTCTTGCGCTCGATCGACCCTGACGTTCGCGAGTCGGAAGTTACGTCGCGGCCAGGCATCGTCATCATCGACGAGATCGATGCCCACCTGCATCCCTCCTGGCAACAGAAAATCATCAGGATGCTGCGCGAACGGTTTCCCAACGTGCAGTTCGTAGTCACCGGCCACAGTCCAGCGATCGTGGCCGGGTGCGAATGGGGTGAGGTCTCCGTCCTGCGAAGAAACAAAGAGACGCGCCGATTCTACGTCGAAACGCTGGAACGGGATTTCGTTGGGGCCACGTCAAGGGAATTGTACGACCTTATTTTTGAGATCGACGACATCGATCGGACGTATCTGGAGTATGCAACCAAGTCCACTATGAGCGGGGGCGAGGATCGCGAACAGGAAATTGCGGCCTTGGCGAAAAAGGAGAAGTTGACAGCTCAGGAAGAACGCCGGAAAGACCAACTCGAGCGCGAAGTTCGATTGATCGAGCGTGCGGGCGAGGTACGCGAGGAGAGGCTCAAGCACGAACAGAACCGCGGGGACGCAACCAATCTAGAAGAGCTGCAAGCCGAAAACCTTAGGCTAAAGCAGGCTCTCGAAAAAAGGTCCGAAAGGCAAGCCTGATGGCAGAGATGGGAGACGAGTTGATCCGGGTGTTCGCTTCGGGCAAAGTTTCTGATGTCGAAAGCGATCCCCAATACCGGGAGCTTTGCAACGAGTATGCGGGCAGTGCGGAATTCGACGAGAAACGTCGTCGGGTGGAAGAGGCCAAGCGCTATCTCGAAACCCGGTTGGAGGGCGTCGCCCTCCCGGAGCAGGTACGGAGGGCCTTGAAGGAGCTCAACCGACTGCGCAGGAACCGGGAACAGTCTCTTTATTACAAATTAATCGTGGCGGCGTATAAACCAGGCTGGTCGAAAGACCAAAAACCCTATTTTGAGAATGCCTGGAGGAAGATCAGTTCCGAGCACGACTTCTTCTTTTCCTTTACAACACGATACTCCCCTGCAGGCGTGGAAAACCCTGTCAACGAACGCTACGAATTCTTCATCCGGAAAATTTTGGGAGACCCCCACTTCAGGTCCGCCGACCGCAGCAAGAAAAATCTGCTGGCCGAGACGCTCTACCGCTTGCTGGCGCAGCGGCCTTACCACGGATTCATGTTCACGTTGCATGAAAACGACAACGCCATTACCGAGAAAAAACTTAAGGAAGCTTGCGCTACGTCACTCATTTTCGTCCAAGTCATCCAGAACATCATGTTCGAAGAGCCCCACGGAAAAACGAATTGGTGCTTCTTTGAATACGACGAGGCTCTCAAATCCATTAAGGATGAGAATAGGATCGTATTCGTTATTGCTGAAAACAACCGAGAGGTCTTCGTGTCCGATTTCGACGTTCCTCCGATCTACGAAACGTGGCACGGCCATGTGGTAAGAAAGGATCCACCCTATCTAGAGGAAGCGAGCATCTACAGCGCTAAGCGAATTATCGATCTGAGGGTGAAATTCGAAGGCAAAGTGGTTAGCAAAGTGAAGAAAGTGTTGGACGAGGTATTCTTAAATGTTCCCGACTGAGCCTTCCACGCGAGTCGGTTATCGCCCCACGTACTTGTGCGCTACGCCTAGCAGTGCCCGAGAGTCGCATACCGAATTCGCGTGCATCTGAGAAGATTGGGGTTTGCCGTAAGATCGGTTGGTCCTTTAAGTAAGCTTCGCCACTCTAGCGAAGACGTTGTATCGTGTTTCAAAGTGCATTATGCTTCGTAAGGGCAAGGTGGTCCATTCGCGTGCCGAGAGAAACGAAAGACCTGGAGTTCATCGAGGCAATCGTTACCCGCTTAGGTGCTAATTCGTTTCAGATGAAGGGCTGGAACGTCGGTCTCGCCTCTGCCGTTATCGGATTTGCTGCGGCGAAAGACTCGCATCCCACCGTTGCTGCGCTGGCGTTCATCCCGTGCTGTGCTTTTTGGGCGCTCGACGCCTACTATTTGGGTCTCGAAAGACTCTACCGCAAGCTATACAACGAAGCGATCGCCTTGGCGGCGCCTGATTGGAACCTCAACGCTGGCGGACTCTCCGGCAAAGTATGGGACAAGATGCTCGTTCGTCCGTCGGTCGTCGGTATTCACCTCCCCATGCTGATCGCGATCCTTCTCGTCACTCTGACGGGAATTTTCAGAAGCTAATTTCCAGATATCAGCCTCCCTCCGATTCGTGTTTGAGGAGGATTTGCGTATTACCGTTGATGCGGGACTGAGCCAAACGTTGGGAGATTGATCCTCTCGTGGTGGACTTCGTTTTTCGGCACGGGATTGAGATCAGCCTACCATTTGATTCGGAACCGACGCATCGCAAGCTCTTTCAGCTGAACGATTGCTGCGGGCCAGGGCCCGCTCGAGCCCCACATTTGCGGCCTCCCAGCCAAACGCGGGCCGTCGATTCCGAGCACAGGGGCTGGAGCCAAGTCGTTCGCTAAGCCGCCGTACCGTAAGTACTGCTACCGACATCTCGACGTGTCCCCTTCGGCCGAGTTGCTCTATTTGTTGCTTATAGGTTTACGGCTCGTTGACTGCGGCGTGGAAACCGAATGTACCCTTCGGATGTTGCTAGTTACACGCCGGTTGACCGAGTCTTCGGTTTCGCTCCCAGCGGTCCATCTTCGTAAATCTTCGGCCGACGCCACCACCCCAGTGCAAGACTGCGTGCGAAGCGCTCGTTCTCCTGACCGAGGCAGCTCGTCGGCGCTCGAATTACTCTGAAAACACTTGACAAGCGTGGAGCCGATCAGTATGCTCCGCGACACTTTTCGTTGCAGGTAGCGATTTTCCGTTTCGTTCTCCGAAGGATCCTACCCTCATACCTGTCAACTGAGAGGAAGCGACTATGCCGGAACTCCCCGCGATCGCGGCATCGCCCGTGCCATTCAGTTCTTCGGACGGCAAGTATTTCCTGATCCCTCTCAATGCGATTTACTTCGACGCGAACGGAGCACTGAAGGCCGATCGGTGGCCGCTGTATGCGACCTATAAGACCATCGTCGATCCTTTGCTTGCGGAATTGCTGACGGAAGGCGTTCTGCTAGCCGGGCCGGAACCGCCAGGTAAGCCTGCTTTCAGCGCCACGGCCAAAACTCCTGGCGCAACGGGAATCCTGGTGGAAATCGGCGTCGCGAATGTTGCGCCAAATCAAGGCAATCCACCGGCGAGCACGGCGGACGTGACGGTCACGGAAAAAGACACGTATTCCGGTATCGCCTCCAACAAATTAGTCGAGACCGTCGGAAATGCTGCGAACGGAGGGAAACGCCCCGGCTTGGTGTTCGTCAGCAGCGGCAACCCTCCAGACCTGCCGCAAGCCGGAACCTATGCGATGGCTGCGGCAAACCCAGGAGATCCGGCAACCGTCGACATCCCTAAGAATGGTGGTGGGGGGAACGCCTTCACACTGAAGACGCGCGACCGCGGAGCGGACGCCCCCAAAGTTTCGATCGACATCAAAGACGTCGATGCAACGCAAAACACGTTTTCCCTGGTCGCCAGCTGGACGAAAACACAAAACGCATTGGCGATGTCGGGTCTTGCGGGCGCTTTCGGGTACGTGGTTGACATCAAGCCGCCGAATGGTGGATTTCTCACTCCCGCGGAGGGTAAGACGACGTTGAGCGGTGGCTCCGATGCCATCTCGGTTGTTTCCGTAAAAGCCTCGGCGGTCATCTCGGCAAAATAGTCGGTCCGAAAGGAGTCTCTATGCCAGTTGCAGTTAGCTACCCCGGACTCTATCTGGAGGAGCTCGCCTCGAACGCACATAGCATCGTGGCGGCTCCGACTTCGATTGCGGTTTTCGTGGGCTATTCGCACCCGTTCAAAACGGATGCGGCAACTTTTGGAAAACCGATCCGGCTGTCGAGTTTTTCCGAATACGAGCGCACGTTCGGCGGCATCTACATCAGCTCGGCGCTGGATTGCAATCTGGGACACGCCGTCTATCAGTTTTTCCTCAACGGCGGATCGGATGCGTACGTGGTGGGGTTGAAGGCTTCTTATCGAATCGTGGGTGGAGCGCCCCAAACGATCGCGGCTGCCACGCAGACGCTTGCCACCACGGGAGGCGGCATCGTTTTTACGGCCAAGGAGGTAACGGACCATCCCGATACCGCGCTCACGGTGACGATCAGCAACGTTCGCACCAGCGGGGCTGCCGGCAATCCTCTGGATCTAGCCGATTACACATTGACGTACGGGACGCGGGTGGAAACGTACCGCGGCGTTCCGCTCGGTACGCCGGGGTTCAATGCCTTGAACAAAGCCTCGTCGCTGATCTCCATCACGCCCTCGGGAGGTGGCTACGGGACGGCGTACGCAGGTGCGATCGTCGCGCCCATCTCGCTGGTGACGGTCCTGCCCGCCGCGTTGGCTGGAACGTTCAGCGCGACGGACTTTACGGCCGTCTTTCAGGCCGACCAACCATTGGATAAGGTTCAGATTTTCAATCTGCTGATCGTGCCGGGCGTAAGCGACAACGGCGTGCTGAGCGCCGCGCTCGCGTTCGCCGAGCGAAAGCAGGCGTTCACGATCATGGATCCGCCTGCAAATTGCGGAGCGGACACGGATGTGGCGGTTCCGGCGAACGACATGAGCGCCGTGTTTCAGAGCGGTGCGATTCCTCTGAGCGCCAACGGAGCGTTGTATTTCCCATTCCTCAAGACGTCCAATCCGCTGAACGGTAAGCCGTTGAATCTCCCTCCGAGCGGTTTCGTCGCGGGGATCTTTGCACGAATCGACACACGTCGTGGAGTGTGGAAGGCGCCGGCAGGGCTCGAAGCGATCGTTCTCAATACCACCGGGGTCGTGGATTCGGGAAAGATGACCGATCCGCGGCAAGGAGTATTAAATCTAACGGGCATCAATTGTTTGCGGACCTTTCCAGGACTGGGAACGGTGGTCTTTGGAGCGCGCACGCTGGTTTCGGCGAATGTGGCCTTCCAAGATAACAAATACGTACCCGTACGCAGAATGACTCTATTTTTGGAACAGACCCTGCTGCAAAACCTGAAATGGATCGTTTTCGAACCAAACGATGAGCCGCTGTGGCTGGCGATCCGGATGACCATCGAGAATTTCATGCTGTCGCTGTTCAACCAGCAAGCGCTTCAGGGATCGAAACCGAGCGAAGCCTTCCAAGTGAAGTGCGATCGAACGACCACCACTCCGGACGATCAGGCCAACGGCATAGTCAACATCGTGGTGGCATTCGCCCCATTGAAGCCAGCAGAATTCGTGATCATAAAAATCGCGCACCTGGCAGGTCAAACGCAATCGTGAAGTCATCGCTCTGAAGAGAAGAGGAGAACTCCATGGGCAAGCCGTTCACCGTCAATATCAACAGATTCGATCCCTACAAGACGTTCAGATTCCTGGTGTATCTGGGTCAGTCCACATCGGCTGTGGCGGCAGTGAGCAAAGTGGGCGGACTGAAACGTTCTTCCGACGTGATCGAGTACAAACAGGGTGGGGACGCCATTACGCGTAAGGGCTTGGGTCGGACCAAGTACGAGCCGATTACGCTGGAGCGCGGAGTGACGCACGACCAGGATTTCGAGCTCTGGGCCGACGCGTGTCAGAAACTGGACAAAGGCTCTCCTTCAACTTCGCTCAAGAACCTGCGGCAGCAGGTACGCATAGAGTTGATGAACGAGGCGGGGCAGCCGGTGCATCGCTACATCGTGCATCGCTGCTGGGTGTCGGAGTTCCAGCCTCTGTCGGATTTGGACGCCGGCGGAAACGGCATTGCGATCGAGCACGTCAAGCTCGAGAACGAGGGTTGGGAGCACGACCTAACGCTTGGGGAACCGACCGAGGTCTAACCAATGTTCGTGCTTCCCGTCAGTCGAGCGCCGGTCGTCTTGCATGCGCCCAGCGGGCATGACGAAATGCTTCTGGCTGAGTCCCAGGACGACGTGAGTTCTCGCGTCGATCTGGTGCGGCGGCTGGCCCCTCCGGCCGCCGATGGCATGGACTGGGATTCCCTACCCTACGTGGATGTGGACGCCGCGTTGCTCGGCTTGCGGCAATTCCTATTCGGCGAGCGAATGATTGCCGAGATCCGGTGTTCGAACTGCAATACCTGGGGCGACGTGGAATTCTCGATCGCGGAATACCTCAAGGCGAAGCCGCCACGCGTGGCCACAGAGAGAGCGCCGTGCCGAATCCCGACCGTCGCTCAAGTCGTGTCCGCTCTGAAGCTGCACGGCGAGGCCGAAGCCGCTTCTAGAGCTCTTGAGGCGGAGTACGCGGAACACTTCAGCCGCGAGGAGAGTCGCCGGCAGAATGCGGCGCTGGAAAAAGTCGCACCGCCGCTAGCGGGGTTCGTCACGGGGACGTGCCCGCAGTGCGCTGCAGGTGTTTCGGGCTGGTTCGATCCCGGAGCCTTCGTCATTGCAGAACTGCGAAGGCGCGCGGGGATGCTTTTCGAGGAGATACACCTGTTGGCATCGAGATACGGCTGGAGCGAGGAGGCCATCTTGTCCCTCCCACGGTCGCGTCGCAGCACCTACGCGGAGATGATCGCAGCAGAAATCGGGGCCCAATGAAGAGGCGCTCCTATTTTTCCCGCATTCTGGCTCCGCCTGCGGACGCAGTGGTATTGCGGGCTCCCCGGTCGCCGTTTTCGCGGCCACCCGAAGTACCGACGGCTCGTTCGCCGCTATTCTCTCCGGCACCAACGCTCCCTACTTTGCCGCGGGCGATCGAGCCCACTGCAGCTCAGCCCACTGCGGGAAAGCACGTGAAGGTGCAAGAGAAGTTGCCACCGAGCATCTCACCGGCACGAACGCCGGAAGTACCAGCGGCACCCGCAGCTCCCCTCGTGCAACGTCATCGCGGCCGAACGGATGCAAAGGAACCGCGCAGTGATGAAAGGCCGGAGGGCAGCTTCCGCGCCGCCAAACAAAATCAGGTCGCGGACCCCGAACCCATTCCTCCCATCGGTCCTCAAGCGTTCGAGACCCAGCCGGTTGAGCGGCCCAGCGTCGACTGGCAAATACCAGAGCCACCGAGGAAGGGACCTCCGATGGAGTTTCGACCTAGCAAAGCCCGCGCTCCTTCCGTGCCTACCCTTCCTGAAGCAGACCATGAATCCGGAAGCCTCGCGCCTTCCGCGCGATTGCAGGGTGCTCCCCGAGATCCGGAAAGGCGAGTTGAAATAGGAAGCGTGGAAGTGCGTCTCGTCCCCCAGCCGCCGCCCGCAAAGAAAGCCGCCCGGTCGAAGAGCTCCGGACCACTGCTTCGGTCGTCAGGATCGCTATTCGGTTTGCGGCAAATCTGAGCGTTCATGATCAGCACGCTGGACATTTCGAGCGTCACGGATCGACTTGTCGACTATCTGACGACTTCGGTCGGCAATTGGCCCGGCTGGACCGCGAATGGCGGTTCCGTGCCACCATTCAATATCGAAATTACGGGAAGGATGCCGGAGACGGTTCGCAATGCAGGCGGGTGCCAGGTAAACGTGTACCTGTTTCATCTGAACGCGGAACCTGCGACCCGCAACACACCGCTGACGGGGACGGTTCCGCAACCGAACAGGAGCCAGGCGTTGGGGCTTACGCTGTTCTATCTGTTGACCGCGTTCGCGAGGGACAACGTTACGCAAGAGCAGCAAGCCATGAGCATTGCGGTAAAGGCGTTGCACGAGCGCGGAACCTACGTCGATCCGGCAGACGGCTTCACGTTCACGATCACGCTCGAGGCGGAAAAAGCGGATGAGGCCAACCGGCGGTGGCAGTCGTATTCGACGGCATTCCGGTTGTCAGCCGTGTATCGCGTAAGCGTCGCGTTCTTGTCGCCTACGGCGATTCCAGGTGCCCCAGCGGCGCCGCCACAGCGGATAGGACTGTCACTCGCTCCGATAGCGTTGCCGTTCGCGGGCGCAGGGGCGCTTACCTCTACCGCGTCGCGGGTAGATTTCGCGCCGCTGCATCCGGTGCCCGGTGACACCGTTGTCTACGACTACTCTCCTGCGGTAGTTGGACCGGGAGGATCGTTTTCAGCGTTTGGTGCGGGTCTCGACCAACCGACGGCGCAGCGATTGTATCTGGTGGATCAAGCGGGCGCCGAACAGGAAGTGACGGCGTGGAAGGCGCCACCGGCACGGAATACGGCCTCCCGCGTGGTGGCAACGCTTCCGGCGGCGGTGGGTGCGATACCAGCGAATAGCCCGGTGGCCGGCATGTATCAGCTCCGGGTGGGCAGCGCGGTTGCATCGGGAGATGCGAAGGACTACCGGTCGAACTCAGTGCCATTGCTCGTCAGCGCTCGCATCGATCCGCCTGCCCAACCCTGGAATCCGGTGGCTGGTGTTTTCTGGTTTACTGGGGCGGGGTTCGTCGCGGGCGCAACCGAACTTTTGCTGGATACCGTGGCACTCCGTGCCGGAGTTGCGCCACTGGCGCAAGGCGATTTTCAAATCGTGGGAAACACTATCGGTTTTCGTCCTCCCACCGGCATTCCGGCAGGGGAGCACTTCGTGCGCGTGCGCGTGCGAGGAGTGGAAGGTCCGCCCGTAGGGCGGATTACGTTGCCATGAAAGTCGACAGCCAGAGCGTTCAGAACCAGGCCCGCAGCGAGCGGCCGATTGCGGTACTGGTGCGTTTGCGCGCCATGAGGAGGGCTCTGTGGATGCGACAGCTGTGGGCGGAAGAACCTGATTCCGTGCATCCGGCCGCGATCCAGCATGAAGAGGTCGACCGCATTCTCTCTGATCCTGGGGAGCTGGCTGGGCGTGAAGCAGCGTTCTACGAAGAGGACACCGAAGCGGCTGCCCTTTCGCGAGCGATCGAGGAAGCCAGCGGAGCTGTAGCGCAAGATGAGAACTGGCAAAGAGTGGTCAAGGCATTCGGACTGACGGTTCCGGAACAGGAGCTCCTTTCACTGGCCGTGGCGTTCGGGTTGGAGCCGACTCTTGGACGTGCATTCGCATACCTACACGATCAGCCGGAGATGACGCACGCCACCCCGTGGCTGGCTGCCGCCCTATCTGGTCCTGGAGCCGAGCCGGTGCCATTGACGGCGGACAGCGCGTTACTCAGGTGGCGCTTGGTGGGGCGAAGCTCCGACCCCTTTCCAGTTCAGGGGGTGTGGACGGGATGGGTAGCCGATCCAGCCATCGTGGCGTGGGTCGAGGGAGGAGACGGGCAGAGCTTACCGCTCGGTACGGTACGGTCGCGGCCAGAGGCGTTCGAATCGCTTCCGATCCTTCATTGGCACGCATTTGGCGCTGCGATGGAATTTCTGGAGGCGGTCTATACGGGCATGCCGACGGCTATGGAAATCGAGCTGGTGGGCACCGAGGGATGTGGACGAGGCACGCTGGCGGGTCAGATTGCGGCACGCGTGGGAAAATCGCTCGTCGCCGTCGACGAAAGCGAGCTACTCGAAGGCACCGCGCCGACGGACGCACCGCAGCTCGCGCTTGCAGCGGCACGGTGGGCACGATTGCGCGATGCGATTTTATACTGGCGCGAGTCACGCGAACCCAGCACGGCGGCACGCCGCGCGCTGCGCACCTCCCGGATTCCCAGGATCGTGGGGCGCACCGCTCCTCTGAGCGACTCGCCGCCTGAGACCGTGTTTCGCAGCATCGAGCTCGCACCTCTCAGCCGCGAGTCCCGAGAGCGGCTCTGGAGCGTGTGCTCCGAAGCCGACGTTCCCTGGCAAGTCCGCGACTGGATGTTGTCGCCCGGCGAGATCGTACGACTCGCAAGCGTAGTGGACGCAGGGGATGTGGCGATCCAGCAGGCCTGCCGGCGACCGATGGAGAGCCTGAGCCTCCTGTCCCGGTTGCCGTTGCCGTATTCGGCGAGCGATCTGATTCTCCCAGAATCGATACAGAGGGCGATGGACGATTTCGAAAACCAGATCCGTTTCCGGTGGGATGTGTACGAACGCTGGGGATTCGAGCGCTTGTGCCCGAACGGACGCGGCCTGATCGCGCTATTTGCGGGGCCGAGTGGGACGGGCAAGACGATGGCGGCTCAGGTTCTGGCGCGACGTCTTGGACTCGAGCTGTACCGCCTCGATCCCGCGCAAGTCGTCAACAAATTCATCGGAGAAACCGAAAAACGCCTGAAGGTGATTTTCGACGAGTGCGATCGCGCGCACTTCCTTCTGCTGATAGACGAATGCGAAGGGATGTTCGGGCAACGTTTCAGTTCCAGGGATGCACATGACAGATATGCTAATTTAGAAATCGATTATCTTCTTCAACGGCTCGAACGATTTCAAGGCATCGCCGTTCTTTCCACAAATCGCAAAGGAGATTTGGACCCTGCATTCCTGCGACGCATCCGGTTCCTCATCGATTTTCTGCCGCCAGGACCGTCCGAGCGCGCGAAGTTGTGGCAAAGCGCGCTTCCGCCCAAGAGCCCTTCGGGGGAAGACGTGAGCGGTGCGATCGACTGGAACGAATTAGCCGGACGCGTGCCACTGACGGGAGCCGAGATCAAGCTGGCCGCATTGAACGCCGCGTTTCTCGCGCGCGCGGCCGGTGAAAAGATCGAGATGGCGCACGTTCTCGAAGCGGTGCGACGTGAGTTGGCCAAGAAAGGACAGACGCTGAGGGGGTTTGAGTGATGGGCGCGCCGGACCGAGTGCGCGTAGGCCGACTCACGATCGATGCCCAAGATATGAATCCGTGGGAGGCGCGGCAGATGGCCCGCTGGGTGGCCGAATTGCTCGGAGAAGGACTCGCAGACGGCTCGGCGGTAGTGCCGCGGCGGGAAGCGATCGTCGACGTCAAACTTGAAAGTAGCCTTTCCGGAGAGAGGCTGGCGGAATTCGTGGCGCGAGAAATCCGGCGCCAACTGGGGTAGGCGAAAATGGCTGGCAAATTCTTGCATGGCGCGTTCGTGCAGTTCATGGAAACGTTCCTGGTTCCCCTGCCCAACATCATCATCTTTCAATTCAATCCGGAGTCGATTTCGCACGCCTGGACTCCAGCGCGGGCGACTGAGACGGACGATGACAACCCGCTCTCGGTCAACGGTCCGCCCGGGGAGTCGTTCGATTTCACTTTGGCGATGGATGCCCGCGACATGATTGCGGACGGCAGTCCGGTGGCCGAGGGCCTAGCCACGGTGAGCGGGATCTATACCAGGATCGCCGCGCTGGAAATGCTGTTGCAGCCAACGGGAAGCGGCGGCGGCTCGCTGCTTGGTTCGGTCTCACTCAGCGCTGGCGGTCTCTCGCTTGGTGGTGCTTTGGGTGGAGGAGGCGTAAAACGGACCGTTCCTGCAGCTCAACTGCCGACGGTACTGTTCGTTTGGGGACCGGGGCGGATTTTGCCGGTCAAGGTCAACAGCCTAAACATCACCGAGACCCTTTACGACCCTCTGCTCCTGAACCCCATTCACGCTGAAGCGCGAGTGGGTTTGCAGGTGCTGACGCCGCGCGAGCTCCAACACGTCAGCGGAGCGCTCGCGGATGTGGCGCGGATGGCCTACAGCTATTCGAAGAAGCTGCGTGAGGTGCTGGCGATAGCCAACCTCGCCAATGCGGCCGAATCGGCAATCGGTATGCTGCCAATTTGAGGGAGACGCATGTTCGCGCAAAACAGCCGTTATTCCAAGGTCCCGGTTTACGAGTTCGTGCTGACGGATGGAAGTCGGGTGAGCGTGGTGCAGTTCCCGGTGCGTAGGCGGCCGCCGCCGATCGGATATCACCGGCGGGAGGAGGGCCAGCGGCTCGACCTCATCGCGGCGTATTACCTGAAGGACGCAACCGCGTTCTGGCGGATCTGCGACGCCAACGCCGCACTGTCGCCGCACGCTCTGGCGGTACATTCTTTGATTGCGATTCCGGGACAGGAGAAATAAATCGTGCCGAGCAGTTTTCAGATACGGATAAAAGGGCAGCCCGCGGGCACGGATTTCTACGACCGCATCCTCGCATTGGAAGTTGAAGAAAACGCGGACATGCCTGGAGCGATCCAACTGCGCCTTCCTGTGGCTCGCACGGCCGACGGCGATCTGACGTCGATAAACGACGAGGGACTGCAAGCGCTCGAGAACATCGTCGTCACGGCAACGCCCGAGGGAGGGGAGCAGGCCGTCATTTTCGATGGCTTAGTACTCGGGCACAAGCTTCATATCGAGAGCGGCATCCGGGAATCGACGCTCGAGGTGTACGGACAGGACGCGAGTTGGCTGATGAGCCTGGAGGAGAAGACGCGAGAATGGGCGAACGTAACGGACGGTTTGGCGGCAAACACGATTTTCGAAGAGTACGGGTTTACGCCCGCACCAGAAAATATGGAGGATGATTCCGGAACCTACGTCGAGGAAGCCCACACGTTGATGCAGAGGGGAACGGATTTCGATTTTCTGCGCAGCCTCGCGCGGCGCGGGGGGCGGCTATTCCGCGTAACCGGAGGAGCTTCGCCCGGGCTGCGGATCGGGTCGTTTGCAAAACCGAAAACGGATGCGGAACCTGCGGTCACGCTCAAGCCCAACGATCCCGATGCGCCCAACGTGAGCAAGCTCGATTTCGAATGGGACGTCATGCGTCCTTCGGCGGTGAAGGCCCAGCAGTCGGTGTTCGGCGATGCATCCGGCGAACCAGCCGTGGGAGACGCGGACGATTCCGGTGTGTCTTCGCTCGACGAGCGCGACTTGGGCTCGTTTGCAGGGAAGCCGATGACGGTGATTTTGACGGCCCCGGCCGACGACGCAGGGCAATTGAAGCGGCGAGCCGAAGCGCTCCTGCGCGAGTCCGGATGGTTCGTTCGCTGCAGTGGAGAGGTGGATCTCAGCGCCCTTCACGTGGTTCTGCGCGCCGGAGCGTTGGTGAGTGTGGAAGGCGTGGGCAACGTCCATTCGGGCAAATATCTGGTCTGGAGCGTGCGTCACGCGATCGACCAGCAGGCGCACAAAATGAATTTCGTTCTCGTGCGAAACGCGCTCGGCCCCGAACCGTCGGGGGCAGGAGGGCTGGGAGGACTATTGTGAATCTGCAAGAACAATTGATCTTCGATTTGGCCGAAAGGGTTAGAAACCGTTTCTTCGGGAAGTATCGTGGGAAAGTCACGCAAGTGGACGGGGACACCATGCGGCTGAAAGCGAAGGTGCCGTCCGTGTTGGGCGATCAAGAAAGTGGATGGGCGATGCCGTGCGTACCCTACGCCGGTCCTCAGGTGGGCATCGCGTTTCTTCCGGAGGTCGGGAGCGGCGTATGGATCGAGTTCGAAGGAGGCGACGTATCGTTCCCGGTCTGGGTGGGTTGTTATTGGCGCACGGGAGAGTTTCCACCCGAAGCGAAAGCGGACGCGAAGACCATCATCAGCCAGACGGTAAAACTGGTTCTCGACGACGGGAATACCAAGTCTAGCTGGACAGACGGCAACAACAACGGCATCACGCTCGACACCGACGGGATCGCGGCGGAGCGGGATTCGCAGAGCGTGAAGATTCAGTCCACCGTGTCGGTGAACGACGGTGCGCTAGAGGTGCAGTGAACGTGGGTGAACTTCTATCTACTTCCGACATCATGATGTGCCCTCACGGCGGGCAGGTTTCGATTTCATCGTTACAAGCTAGCGCGTCTGCGGAAGCGCTATTCGTCCGCCCCGGGGACATCTTTACGATCGCGGGATGCGCGATGATGGTCGGCCCTTCGCCGCACCCATGCGTGATAGTGGAATGGCAATCGCCGTCCTCGCGGGTGAAGGCCGGAGATCGCGGCGGGGCGGTTTTCGTGCTGACGACGGACAGCGTCGGGATCTGCAAGGCGGCCGACCAGGCTCCTCAAGGCCAAGTGCTGATCCAGAAAACGCAAACCAAGGCGGCGGCGCGATGAAACTGCTAGGTCCCGTCCGCTACGACTATTCGCATCCGTTGCGGATCAACACCGCCTCGCACCAGGTGGATCGAGTTGACTACGCGGAGCACGTAGCGCAGATGATCCGCCAGTTCCTGTTAACGTCGCCGGGCGAGCGTGTGTGTCTGCCCGATTTCGGGGGCGGACTGCGACGCATTTTGTTTTCACCGAAGACCAGCGCGCTCGCCTCCACCACCGAACTACTCGTCCGACAGGGCCTCGAGAAATATCTCGGCCAGCACATCGAAGTTGTGAAGGTGAGCGTCAGCGAGCCGCAGGAGCTGGATGAGGGCGCATTCCAGGTACTCGTCGAGTACTCGCTGATCGAGACTCGCAGCAGTGAGACCGTGATCTTGCAGATGCGTTAGACCATGGCAGCCAAGGACCGCATCCTCGAACTTCTAAGAGCCGGCGCGACGCTGAACGGCATCGACTTCGTCGAAGTGCGTGAGGCCGAGCCCACGCGATTGTACGTTCATTTTTTCAACACCGTCGCCGTGGCGGACCCGCAACTCGTGGCCACGATCGCAGGGGGCGACGTTACGCCGTTGGTTTCCGTCGAACCGATTCAAGCCGGCGACTGGTCCGCCGATTCGGAAGGCCGTCCGGTGCTGATGCTGCGGGTTCCGGGCCGCGGCGACCACTCCAGTTACGAGTTGAATCTCGACGGCGGGAGTGCCCTAGATCCCTACTTCCGCAATAAGGAATTCTCGTTCTTCAACTTCTGTCCGTCCTTGGTGGATTGCAAAGGCCCAGGAGAAACGTGCCCTCCCCCGGAGGGCGTCGTTCCAGCGATCGACTATCTTGCGAAAGATTACGAATCGTTCCGGCAAGCGCTGTCGGATTTTTCAACGCAACGCTATCCCGAGTGGCGCGAGAGGGCCGAGCCCGATCTCGGAATGATGATGCTGGAGGCGCTCAGCGCTCTGGGCGACGAGCAGAGTTACATCCAGGATCGAATTCACCTTCAGGCGAAAATCGACACGGCCACCGAGCGGCGGTCGCTGGTGCGGCTGTCGCGCCTAGCGGACTACGAGCCATCCCCAGTAACCAGCGCGAAGACCGTGCTCCAATGCAACGTGACTGGAAGCACGCTGCCTGCGGGAATCCCGGTGACAGCACTCGCGCCGGACGGATCCCCGATTCCCTTCGAGGTCGGGAAAGGAATTCGAGACGCGTCGAGCTACCAAGCGAGTCCGCTTTGGAATTCCGGAATTCAGCCGTATTGGTGGGATGACGGAGACCGCTGCCTGCGGCGAGGTGCTACTTCGATGTACGTCAGCGGCCAAGGCTTCGGGTTCTTCGCGGACCAAGAGTTGCTGATCGACACCGCAGGGCCAAGCAGCGCGGATCCACCGATAAGGCAAATCGTGAAGCTTACGAAAGCGGAAGAAGTCGTCGATCCACTCTTCAATCAGCAGATCACGCGGATCGTGTGGCGGCCCGAGGACGCTTTGACGGCGCACCACGATCTGACGCGAACCGTTGTAGCCGGAAACCTAGTGCCGGCGACGCAAGGCACGCGACGTAGCGACACGTTCGTCATTCATAAGCCGCCGGCATCGAGTCCGGGTTTGACCCTCGCAGTCGCACGGCTGGGCCCCAATAGTACGGCTTCGTCGTCCCACTGGCAGTACATGTTCACTTTGAGCTCGCAACCACTTGCGTACTTGCCCTCAGCGGATGGTTCACCACAGCCCGAGATTTTGATGACGCGGACCGGCGCCCAACCGCGCGAGTGGAACTGGGTCAGGTCGCTTCTCGATGCGGGCGAGTTCGAAGAAAAATTTACGATCGATCCATGCGCCTGGCGCCAGATCGCAAACGTTCCCGCAGGAGCCTGTTACGACTACGACGGTTCGGAAGGAGCCACCATTCGTTTCGGTGACGGCGTTTTCGGCGCCGAACCGACCGACGGAGACGTATTCGTAGTGCGGCATCGCGAGAGCCGCGGCGCGATAGGGTGCGTGCCGGCAGACGCGATCGCGAGCGTCGATCCCGCCTGGGCCAGCGTGCTGGTGTCGGTCACGAATCCTTTCGCGGCCGAAGGAGGCCAAGATGCCGAGTCGGACGAGCAGGTCCGGCAACGCGCCCCCCAGCAATTTCGCACCATCACGTATCGCGCCGTGCGTCCCGAAGATTACAACGAAGCCGCCGGGAAGCTCGATTGGGTACAGCGTGCCGGCACCGTGATGCGGTGGACGGGGAGCTGGGTAACGATTTTCGTCACGGCCGATCCGAAGAACGCTGGCGCGATTTCTCGCGATCGACACATCGAATTGAGCCGACTGCTGAACCGCTATCGCTTGGCCGGCTACGAAGCGTACGCACCGGCTCCCCACTACGTTTCTTTCGACCTGAAGATCCAGGTATGTGCGAAGTCGAATGCGTTCCGAGGCGACGTATACGCGGGAATAGACGTCGCGTTGCGGCCGGTGCGATATCCAGACGGCAGCCTCGGATTCTTCCACGTGGATAACTTCACACTCGGCACGCCATTCGAGCGAAGCCGGTTGGAGGCAGCGATCCAAGAGGTTCCGGGGGTCGCGGGAGTGCTGTCCATCCAGTACCGGCGCCGCGGGCAATCAAGCGGTTATTCGGAACTACCGCCGATCGTTTCGTTTGGTTCGGGAGAGATATTTCGAATGGACAACGACGCGAACCATCCGGAGCGGGGATCGTACGGCATAGACGTAGAGGGAGGAAAATGAGTACTCCAACGATCTGCCCCTGCGATGGATTCGAGCATCCGGCGACCATCCACAACCAGCCGGGTCTCGATTCCGTCAAATACCGCGCGGGCGATTTCCTAAGCTTCCGCAGCGTCCTGCTGCGCTCGCTCGTGGGCGAAGGGGCGCTCACCGCCTGGCGGCCCATGCCGCACGGTGACCTAGCGCTTCAGATCTTCGAATGGTGGGCCTACGTCGCTGATGTCCTCACGTTTTACAACGAGCGCGGCATGAACGGAAATCTGCTAGCCACAGCATCGCTGGACGCAGACGTTCGCGGGCTAGTGAAGATCCTGGGTTACCGACCGCGGCCTGGAATCGGGGGATCTGCGATGGTAGGTGCGCTCTTAGCCGGACCGAAGTCGATTTCGTTGCCACCCGGATTTCGCATTCAGAGTAAGCCCGCACCGGGCAAGCAGCCGCAATCGTTCGAGACCACGGAAACGTACTCGCTTTCGGTACCCGACGTGGTTCCGGCAGGGCCACCGGGCAAGCTCGGAGGCTCGGCGGGGCAGTTGTATCTGGATGGAAACATCAAATCGATTCATCCGGGAGATCTGTTGTTGCTGGCATCGCAGGGTAGCTTCAGCGGCGTAGTACTAATTACGGTTCAGCTGATCCGTCACCTCACCGACAGCGAAGGCAGCGCCTACACGGAAATCGTTCCCGAAACGATGCCGACACTTCCAAGTGCAGATGCGAGTGAGTATCGGCTATTGCGACCCGGACGCAACCTGGGGCTATGGAAATATCCTACTACGATGAACTTGGTGCAGAGTCCGATGGACATGGAAGGAGTGGACCGCAGCGTCGCAGTCGGCCAAGTCATGGTGTTGACGGCGCCGGGGACGTCGCTCGGGACGGCGGTTCTGAACGTCATCGGAACCAAGGAGTCGCTCTTTTACACCAACGGGAATGCCGATCAACCGCCGACTGCCCCAACCGTGCCGGCCCCAGCCCCGCATACACGCATCGATTGGACTTCGGCGGGAGGAGCAATCGATACGGTGGCGTGGAACGACAGCGCCTCAAGCGTGAGGGTGCTGATCGATTGGCAGCCGGTGGGGTTGCTCCGCAACGTGCCGGTGGTGAGCTACAACGGAACGCCAACCGCATTGATCGCCAGTAAAGGCAAGGTTTTTCGTGTGGGGAGCCAGCAGACGGTCCTTATAGAAGATAGCGAAGGGAACGGAGCGCTCGCCATCGCGAGTGTGGACGCTGCCACTCCGCAGCAGATGACCATCGCGTCTTTCGCGGTCGCACCGCCGCCAGTTCTGAAGACGCCGCTGCGCGTACTGCACAACGTTCTTACCTTGATTCGTGGAAAAACGGTAGATCCGGAGCTGCTGGGTACGGGCGACGCAACCGTTCTCAATCAGGAATTCGTTCTGAAGAAATCGCCGCTGACCTACCTTCCGGCGGGCGACTCCTACCGGAGCACGCTGGCGGTATTCGTTGGCGGAGTGCAGTGGAAAGAGGTGGCGAGCTTCTATGGAAAGCCGGCGAACGCCCAGGCCTTCATCACTTTCGAGGACGATGGACAGAAGACGCACGTGAAATTCGGTGACGGCGTCAACGGTTCGTTGGTTCCAACCGGCGCGGCGATTCTTGGGGAATATCGAATCGAAAGCGGACTCGATGCCCCGGAAGCTGGTGCATTGACGACGATTTCGAAGCCCTTCCCAGGTCTGCGCGCGGTGCGCTATCCCGTCGTGGGGGGAGGAGGAGGCGACCCCGATCCGCGCGAAAGAATCCGGCGGTACGCGCCGCGCAGCGTACTGACGTTCGGGCGTGCCATATCTGCTGACGACTACGAAGCGATTGCGGCGGGCGCACCCTCGGTAGAACGAGTGCGCGCTTATTATGCGTGGAATCCTGAAGAACAGCGAGCTACGGTTACCCTTTACGTAGGCGACACACCTGCCGCCGTTACCGCCGCGAAAAATGCTTTGCTCGTCTCCGCCGACCCGAATCGGCCGGTGAGCGTTGATGGGGCGACGGCCGTGTACGTAGCCCTGTTGATCGGGATTCGAATCAAGCCGGGGCGCATCCAAGACGATGTTGTGAAGGACGTGCGGAACGCCCTCGCCGACCCTGACTCAGGACTGTTGGGGGAGCGCCGAACCCGCATCGGCGAGAGTATTTACTTCAGCCAGCTGTCGGAGGCGTGCAAGTCCGTTGACGGGGTCGAAGCGGTCAGCGGCGCGCTTTTCCTTCTTTCGCGGCCGGACCCGCTGACCGGCTTTATCTGGGGCATCCCGCCGCGAATCAATGCTTGGACCAGAGAATATTTCGTCTTGCCGCCGCAGTGGGTCTTGATTTTCCCGGAGGTGCTCAGCAGTGTTTGAGGATCGCGACCTCTATACGGCCTTCTACACGGACCGCCTGTGGACGCTGCTACCCGAAATCTATCGGGTGAGCGACAGCGATGATCCCGCGACGAAGGGCTCCCTGCGCGAACTGGTAGAACGGCTGGGAGCACAGTGCGCCGTCGTGCGACGAAGCATCGATCGCTCGCTGGAAGATCAATTTATCGAATCTTGCGATGATTGGCTAATTCCTTACGTGGGGGATCTGCTTGCAACCAACATCGTCGCGGGGTTGGACGGTCGCGCTCAGCGGCTCGATGTGGCCAAGACCATCTACTACCGCCGTCGTAAGGGCACGGTGGGAATTCTGGAGGAACTTGCGGCCAACGTCACCAACTGGAACGCTCGCGTAGTCGAATTCTTTCGCCGTCTCGCGCGGACGCGGCATTCTTTCGATCCGGCTATCGGACTCGACCGGGACTCGGCGGTGATCGATGGTCTTCGCGGGACGCTGAGCGGCACTCCTGCGGGAGGATTTGCGGAACTTCGCCACGCAGGCGCAGCGCAGAAGACGCAAACGGCGTTCGATGAATACTTTCACACGGCGGACTTCCGTCGAGGCCGAGGCGCGAGCGGTTGGCACAACATTCCGAAGCTAGGGATTTTTCTGTGGCGGCTGAAAAGCTTTGGTTATCACAACTCTACGCCGGTCGAGGACGCGGCGTGTCCCGGGCAGTTTACTTTCGATTCCACAGGTCGAGAGATTCCGCTTTTCGCGCAGGACTATCGTGGAAAAGAACAGTACGGCGATGCGTGGGTCACGCCGGATGAATGGATGCTGCCGGGAAGGATCTCCCAGGAGCTATTCGAGCGCGAGCAGCCCCGGCTGTACCCGGACTCGCTGGTGGTCGTGGATGTGACGACTGCGGGGGAAACGATCGTTCCCCCCGCCAACGCCCGCGTAACGGCGGAGCGAGGTCGTTTTCGACCCACGGTCGCGCCGGCCCCGGGGGTTTCCAGGTGCGTCCGTTTCCATCACGGATTTTCGTCCGAAATCGGAGCGGGGCCCTACGATCGTCGCGTGCTAGGACAAGACGCATTGCCGCAACCCGTACCCATCGCTCCGGTGGTTGCGGCAGGAGGGAGCCAGCTGCAGACCGGGTTGGCCGCGCTGGGGGCGACCGGGACGCTGCCCATCGGCGATTCACTCACCTACACCGCGATCGGCAACCTGACGAACTTTGCCGACATTTTGGTGCAAGCGGACCAAGACGAACGTCCCGTCGTGCGGCTGAATGGTGGAGCATGGATTTTTCAAGGTGCGTCCGGCGCCAATCTGGCGATCGAGGGGATCCTCTTCAGCGGTGCGGACATCGTGCTGCGCGGAAATTTCAGCACGGTCACGCTCTCCTGCAGCACGATCGATCCCGGTGAGGAAGTGCGCGCGGATGGCACCGTACCTCAGACGGTCGACGGGCGGCAGCTTGCCCCCGGAACGATTTGGGTGGAAGGGGCGGTCGAACGGATCGTCTTGCGGCGTACGATTTGCGGGCCGATCCGAACCCGCGGTGGAGGCGCGGTGGAAGAGATCGTTGCCTCCGACAGCATCGTGCAAGGAGTGCGAACCACGCTGTTCGGTCCGCTTACGGCTTCCGACGTGCGCGATCCGCGACGGTTCCTCCGACTGCTGCGCGATGGCCAAGATCCGGTCTCGGTTTTTATCCGCGGAAGTTTCTCGGCGGCGGGAGCCGCCGCACTCGCCGCGTACGATCCCGTGAATCCGCCTACGGGAGCGGTCGTCACTCAAATCACCGGCGAATTAAACGCGCTTTTAGGTGCTGGGCTGATTTACACGGCCGTGCGGTTCGCCGCAGTCCCGCTACCGTCCGAGCTCGAGTCCGAGGCCCAAGCGGGTCCTGCCCCAGCCGATCTCGCGCGGGTGAATCGTCTGCTGCTTGAGGCAGCATACCCTCTCGAACTGGCTCCAGCGGCGATCGCCTGCGGGGAGGTGATCGTTTCCATGGAGCGCAGCACGGTGCTCGGCCAGATGTACGCTCACCGAATCTCGGCGAGTGAATCGATCCTTTACGGATTGGCCGCTGCTGAGGATGCGCAAGAGGGGTGCGTGCGCTTCTGCGCGTACGTCGAAGGCAGTCAGCTCCATCAACCATATGAAAGCGTAACGATCAAGGATGGTGCAGCGATTTTCGTCACCTTGCGATTCGGCCAACCGGAATACGCGCAACTGGCGCGGCTAGCGGATCGCCAGATCGTCGATGGGACCAGCATCACCGCGGGAGCGAAGAACGGCTCAGAAATGGGTGCGTTTTCACTCGAATCTTACGCCATCAAAGAGCGCGGGCTGCGTATCAAGCTCGAGGAGTTCATGCCGATCGGCCTGACTCCGGTGCTCGTTTACGTCACCTAGGAGGAACCATGTCCGCCGACCGAGCCCGACTTACGTACTACGCACCGCGAAAATACCGCGAGATGGTCAGCCAGCAAGGGCGTGTTCTCCTTGAAGCGGATCACAACGAAGGACAGCGGCTCTTTACCGAAGAAACCCGTCACGAGGCACTCGACTTCGTCGGCCCTTGCGGCACTCCCGACGACGGCTATGCAATTACTCCGGGGGTTGCGGATTTCACGATCGGCGCAGGCACGATGTACGTCGGCGGTCTGCGCGCGACGCTCGAAGCGAGCGAACAATACGGCCAGCAGCCGGACTGGCTCGACACCGTCGAGGTTGCGCCGTGGGCCGAGGGGTTGTGGCAACCTCCCGCTGCGCTCGCGGGGAAGTTCGAAGCCAATCTCGTTTTGCGGGAGCATGAAGTCACCGCAGTCGAGGATCCCGCTTTGCGCGACGTTGCGCTCGGTGGGCCCGACAGTGCGGGACGCACGCGGATGTTGCAAAGGGTGGTGGCCGCCGACACTCAGAACTCTACCTGTGCGGCTGCAGCAGCCGACGCTGGGAATTTCTGGTCGTCCCACGGTCTGGTTTACAACCCCAGTACGGCGGAGCTGATATCGCGCGCACTGTTGCAGGTCACGCCCGTAGCGAACGCTCCGGTGCCCTCGCCGTGCGACCCACCCTCGGCGTCAGGTTATTTGGGCGCGGACAATCAACTGATGCGCGTGCAGATCGTCGCGTTCGATGCGGCGACAGGGTCGGGCGTCCTGTTGTGGGGTTACTACAACGCGTCTACCCTGTACCGGTGTACGGTCCAAACGGCTTCAACCGTCAAGCTCGCGACGCGCCCCGTTTCGGCAGAGTACCAGCCACGTTCCGGGCAGGTCGTGCAAGCGTTGCAGCGCGCCGCGGATTTGGGGGAGGGAGCCTTCGCGGCGGCCATGACCGGCCATTTCGCCAAGCTCAACGCGTCATACGCACCCGACACGCAGATCGTGACCTTGCCTGGGCCCATGCCTCAACCTCCTTATGCGAATGGATCGGAGATCTACCTGCGACTGTGGGAAGACCAGTCGAACTTCACTTTGGGGAATCCGGTCGTTCTGGTGAGTACGGGTTTGCAGGTGACGATTACGGCCGGCAGCGCGGGCCCACTGCATATCGGCGACCACTGGTCTTTTGCGTTGCGTCCGTTGACGCCGAACAAGGTCTACCCCGAGCGCCTGCTCGCGTCTCCGCAATCGCCGGACGGTCCGCGCATGTGGGCGTGCCCGCTGGCGGTGATGCAGGGAGGTCATGGATTTCAAGTGCTTGAGAATTGCCGCTTGCCCTTCGACAACCTTGTGGAGTTGACTGCGCGCAAATCCGACGGTTGTTGCTGTGTGAAGGTCAGCGCCTCGCAGGCGAACGAGTTGCAAAGGACCATCGACCAGGCAACCGCAGGTGGCGCAGCGAAGGTCGTAATTCATCTGGAGGCGGGAACCTACACGCTGCGAAAACCCTTGATCGTTACGGCGAAGCATAGGGGAGTGTGGATCGAGGCCTGCACGGGGGCGAAGGTAATTCTTCGGGCGGGCGATTCGAACAATCCGGATTTTTTCTACGGCTTGATCCTCGCGATGGAGGGCGCGGAGTTGGGATTGCGCGGCCTCGATTTCCAAATTCCAAACGCGCAGCCCCCAAAAGACCTCCTGCAGCAAGTGATAAAGAAAGATCTCCCGAAACTGGATTGGATACCCAATTCGGTTTGCTTCGGAGTGCGTGCACTGTATTGCGATTCCCTCCAAATCGAGGACTGTTCGTTCCAGTTCCCGGCCGTGGAAAAAGCCTACGGCGCTGCGGTCCTCGTTCAGGGGGATACGAGTTCTTTGATCGTGCGGCGTTGCGGTTTTTTCGGCCAGCCGGGGCCGGTTCCCTCCGCGTTCACGGGCGTGTTAGCCCTCCCCTTCGTTCTATCGGCCGGGGACATGGTGTTGCGGCCAACCTCGATCAATGTTTGCAGGATCGAGGACTGTCTGTTCGGATTCCTCGTTTTCGGATCGTTGCTAGCGGGCGAAATACGATACGCGTGGGTTGCGAAAAACGTTTCCCGCTCCGTTTACGGCGGTTTGTTCTTGTTTTCTCTTTCTCCGAAATTGAGGTTGCCTTCGGAAGTCATGGCAGTCGCGCCATGGAAGAGTGCGAATGTCAATGTCAAGAAAGTGGTCGAAGAACTCATGGCAACACCGCTGGTCGCACGCGTCCTCGGCGTAGGTATGGCCATGGGATCTGGGTCACTAGCTAATAGGATTAAGAGTACTCCTCAGGAAAAGGCCCTGACCCTCGGGGAGAAGGCTGTGGGCGGTAAGTTTCAACCGGTGGTGACACCAGGCGGGCAACCGCTTCCGTTGCTTTGCCTGACGCTCGAGGGCAATCAATTCGATTGCAGGCCACTGGCGGGGGATCTCGAGTCCAGCTGCGGCATCTTCATTTGGGACACGAATACATTATCGTGCTTCGCCAACGTTACCGGAAATACGATTTGGAATCGATCGTCCGCGATGCCCTCCGTGCTGATGGTGACGCTCGATGGATTCAACGTGACGGGTAACGTGGTGGTGAATGACATTCCCGAGCAGTCGCACGGCGGCGGGCCAAGTGCGCGCAATGCGTTGTGGGTGCAGCCCGGCCATCCCGTCGCTAGCATGAAGAACATTCCACACAACATGATGACGATTACGGGCAACACCATCTTTGGAAGAACCAATTTGGGAGACTGGGCCCGGAAGGAATGGCCCGGTTTGCCTCCGGGCGTGGATACTTGGGAGTTTTTCAATACCGTTGCTTCTTAAGGCTGCATCAGTTGCATCCGGAGGCGCTGCATTCGAACGAGATGTGGCGCATAGGTTGCTCGTGACTCATGGCATCAAGCTCTAAAGCTGCGCCCGCGATCGAGAGGGCTGCGACGAAAACCGCAGATCCTAAGCCGTGTCCCCGAACGGCGAGATGGCTTCCGAGTAATCAGGCACTGTTGCGCTTGCAGCGGAATTGCTCGTGCGAGAAAACCGGCCGCGAGCCGGGCTTGGGAAGGACAAGCCCGACGGTCCAAACCAAGGTGGTGATTGGTCCGCCTGATGATGCATTCGAGCGAGAAGCCAATCATGTCTCTGAGCGCGTGATGCGAATGCCGAGCCACAACCGCAATATGCAGCCTCGTTTCCTTGCACGCGGTCCAAGACTCAAGCTGCAGATGACCGGTGCACGCGCGACTTCACGACCAGAGTCCGGGGGCGAAGGAATACGTCGGGCCGTCCACACCGACACCCGTAAGATCGATGAAGGCGTGGACTCAAGTGGTCAGCGCGAAGCCGATTCGATGGTCGACCGTGTCGTACGCACTCCGGTCTCAGCCATCCAACGTAGGTGTACCGCTTGCGAGCAGGAAGACGAGGAAGAGCAGGCGATCCGACGGAAGGCGACGGCATTGGCAGAGCCGCGTGCGCCCGCGCTGACCCCAGAAATCCTCACGAACGGAGGCGAGTCGTTATCGCCCACGGTGCGCGCCTACTTCGAGCCGCGCTTCGGGCAGGACTTTTCGGCGGTGCGAACGCACTCCGGTCGATTCTCGGAGCGCGCCAATTGCGATCTGTCCTCGGCCGCCTTCACCTACGGCAGCCACATCTGGCTGGGCGAGGGCCAGACGCCGAGTATCAATATCCTGCTCGCCCATGAGCTCGTCCATGTCACGCAGCAGACCGAACATTCGGGGGTGGGAGTTCAGCGGTACTTCATTCAGCGCTCTTGTCTCCCGACGGCGATCTGCCCGCCCGTATCGGTAGATGTGGGAGGCGGCGGATTCAATTGGGAGGTCGCCGAAATCTGCCTGCAAAACCAGTATCCGTACAAAGGCGTCGTCGGAACTAACAAGTCTTGGAAGTTTCTGACCGGCCCTCCCGGTACGGCGGCGGGGCGCGATCTGGAATGTTTTAAGTCGCACTTGATGGCCAAAAGCGGCATGTTTCTAGCTGAGCCGGATATCATTGACTTCACGCGAGCGGAGATCTACGACGTAACTACCTATGGCCAAGCCCAGGCTCACGCGGTACGGCTCTGGGCGGATGTCGGCGAGGCTACGGCGCTGGCTTCCATCCCGGATTGTAGCGGAAGCGGCCGAGTCTGGAGCGCCGGCACTTGGCAACCTTCTCCCTGCTACGCGATGGGGTCGGACATGTTCATTCAAGTAGAGAACGTAAACGGCTTGCTCTTGTATCGCGTGCTGCGAGATGTGGCCAAGGAACTGGCTTACGCAACGGTGCTGGCGGCGATTTTTGCCGCCGCGAAAAATCAACTCGGAAAATCGGCGGCTACCGCAGTTGGCCGACGCGTGCCGTACGTGGCCGCTGCCTATGCAGCTGTGACCATCGTCGTTCTGCTGACTACAGACGCCGAGCTCAGTTGGGCATCCGAGGGAGATCCCGTCAGCAACCTCATCAAGGCGATCGAGAACTCCGGAACTAAGTTACCTGACGAGATCAAGAATGCGATCAAGTCCGATCCGGTCTTGCGCGAGAAGATCGAGGCCGCCGCCAAGGCAGCCGATGACAAGACGCCCTCCGAAAGAGCCAAGCAGCTGAAGGCCGAATGTCTCAAGATCGTCGCGGAAAACAAAGACAGATTCAGCCGGGAAGAGCTGGAGACATTGCTCACGGTGGTCGAGGTCACGACTGATGACAAGCTGCCGGACAAAGGGCCGACTGTGGAAGCGTTGAAGAAGCAGATCGAAGCTATCCGCAAGGGGACGGTGAAGGACCCGGGGGCAGGCGATGGCGGCACGCAAACTCCCGAGAGCGGTCCGAAACCGCCCGAACGTGGCGCGAAGGGCAGCGGCGAAGCAGGCAAAGAGAAGAGCGCAGCCGGCGAGGGCCAGGGACTGAAGCCCGAAACGACCAAGAAGATCGCGGAAGCAGCGGAGACTGCACGGCGCCTTCTGGCGGCAATCGCCGGGCAGACCGGCACCGATCGACCCATGACGGATGCCGATGTCGAGCGCTTCTTGACGATGGTGCCACGTAATCTGAATCCTTCAGATCTGGAGGCGATCCTCGCCAAACTGCACCCCGGTGAGCAAGCACCCAAAGATCTCCTAGACAACCTCAGCCAGGTTCTCGCGAAATTACAGAAGGACAAGCAGTCGGTCGCGACGGATGAACTAGGGAAGAAATATCCGAAGCTGAGCCAAGCAGCCCGAGAGAAGCTAGCGGCAAATCCCCTAGCGGCTCAGCTTCTCTCAAACATCGCCGCCAGCGCAAAGAAGGGTATAGACCTCAGCGATGACGCTGTCGACCGCTTCCTCGAAGTAGTGGGCAAGGCTAAGAGCCCGGAGCAGATCGACGCCGTTGCTGGCGCGCTAACAGATGTCAAAGAGGGCCAAACCATCGATCAGGTGCTGACGAGTCTCCAGAAGACGATCGCGAAGGCTGCCAAGGGCAGTGGCCGCGGCGGCGGCCAGGGAACCTCTAAAGGACCAGGCAAGGGGTCGGGCGCCAGAGGAAAGGGCGCGCCAGCACCAATCGCCGAACAATTGGCCAGGAAGCTCATGCTGCTCAAAGACAAGGTGGAGCTCGGCAAATCGCGGCTCGAATGGGACGGCAAAGAGCCGCCAGTTACAGGCACCCAGAAATCAGGGTGCCGGTTTTTCGGGAAAACCACGGATGACACTGCATACATTTCGCAGGTGACCGTGCAGTTCACCAAAGTGGAGGGGCAGGACGCTAGCTATACGATTGTTGCGGCAACCAAGCTTTACGGCCTAGACGCTCAGGAAGTCATCCCGGACAAACCGCTGATTGGGAGGTCGTTTGACATCACGCTCGACCCCGAAGCAAGCACGGAGGCAAGATAGTTGCTTCCGACCGCTTCGAAAACCGGTTAGGTGGTGGCCGACTCCGGTAAAGCTCGGACTGAACCTACGCGCTTCCTGCCCGTAACGAGAGGGGTTGTTGAGCCCCGCCGCACGGCGATGTCCGAAGGAAAGCAGCCCAACGTGCAATCGAACGTCTAACCGAGCTCCAAGCCTCCTGCCGTGGCTTTTCGTCGGTCAGGCCTTGACGGTGATATTCGTTTTTCCACTCCAGCTGTTCTTGTTGATGATTTCAGCCTTGTCGCAGCATACGCGCACGCAGCCATGAGAAACGAAGCCTGGCCCCACAGGCTGAGAGTTGTGAAAGCCGATCCTTCTACCTTCACTCGCAAACCCGGTGAACCAGGCCATGCCGTCTGGCTTTCGCCTTTTCTTGGTTATCGCGTTTGTGTGCTTGACGCTGCATTTGACTCCTACGCGATCGTCGTCCTTCTCTGGCGTTGCATTCGGGTTAGGAGAACAAGGCCAAGTCTCCGTCTTTCCGTCGGACCAAACAACCTCTACGGTTTTCTGCGACAGGGATACGTTTAGCGCACTGATGAATTTGTTTTCATCGACGGGTCCGCTCTTCCGGCAGTCATCAATCACTTCCTTCGGCTGTTTCCCTTGCGGGCAGCTGCCCGCGCTGCAAACGTTGACCTTCTTTCTAGGAGGCGCAGACTTTCTTTGAACCCTGTGGTAGTTTGCGGCGCCAGTCTGCTGAATGACGTGAGTCAATTCGTGCGCGAGCAGGCCGATACCCTGATCGGTTTGAGGACTGTATTTCCCTTGGCCGAAGTAAATATTTGCGCCGACAGTATAAGCTTGGGCATGGAGTTCCTTGGCGGATTCGGCAGTCGCAGCGTCCGTGTGTATCCTGACACCCTCGAATCCAACTCCAAATCGGGACTCCATGAATTTGCGGACACTGGGGTCAATCGGATGGCCGTGCGAACTTGGAAGTTCTGCGACGCTGGCTTTCTCCGCACCGCTGACTCCGGCCTCACGTTTGGGCATGCCGGATTCATCATCTTCTCCGCCCTCATACTCTTCATCGTCCGAAACGTCTTCTATGTCCTGGAAGCTCTCGCTACCTCCGTCGTCCCCAATTTGACGTCTGATTTCCAGGTTCGTCGCTGGAATGAACCGTTGAATATCCCGTCCCACGCTCGAAGCGTTGATTGCATTCGCCCGTTCATGGGGTATTTCGTGCGTGGCGTTGACGACGTCTTCCGCAACGCGATCGGCCTCGCGTTCGTACGTGTCTCCAGGGCTATTGATGCTTAGCTTGCTTTGATGCAACACGCGCTCTCGGCACTGAGGGCAATCGCCGCCGCACGTGCAACTTCCCTTACGCTGCAGCCGAAGCAGTGCTTGATTCCCGGGCAACAGAATGCGCCCGGGTATTCTCTGCGCCACACCATCAAAAGGTTTTCGCGCGGCCTGGGCTGCAACAACTGCTTTCGAAGCTAATCGGCTCATCGAACTAACCCACGTCAAAAATGTCGCACGTTGGTTGGATACCACGCGCCTAGCCCGGATGCTTCTACGTACGCTCCCGAGATGACTTTTCCGGGCTCCGCGTATCCTGGCCGCGCGCCTCAAAATCCGAGGACATCATACTGCCTACCGGTTGACGTTCGATTCGAACAATATGACTCCCTCGTCAATTCTTCCCACCGATCATATTGCTTGAAACTGGAGAAAGCAACTAGATGCCAAGATCAAGCGTAAGCGAGCGAATCTGAGATAGATGGGAATTCCCGAATCGCTCCGGTTGCACAGATCGTGTGAGCTTTTTGGTTACGCTTACGGCGAACGGTATCGTAAACCGTCGTCTTTCCGGAGGGACGAGGGTCTCCGGGGACTTTCTGCTGATTCTTACTAGCATGGGGCGCTGGGAAAGGTCCGCCCGTAATCGCACCAGAGTATGCGTAGCGCCCCCGTTCCTTAGGAAAAGTCGGATGTTATTGCCTGTGGACACCATACATATCTTACCCTGGCCCACTTGTGGCGAAACTGCGTGCGCAACGTTTTCGTTGACCAATCTGCTCCGTTGGCCTCCATGATCGCTCGCATTCTCGGCGTCACCTCCACCACTGCGCTCTGAGTCATTGCAGTGTCAGTCGCGTGCAGGACCAGTTCGATGTGAGCATCCGTATGCACCGGGTCTGTCTTGCCGCAATTGCATGTCTCCTTGCCATCCGGCTTCACGTCCAAGACAAAGCCGATAATCTCAGCTCCGCTCGTTGAATTCCAGCGGGTCTTGTCGTCTCCCGGAGCGAGGAGGGCGCTGAGAGTGATGGAATGATCGATCTGGGCAGCCATAGGCACCGTATAGCGATTCTTTAGTTGATGAGCTGCTTGAGTCGTGCACTGGTGGCGGTCCCATCCAGCTTGCAGCCGTCAAAATCATCCATATCGGAAGAGGGTGCCTGTGCGTTGGCTCCCAGGAACAAAAAAAACAGGGGCAGAAGAATTGTTAATCTCTTCACGGGCATTCTCCTTGACAAGAGGACGTGCGCTGGCGGGCGTGACCCCTCGTGACAATTATCTCGGGAAGGGGAGTGGCTGCTGCCTTGGCCAATCCGGCTTGCCGGGCAAAATGGCGCTCGAGTCAAGCGGCACCGCACGCAGGGAGTCTGCCTGGGCCTCTAGCGCTTCCCGGCTGAAACCCTCCTGGTCGAGCCGCCGCCGCACGGCGGGATCCAGCGCAAGTTTGTACAGATTGCTCACGTTAGCGATCACATGTGCATTGCGGGGCTCCATCGCCGCCGCAGCCCAGAACTGATCCGCGAGGTCTTGCAGTCCGATCCGGCCCTCGGCATGGAAGGCAACATAGGCGTTCGCGATTGCCTCCATGGCTTTGGTATCGGCGCTATACGGCAATACCTCCGTTGCATGACGAAAGTGCTCCTGCGCCGTATGGAAGGCATCCATTGACTGCCTGCCTTCGAGTAGCGCGATCATACCTCGCAACTGGCTCGCGACTGCTTCCGCAGTGTCTTCCTGGCCGCGTGAGGCCTCGGTGTATATAGCGAGCGCCCGCTCCGCAGCTTCGCCATACGCAGGCTGCTCGAGGTTCAGACGGTAGGCCAGATACCCGGCTACTCCTTCAACCAGTCGCAATTCGGGCAAACGCGTCGCGAGGAGCGACGTCCCCAAGGCCGCACCAGCGTGCAGCCAGCCTTGCTGTCCCGTCGAGGTCCTGATTTCCATCCAGCCAGCTATACTGTTCACGACCCAATAACGAATCGCACCGTTCTCTTGGTCGGTCTTTAGCGGCTCGCTCGGTGCCTCTTCGTTGGGCGTCTGGTGAACCATAGTCGATGACGCAAACTCCGAGGGGATGTCCGCTAATTCCTTCTCGGTGATATGTTGAGGCGGCAAGGCGAACCACTGCGACGCCAGCTTCGCGGTAAAAACATCGTCCCCGACGTCCACTCGCAGGGTCTCCCCAGGGTCCTGCTGGTCGAGCCTCCGGAAGTGCAGGTAGCTCTGAACGAAAATGTCCGTGCCCTCTTTGAAAACGCGGCCCCACAGCAAGATCAGCCCACGACGCTGGTTTTCGAGACGGATGCCCCTGAGAATCGATTGCTCGACGACGCGCGGTTTGCAATCGTCCGGCTTGCCCAATAGCCGTATCGCCGCCACGTGCCCGTACTTCAAAAGGGAAAGGAGCACGTCGCCCTGAATCAGCCCTGCAAGCTTGCTTCCCGTCGGCGATTCCACGGCGCGATGTGCCGACAGGGTATCAAGATAGGGCAGCACGACTACGTTCACGTCGCTGTTTTCGAAAATGTGCGCGCTCGGACACGGGACGTACTCGCCGCCCAAGACGGAACTCGACGCAAGCAAACATCCGTAGAGTGCCAGAAACAACCGGCTTTCTTTCTTCACGGCGTCACCTCAGGACACAGTGCCTTGACCTGCACTTCCGGGGTGCTCTTCCACAGCCCTTTGTATTGCGGGGAGGTTCGCGCGGTTTCGATGATCTCGCAACGCTTCTTCTGCACGTATGCGAGCAGGGCCTTCTGCTCCGTCTCAGGTGCGGCAAAGGATTTCTTCAGAATGCTGTAGCTCTTGCCGAGATCCTGGCTCGCTTGGTCGTAGGCAGAAACGCCGTCACGCTCCGACGAGCGAACGGCACGCATGATAAGCGCGTAGGCCTTTATCTCGTCGATCTTCGCTAGCGCCCTGGCGACTTCGCTTCCCTGGACCGACTTGGTCTTGTATTCTCGCTGCCAGAACTGGCGCACGTTCGACTTCGCCGGCAAGGGTAGAAACGCATAATTCAAGAACACCGACTCGCCATCGACAGCACCCCAGATCTCAAGCACCACATCGCGGTCCACCAAGCCCCGGATAATTACGCTCGAGAATTCCGTGCTGCGGGGCGACCGCGCTTCGCACGCAACGAGCTGCCATTCCACCGACCCCGGTTCGCTGTCGTCTTCGGTCAGCCGCGTCAGCAGATACCGGCTCCAGAGATCCTTCAGGGTCCTTTGATCGGCGGCGTCGGCCTTGGCAAGCTTGACGTCATCGAGCAAGACCTTATATCCCGTCACCTGATCGATGTCCGGACAAGGACGAAGCTGGCCTTTCGCCCCGCTCACTACCAGCCCCATCATCATGACGGGAACGGCAGCAAATAACGCTTGTTTCATTTTCATGAGACCTCCGTGGCTTCACTCCGGACTGGCTTCCGCAATGGCGTCCAGGGATCTTTTCGCAGCGCTTCTGACATTCTGGATGTTGACGGGAGTCAGTGCCGTCGTGCCCGGCACCGGCCCGAAAGGCGCATTCGCAGGCGTGGCAGCCTCTATTCGCCCAAGGTAAGCCTTTAAGCTGCGCGCGGACTCGGCGCAATTGAGATCGCCCAGCAGCCTCGCGGAGTTCTCGTGCACCTCGCAGGTGTACAGCCCGGTGCGGTTGTTAATGACCGCAGTCAGCAGCTTGCAAGTGTCCCGGTGGTCTAGCGCACCGGCCGCGCGCAAGCCCGCCAGCGCCGCCTCCCGGTGTTCGATCGGATTGTTCTGCAGCATTTGGATGAATGAGGGGACAGAGTACTTACCGTAGGTGGCCAACGCCAGGGCCGCGCTCCGCGCGTCTGCGGGCGTAGCCGAAGGATCGATCTTGAGTAGCAGGGGCTGCATTTCCTTCACGTTTTGGAAAGTTAGCGTGCGCTCTTTCAGGCTCTGCTCGACACGATTGGTGATCAGCAGGCTGGCCAGAAGCACCAGCAAACCGGACAGAAACGTGGAGATCGACTGAAACCGGTCCCAATTGTCCTTTTTTTTTGGCGCTAGTTCCTTTAGCCGCGCGTCGATCTGCTGCAGTTGCCCTTCTACCGTGCGGATGTATGCGATGCTTGCCAGTTCCGGGATGGGGCCATCCATGAACGTCTGCCCTCCGCCGCAGGTTAGAGCTTACTCCAATTCCCCAACCAAATAACAATCCATCTTGTTCGGAGGAGTCACTGCGGAGGAAGTGGCCCCACTCCGGGACTTAGGCCTGGGCCGACACCCACTACTGCTTTCGTTACTGTTGTACTCCTTTCAAATGTCCGCGCTCCTTCCGCCGAGGTCTTTTAGTCCTCCCAATAGGTGACGCTTTTTCTGCCTGTCATTTTCCTGGCCAACAGTCCCTCTCGCCTCAACTCAGAAACTCTTGAAGCCTCAGGGCTGATTGTCAAGATCTACCCACTGCCCATTGGTTTGAACCTCGATCTTCGTAACGGGATGAACTTCCCATACCGTAGCTCTCTGTGTGCCGATTACACTTATATGCTCGGAGTCGTACATCAACCAACCGCTGATTCGCACTTGCGTCTGCGAATCTAACAGTGGGGTTAGCATGGCCGTCGTCCACTTGTGCTGCGGTCGTGTACGCGGCGTGGTCTCAACGATGATTGCGCTGCTGATTTGTTGCGCCGGTGAGTTGGTGAGGTAGATGTGCCAATCGACCCCATTGTCGCCTGTCAGATTGCAGTTCGTGGATTCGCCGTTGCCTGTATTTTCGACTTTGATTTTGTGGGACAGAAATCCCACCACCCTAACCGGGGCGGACACGAAATCGCTGACTCGGTCGGATGGCAGGCTCTCCAGATCGCTCCAGCCAATGTCAACGTAATCAGAGTCCCCCGGCAGATCAGTCCGGTTTTTGTTGTTGTTTAGGGCGATGGCCTTTGGGTTGGTGGTCTTGCCCGTTGGGCCGCAGACTTCGCTGCCGTTCTCAATCAGTGGCTGCCCAACCGCGTCTTCCTTGCGTTTATGAGCTGTGAAAAGAGATCGCCGGATGTGGTTGGAGAAGGGGTGGTTGGTCCTGGCGGATTCGGATGGGGTGCGGGAGCCGGTGCGCCTGCAATAACTTTAATGTTGCGTGCCCAAACCCAGCCATCTTTACCATCGTCCGCTGTTACATGGCAAAAACCGTTGGTCTGGCCAGGTTCCACGGAACTTCGTACGGGCCGGCGTTCCCGAGCGCGTGGCCATGGCGATTTCCGGCCACAAAACGCGCTCGGTCTTCGATAGATACAATATTGTCGCCGAGCGTGATCTGCACGAAGCAGCTACCCGGCTCGAGAAGCACCTGGCCGATTGCCCGCCAGTGACGAAAGCTCTGGAATCGTAACTCCTGGCCCGCCCGCAGAACGCTGTCCCCCGCAATGGTGTAGATTTAGCAAGTTCAGTATTCCTCGTAGGTTCTCCGCGGCCGTTATGCTCGACCGACATCGCGAGCTTTCTTCTTTGTTCGGCGGGCAAATAGGTTTCATCTGCGATACAAGCGGCATCATTGCTTTGACTGTGAGATAGGAGTGCATGTACCCTGTCGGGCATCATGCCGCGTAAAGTGCGAAGCAATGTGTATCTGTCTCGGAAGCAGATGGCCGCCCTGAAACAAATCTCCAAGGAAACCGATACGCCGATGGCCGTCCTGATCCGTCGAGGGGTGGATTTGGTGATTGCCCAGCACTCCAGGAAAAAATAGTTGACACACAATTGGTACACACTGTAGTCTGGCGAAGATAAGCAGCGGCCCCGGCCAGTGTTACTAGCACCGACCGGAGCCTGACCCAACCGCCTGAAAGGAGGCGACATGGGCTTCGATCAGCCTACTCAAATCGCATTTTCCTCACAAGTTGTCGCCTCCCTCGGCGGTCTTTTTCTCCCGTATCTACAAGCTCCAGTGCCGCCCGGATTTCCTGAGCCTAAGCCGGAGCACTGCTGGCCTCTGATGTTTTTTGCTGTCCTGATTGGCGCACTCGTGGCGTGGGTGATTCCTGACAAATGGAAGCGGGTTGGGTAGCCAAAATGGGCGAATGGAAAGCGCCGCTGAGTCTACGTATCCGGCCGGCCCTACGGCGGGAGATGGAAGCATTGGCGGCACGCGAGCAAAGAACGGTAGGGAATCTTGGCGAGGTTTTAATCGAATGGAGTGTCGAAAAGCTGAAAACGGCCGGAAGCACAGAGCGATTGCTGAATCGTTCGGTACCTATACCAAGGCGCAGAAGAGGAGACTATCCGCAATAGCTCTCACGGCGATCAAGTTCGCTGATAGCACGACCGTGACAATAGTTATTATATGTGCCGCGCTCGGTCCCAAGCTTCGGACATGGGTTCGATTCCCATCGCCCGCTCCATAAACCCTGATGACTCAGTTGACCTTACACGGCTAAGTTACCTGAATCCGGCTCTAAATAACCCTATTTTGGACGGTAGTTGGACGGGGCTGAACTCAATTGGACGGTAGCCGGTGACCGCTCCGTGTCGTCACGCGTAGGCCTGCCATGATGACAGAAAGTTCTCAGAAGCACGTCTGCCTTCAAAACCAGGGCTCTCTTCAAGTTGTCTGGTCCCACGTTTTGCGTGCGTTGGGTCAGCCGAAGATAGCTTTCGGTTTGTGTTCCGCTCGTCGCCCCGACTGATACGAAGGTATCGCCGATACCATCGTCCAATTGCTTCGGGTCTGCGCTTCTGGTGTTATCGCGTCATCGCATCCGATCCAATCGGGCGCGCTCAGCAACAGATCTTCAGAAAGGAATCCGCAATGACCAACGTGGCTACATCATCGTTGATGATCAACTGCAAACGAACCTGCCCGGCATCTGGGCCCTTGGTGACTGCAACGGCCGCGGCGCATTTACGCATACCTCATACAACGACTATGAGATCGTCGCCGACAATCTCCTCAACGCGGGCCATCGCCGCGTGTCAGACCGAATCGAGACGTACGCTTTGTTTACAGATCCGCCGCTAGGTCGGTGCGGCATGACGGACGCCGAAATACGGAAGTCTGGGCGCGCTGCACTCGCCGCGAAACATCCGATGAGCCGAATGAGTCGGGCCGTTGAGAAAGGTGAGACAAAAGGTTTCATCAAAATCTCCGTTGATGCGGAAACAAAACACATTCTAGGTGCTGCGATTCTTTGGACCGGCGGCGATGAAGTAATTCATGTTTTGCTGGACGTTATGTATGCGAAGGCGCCGTATACGGTAGTGCAGCGCGCAATGCATATTCATCCGACGGTTGCGGAATTTCTTCCCACCGTCCTGTCCAAGCTGGAACCCTTTGCGTAGGAGGAAGTAATCAGCGGCCGACGCTACCGGACGGAGCTTTTCACCTGGTTGGCCATCGCATTCTGAACTGCAGTCGAATCGAAGCTGTGTCGGAGGCCCGATTGCCAGGCGAATCGGAAAGAACGTCGAGTCCCGCCGAAATCTCCGGAAACGTTCGTGGAGACACGAAGCTTCGAACGGGAGTTCGGACTGATTCCTTGCCGGAGCTTAGAATTTCCGATCATTCGCTGAAACGAACGTACATCATTCGGCACTACTTCTCAGACCGATCAAAATCCCGGGCCAACCAGGAAACCCGCCGAAACCGTCGAGCCTTGCAACAGTCGAAATTGTTGCGTGCCGATCAGAGGGGGAGTCATGAAGATGCTTCGTTTTAGAATCGCGGCCATGTTGCTCTTCGGGCTGTTGTGCACCTACGCATCCGCCGCTGCACCCAAAGTGCCGCCGCAAGAGCGGCCGAAGACAGCCACCGCGTCAGCGGCTGCCGGCGCGCAAGAGCAAGTGTCCCCCGAGGAAAAGCAGAAGCGCAAAGCTTGGAGCGACTCCATGTTGCGCAAACCGGCACCCAAGAAAGCGTGTTTCACCGCCACGTATCCCAGCACAGAGTGGAAGGAAGTTGCGTGCGTGAAGCCGCCGCACATCCCAGCGCCTCCGCGTCACGGGCCGCGCCCCGCCGTGGTCGGAAATAACAATGATATTTCCGCGAAAGCACCTTCGGGACACATCACCCAGGCAATCGGACACTTCGAAAACGTCACCAACGTGACCAGCGAGAGCGGCCCCATCGCCAACACCGGCCCGCCGGTCGCCGACGCATATACCCTGCAGATCAACACCGACTTCTTCAAAGGCAGCACGGCTTGCGCCGGATCCCCGAACCCAGACTGTTTAGGCTGGGAGCAATGGATTTATTGGAACTTCGGCAGCGGTAACGGCCGCGCTTCCATGCAGTACTGGCTCATCAGCTACAACAAGACCTGCCCCGCGAACCAGGGCTGGAACCAGGTCGCACTGTTTGGAACCTCTTGCTGGAAGGACAGCGCCCAGGCCGCAGCCGTGCCCAACCAGCCGATCACCAACATGGCTAATTGGAGGCTCACAGGCACCGCTACCACGACAGGCGACAGTATAGCCATGTCAACAGGTACCCAAGCCTATACAGCCCCGGGTGACAACGTAGCAGCCGCCTCAAGCGCCTGGACGATTGCCGAGTTCAACATTTTCGGCCCGGGCGGCGACAGCGCGGGAAACGGCAGCACTGCTACGTTCAACGCGGGAGCGTCTTCCAACACGCGTACCGAGATCATCTATGGCGACACCAAGGCGCCCACTTGCGCCGCGCAAGGTTTCACCGCCGAGATGAACAACCTCAGCTTCGGGCCAACCGCTCCGGCAGCGACGGCGCCTGGTCCGGCAGTTATTTTTTCGGAGAGCATCGCCGGCGGGGCAACGTCGAATTGCGTCGCCGCCTCTACCATTGGCGACACCCATCTGCGGACCTTCCATGGCCTATTCTACGACTTTCAGGCGGCCGGTGATTTCACTCTGGCCGAGGTCGGTCGAGACTTCTCGGTTCAAACGCGTCAGGTGTCGGGAGCGCCGACTTGGCCGGACGCAACGGTGAACAAAGCCGTCGCCGCCCGCTTCGGCAAGACCCAGGTCGCGGTTTGTCTAGCACAACCAGGAAGAGATGAAGGAGCAGCGATTCACGTCGACGGAACGCTCACGCCGGTGGCGGACGGCCAGACCCTGGAGCTGCCGGGAGGCGTCGGCATCGCACGGCAGGGCAACGTCTACCAGCTCACGAGCGAAAGTGGCGATTCGGTGCGCGCCACGGTCAACCCCACGTGGATCGATGTGGCCGTTGGCTTGGGCCAGTGGCCCTCGTCGGTGCACGGCCTCATCGCCAATCCCAATGGAAACGTCAATCAGATCGAAGCGCGCGATGGCTTCGTACTGACCAACCCGTTCAGCTTCAATGACCTCTATCACCGATTTGCCGACAGCTGGCGGGTCTCCGGTGAAGCTTCCATGCTGTCGGTCTGCAACACCGGGAAGCCTATTGAAGTCGGCATTCCCAAGCGGCCTTTCTATGCCAAGGACCTCGAGCCGGGCATCCGCGCGAAAGCGCAGGGAGTCTGCACGGCGGCAGGCGTGAAACCGGGACCGCTCTATGAGGCCTGCACCCTCGACGTCGCGGTGATTGGTAACGACCTCGCAGCGAAAGTGTTCGTTGACCAGCTTCCACCGTCGGCCGTCGGCACGATTACCGGTGGTGGTGGCGGCATCCTCGACAAATGGTGGTGGCTGTTCTTGCTGCTGCTTGTGCTCATCCTCCTTCTCTGGTTCTTGCTGCGCAAGAAGCCGTAGACGCAGACAGTAGGTAGTGTCGGAGAGCGGTCGCTGGAGAATTCTGACGGCCGCTCTCTAAAATCGAATTCGCGGCGGCTGGCGTCCCGCGGTGGTCGCTCACGGCTTGATATCGAAGTGAAAGACCTCTTCTCTGGTTCCCAGTGATTCGTATAACCAGATGGCCGCATCATCCGGCCTGTCGGCTTGTACATAGATGACGTAAGCACCACGTTCGCGGGCTATCTGTCGCAGATCATTGATTAATCTTGTCGCGATGCCTTTTCTGCGGTGCTGCTTCGCGACTGCCAGGTCGTAAATGTAGATTTCCCGACGCTCTTGTTCGAATTTCTGCAGAACGTACGCAGCTAGTGCCCCGACAACGCTGTCGTCAGCCAAGGCGACCAAAACGATGAAGCCCTGGTTCGTGAGAAGGGAGCGAAGATACTCATCGCGTGGTACCGCGCTCTGATACGCGTCCATATCCTTGAAGGCTTCGGCAAAAACTCTAAGCAGCTCTTTCAGCGTCGGCACGTCTTCTGCACTGAGCTGTTTGTACGTGTAGGTCATATTTACCGCTTCCGGTAGATCGTCCAATGAAGTTCCCTTGGTATCGGAATAGATTTGTCGAGATCGAATATGTTCTCGGACCAGTCCTTCAATCTGCGAAGACAGGATTCCTGAATATGCTTCGGAACATTCCAGATGTAGGACAACTCTCCACTCACGATCTTTTCGACAAAATCGCGAAGGGTCATGCTGGGACCAGGGCCGAGCCGCAATTCGTTCGTGCGCTGGAGGCCTAGCGTAACGAGAAAATTATCAACATCGCTTTCAGACCGTGCGCCTGGATGAAACGGATTTTCTACACCGGCTTCCTCGAACAACTTCCTTGCCTTTTCCCGTATCTGTGCCCACTCCTCATCCGCCTCGCCGTTGCCCCACTCATGGAACAAACATCCGCCGCGTTTTAACGCGTCATAAGCTTGCGACAAAACTGTCTGCCAGTCAGCCATGAGATAGAGAATTCGCGCGAGAACTACTGCATCGAACGTTTCCTTGGGGAAGGGAAGTCGCCCGGCTTCGCCGGCGACTGTATAGACCTGGCTGTCAGGAGCTTTACGAAGCAACTCGTTCAACATCGGAAGTGCAGGATCGAGTGCCACCGTCTTGTATCCGATGGCCGCAAACGCCATGGCGACGCGGCCAGTGCCTGCACCAATATCCAGCACACAGCCGTCACTCGGGAGCTCGCCCATGGATGCAAGCTCGCGCGCTACATCCAGCGCCAGGACTGCCCCGTGGCGCCGATCATAAATCGATGCGTTTCCCGAGAAATCGACGCGTTGACCCAAAGGTTCAGCCGAAGACAAAGGGATGTATCAGAGCCAGACTACAACAAACAGATCGCAATCTTCGATGACGAATGAAGGCCAGCGAACTAGAATCGTTCTTATGGAAATGCTCGAAAGACATCTTAATGACTTGTTTGCCGCAATCGATCATTGCTATCACCATGAACTACTGATGCCGTGCCTTGTACTGCTCTACTCGGGAATTGATGTCGCGGCTTCACTCGAGCCATCGACTGGCGGCGGCGTGGGAGAGCGCTTTGAAAAGTGGGTGGACCGATACATGTTGAAGGGCAGATCGTTGCCGTGCACAGCCAGAGAACTTTACGCTGCAAGATGCGCCGTTGTGCACACCTTCACGCCTGATTCCAACCTTTCCAAAACTGGGAAAGCTCGCGTTATTGGGTACGCATACGGAAACGCTGACCTAAAGAAATTAGACGACGCAACAGTGCTCCTTCGTCGCGAGACCGGCCAAGTGAACGTACACATGAAAGACCTCATTGAAGCCTTCCACAGTGGATATGAAACGTACCTGAAAGAAGCCTTTGCAGACGACGACAGACGGAAGGAAGTCATGAGCCACGCCAGCATTTGGACTGCCTCTATTGGGCCGGACAAAATCGACGCTTACATCGCAGTGAAATCGTCCGAACGAGCTCCAGGAAATCCAAAAGCGCCAACCAAGTGAGGTTTCGATTCTTGGTTTGCAATCAGAAATGCGCAAAGGCTATAGACCGTTTCGAGCGTAGGTCGCGAAAGATTTGCGGCCCGTCGTGGCGCGCCGGGGCACATATGGTGATGGAAGAAAAGTGGGAAAGCCAAGAAGGCCGCCGACTTCGTCATAGGTTTTTTCAGGCGAAGCGCTACGGTTTGGCGGTCATTTTGGGACCCAATCGAAGTTCCTCGATACCACCGGAGTAACCCGACGGATCAGGTTGGTCATAATAGAAGAATCGGCGTCCTAGAGCCATTTCCGGCAGTACACGCGAAGGATTCGCTCCGAGATGAACCCGCCAGACGTGGGGCTTCAGGCGAGGTCCCGCGAAGAACTGAATCCGGGAAAAGAACCCATCCCGGTTAAATTCTGCGGTGAGAATGTGTGACCACTGGATCAAACGCGCCTGTTCCGGAACGAGCTGAGGAAGCAGTACATCTTCCACAATTCGCGCCCGGTTCGTACCGGTTCCGGAATAAATAAACTGCTTGAGATCGTCGAACTCCGATTCGAATCCGGTGAAATGAAAGTGCGCGAGAACAAAGTGAAACGCGATCTTCGATACGGCTTGGACGTACGGCAGCGTTATTTGCGCCTTCGCCTCGCCTTCGAGCTCCACAGTCTCAGGCGAATCCGTGGGCGCGGAAGCCATCGCTTCTAACGCCGAGCCGAGAACCGCCTGTAACTCCGGCTCGTGCACCTCTTTCGCAATGCAAGCGACCAGCTGCCAAGATTTCCACTCGCTACCAAGGCGGGAGAGGTCCTGGGCTAACTTGCCCTCGCGGATGGGAACGTGGTGAAGCGTTCCGTCCGGCTTTTTGAACACGAGCTGATCCAGCAGCGCAGCTTCGCCCTCCGATTTCATTTCCCACAGCAATTCATGTGGCATGCCCGGGTAAACACCCTTGACTGTTAGCGGAGACAAACCTTGCGTGGGTTCGACAAAGATGTTCTTCGATTTGTGATCTTTTCTTCGCTGGACGCCCAAGACTTTTCTGAGGAATGCCTCGCCCGAGTTTCGCAGGAATACTTCCTCAAATTTGCTGAATCGGCGCTGGCAGTCGTAGCAGATAAAGTTTCTGAGCCGCACGTCATCCTTGAAATTTCCCAAGCCAGCAGGAAGATAGTGCTCTTTCGGATGGAGCGGCGAAGTGCCTGGGCATAAGCCGCCCGGCGACGTATAGACACAACGGTTGTGGCTGTTGGTTTTCTCCACGGTTACGCTCAGCGATTCAATTGTCTGCCGCGGCGATTGCGCCAGACGATTATTGAATTTTCTGATTGTAAAACGGAGATCGATCGCGGAGGGCCTCGATCTGATTGCCGAAGTCCTGCGCGCGCTGTCCACAGCGCCTGGCGCTCTTTGGTGAGCGCATCCCCTGTGCGTGCAGTCGCTTAGTCGTGTATAATCAACAAGCTAGAGAAAAGCGCGGGCGTCGTACAATGGCAGTAAAGAAGCTTCCCAAGCTTCCTCTAGCACATCCTAAGTTGCTGGAACGGCGGCACTTATGCACGACCAACCGACTCCTAATTGGAAAACAGTGGAAAATGGAGAGCATTTCACTGTTACCACATAGACGTCCGGGCTGACAGTGAAGCGCGATGGCATTTTATAGCAACAAGTGGCGGCGACTTCTATCCCTACTCTTCATTACTCTTCATTTGTTGTCGTGGCCCGGGATCTACCTCTACTATCCTGGCACTCATGCTTTTCACGTTTTTACAGATCGACAATGAATTTGTTCTGCTAGTGTCTATCTAATTTGACGCATGTACTGGCTGCCATTTCGTGCGGCGACTCAAGCCTCGCACTCACGCGGGCAGCGAAGTTACCGAACATCTCGCGGACGCCTTGCCGGATTGTCTCCAGCGCCCGAATCGGAGTGGTAATTCTATACAGTGAAAGAGGAAATTGGTGCTCATTTCGACTTGATCTCTCGTATCGTGCTGACTTCGAGAATGGGCCACTCACCCCTTTCTATGGTGTTCCGGAAGGCGACCCTACCCTTCGCCTGCACGCGCTCATTTGCCAGGTTCTCGAATTTCTTGGTGTCGTGATTCACTTCAATCGATTTTACGATCTTGTCTTTGATTTTTGTCTCCGAATCCATTTGAATCGCCCAGCCCGTGGTTTCTCCCCCAATGGCAGCAACGCGCTCAAGCTTGCCTGTGACCGTAATCATGTTCTGCTTCTCGGTCTGCTTTGCATCGATAATAACTGACACTTGTTGAAAGCCAGCGACACCACCTGCTCGCCCACCTATTTTTTGGACACTATAAGCAATCAGCGCATCCGGATGCGTAATGGAGCTCAGCGCCTTCTGCACAGCTTTTTCTAGCGCGTCTTGCAGATTCGACCTGTCAGATGTTCCTTCGAATTTGGGCATGCTTCACCTCCTGGCCGAGAGTGATTCTGAACTTGCAACGAGTGCACGCAATTTGATTACCTAGATCATAGGCAGGGAGCTTCGCCCAAGATCTGAATTTACCGAGGGTCAGCTCCCAGATGGCACACTTCATGGACATTTATGTTAGACGCAATCACTGAAAAAGGCACCTCCGTAGAGACGCCTCCATACTGACTTAGTCTAACCTAATTCTTGACTTGTTCGGATAGCGGCCGGTTTGTTAATGAGCCATGGCCTCTAGACGGCCGCTACGCATCTGTCTTTCCCACAGCTCCGACTCCGCGGCACACTCCAGCCTATGCTGGGCTCAGAGCCGAATGAGTTCGTGATTGGATGTTCTAGACAGTTCGTGCACGCTGCAGGCCTGCCGCCTCGAAGCCGCAGCGCAAACCCCGTGTTTCTGCATTAACCCTGCTGGTTCCAGTCAGGGTTTCCTAATCTGTCAGAATTTTTTCTAACTTTCGGAAAGGCCCGCCGACCAATTCTCGTCGGTTGCTCGCATGCAATTTCGAGAAGATATTTGAGATGTGGAACTTCACGGTGCTCACCTGTATTCTAAGCAACTCGGCGATTTCCCGGTTCGAGAGACGCCTGCGAACTAGTTCAAGGATTTCATCCTCGCGAGGCGTGGTGGCTTGTCTGTGGTCGATGTCCTTGCGAAGGATGCGACCGACCTCGGATAGGAACTCTTTTTGCACCTCAGTGGGTGCCCAAAGTTGACCAGCCGCTACACATAGGATTGCGCGGAGCAAGTTCTTACGCACTTTCGCATGTGCAACATAGCCCTGGGCCCCCATGACAAGGAGTCGAAGGATTTCTTCGTTTGATTTTTCCTGATCGAGCATCAGGAACTTAGCGTTCGGAGAAACGCCCCTCAACCTCTTCATGGACTCGCTTAGGGGGATGTCGAGTCCGCCTCGATCTATTACAAAGACTGCGTCTCTGCGGCAGGTCGGCGACAATCGACTGAATCGTTCCCAATTCAGGCAACGGACACGGCGGTCTGTGTCCAACAGTTTGTTCAGATATGCGTCCACAAGACAGTTCTCTGTAATTGAACAAACAGTGACACGAACTTGTGGATCATCGGCCCGAGACATGTTTCGCCTCTCGAGTCACTGGCTGCAGACCCAGTCCTCGCGCCGTTAATCGTTCGGCTAAAGGCTCCCTCTGCAAAATCGCCACTATAAAGTAACTTAAGCGGTAGAGTCCAGTAACTCTCTGAATACCTAGTCCCTTGGTTGAGTCTGTTCCCCCTACTCCTCGGCTGTTGTCCTAACCCAAGGGTGCTCCTACCATCTGAGCACTCATGGTTTCATCCTAGGTCGGCCCCCGGTTTCATTCAGAGCCGAATTCCAGCATGAACTCGGCTGACGCTCTCAGCGCGGAACGTCCCGCGTGAAAAGGTCTGCAGATATAGTGTCGTGGTTCATTAGATCGTTTCGCGTCACGGCCTGACTCCATGTAAGGCGGGTCCGTCACTAGCTCGCCACTCGGGCGAATGGAAAGTCCTAGCGCGAGGAAGAATTGTAGCGACCATACGTATGCAAGCCCAGTCAAGGGTAGGTCGCTTGAACACAGAATCAAATCACGCCGATGTCGTTATCCGTATTCTGGTCGCAGTGGGTGTACGTCTGTATCGGGAGGGATTGGCTCGCCTTTTGGCTGAAAAGCCTGGGATCATAGTTGACGACACTGCGTCGAATGAGGTAACTGCGATAAGCAAAGCACAAGTGTTGCGGCCGGACATTATTTTGCTCGATACAGAGCTATCCAGCAACTTAGCGACAGTCCGGGCACTGGTTGAAGTGTTACCTGCGTCCAGGGTAATCGCGCTCGCGGTAACTGAAGCAGAGGCTGACGTCATATCCTATGCGAGGGCTGGTGTGTCAGGCTATGTCACGCGAGACGGGTCGCTTGACGATCTCGTCGGAACTATTCGGAGTGTAGCAAGCGGCGAGCTCCTTTGCTCACCGCGCATCAGTGCCGCGCTCCTCCGACAAGTCGCAAGAGACGGGACAGATGGCGGTCCTGACCTCCAACGCCTTACGCCGAGAGAACGGCAGGTCGTCACGCTAATTGATGAGGGTTTCTCGAACAAGGAAATTGCTTGTCGCCTTAACATCGAGGTTTCAACGGTTAAGAACCACGTCCACCATGTTCTTGAGAAGTTGGGAACGACGCGACGTGCACAGGTGGCACCGTGCCTGCGTGATGCCTTGTTTAGCCGCCATAAGCACAGAGCTTTCCTTCAGATCTAGTCCTTTCGATTCCACTCTAAGTGAAAGAAGTACTTCATCTTGCTACTCAATACCGATCCCCCGGCCCCCAGAAGGGCCGGAGAGGCCTACAACTCGTATAGACCTCTTTTGGAACCTTTGATGACTAGCTTTTAAGAAAGAACAATCATAAAAAACCGAAGATGCGCGCGACTGGAGAATCCGACCTAGCACGCGTTATTCGAGTCTTGTTGGCTGACATACACGGGCTGCTTGCCGGGGTCGTCAGAGAAGCGATTATGACACAGTCTGACATTGCTATCGTGGGCGAGGTCCACGAAGCCGAGCGCTTGAGCGCTGCATTGGCGAATGATGATATCGACGTTGTGTTGATGTCGTTTTCTGGCATGCATGTCCCGTTCGAATGTCAGGCTCTGCTGTTCCGGTTTCCCCAGGTGGCCCTTGTGGCCATCAAGGCGGACGGGCGCCGCGCGGAAGTTTATACCCGTAAGGTTGTGCGAGAGATTTCTTCCGACCAACTCGTCGAGGTTATTCGGGAGGCTGCTAAGGATCGGGAGCGGCCTACAGCGGCCAAGAAACCAAACTGAGGCAAAGGCATGGCGCAAGACACTGAAAGCTCAGTAACAGAAGCAACTACAGAAACACTAACGTGGGAACCGGAAAGCCCCTTCATCAGTGACGTTCCGCTGTCCAGGAACGCGGCTACTGTCGCCGCAACCTCGGCTGGACGCGCCTTTGCTTCAGCCTTCGAGGCCGAGTCCCCGTTCATTCCCGAGTACGCAGGTGAGGAAGGAGCTCCCGGGCCGCAAGCGGAGCTTTTCGCTTCGCTCGTGGGTGAATTCTACGACAACGAGTTCGAGGAAGCGTTGGAAGATCTGATTAATGAAGCGGCGGGGGTTGCCGAGGAGCAATCTGGCTTTGAGCTCGAAGATCCAGGGCAGCAACGGCTCGAGATGGAACACACTGTGCAGAACTATCTACAGCCTCTCGAGCGCGCTGCCGAAACCATGCTCGATCGTCTTGCGGACGGAATTGGTGAAAGAGATCTCTCCCCACTCTCGGAAGCCGAACTGGAGGCTCACCTTGAGCAGTTCGCGACATCGGAAACGGGGCTCTCACCCACGTTTGAGAACTTTCTCGGCGGACTATGGCGGAAGGCTAAGCAGGCGGTTAGAGGTGCCCTCAGCATCGCGCAGAGGGCTGCCGGTGTCGTCGGCAAATTTCTCCCGCACAGGTGGATTCTCAACAAGCTTAAAGGCCTCGTTCGACCTCTTCTTCAACGCGTACTTCGATTTGCGATCAACAAACTACCCGTGGGGTTGCGACCTGTGGCCCGCCAACTTGCTCAGCGCTTCTTGGGCGTGTCCCCGACTTTCGAGTCCGAGGAAACGGAAGACCGCACAGAGGCGGCGTCACCGGATTCAGCTGAGATTCAGCACGAACTCGACGCGCACCTTGCCGGATACCTTGTAGGGGGAGAGGGTTTCGAAACCGAGGCGGCCGTTCAACAGTTCCTGGCCGAACAGGAAGCTCCAACCGGTGATCCTATCCGTGAGCTTGATCGCAGCCGGGGCGAGTTTGCCCGCCAAGTCGTCCGACTCCAGGATGGCGAGAATCTGCAACCCGTCGTTGAGAATTTTATCCCAGCCATTCTCGCTGCATTGAGATTGGGCATTCGGATCATCGGCCGACCACGAGTGGTGAACTTTTTGGCCGGCTATGTGGCAAAGCTCATTAGTAAATACATTGGGCAGCAGCAGGCTACGGCATTATCCCGCTCTCTGGTGGATGCCGGACTCAGGCTCGTGAGTCTTGAAGCCACTGAGGGCCCCGCCCCCCTCGCCGCAGGATACGCCCTAGCCTCGACGGTTGAGGACACGGTCAATCGCCTTGTGCAGACCGCACCGGAAAGCGCGTGGGAGAGCGAGACACTACTGGAAGGATACATACGCGAGGCGTTCGAGCAGGCAGCGTCAGCGCACTTTCCGGATCCACTGATTCGGGGGGAACTTCATGAAGCCAGCCAGACAAGCGGAATTTGGGTGGCATTGCCAGACGGCACTGCCCGTAAACGCTACAAGAAGTATTCCCGCATTCTTGAAACTACGATTTCGCCACAGACAGCAGCAACTGTGAAGACCTTTGGCGGGATTGCATTGCGCCACTTTGTGAAGGACAGGCTGGGGATCCCCACGGACAAACCCATTCGCGCACGCGTACACATCTACGAAGCAATTCCTGGCACGTGGCTTAGCACAATCGCGCTCCATGAAAAAAAGGTGCTAGGCCTGGGAAGCGCTCGCCGTGAGGCTTGGTCGCTCATTCATCCCCTGACCCCCGAAGTAGCTGGACTGCTCCTCAATGAGCCGGGCTTGGGGCGCCCAGTCGACCCGCTATTCCTTGCTCGTCGAGGAAGGATCGCCGTTGGACAGCGTTTTTACTATCTTGAGATTCCCGGGGCGCGCGTACGTCTAGCACCGCGCTGGCCGAGCAAATTCCCTCGGCCTGCTCGCTCAAGTCAGATGAGAGTCGTGTTCGATTTCCCAAAGAGGCAACTACGCGTATTCCTCTACCACAGCGAGGCAGATGCCCAGAATCTAGCCAAATACCTGCGGAAACGACTCCCTATTTCGGTGGTGATCCAGGCACTGAAGGCCAAGTTTGACGTTGGACTCTCTCAGATCCTGTCTGGCGGGCCTACCAATGCGATTCGTATAATCCATGAGGCCGAGTTGACGGAGCAATTTGCGGGTCCCCTGACAGGGAATGTTTTACGCCTTTCGGGAAGGTATCTCGCTGGCATGTTGACGAGGTGGCTGCTTGAGGTGTTCAAACGCGAGGTCGAATCACGGTATGACCGTTTCACAGGCGAGTTTGAGCAGGCGGCGAAGGCAGATGCAGACGGATTGACTCTGGTCATCATCTTCCAGGCGGGCCCAGTACTCGAAAAGCTCAGGCGTCTGTTCAAACCTGAAGGACTTGTTAGCCTTCTCGGCATCGTTCGGTCGCTGGTCCGTCATAAGGTTGGTGAATACTGGCTCAATATTCGGCCCGGTTTCGCTTATTGGTGAATTTAGGGCATGGTCTCAACTCACGATTTGCGGCAAGAGTTTGCTCGGGAATTGGAGCACTGGAAGGCTGCCTCTGAGCGGTTAGCAGATTTGGATGCGGTCGCCTCGCCGCAGGCCTGGCAGGCACTTGAGCACTATCTGGGTGTGGCACTGCGGCAATCGCTCGCCACTGTGGCAGGCCGACTGCGCAGCGTGGCACAGGACTTCAACGCACAGCTTCATGCGGCTTCCGCGGACGCCGATGTAGATCAGCTTCAAGCACAGCTTGTCAAACTGCGCCAGGCCTACGTGCGCGGCGAAACCGCTGTAGATTTCTACGCGGACGCGCTCGCGACGCGCTCCATCGCCCGCACGGCGGCCCTCCTACGAGCCTGCGATCACATCGCCACGCGAAGCATGGCGGAGGCGCTCACCCCAATGGGACGCGAGGTTCCGGCAGCGCTTACCTACATAGACAAGGGACTTGGTGCTTCGATTCTCAGGGCCGGACTTCGACTTTGGGACGGCACCGCCGAGAACCCAGTCGCGACAATCAAGGTCACGAGGCATAACATTATCAGACCTAGCTCAATTATCCACGAAGCAGGCCATCAGGTCTCCCACATGCTTGGCTGGAATGCCGAGCTCTCCCAAGCCTTGTCTGCTGCTACAGGCTCAGCGACTTTGGGAACTCTCTGGTCCGGATGGAGCTCAGAAATCGCGGCGGACGCCTATGCGCACGTTCATACTGGTTACGCAGCGTCGGTAGCGTTGCACGATGTGCTGGACGGGGCAGACGAGGCAGTTTTTCAAATTCTTCCTGGCGACCCGCATCCGACAAGCTATCTCCGTGTGCTTATAACGGTCGAGATGTGCCGCCAGACTTTCGGAAACGGTCCATGGGACCGTCTTGCTGCGACTTGGATGGCAAAGCATCGGTTAGAGCGGAGCCCGAGCGATATCCGTCCGGTACTTGAAGAATCTGTTGCCGCGCTACCTCGGATTGTGAAGCTCATCCTTTACGCGCCATATCGTGCCTTCGGGGGCCGGCCCTTGACGAAGCTGATTAACCCGGAGCGCGTTTCGCCAGCGGCCTTGGCGCAGCTCGAGCGTGATGCGGGCCAATCTGCCTTCACCTCACCCTATTGGGCATGGAACGAAGCGATCCGCTTGCTGGCCTTGACGGGGTATCAGGGCGGCTTGGGCGTGCGGGAGTTGCGAGAAGGTACAACACAACAGGAACAGTGGATGCTGCGCTTAGGGAGCCTTGCATCATTAGCGGCAGTTGCTTAGAGAATGACAATTCCGGAAAGGAGCACAAATGACATCGCCCAACGTCAATGATCCCGGTGTCGTCGAGGCTCTTGAAAGAATCAAAGGGCAGCTAGAGACCTTGCAGTTGCTTCGGGGAAAGGCACCGGACCCGATTGAACCTGCAAGAGGAAAGGCTCTGAATGACCAGCGCGATATGTCGCAAAGACTTAGAGGGGTTGACCTGGACTATTTCAAGGCGGGAAGACGTCTCAAGACTGATGACATAATCAGGCGCACGAACAACGTGGACCTCTATGCCTTGCGCAAGAATGTCGAAGGGCAGATTCGCAAGGTAGATCTGCTTTAAGGGAGATAAGACGATGTTTCGACAACTGGCAAATATTCTTGCACCCGGTGGCGCGGCGAACGCGGCATCGGCTGAACTGGCGCTGACGTTGCGTCCGTCCGAACTCTCCGAGTATCTGGAATCGTGCTGGCTTCTTCGTGATCAAAACCTCTTCGAAGGTTTGCCCCCAGCGCCGGTCCAACCGCCTGGTCCCCAAGTGCCTCCGCAAGCGGCTGAAGATGCGCTCCTGCGAACCATGGCCAGGCCTGTGGCCTTGGATGCTCCGCCAGCGTTGCCACCACCCACGGGCGCCGTCTGGCCGCACCTAGGCTACGCCTTTATGCTGGAACAAACGAGAATGGTTTCAGCCTTCCGCCGTCTTTTGGAAATGTATGTGAACGGTGCCATGCGGATCGCCAGTTGGCAGACTCGCAACTGGATTCGAGGCACGGAGGAGTTGTTCTTCGCCAGTCCTCGTCTACCTTCGGTGTACTTGCTGGAGAGTCACCTTCGGTCGGACAGCGGTACACGGAGAAGGAACGCCTACTTCCGCCTCTTGGGAATGGAACTCAGTCACGGAACTGATGACGGTCGCCCATACGACTATGTTAAGCCCGACGCCTCGAACCGAGAGTTCGCGGCAACGTTCGAGACATTGATAGCTGAGGTGTGGAAAGCCTATACCAATCGTCGCAATTTGATCGGACCTGACGCCACCGACGATAACGGGATTGCAGATTTGCTGAGGCGTCTGTATGACATGCTTACTGGGCAGCGGCTAAGGGGCACACTAGCCCGCGAGGAGTTCGAGGCCGTGGCGATGCTCTCATGGTTTGATCTGACCCTCAGCTTCGATACGCAAATTACCAATGACCTGCTTGCCCAGGCAAGTAGCGCAACGGAGCGACTCATGAAAATTGGGCAGCGGGTCGGCATATCACTCCACACTCGAACTGACTCCTACTTCCAAATGGCCATTCCTTTGTCAAATATCCTGCGAGGGATCGAGAGTGGAGCCATTTCAGGGATCGCAGGCGCCCAGAACCTCTACTTAGTGCCGGGTCCCAATCAAGCCGACATGCTAACCCTCATTACGCACTGGTCCATCGCGACTGGGCGAAACGTCAAGGAATTGGTCAGCGTTAAGGGGACCGTCGCCCCGGTCAGTGGCCCAGTTGGGCGCCCAGCCATCCCGGTGTCACCGGTAACTGGTAATGGAGGAACGCGGCGCGCAGGTGTTCCAGCATAGGGGCTAAGTGACGATTGAGATTCCGGTATCGCCTCTGTAGAAGAGGTCCGTAGGGTCGTTTAGGACCACGAACAAACCATGTCGACCAGTCTGTTGTGAGGTAATCACATATGTTGCTGCGTGACAGCGAGAGGGACGGCCCATCAACTGGCGAGGAATGGTACTCGCCGTTCGCCGAATTGGATTCTGGAGGCGTCGGAAACCAACAGGCGACCGAGGCAACGGAGGGCTATGCACAACCTCCATTTGAGACACCCAGGCAGGAGGGCAGCCAGACTGAGCTAGGAGAATCTGAGAGAATTGAACAAGAGAGCGAGGCCGCACCTCAACTCGACGTTGGTCCCGCCCGACCCCCGGCTCCTGCTTCCGAAATGACGGAATTTCAGGTGCCACGGGAAGGTCCGGGATTCATCCGCTGGGCTCAGGCAAGCCTGAGCAAGATCCTTCAACTAAGAGTGCCCCCTACCGGGCAGTTGGATCCTGTGACACGATCTGCGATTAGGCGCCTTCAAAAGCGGTCTGGCATTCCCCAGAGTGGAGTCCTGAATGCGCGCACACGGCATCTACTCGCACTGGCCGCAGTCCCCAGGACGAAATCCGAGCTTTCGGAAGCGTTCGAAGGGGAATACGTCAAGCGTGATGATCAAATGGAAGCAGCTGCCGCTGTCGGGACTGCGTTTGAGATACTGAAAACCACGATTACGGCGCTGCAAGCCGGCGACGTCCGCTTCGAGGGGCCCAGCAGTACGATTGGTGTTCGGTGGCCTGGGAAACCGACAGGCCTGAGATTCAACGCGACACGGGACAGTAGACTGATCATGAATTATCGCGAGGTACATCCCCTCTTTGGGTACGAGTTTGCCAACATTAAGCTCCGCTGCAAGATTGAGTTCAACGGTCCAGAGATTGAGGTAACCTTCGCATTCGAACCAGATGGGAAGCGCTCCCGCCTGCAAACCGACGCGGTGGTAACTATCCAGAATCCACTTCTACTCGAGACGAGACCAACCACAGCGGAGTGGCAAAAGCTAGGCGTGCCGGAATATCCTGTAATCCGGATCCCAGTTGAACTAAGGGTAGATCGAATGTGGCCATGGAGCAACTACAACGAGAGCTTTGAGTTGGTGTTGTCGGGTATGTATGGTTTTGGGCCATCGCTTGACAAATGCTACATAGTAGACCGCCGCGCTTGTTGGGATACTGACTGCTCGAATCTCGGTTCGGTCTGCAGAAATTATCAGCCCCGCGTTAGAGTGGGCTAGTTCTCCGGGTGATGCGTAGCGGCCTTCCCAGTTCCTTCCGAGCCGAAACGAGTCGCATGGCCTTACAGGCCGCACTCTTGAAGGAATACAGAGCTTAGTCCGAAGTCGTCTTTGCGTTTAGTCAACCAAGCGAAGAGTATCCGTACCCAAAATTAGGGAGGAGGAAAGCAATGAAAGACCCTTCCGAAGTGCAAAGGCCCTACCCTGGAAATCCTGAAGTGATCAATGAATCTGGAACACCCCCAAATCGTCGCACATTTATCGCTGGCACAGCCGCGGGAGTCACCGGAATGCTTACGACACTGCGATTGGAGGATTTTCGGTCCGCACAGGCTGCATCCAAAACCCCACCTGATCCCATCGACTTGCGGGGCTGTCTGACCGTGATAAATGAGCTTGCGCATTTTGTCCGCGAGGTGGCGGAGAACCTCCGTGAAGCGAAGCTGAAGCCCGGTGAGGATCTCGAGCCGTCGCTCGAAAAGTCAGGCTTAAAGATCCCGGAGTGGCTCCGCGGATCGGGTATGACGTATGAGAATCCTCCACCAGAACTGGATAAGCGAGGAGCAGGCGGCTTGGTCATAGTGACACCGGGCGACCCACGAATAGTTGAGGTGAGGGTGTTTTGCATTTGCATCAGGAAATGGAGAGTGTGTATTTGCCTCGAGTGCGGCTGGATATGGTGTCGTATAGTGATTACAGGAAGGTTCTAAAGGTCCGCCCGGCAGGTCCAGTAGCACTGAACAGTGGCCATCGCAGAGCCCGGCGCCCAGGTGGTCCTCCTGGTCTGAACCGCCTCGTGTGAGTGGACGGATCGACGATGCGAGACCGCTAGGTCTTATGCGTTGACTAGGCAATTGACCTGCTCGTGCTGAAGCTCCGATGAGCAACCAAAACAAGTCGTATCTGCCTGCCGTGGAGGCCTTCGACGAGACTCTACTCTCGCCATTTGTACAGGCCGAACCGCGAGAGGAATCGTATCGTGACAGTGAGAATCTGGAGCGCTCTGCAACCGAGCGCGAACCCACACTCGCGACCTACGAAGAAGAAGGCCCATTCACGCAAACCTTCGAGAGAGATTTAACGGGCACGATGGATTCCCAAACATTGGAAGACACGGTCGTTTGTGAAGGCGAGCCAGAGCGGGCATACGCCGAGGGAGAACTCCCGTATTCAGAGGCGCTCGACATGGAAGAGGAAAGCCAGGCCCAAGAGGAGGAAGGAGCTTTTGCCCAATCTGAAGACAAGTTCAGCGGGGTCCGCGACAGGGAAGAGAGCTTCGTCGAGAGGGAGGATCAAGAAGGCTACGGCCGACAAGACCTAAGCACGCTCACTGAAAGAGAAGAAGCCCTTGACGAAGGGTTCTTGTTCCAGCCCGAGGAGGAAGAGTTTCCTTGGGAGGCTTCCGAGTCTCAGGAAAGCCCTGCCATACCTGCAGGCGTCGCGGAGTTCGCTGTCACCTTGGGTAAGGAATGGATGAAACGAAGAAAGGGGGCACCCTCGGCTGAGAAAATCACTGAGTGGCTTCTGCAGGACTATCGGGACACGCTGGAGGGTGCCCGGCTACGGTTCGATAGGAAATATCCCGGCAGTGATTCTGTCGGCAGAGCATGGATGATCAGCCGTCAAGAGCAAATGAAGATTCAGACTTCGTCCTCAGCTGGAGTCAAGCCCCTTCGGAACTTCCAACCCCCTTCGGTTTCAGTCGCTCTTGTTTTTGACACATCGTTGATTGAGGACAGCAACTTGGCTCCTGTAGCACCCATCGTAGTTCGCTTCGTCAAAGAATTACGCCAGGCCTATCGAGGATCCTTCCACGTTTCTACCTACCGCGGTCATGGTGGAGGGAGGTTTAAAGATCGTGGGTACTCGATAGATTTGTTTCTCCAAGGGAGAGACGACCGGGGTTTCTATCGGCCTGAAGAAGCCTTGAGGTTCCTTCGGGGAATGAATGACGCTGCTAGGTCAGCCGACACTGAGTGGCGTGTGATCTATAATGACTTCTCTGTGGCGGATGCTATAAACCAGGAGACTGGCCGAGCGCACGTTATCTTCGTCGGTGCCGTCAGAAAGGACGCAGGAAAGGTGTCTGGCCTGAACTGGCATGGACCGCATCCACTGATCCTTCATTTCCACCTTGATCTAGTTCCCCGCTCGGGCAGTTCAGACCTAAGAGTCAGCGCGGGTTCAGGGATAACCGCCACACCCACATCAATCCCCATCCGAAGCGCGGCTAAACCACAGGCCGCTGGAACTTCTGGAATTCTGGGTGCCCTTCCCAAGTATGTTGCAGACTTGGTACGGAATGGTCTAATGAGTCTTCCTGTAGCGCTGGCCGTCGTGTCCGGTCAGCGTGACGTCAATCTACTGACTAACATGATCTTTTACTCTCGCCACCCTGAACTCCCCACTGGGCACAAGATTCAGAGCCATGAGAAGCGGCTCGCTCAGCAGTGGATGCAAATTCGAGATCAAGTGGTCAAGCCTATGCTGCGGGTCATGTCCGGCACTTCGCTTGTGGCTGTCTCGAAAGGGACCGCTTCCGCGTCGCCCACCGTAGGCGTACGAGCCTCGACACCCGTCGGGGAGCGCCCGAAAGGGCCTTTCGGTTCGCTCACCATTGCCGCTCCAGAGGATTACCGTTTTGAATACACATTTACTCCGGATGATGCTGAGTGGCTGGCCAGACTTATTGTGGGCGAGGCTGGAGGAAAAGATAATCGCGACAACCACGCCGTTATTTGGGCCTCATTTAACCGCTTCGCGTTGTTCACACACTCTGAAAGCAAGTGGATGAAGAGGGCTGGATTACAAGGGTATGCGACGCTGGCTGCACATGTTCAGTCCTATTCGACAACACTCCAACCCGTCCTTCACAGTCCTAAGGCCGCCACGCGTGCGATCCAGATGGCCCAGAAGAACCCAAACAAGTTCAAGTACATCGAAACTGGCGGCGTCTACCCTGGTACAACGATTCCGAAGGGCCAACTCAAACACCATCTGGAGACAATACAAAGACTGGCCTGGGGCAATCTGCGAGAGGAAACCAAGGTAGTGGTTGACCAGGCTCTCAAAGGACAACTCGAGAACCCGGTGGGCATCGCAAGCGAATTCGCCAACACGTACACCTACTTCATGCAGAATCGCGGGGGTCGACCCAAGAATTATGAAGAGTGGCGCGAATACACGGAGGCGTTCGCGCAGAATCATAAGCCTCGATGGACTTGGATCGGCGAAAAAGCGAAGCTGAATCAGATGGACGAAAATGCATTCTTTATCGACAATCGCGTACTTGGGCTACCTAGCGATGTGGTTCGAGTGATTCCCCCGTAGTGACGGATGGGGAGGCTGTTTGCAACGTTAACTCCATCGACTTGACTTATGCAAGGATGCAAAACTCCATGAAAGCTAAACCCCATAAGAGTAAGGCAAAGCAGAGTTCGTCCTCGAAGAGCACACAGATTCCCAAATCCGTCGACCAACTTCGTCTTCGGCGTTGTGCCCGGAACGCGTCCAAACTCTTTGCGCGCTTGCTTGTCGCGATGGACCAATTCGCTTCGGCATCCAGAGTTCTGCGCCTGAGGGTTCGCGCCGATCTTAAGGCGATCATCTTTTCTCTGCCCGTCAATTCCCGGAGGCGCATTGTCCCCGTGCTCCGAGCGGAAATCGAAAAGTTGTTTCACACGCCGCAGATCGTGAGGAGCTTGGGCAAGAAACTTGCGAGAAACGCTCTGGCGAGAGACACGATTGAAGTTAATGCTCATGACAAATGTCTGGGCTCAGATGGGGGAGGCGTCACTGTGATTGTTGGCAACGTCAGTGCTGATGCCTGTGTTACGGGCAGTCCCAGCGGTGGTCCCACGGGTGGTGGACTTTCTGGCGGATTCAGCTACTAGAGCGCAGTGGGCCGCATTTGGGTTGACTTACACAAGTTCGGGAGTTCTCATGCAACTACACTACAAGAAGACTTCGTCGAAACCAAAAGCCCAACGCGCGACACCTATGCGATGGGTAGTTATGGGTATTGCTTTGCTCGCATCCGCCTTTAGCGCCGGTAGCGTAGAAGCGCAGACACACGCTAGCACTGAACCGTGCTTCGAAGATCTCGATGCTTGTCCGCCACGCGGCTGCGCCACGGCGGGCTCCGCGGCAGCACTCATAAACGAGATGAAGCGCACTTTTCCATCGATGGGCACTCCGGTTCACCTGACGCTCGATGATTTCGATTCGCTTCAAACCCAGGCGAAACAACTCGTAGGCCAAGACGTGGCTCTACGTAAGGTCGCGCGCAACAAGCTGAAGAACCTAAACACTTCGGTTGGAAAAGTAAGCGAAGGCGACCTTGTTGAGGTGACTGGGTTTGTTGTGGGTCTGGAAGATCATCTACCGCGTGCGAACGTGGGCGGAGAATCCGTGAACTGTCGCATACATGGGAAGAAGACTAACGACTTCCACATACCCGTCGCCGAAGACTCAGCCGCGAGCCCGTTTGAAGCTATTGTGGTCGAGATGATTCCCCAAAAACGGCCTGCAAGCTGGACCCTTGCAAGACTCAGGAAATTTGCCAAAGATGGCGCGCCAGTGCTGATCCGCGGGCAGCTCCTCTATGACAACAAGCACCGAGTGAATGACGACCCGGAGAACCCGCAAGGGAGACAACCAAAGCGCTTCTCTCTATGGGAGGTTCATCCGGTCACTGAGTTTTACTCTTGTGACTCACCAGACAAGAATTGCGACCCCAAAGACATCACGCAGTGGAAGCTCCTCGGGAAAGTGCAGAACTGAGGCGATTAAAACTCTTCAACCGCTTGACATCAAGGGATCAGACTTCGGCATCGCTCGTACCACCTCATTGAAATCCAAGAAGGGCACTATCGGTCTGGGCGTAAACTCAGCGGTCCAGGCTGGAACATTGGGATACCTGGCCAAGAATGCGCCGAATCTCTCTCACACTCGGCAAAGCGGAATGGGAAATGTTTTTGGGATTCGTTGATCCTCTCTCGACTTTCAACCCCGACACGCAAGACGCAGTGTTGTCTCCGATTGGCGTGATTCAATTGTTTCGAGAATACTTTTTCGAATTGGACTCGTTTCTCGGTCCTCCTGTTGGCCATGTCTGGTTGAGTCCTGGCAGCAGCTTGGAGCTGTTCGAGATCCATACCAGGAAGACGATTTAAACAGCGAGAAGTTGAGACCCGCGTGCAAACTATTGTAGACGGCACTCGGTTCTGGTATTCAACTCAACCTAGCGTCACGCGTCTCGCCGAGGATCGCGCAGTACAGTATTCAGCAGACGAGGTTGCTGAGGAGATTCGCAAGCGACTTAGGGACGAAGCCAAAATCCGAGGGGATTATTTCTCAGGTGTCCATCCATGCCCAAACTCCGGCGGGGATGTGCCCGATGAACTCGAAGCTCGGTTGGTTGTTCTCAGTCCCGAGTTCTCTCATTCATCGAAGGATGACAAGAGTGCTGCGAGGCAAATGGCTTTCTCAATTCTGGAATCTCGCGGTGCCAGTCCGCGAATTTATCGAAACGCAATTGTCTTCGCTGCGCCGGACAAGACTCGCCTAGCGGATTTGGAACAAGCTGTCAGGCGATACCTAGCATGGAAGTCCATCGACAGGGACCATGAAGTCTTAAATCTGGATGCGTTTCAGGGAAATCAAGCGAAGAAAAAACTTACGGATTCCGAAGAAACAGTCCGCTCCCGGATACCTGAAACATACCAATGGTTACTCGTTCCCGGTCAATCTGAAACGAATGGCCCCCTTGAATGGCAGGAAGTCCGACAACAGGGTGAGGAACCCCTTGCAATTCGCGCAGGCAAGAAATTGAAATCCGGCGAATTGCTTATGACTGAGTTTTCCGGGATACGGCTTCGCATGGAACTTGATCGCGTGCCCCTTTGGTGGGGAGACCATGTGAGCGTGAAGCAACTAGTAGAGGACTTTGCCCAATATCTCTATCTCCCGCGCCTCAAAGAACCAGAAGTACTCCTCAAAGCAGTGAGAGATGGTGTTGCTCGTCTCACCTGGCAATCCGAAACATTCGCATACGCCGGCCGCTGGGACCAATCGAAGAAACGCTACGTGGGCTTACAGGCCGGTCGTGAAATTCGCGCATTGATGGATGGGCAGAGCATGCTGGTCAAACCCGAGGTCGCCGCCAAACAACTCGACGCCGACAGAGCGGCTCACGAACAGACTCCTCTGGCGGCGTCACCGACCAATGGCGCACAATCGCGATCGCCGGAAACGGGAACGCCCACTACAACCGCAGGCCCGTCTGCGGATGTTGTGTCTGCACCAGTGCGCCCTCGCCGCTTTCACGGATCGGTCACGTTGGACGCCACGAGGCTTAGCCGCGATGCTGGTAAGGTCGCAGAGGAAGCAAAAAGTGGTGACCGTTGGATTGACCCGCTCGGATGTTTATTTCGCAGAGTAGATTCACGGCCTCGTCGGCGTCGGAATATCCAAGCCTCGCGGCATCTCGCGCAAGAGCTTCGTCCATCAGGGGGCTGGAACCATAAGGAAGCAACCTATAGTGGGCAACGGGCCAGCTATGCGAATCAAAGGGCCGAATACCGGAATAGTCAGGTTGGAGATAGGCGCTCCCGGTCAAGTATCACTCCGAGCGGCTGTGCCAGGCAAATCTCTTCGTTGCCGACACATAGTCTGCCGAGACCCAAATCTTGCCAAAACTCTCCCAGTTCGGAAAACGGTCGCAGGCCCAACAAGATTCGGAACGATTCGGTACGAGCGGTGCCGTGGTCCCTTTCAAGTCTGTGCAGCCTTTCCGCCGCGACGGCAGGTTCCTCATAGGTCAGCCGAACGACTGCGTATACATTCGCCCACTTGTCACCCTGCTTGACTACTGCAGAGCGGATGTCGAGCGTCCGGTAGGTCGCGCCGAACATCTTTATCATTTCGTCGATGGAAAAGCGGAGATTCATGTCCGACCAGGGGTTATCCTTTCATAAATCTATTTGCTGAAGCTAAAGCACAAGGATAGCACCGCGACGCGCTCGCTGTTTTAGCTTGCAACCAAACGCTGCCATCGCCAGCAGCACGCGAACGGCGTAAAACAAATGTTCTGGAAAGCTCCGTAGCTCGGCGAGCAGAGGTTCGAAAACCAGTCAGTTGCGAGGGTTATTGCGGCCTGGTTTTTGGAAAGGCCCCGAGCAGCCGATAAACCATTCCCAGTCTCCGCGACCGGCTGTCGACCAATCACTGACCACGAGTTTTCAGGAAATATGCTGGACATGAATTGGAGTATATATCCGGGCCAAGCGCTACGCGCCTAAAACAGCAGCCCTGCCATAACCAATCCCTGATTCTCGCTAACGTACTCGCTCTCAGGCACACCTCGCCGGGCGGATTTGAGTTTCGTTTACCTGGAGTACCTGTATGACCATCTATAAGCAACCCGGCTCTCCGTATTACTACTACGACTTCTGGTTCGAGGGCCGCCGGTACCAGAAATCAACTCACCTCAGAAACAAGACGATTGCTCACCGAGTTGAGTGTGTGAGGAAAGCAGAACTCGCTCAGAGGCGTGGCGGAATTCTCCCCAGGAAGCAGATTCCCTTGCTCCGCGGTTTTGCAGAGTGGTTTCTGCATACGATCAAAGTCGAACGCCGAAGCAACACACATCGCAGCTACCTAAGCTGTGTGCGGAATTTGGAGCCGGCCTTTGGTAGCAAGTACCTGGATGAAATTACGCCTGAGATGATCTGGAGATTCAAGGAAGCACGCCTTGAGAAGCACTTGAGTCCCGCGACCGTGAATCGCGACCTATCCTGTTTGCGCCAAATACTGGGAATGGCATTGAAGGAAGAGCTGATCGTCAAGAGTCCTTTCTTCGGCGGGCGTGTCGAGTTCCTGCATGAGAAAGGAAGGGAACGAACGCTTTCCTTTGGCGAGGAGCGAAAGTATCTGAAAGGGGCGGCCCCTGTCCTGAGAGACGTAGGGACAATTATGGTCGAGATGGGATTGCGGCCCGGTGAAATCTTTCAACTTCTCAGCGAGGATGTCCATATCGGGCCGCCCGCACCGTATGTCCATGTGAGGGAAGGGAAGTCGGATCGAGCTGTTCGCGATGTTCCGATGACTTCACGAGTGCTCCCGATCTTCAAGCGGCGGCTCTCGAAGGCCAAAGGCGAGTACCTCTTTCCCCGCCGGGTAGGCAATGGCTACGACTGGAATAGGCCAATGACTGAACTGGAGCCCGCGCATCTCAGGGCATTGCGGAAGAGCGGAATTCAGCCTCCGTTTCGCCTCTATGATCTGCGGCACACGTATGGCACACGGGCGGTCGAGGCGGGCATCGATGTATTCAGTGTGGCAAAGCTAATGGGGCACGCGGATTTGCGCACGACCGAGCGCTATGTGCACTTGTCCAAAGCACATTTGGAGGATGCGCAGAGGAAAATCGAACGATTCCGAGTGCATCAGCAGTCCCTGTAAATTTCCCTATAGTGCAGGATCGCAAGGCAGGCCACTGCTTCACTAGGGTCGAAAAATACGGCTGGGCGACGGGCCCGCAGCTGGAACCCGCTGAGGGGGGGACTTGGCGCGTTTCAAACGGCTGGCGTGAACTCGTTTTTCCTCGTCGATGAGTTCTGACGACACGCACGAAGCTCCGCAACGCTAACAGTTGCTCCTTCCATCCGAGTCACATGCTTTCGACCACACGCATGCAATGTAAGCACTCAATGTAGGCCCACAGTGTTTACGTTGTCTGCTTTCGTTTCGTGACGTATTAAGACAAGCAATGGGTGAGTGGAAAGCACCGTTGAGTTTGCGGGTCCGGCGTGACTTACGAGCCGGCTTGGAGGAGGTCGCCGCCCGCGACAAGCGGTCACTTGGCAATCTTGGAGAGGTGCTACTCGAGTGGAGCTTTCAACAATTACAGCTGGCTGGGTCCACAGAGCGTTTACTCAAATGCAGTATTCACCTAGGAGGTCGTAATCCGAAACCACGCTGAAAGTTCCGTCGAGTTTCTCATGAGATCGAAGAACAAAGGGAGAGAGTACCACGGACCAACATCTCAGTTGCAGGCGGCTCACGATGCCCTCCTGCGTCTCGCGACAAATCCGCAAGATGCTTGTGCCCTGGTTGCCGTTTACGACTCGTACGGCAACGATTTGAAGGCGTCAGCAGTTCGCTGGTTCGGAAGGGATCCAGAAGTGCGCGACAAGGCTATCAACAGCATCCTGGTGGCAATTAGCCGACAAGCGACAACTTACGACCCGCAATCCATGAATGCCTCAGAATGGGTCATCCAGGTGGCCGACGCTGAGGCGAGAAAACTGCGCAAAGCACTGGATGCGGGCAGCAGCAGAGGCAGGCGTACAAGGAGGGCCATATGAGTCCTCGCGCACTGTCCAGACGAGTTCGGCTCTCTTGGTCAACTCCCAGAAGAAGGTGGGAATCCTGTAGGAGCGGTTCGACGATCGGGGTGGTCCGGAAACAGACCACAATTTCAAATCGGAAAACCTTATCGCCAACTTCCTTTCCTGCCGGCTCGTCTCCTCGTTTCGTCCCCTTGCATTGTGCCGGTCATGCGTCTCGGCTCCCACGACAAGGTGTGTGCTGGGATGGTTTGCGCTGCCCAGGTCAAGATACATCAGACGTAGTGCGATTACCGACTAGTAGCAGCAAGACGACGGCAGGTCGATTTGCCCGTAAGGTCTTTGGCTTTCATGACTTGCTAAGTGGCGTCCGATAAAAGGGATTGACAAGTGGGGACTCGGGGCGATAGATGGCTACAAATAGAGGAAGGCCGAAGCGTCGCGGTCTGCCTAGCAACTCAAACAATTCTGTCCCCAGAGACAACGAAGGAAGTTGAAGGAAAGACGAGTTGACCTCATACGGGAAGCGTCTAGGGGTTGGGACTGCGATTCATTCCGAGTGGTCGGTTTCCCGACCACTTGAAGAGGCAGAGGTGTGCCTTCGTGGTTGCTTACCGATTCCCAGTTGCCTTAGAGACAGCCAACGGTCAACGCCGTCCGAGCCCTTCCTATTTTCGAGAACTCGAGCATTGCCGGGAGGGGGACCGAGCTGATGGACAGTTCCCCGACGGAGTTGCGGCTCTTCCCTTCGCTAGAGGGCATGACTGAGGAGTCGTCTCAATTCTGCGCGCCACATGCAGCCAGCACTCAGCAAGATTCGCGGTCCGATGCACAACTTATTGAACTCTTCAAGAACGGCTCCAAGGAGGCGATGGATGTCCTTTATTCTCGCTACAGACGTCTGGTGTTGAGCACGAGTTTAAAGATCTTACGCAACCATGCTGAGGCTGAAGACATTGTTCAGGATGTGTTCCTGGAAGTCTGCAAGCGAGCCGAGCTTTTTGATCCAGCACGGGGGAGTGTGAGACTTTTCATTCTCCAATATGCTTACTCCCGCAGCCTGGATCGGCGCAAATATCTGGCCCTTCGTCATTCCAATGGCCACTCGTCGAACGGAAATGGGAACCAATTTCACGGAGGATTCGAGCTTAGCAGTGCTCCGAGCGCTCTAGACTTATTGACTTTCGAGGAGCGCAGACAGAAGATCGGCCAAGCGCTAAAAACTCTGTCACCCAAGCAGAGGGAAGTATTCCGGCTAATCTGCTCCCAAGGAATGCTGATAAAAGAGATTGCCGAGCACTTGGGTGAAACGGAAGGCAACGTCCGCCACTATTATTATAGAGGATTGAAGACACTAAGGCAGGAGTTGTGGAAACTATTAGGTCAGAACGGGAAGTGATTTCATGCTGTTGAAGAGCGAGAAGACGGATCACGACCGCTTCGGCGAGCTTGCGGCACTGGCTGCGATAGGTCAAGTGACAGCGGAAGAGTACCAGGAGCTGAACGCACACTTGGAGTTGTGTGCCTCATGCCGGGAGGAATGCAGAGATTTTTCAGAGCTTCTTCTGAAGCATGTTCCATTAGCATATGGATACGGAGACGTTGATTCCTCTGCAGGGGAGTCAGTCGCGCCGGCGCTTCCGGCGCACGGGTGGCAGCGACCGAATCGGTTGGAAAAAATTTGGCAATCGGGGCAGTCAATGCCGGTTTATGTATACGCCGGAATCGCTATTTTGTGCGTGTCGGGCGGAGTGTTTGCCACAGCGGTCTATCGCCATGCAAGCGGTGATCGCCTTCAAGTGGAACGACTTGCGAACCTGGACCAGGAGAACGCCCGGCTTCGTAATCAAGTTGAACAGCTCTCCGCCCGGACAAACGAGAAACCGCGGAGCGAAAATTCCCGTGTTTCCGCCGACCGTGCTTCCGGGGCGGTGAGTTCGGTCGATGATCATTCGAAGTTGCTTGCCCGCAACCGCGATCTCGAGTCGCGATTGGATGCCGCGACAGATGAGCTTCTAACTTTGAGGGAACAAGCGAACTCTGAGGCGAACCGGGGAAGCGAACTATCAACAAGGTTGACGGATGCGCAAGCGACCCTTTCGAAACTCAAAGAGGAAATGGACACTGAGCAGGAGATCCATGCCCGAGATATGGTCACGATTCGCGAACAGCAAGAGCGGCTGAGCCAAGCAGAAGGACGATTTACCGCCGCGATGGATTCCGTGGAGCGGGACAAGAGGCTCCTGGCGGCGGACCGGGACATCCGAGACCTCATGGGTGCCCGAAACCTGCGCATCATAGACGTATTTGATGTGGACGGGAAGGGAAAGACCCGCAGACCCTTTGGCAGGGTGTTCTTCACAGAGGGAAAGTCGTTGATCTTTTACGCGTTTGACCTGGAAGGCGGACGGCCCACAGCGCAGTCTGCTACCTTTCAAGCCTGGGGTTTTGACGGCTCATACAAGAATGCAATCGCTAGCTTGGGCATTTTCTATCGAGATGAGAAGAACTCGAATCGTTGGGTCCTCAAGTTTGATGACCCGGACGTTCTGGCGGAAATCGACTCCGTCTTTGTAACCGTCGAGCCACCAGGAGGCAGCAAGAAGCCGACAGGAAACAAACTTCTCGCCGCGTACGTAAAGGCTAGCCTCAACCATCCTTAAGACTAATCCGCCTGAATTTTATGGGCAACGCGCCGCTTCCAACTCACGACACCTGGACTAAGGGTGATGAGCGTTTGAAAGCACCTGCCGTTCAGGGGCAGATTCTCCTCAAATTTCGTAGCTACAACTGTGCTGACTGCAGGGCCCTGTGTATTTACCATTGTCGTGTCACCTTCCACGGTGGCGGTGCCAGACATGGGGCCGCGGGAAGAGTTGAAGGCGATCGCGCGAGCATCCTGTACATAAAAAACAGAGTCAGGGCGAACAATTTTCTTGAATCCTGCCTTGGACGCGCGCATGTGATACCGGCCAGGAGGGGGACTCGGCACGAAGTAAATACGTTCATCATTCGTTTGCAGCAATTCCTTTGTTGGCGCTCACCTCATCCACACTCCCGTAGTTGGAGGCTCTACTCGCATGCACCGACACTTTCGAATCGGAAGCTCATGATTTAGCAGGACATCCGTGAAAAGCTTAACCAACGGGTTCCTGTGCACATCGAAAGCGGGCGCAATCCCGCCGTGAATTCTTGTGCTCCACTGCTACAAATCGTCGTTATTCGGAGCATGCTAGATATACGCGGGCGCATCACGAACTGGGAGACCGCACAGCTAATGGATAGCAATCACAACATCGTATGCCAAGTCACGGATTACAAGGATCTTTCGGACGAAGATTTGATTCTTCAGCTTCAACTTGGTAATCAGGAAGCGATGACCGTGCTTTACGAGAGATTGCGGTACTTGATCTTTAGCATCAGCAACCGGATTCTCCGCGATCCAGGTGAAGCAGAGGACATGGTCCAAGAGATCTTCCTTCTGATACATCGCAAGGCAATACTGTTTGATCCAAGGAGGGGAAGCGCGAGGGTTTGGATTCTCAATTATGTTTTCAAGCGGAGCTTTTCTCGCCGACGTTATCTGGCGCGTCTAGGAATCTTCCAGCCACCAGTTAAACCGAATGAACAGGAACGGCTTAGGATTGAAGATCAAAAGGAAATCGTGACGAAGGCGCTTAGCGAACTGCGTCCCAATCAGCGAATTGTCCTAGAGCACGTACTTATTAACGGGCTCAGCCCCAGGGAAGTTGCTGAGCAGTTGAACGAGCGATACCAAACCGTACGAAATCGGTACTACAGAGGGTGCGGGAAGCTTCGAAAGGTGGTTGAGAAATTGATTTGCTGGGAGAACGAACTGACCAAATATCAGTTGAAGGTGGCCTAGGGCGGGCTTACACCTGGCTCAAGGTCTTTGCTTATTACAGGTACTTTCATCGATCTGAATGCTGTAGGGATATTACATTGGCACGCACCGTGCGATGAAGAGGCTTGACGCTGGGGGAACTTGCGCGTTATGACGAGCGCAAGAAAAAGCCAGGATTGGGTATAGCCACCCAACCCTGGCCGTTTGCAGAAACATAAGGGAGTACCCGGTGAACGACCATCGGAACACCCCGTCTCTACGTCGGCGGGAGTCTAAAACAGGGCTCTTTGACTGTCAATCACCCCGCCAACCTCGTCAAGCAGACGCATTTCAAGCCGAGGCTCGGAAAGCAAAGCCTCGAAAAGTGTCCCCAATCGAGCCTTCAGGCCCAATCTGCGCGCATGACTGGAGGCGTTTTTTTCGGAACTGCATTGATTTTTTGAAGCACCTTGAGAAGTTCCTCTTTCAACTAGCTTTAGTTCTGCTTCTGGTCATGGGGTTGATCTACGTCGTCCGCGAGGCTACGATTCACCTGTGGTCAAGCCCAACGACTCAATTAATGCCCTTTAAAACCTTGGCCTCTGAGATCAGTGAACGTCCCCGCTCCGATACCCATTGCAATCACGGAGTTACGAACCCGGCAGAGCAGTCTTCAAACACATACAAACCCACGCCAACACATCTCTCGGCTGACGCGAAGTGTCACAGGAAATGCAACTGCACCATGCGCAGCGCGACGTCCCGATAGTCGCGATAGACCGATAGACCACAATCCTGCCTTGCCTTCATCGAGAAGGCCATAGTGCAGGCCATCGGCCCGCCACAGTGAAACTGTTATGGGACTCCTTTGAGAAGCGCTAGGGTGTAAGGACCTTACTCCGGCCGACGGTCCGACTTGGAAATGTAACTTCAGTCTGAACATCTGAACATCTCAACACTTTCGTTGGCGAACTGAAGAAAGTCGATTACACGAACCGTACAAAAATGTTTCAGGCTGGTAAAAGACGTTAAGTCTGGCCGGAAACTCCCACAGAAGGGCAGCACTAAACGGCCCATTAGAGGTGTGAGCTATGAAGCGCGCATGGGGATCCTTCTTGGTGTGTCTTTCAATGTTGGTGTTAGGGGCGAGTGCGGCTCTCGCAGACGAGCTTGCAACTCTAACGGGCTACCTTACGGATCCCAACGGCCTCAGGGTACCAAACGTAACAGTACAGCTCACCAACGTCGACACAAACATTAAGTATTCTGGCGAGACGAATTACGAAGGTCTCTATCGCGTCTCGAGCATTCCCACTGGAACGTATCGTGTCGTCGTCCAGAAGCCCGGCTTTAAGACAATCGCTAAACAGGGCGTCGAGTTGCACATCCAGGACGTGATTGCTCTCAACTTTCAATTGGAAATTGGCTCCGTAGCGGAAACCGTGACCGTGGAAGAAGGCGCGTCGATGATCAATACGACGAGCGCCGCGGTCAGCACTGTGGTGGATCAAACGTACGTGAAAAATATGCCCTTGAATGGGCGCAGCTTCCAGGATTTGATCCTACTCACGCCGGGAACGGTAACTCAAGCGCCGCAGCTTCCCATCTCGCGCAACCTGCCGCGCACAGTTGGTGTGGGAGGCGAGTTTAGCGTCAACGGCCAGCGCATGGAATCGAACTACTATACCGTGGACGGTGTGAGCGCCAATGTAGGGACCGCCGCCGGTGACAATATGAGACAGAGTGCCAGTGGCTCTAGTCCTGCGGCTACGGCGTTGGGAACCACGCAGGCCTTGGTCTCCCTGGATGCTCTCCAGGAGTTTCGTGTGCAGAGTTCCACCTATTCGGCCGAGTACGGGCGTAGCCCCGGCGGCCAATTCGCGTTTGAGACGAAATCAGGCACCAATCAGCTGCATGGCACAGTATATGACTACTTGCGGAACGGTTTCTTTGATTCCCAAGACTGGTTCAACGACTACTTTGGGAAGCCGCAGCCGGCGCTCCGCCAGAACGATTTTGGCGGCACATTGGGCGGACCGGTCCAGATTCCAGGCCTATATAATGGGAGGGACAAAACGTTCTTTTTTGTCTCGTATGAGGGGCTGCGCCTGACTGCGCCACAAGCAGCCACGGTCAACCTCGTTCCGAGTGCCACACTGCGGGCAAATGCACCCGCCCCTCTTAATCAGGCGCTGAACGCATTTCCCTTGCCCAACGGGCAAGACTTCGGCGATGGCATTGCCCAATTCATTGGAAGCTGGTCCAATCCTGGTTCGTTGAATTCCACCAGCGTCCGGTTCGACCGTGTCGTGGGCGACAGATTGAGGTTCTTCTTCCGATTCAGTGACACGGGGTCTGATTCGACGACACGGGAAACAGGCTTCGGGGTTCCTACGATGCGCGATCCCTCAACATATATTTCGCGAACCTACACAGCTGGTGTTAGCAGCGTTTTCTCAAGCCGTATCAGCGACGACTTCCGTCTCAACTACAGTTCGAACGAGACGAGTGCTAACACTCTCATAGACGCATTTGGGGGCAGCACGCCTGTTAATCTGGTTCAGCTTTCAGGGCTGCCTGCTGAATCGGTTGTCACCGTCTTTCTCTGTTACGACGGATGTTTTCAGCTCGTGCAGCAGGAAAACTCAGGGGCTCAGAGGCAGTGGAATTTGGTCGACACGGTGAGTCTTTCTTTGGGGCGCAACCAGTTCAAATTTGGTGCGGACTATCGCAGGCTGGCGCCTTTTTGGACGTTGAGTCATCCCTCTGCGTTTCTAGGTTACTTCGCTGAATCTCAGGTTTTAACGAACAGTCCTTCCTTTAGCTCTGCGAGCACCGCTGCCTCCGCGTACCCCCTGTACACGAACTTCTCGGCATTTGCCCAGGACCAATGGAGAGTCTCACTACGGTTAAGCCTGTCGTTGGGACTGCGCTGGGAAGTGAACCCTCCGCCGGGCGTGACACAAGGATTGAAGCCCTATACAACTCAAGGATCTAACGGCACGCCCTGCTGCGGCGCCAGCCCCGATACGTGGGTAGTTGCACTGCAGGGTACGCCGCTCTGGCACACCACTTGGTACAACTTTGCACCTCGTCTAGGCGTCGCGTACATACTCCATAACACGCCGGGCCGCGAAACGGTTGTACGAGCCGGTGGTGGTGTGTTCTTCGATACCGGCCAAAGCCGGGGTTCAGCGGGCTTCGGTGCGGTTGGGTTTAGCTCATTTGGACCGGGCCCGACTTCGTTCGGGGGGCCTGTCGTGGTTCCTCCCATCGTGAATCCGCCCGTGGCGCCGTACCCTACTATTGCTGACGGGTTTGCCTCGCATCTACAGCTTCCTTACACTCTCCAGTGGAACGCCAGTATCGAGCAAGCGCTGGGCAGGTCGCAGGCTCTCACGGTCTCCTATGTCGGTTCGCACGCATCGAGGCTACTACGGCAAGATAAGTTCTGTCCCGCGAACAATCCAAACACAAAAAACTGTTTTTTCATTATTTCGAACGGTCTGACCTCCGACTACGACTCCTTACAACTCCAATTCCGCAGAAGGTTGAGCCGTGGATTAACAGTGTTGGGCTCCTACACTTGGTCTCACTGCATCGACTACGGTTCCCAGGACTTTTCCTTCGGATATCAGCGCGGAAATTGCGACTTCGACATTCGGAACAGTTTTTCGGCTGCTTTTTCCTATGATCTGCCCAGCGTAGGACATATTGGATTTGTCAACGCCGTGCTGCATCATTGGGGACTAGATGACCGTTTTACTGCGCGAACCGCCTTTCCGGTGACTTTGAATGGGCGCACACTCCTACAACCCACAGGGGAGCAATTCCATGCAGGATTAAATCTTGTTCCCGGCCAGCCGATCTATCTGTACGGTGCCAATTGCACCTCCATTCTTCAATCTTTGAAGGACCTTGCCCCAGGTCAGGGGTGTCCGGGAGGCCGGGCGATTAATCCCCAGGCATTCACTAACGTCAGTTCTGGTCTAGGTAATGCTCCGCGCAACTTCGCTAGGGGGTTTGGGGCATGGCAGATGGATTTGGCGGTCCGGAGGGATTTTCCGATCCATGAAAGGCTAAAGCTGCAATTCCGAGCGGAGGCCTTCAACATCTTCAATCACCCGAATTTTGGAAACATCAACGCGAATTTTGGCCAGAAAACGTTCGGGCAGTTTACCGGCACGCTCGCGAGTTCGCTGGGCGTCCTGAGCCCAATTTACCAACAGGGCGGTTCGCGCTCGATGCAGTTCGCTCTCAAGCTTGTTTTCTGAGGAAACTGAAATGAAGCCATTAGTTTTCGGCTGTGCGCTCCTGTGCGCCTTGGTCGAGTCGCGCATTACATTTGCGCAAGCAAATCGAATTCATGTTGGTTCGAATGTGCAGGTCAGCCAGGCTCATACTGGTTACTCATTGGGCGAGGTTTTGGTTTCCGCTGATCCTACGGACGCAAATCATTTGCTCGGATGCGGCGTCGTTTACGCTGAATCGGAGAATCGACGGTGGACTGTTGTCTATCTCTCCGAAGATGGTGGTAAGACTTGGCAGATGACGCTCGACACGAAGCGCTTCGAAGACTCGTCGGATCAGGCGTGTGCTCTCGGTCGCAACGGGTTGGCATTGCACGTCGCCATCGGCTTGAGAATCAATCCGGAAACGAAAGAATCTGAAGTCGTGCTTGGCGTGTACCGTTCCACGAACGGCGGAAAGACCTGGACCGAGCAGGAAAGCATACCCATGAAGTTTCAGCTGATTGACCGTGAGTCGCTCGCTATAGATAACACACAAAGTAAGTTTTCAAATAGAGTTTACATTACGGGCCAATCTTCGATTCGGGGGCTGGGAAGTTCTGCCAACACTGCATTTGCAGTTTGGCAATCGCGCGATGGCGGCGTGACCTTTGAAAGACCACTGAAGCGCGCGACCGCTGCCAATCATTATCTTTTGGAACCCGGAAACAGCGTCATTCTATCGGACGGAACGCTGGTCAGCCTCATTGGTATTCTCAAGAATTACGAAAACGGTTCAGGAATCGTCGCACGCAATACTTCGGAAGAATCGAACGCGGTGCTCGAATCGGTTACCACGACGGAGGGTGGCGACAGTTTGTCTGAAGCCACCAAAGTGGACGACTTTTTCATGGTTTGGGACCACAAGGATTCGAGAATGCTGGCGATGGGCATGCCAACAATCGCCGTTGATCCGGGAAACGGGCCTTTCCGCGACAGGCTCTATGCCACCTGGGGCGACGAACGCGACGGCAGATCGGCGATACGCCTCGCGTACTCCTCAGACAAAGGCAAAACTTGGTCGAAGTCGATTGTCATAGACGATGTGGCTGGACTGGCGGATAATGAGAAAGGTCCGCACAATTTTCTGCCGACCGTCGCGGTCAACGAAGTCGGTGTGGTCGCTGTGACTTGGTATGACCGCAGGGACAATCCGGACGGTCTCGGTTGGTACGTCCGTATCCGTGTATCTCTGGATGGCGGGGACACTTGGCTCCCCAGCGTCCGCGTCTCCGAGAAGCCGAACACTTTTTCTTCACCTCAAGGGCCTTTCACGATAGCCAGTACTCAACGGTACGGAACCGGGGCAAGCACAGGCGGGCTTGAGCTTGAGACTGAGGATGGGACCGCCGAACACGGTGACAAGGAGGAGAAAACTGAGAACCCAATTCACGTAGGCATCGCGTTTCAACCGCGGCAGTTCTATGCGGGAGATTACGCAGGCTTGGCCGCGGACGCGAGCGGCACATTCCATGCCTGGTGGATAGATGACCGCACCGGTCTGGCCCAAATCTGGTCGGCGCCGATCGTTGTGGACGGAAAAGCCATCCGAAACGGCGACGTATTACTTTCCGAGTTGACGGACATATCGGCCGATGTAGACCTCAAGATCGTGTCCAGCAACTACGAACGCGCTTCGAAAACGGTGACGCTAGGTATGCGCCTGCGGAATTCGTCCAAGAGGTCCATTCAGGGCCCTGTGAAGCTCCGCCTCCTGAACATTAGCTCAACAATTGGAAGTCCGTCTGCCGCCAACGCGGACAACCAACTCCCTCAACCGGGTGCCGTATGGGACTTCTCCTCTTTGCTCAAGGACAATACTCTGAGGCCAAATGAAGCCTCTGCGGTCAAGCAGCTCATCTTCCGCTTGGATAATCCGCGCGACTTTTTTAATGGACACGACCTCCATTCTCACCTGCTTGATTTTGATATTCGTGTGTTGGCTAGGAGAGAAGAACCGCAGGTCAATCCCGTTGCGGATAAGGAGGGCAACGCGAACTAGTTCCACGTCCGCCTCTATGGCGAAGAAGACGCTGAGTCTGTCAAAGCCCAATGAGTACCCCGCGGGGCGCGAATCAAGAAAACTGCAAGAAGAAAGCAAGATAAGAGTTAATCATGTCTTGAGGTGGCTGGAATTAGCCCGCACTCTAAGGTTGAAGCTGGATGAGACCGAAGCGACGTATGAGCTCATGAGCGGTAACTTGAGCCAACCTCTGCCCAGTTGAAGGTCGAGGGTTTAAGTAGCTTGCAAGAGTGCTCTTGTTTTTCATTCAAGCGAAGCGAGATCCCTCGGGCCGACTTCTCCAGTGGAATGACGGAATACACCACCGGGAGATATTGACTGGGCAATTAGACTGCCGGAGCGCTCGTTACTTCGGGCGCTCCGGCAGAGGCTTACTTACTCCCAGTCTGCATACGCAGCGGGGAGTTCGTTTGCGGTGCCACCCTCGGCTGTGCCAGGGTTTGACTTTGAGCTGCCCTGAACAGCATCGATCGCAGGCGTCAATACCGTCAGTTCTGGAGTTTCGTAGTTCATGGTTTTCACCTCCTTTCTCTCGTAGAATTTACGTACACAGCTTGCTAGCTAGCTGAACTTTTGGGCTTAAAGGGCGCCTGGAGTTCCTTGACTTCAAGAGAGGGGGAGTGGTCTTGTTTCTTCGTTGACGTAGCGTTCGTCAGGACTCCCTCGATCGTGAGGTGACGGAGCCAGGAGTCAAGCGTCAGTGTGCGCATCAGGCTGTCGAAGGGAACGTCTTCGCCGCGCCGAGCTTTCTGCAACGCTTCCAAAAATCGATTTGGATCCATGATCCTCGTGGAGCTGCTGCTTATGTTCTGACCTATCACAATCAGGCTGGCCATTTCTGCTGCGCTGTTTTTCGACGGCTCTGGCGGCACAAACGCCTTTCGCTTTCTGCTCAGGAGTTCGTCCGGGACGATACCGACAAGGGCACGCTTCATTAGGGAACGGCGCTGCCCCACGCGAACGATCTGTTCCCGGGGGACGGCGCACACAAATTCCATCAGACTTCGATCAAGACAGGGATAGCGTTTTTCACAGAGGAATTCCGGCGATAAGACGTCATACTCCTGCAGCCTTCGCATGTATTCCAACGTATCCATATTATTTTGAAAGCTAGGCAGAGGACCGAACAGCTTCACTCCGGATGGATACCCGCATACAGCGGCGCGATTACGACGGAGAAAGTCACGGCGGAACCAGGGGCATGTGCGGATATCCTCGAGCAGAAACACAGGACTGACAAGAAAAAATCCTCGCAGGGCGTCCCAGAGTAAAGGGAGCCGAGGCTTTCGCATCTTGACGGCCCAGGCTTTTAGTTGATTAGCGAGTGTGAAAAATCGTGCTCTTGCCAGAAGATTTTGGAGTTCTTGTTTTGGTGTTGGCACACCATCACCCAGAAACTCACTTCCTCCCACCCCGGAAAGCACGACGCGAAGTCCCTGTGAACTCGCGTGCGCTGCATAATACTTAAAAAATTCGCTCTGACTATAGTTGGAGGTTAGAGTCGCCGAAAAGCGATCGCTCTGGAATTCGGATACGAAAGCTTGTTGGGAGCCGACTTCCTTAGATCTTAGCTCTCGGTAATTGATGTGGTAGCCGTGTCTGCCACGCTTTTCCTCGACTTTAGTGAAGTAGGGGCATTCGTTCCAGTCCGGTTCTATATGGTCGTAGGAGTCGTCGTACCAGGAGATAGTGTCGAGGCGCGGAGTTTCGGCGCCGCCGCGGGCGATGACGATGTCGGCCATGCAAACGATGGAGGAGGAGTCCATGCCTCCGCTGAGGTGAGCGAGGACAGGGCGGTCGGAACGGAGCCGGCGCTGGACGGCTTTCGCGAAGAGAGTGCGGAAATGCTCTTCGTATTCGGCGTCGGTGCGATAACGGATTTTCTTCGCAGGATCGAAATCCCAATACTTGCTGATGGTGCACCTTCCGGGGCGGAGGACCACGGACGAGGATGGCGGGACGGAATGGAGGCCGACGCAGGGCGTCAAATGCGCGGCAGGAAAGCATGAGAACCAGCCGGCGATGTACTCTTCGCAGATCGCGAAGGTTTTCCCCGCAAACCGGAGGAGTGGATCGAGGATGGTGCTCCAGGTGACCTGGTTATCGTCGAATGAGTAGTAGAGATGACGTGTTCCGATGGGGTCTTTGGCAAGGACCAGCGAGCGGTTGTTGGGGTTCCAGATAGAGAGCGACCAATCACCGATGAGTTTGGCGAAGCAGTTGGTACTCCACTTTTCGTAGGCCGCCGCGAGGATGGCAACGTCCGTGGAGCTAATGGTCAGGGAATCGCGCAGCTCGCTGATCAGCTCGGCGCGGTTGTCCAAGCGGCCATCCCAGGTAATGACCGCGCCTGACGAGGAAATATGTGGCTGCGTTTCGCGACGTGATTCCTTGGTCGTGTGGAAGGCGCGATAGAGAATCCTTACGCCGTCCTTAGAATATGATTCATCGCTATCGGGCCCGTACGGAGCGAGAGTTGCGATAACTTTCTCGATGTAGTCCGGGTCAGGCGGCTGGCCTTCGAAGTTCCATCTTCCAAACTGGACGCTCATGAATCGCTCTCTTGCTTACCGTTCGCTCTCGACATGTTTCTAAGAATCTCTTTGCTAACCTTGGGTGGAAGCCTGCCATGCCAACTTGCGCTTCAGGGTTGTATCCAGATTTACTATCCCTAAGGCGCGAAGGTTCCTAAGCCACTCTTCCACGAAAATCGTTCGCATCAACGTAACTATGGGGACTTCTTCGCCGCGCCGCGCCTTCTGCAAAGCCTTCGAAATACGTTCTGGGTTCACAATTCCGAGCGAACTGCTGGCCATGTGCTGGGTCATTTCAACCCAGTGGGCCCAGTCCCTCGAGATACGAACAAGCGGCGTGCGGGCAACAAACGCTTTCCCTTTCTTGTTCAGGATTTCGTCTGGGACGATGCCCACGAGTGCGCGACGCATCAGGGAACGGCGTTGGGTCGGGCGGACCAGCTGCTCCCGCGGAACCGCGAACATGAATTCCAGCAGGCCGCGGTCCAGATAGGGATAGCGTTTCTCGAAAGGCGGTTCGAATGGCAAAGCGGTGCGCGCCAGTTGCCTTCGCAAGGCATTGAGTGTGGCAACATTCTCTTGGAAGCTTGGCAGAGGACCGAAGAGCTTCGTCCTGGACGGATAACCGGTTAGCGCTGCGCGATGGTGCTTCACAAAATCGGACTGCAGCCATGGAGCGGGACGCATGTATTTCTGGACACCCACAAGCGCGGGAGGGAAGAATCCCTTGGCGGTCTGCCAGAACAAATGGAACCAAGGCTTTCTTTTTTCCAGCGCCCAGACTTTCAGTTTATGGGCGAGCGCGCCGAATTGTGCTCTTGCGAGAAGGTCTTCGAGTTCCGGTGTCGGCGTCGGTACGCCACCCATAGTTTCGTCGCCACCGATGCCGGAGAGCACGACGCGATTCCCTTGTGAGGTTAGGCACATCCCGAATTGGAGGCAAGGACGGCCATCGTAGCCGGGAGTCGGCACAAAGCGGGCGTCAGGAGATTCGGGAGGTGGTTGGGACTCGGGCCCTTGCTGCAGACCGACGTCGATGTGCCAACCGGTGCGGCCGCGCTTTTCCTCGACTTTGGTGAAATAGGGACGCTCGTTCCAATTGGGTTCGGAATCGTCGTACATTGAGAGCGTATCGAGCCGCGGGGTTTCGGCGGTGCCGCGGGCGATGATGGAATCGGCCATGCAGACGATGGAGGTGGAGTCTCTGCCGCCGCTGAGTTCTGCGAGGACGGGGCGGTCAGAGCGGAGTCTGCGTTGAACTGCTTTTGCGAAGACGGTGCGGAAGTGCTCTTCGTATTCGGCATCCGTACGGTAATGGATTCTCTTGTCTGGGTCGAAGTCCCAATACTTGCTGATGGTGCACCTTCCGGGGCGGAGGACCACGGACGAGGACGGCGGGACGGAATGGATGCCGATGCAGGGCGTCAAATGCACGGCGGGAAACATAGAGAACCAGCCGGCGATGTATTCTTCGTTGAGCGGAAAGCTTTTTCCAGCAAACCTGACGAGCGGATCAAGGATGCTGCTCCAAGTGACCTGGTTGTCGTCGAACGAGTAGTAGAGGTGGCGCGTGCCGATCGGGTCTTTGGCGAGGATGAGTGAGCAGTTGACGGGGTTCCAGATCGAGAGCGCCCAATCCCCGATGAGCTTGGCAAGGCAATCGGCGCCCCACTTTTCGTAAGCAGCCGCGATGATGGCAACGTCAGTGGAATCAATGGCCAGAACATCTCGCAGTCCGCTGATAAGCTCGGCGCGGTTGTCTAAGCGGCCATCCCAGGTAATTACCGCTCCGGACGAGGAAATATGTGGCTGGGATTCAAGGCGCGATTCCTTCGTGGTGTGGAAAGCGCGATAGAGAACACTTACGGCGCCCTTGGAATACGATTCGTTGCTGTCGGGTCCGTATGGAGCGAGAGTTGTCCTGACCTTCTCGAAGTAGTCCGTGGCTGGCGGCTGGCCTTCGAAATTCCATCTTCCAAACTGCACGCTCATGACCCGTTCCCTCTCTGCTTCCGTTTAGTTCTCATTAGTTCTTAGCACCTGTCGAGCACTCCATACATTTCGGGCGTGTACGCCTTGTCGTTCACTACGCGGCCATCGACTTCAACCCAGGCGTGGGCTTTGAAGGGCATTTGCTGCGCACCAATGACCATCTGAGCGGGTACGCCGTACCGCTTCAAAAGACACGCGGCGGCAGCCGAGCGCTGTAAGCAGAGCGCTTCTTTCCAATACCAGATGCAGGCCATGTCTACCGCCGAACAGATTTGCTTGACGGTATCGCGCGAAGGAGTCTTGTTGGCGACAGGACAGTGGCGAACTTTGTTGTGGAGCGCAGCGAAGTCTTTTCGCGCTAGATAGAAATCGAAACTTATCAACTTCAGATAAGCTTGCAGCACAAGAAACGACATGCGAAAACCCTCCCCATAGACAGTCAGTTGCAACTGGTCATATAGAAGCTCCGTATGATGTCATCCGCTGCAAGCCCTTCCATTAGAAGGGATTGCACAACTCGGTTGACTCCCTGAGCGACCGCTGCGCTTTTGCGCGTAATTTCCGCAGACCATCACCACTCAGCAATCGCAGTCCGAGCTTCTCCATTGCGTACAAGTCACCGTCCTGAGCGGCGCTTCGAAGGGATCGTTCGCCATCACTTGGGGAGCTTTCCAGCCATCCACGGAAGCTCGAAGGCGAAACAATGTTCTTGAGGGAAACTTTCCCTTGTTTCTTCAGAAGAACGATGTAGTCCAGACCAAGGTCTAGCGTCGAAGCCTTAGTGTCAATTTCAGTATTCCTGGTGACTGTAGCGGCTGTGTTCGTTACTGTCATCGAACTGAACCTCCCCTCGAACTTGCGATCGGTTAGGTCACTGTGTAGAGGGCTGGGCGGTTAGATATGTTTTTCATCTCGTTCGTGATGGTGCGCAACGTCAGCTATTTCGTCAACTATAAACAGTACGCACTTGCGGCCAATGTACGCAGATCCGGCCATAGAATTGGCCGGAAGGACAGATTTCCAAATCAAGCGGTGTACGTAGTTACGGAAGAGAAGTCTTGGCCTCGGGTTCCGATTTGACGGGCGTGTTGTGTGGCTAAGCGCACGGGTCACTTGTACTTATTATCGCGACTGCTGCGTTCGTGAATAACACCTCGAGTCAGTACGACGATGCGGTCAGCCCATTTAAGTCCCGATATCCTATACGAAGTGAAGACGAATCGTCTGGAGGGGAATGTCCTCTACTTTTCTACTATTATTTCGTCGCGCCGACTCTACGGTGTCCTCTGGTTCGGCGTTGACCTCTTTCACTAAAACTGCCCACAATTTCGGTTCGGTCACCCTGGTGTGAACTGAGCATCATCGACAAGCAGCAAATGATGCGTGAGGAGTTCAATAAACCTCGTTACGTCACTCGCAGCTCGTTCTTCGGGAATACTATATCGCCCAGCAAGTTGAGCAATGATCTCGTGAGTTGGTAGGTCAACTGCCAGGTTCTCCCAAATGAAGGCCGCCACGGGATTCAGTTCAAACATAGGGCGGCCAGCGACTTCTAACGTGGCCTTACCACCTGGTTGTGACACCAGAAACGCTACTCCCGATACCTTCATGCCTACCGTCCGCGCCTTTGGACCAAATCTACGAACCAACGCTGATTCAACGATTCGTCCCAGAACTTTCTGTCGAGCCTATGGTGCTGTTTCCGAAATCACGCGTCACGGCTTGCAGAGCGCCGCCCTGGTCACCGGTGACGCTACATTCCCCTGTGCTCGCCACCAGCCCGTACTTGAACAGTCGTCCAAGACTCCAATGGGCATCAGCAGGCGATATTTGATCGGCGTCCCTTCCAGATGTTTCGACCACTGCCGTAACCGAGATTCCGGGACGGTCAGCGATTGCCTGCAATATCTGACGGAATTTTTGCGGAGTTGGAGGATCGTATAAATGACACAGGAAATAGAATCGGGCGGGCCGTTTCAACCATTCTCGTCCCTCGGCCGTTATGAAACACTTGCAATGGGGATTTCGCTTTCCGGTGGCAAAGTGGCCAAAACTCTTCTCTAGCGACATGCGGAATATTGCACTCGTATGAGCCTCCTCCCACGGAGCAGTTTTTGCCATCTGTATCGATTCTCCCCACAATTCTTCATAGCGTTTTACAATCACCGGCCAACTGTAACGCCTTTCTGCAGATTGCCTTGCTGCTCGTCCCATTTGACTCCGAAGCGCTGGGTTGTCCACAAGGGTTTGGATCTTCTCAGATAAGGCGGGGATGTCGATGGTTGTGGATTGTGCCAAAGAATCTTCTTCTACCATTGATATCCTGCAGTCGCTCACCTCGAGGTTTTCCACGCTTGAGGGGAACGAGGATGGAACCAAGAATCCGGTCTCACCGTCACTCACTAGGTCACGATACCCGTCCCAGTCGGAGACAACAGCCGGAAGGCCGTAGGATAATGCCTCTGCAACGGTCAATCCGAATGTTTCCTGTATATTGTCGCTGGGCGATACGAAAATATCGGCGCCGGAATACAACATGTGTTTGTCTTTTGCAGATGGATTCGGCCATATCGTCAAGTTCTGAATACAACCCAATTCGTTCGCCAAAGCTGTCAAGCGACGCGCTTCATGCGTTTGCGTATCGTCGCCTGCGATTACCAAATGTGTATGAATTTCTCTACGAGATAACAGTGATAGAGCAACAAGCATAGGTCCTAAGTCACCCTTGCTCATCTGTGAAAGACGACCAAAGAAAAGCGTTATTGTTTCCTCTGGTCCGGTGTTTAGCCGCTGGCGCAAGTTGACCCTATGCTCTGGCTCCAGGAGCGGAATCGTCACCCCGAGGGGGACAAGAACTCGACGCGGCCGATATGTTGTGTTCGGTGACAACAGCCGACCAACTTCTTCGATGTAGACCTCGATCGTTCTCATTCCGGCCCTACTGGAACAAAAAAGGAGATCTGCTTCGCAGAGTCCCGCAAAGTAGTGCTGTAAGATGGCGAAAACAACGCGCTCCGAATTGATGGAGTGGATTAATCCACACACGGGTGCATCATGTCGTTGGAGTTTTCGACGTATTGTTGCTAGCGTTCGTAATTGTGGATCGAACGTCGTCAGCACGACTTGGTCAGAATTCTCAATCGGCAGCTTGCTTCCAATAGGAACAGAAACTAGTCTTTTGACGCTGGCCGCGGTCAGTCCGTCTGCAATCAATTCCTCTTTCTTTTGGTCTGTAAGCCCCGGTACAAAATAGGCGTCGTACGTTCCATATTCAAGTAAGGCGCAGAAAGCGGTCCACCCAAACACCCTCGCTCCCATGACCGTCGTCTGATCCAATTGTTCTTGGTGACGTTCGGGATTTCTGGGCAAACTAGGAAGGTACAAAGCTCTCATCTATTCAGTTCTCCGACCTCTTTGAGCGTCCGTTACTGTCATCGAATGAACCTCCAGAGTCTTCGCTACTTCTGAGGTATCATCGAATTCGCGATCGGTCAGGTCACTCTGTATTGGGCTGGGCGGTTCGATATGCTTTTCATCTCGCTCGCGATGGTGCGAAACCTCGGCTATTCGGTCAACTACAAACAGTACGCATTTCCGGCCAAATGTACGCAGATCCGGCCATATCTTAGCGGAGCCACCGAAGATTGTGCCTAAATGTTCTCGCTGGAGATGGAGGAGAACCCTTGTCCGCTAGCCGCGGCAAGCGAGTTATGCAGGAGAGCGTATAGGCCGCCGTTACGGACCAATCGATCATGCGTACCCTGCTCCTCAACGGTACCGCCGTTCAGCACGACGATACGGTCGACCCATTTAAGGGCAGAAACTCGGTGTGACACAAAGACAATCGTTTTGTCGGTGAAGCGCTCCACCAGATTGGTGAAAACCCTCCGTTCGGAGGGCGCATCCAGTGCTGATGTCGACTCGTCGAGGAGTAGCACAGCGGGATTTTGGAGCACTAGACGGGCCAGAGCCAGTCGTTGTCTTTCGCCGCCGGAAAGGAAATTCCCTTTGGGGCCAATTGGAGTGTCCCACCCTTGCCGTAGGCGGCCGATCAATTCTCCGAGATCCGCGATTTCGAGCGCCTCAACCAGTTCTTTGTTCGTTGCGGAAGGCTTCCCAAGTAGAAGATTCTCCTTAAACGTTCTGTCGAAAAGCACGGCGTCCTGCATCAGGTAGCAGACTTTCGTTCGAAGACTCTCTAAACGTACGTCTCGAACGTCAATTCCGTCGATATACACGGCTCCTTCATTCACGTCGTACAGCCTTGCGATCAGCTTTGTGATCGTGCTCTTGCCACTGCCGCTGACGCCGACCAACGCCGCCTTCTCGCCAGCTTCTAGCTTGAGTCCGAGTCCATCCACCACCGCGGTTCCTTTTCCGTAGGAGAAAGATACTCCTTGCAATTCGACGTACCCTCGAGAAGGGGAGGGGAGGTGCACCGCGCCCGGCGATTCCCACACCGTCGGCGTTTTTTCAATAACCTCCACAATCCTCCGAATGCTCGAGCTCAGGCGGTTAAACCGAGAATAGATGTCCACAGCAGCATTCAAGGGATCAAACAATCGTGCCAGATAACTGTAAAACGCAACCAACCCACCGACAGTCAAAGCTCCAACGAACACCTCGTAACCGCCGTAACCAAGAGTAGCTATGGTGCCGAGTGCAATCACTGCCATGTAGCAGGTCCTGAACAATGTTTCGGTCAGGGTTCGCTGATTCAATGCCTTCATTCTTGCTGCGGCCCGCTCAAGGAACGCTTGGACTTGACTTCTCTCCCGGTGCAAGAGCTGGATTTGGATGACGGACGCCAGGTGTTCCTGCAGGAAGCTGCTCTCTCTACTGGATTGTTGCTGCGCGCTGTCGGATGCCTGCCGCAATCGACTTTCGAAGTGCCTCCTGAAAACGAAGAAGAGAGGCATAAGCGGTAGAAGGAGAATAGTCAACCGAAAATCAAGAAAGAACATTGTTCCGATAACGAAAACAGCGTTGAACGTTGTTTGGAGAACATATGGCACAAGGCTTGAACCCAGTTCCGCCACCTGATCCACATCCTGCTCCACGCGGTACAGCTTTTCACCAATTGGTGTCGATTCGTGGTAATCCGCAGAGAGGCGATTCATGTGCTCTAAAATGTCGAGCCGCATGCGGAAAACGAGATTCTGGACGGTCCGGAAACTCACCATACCCGCAAGTGCGGAAAATCCTAGCCGACAGATATAGATCCCCAAAAACCCTCCCGCCGCAACCAAGAGCAGACGCACATCCCTTTTCGGCAGGACCTTGTCGATGAGCCATTTGATGAGGAGAGGATCGAGCAGAAACATCAAGCTGCTCATCACGATCAGAAACACACTCAAGAGATGCGCCCGAAGGAGGGGCCGCAGCTTGTGGACAAACCATCGGAGTTGTGAGTTGGACTTCAGAGCCAAAATTCTCCTCCAACCCTTCGGACAGTCACCTTGAAGTTCATGCACGCGGCCAAAGCCGCAATTTGGAGTTCATGGATGTCCGTTATCCAAACGGACTTAAGACCCATCGCCTTTACCTTCGCGTATCCGGTGCCGGCCTAATCGGTCGCCTGTCGCTGTGTCGAGGCAACCCTCCCACGGACGCTAACCAGGCACTGGTGGCTATACGTCCTTCCTCGATCATGGTCAGCCAGAAGTCCGTGAATTCTTCGAGTTCGAATGTTCTCATCTCTGAGCCAAGAGCAAGCTGAACAACTTGCTTTCTATCATCGCGAAGGGCGAATGTAACGGTCATGTCGTGTTTCTTGAACTTGTAAACCAAGGGTTTTCATCCTTCTGTCCAGAATTGACGTCAGCGGCCAATTGGGGTGCTGGTCTCGAACATGCGCTAAGCCTAAATCGCATCTAGCAACTCCGGGCGGCCCTCCGCCGAAACATGGTCGGGCTCTACGCTGCGCGCTTGTTGTGGCGCCAGACCGCCCTGAATTCTGTCGGACACAGGAGGAAGAGACTTTTAAAACTTCTTCCGAATTCGGCAGCTCTTTCATACCCGGCATCCGCTGCAATTGCTTTGATTGGTACAGTGGTCGTTGCCTTTAACTGTTCCGCAGCGAAGGCGAGGCGGCTTTTTTTCAAATATTCTTTGAAGCCGATTCTGATCGCCCGTCGGAACACACGGCGAGCTTGACGGCCAGACACAGGCAAGCCAAGCTGTTTACAAAGATCGTCGAGATTCCAACCAACCTTTCCGGGATGACTGTCGACAAATTCTTTGATTTTTCTTGCCCGCCAGTCCATTTCGGTTGGTTCGTCCGATTGCATTGAAATGCATTGGTCCCAAAATGCATGTACGGTGCTCAGAATTCGAACGTCAGGTCGTTTGTAAGCCATGGTGGGTACCTCCGTGCCGATCGACTTCATTTCGGGCTAGGTCTAATGTCTTCCTCACCAGTTGACATTGCGTCCCCTTATGGCTCGCCGCTACAGCTTCGTTCTTCGAGCGGGAACATGAGTTGGCTGCTTTTCAGAAAATAGGTTCGTCTATGTAACTTGAGAATTCGGACAGTTCCGTCCGAAGACGGACTCGCGATACCTCCAGTCTTCCGCTGACTACTCTGTCGTTGTTGAACACAGCCACCCGCTGGCAGTGGCAGAAGAAAACTACTCCTTGACTACGCTGTGGCAAGACTTCGCGCGCAGACTCGCAAACAGAGGGTGGGATGGGGTTTTGATTCGCGGAAGAATCCAACACGTCAGTTTCAGCATGAGATGGGGTTTCCCGCGAATCACAGGTCCAGGCCGCCGGCGCATTCGACAGTTCGGTTCCCACGGAGGCACACCATGTGTTCCGAAACATGTCAACCCCGCGCCCCGGCGGCCCTGGATTCGTGAAACTGGCCGTTTCGGTGAACAAGTCCAGCGTGTTCCAGTTTGGATAAATACTCATCGACGTCACGTTCGAGCCGCTCACGGGAGATTGTGTAGTGAGTTTCCATCACATCCACAAGCCCGCGAAGATCGACTCCGGAAAGGCTCGCTTCCACTGTGTTCCAGACTCGTGCAGCAACTGGATTGAGGCTGTAGCAGAGCCCCTTTTGAATATCGAGAAGCACAGCACCATCTTCGGAATATGTGGAACGGACGTCTGGAGAAACCAACCACCTAGCGTTGGCATCCGTTTTCACGCTTTCCCTCCGGCAGAAGTGTCTGAGTTCGAAGCAAACGGCCTCGGGGCCGGATGAGGCCGTTTGTAAGACTAAAGGAGCAGTGTGAAGTCCGGACTTTTCGGACAAAACCCCTTCATCTCGCGCTACCGCTTGTGCGGCGACGCGCTTGAAGATGTCGCACGAATTCGAGTTAGTGTGTGGAAAAAGATGTTTCTGGTCCGAATCCGGGCCTATAAAGACGAATTGCGAATGAAAAGTCTGTGAATGAAGTGGGCCGTCGAGGGTGTTGTCCGGGTGATTTCAAAGACTTACGAGCAACTATTACCTCGGCCTGAGCATAGCTTAGGCGACCCGTATCGGTCGTAGTCCGAACCGCAATTTCCGTCCAAAGAGAGAATGGTGGCCGAGAATCCGACCTGACGTGCCTACGCCCACAGCGTCCTTTGGTATTGGTCAGTGGCGTAAGGCGCGTTGCCGACAGCTTCAGAAGCCCCTGCGCGCTCACCATTCAAGAAATGTTGCGCTGTTCTGTTGACGACGCTTGGCACGACGCTACGCGGTTGCGCGAGATGCCGGGTTAGGAAGGGATGAAATTCTTTATTTTTTATTTGAAACGTTAGGTACTATTGCAACACTATCATCCGTAGAGTAGCGTACCTTTATCTTTATGGCGCGGGGTCGGGCACTCTCGTCTCGGAATCCTCCGGGCCCTCCCGGGCAGCGCCTCAAGGCACTGCGCGAGGCTTTGGGCATCAGTGGTCGAGATGTGCAAACCCATAGCCGCCTAATCGCGCGTTCACAGGGGAACCAGAGATATTGTATCTCCCACAGTTCTCTGGTGGAGATCGAAAACTCCACCCGGGTCCCGAGTGTCCACAAACTCTTCACACTGAGCGCACTCTATCGAATTAATTTCGTGGACCTCCTTCTTTTCTTTGGAATCGACCTAGATCAGATCAATACAGCTCGCCTCGCTGTCAAACTGCCCAGGACTCATCTCGTTCCATCCGAGATCCATGACACGGAACGCCGTGTGAGTTTTCCAGTGAGGTTCGATCCGGCGGCGAGGATTGAAGAGACCAGTCTCCTCTCCCGCATCGTGCAGACTTGGGGCGAAATACCTATCGCATTCGTTCAGAATCTCGGCCTTCGGAAATATCTGTACGGATTCATTGGAATGGATGACTACACGCTTTATCCGATGATTCGTCCCGGCGCTTTCGTCCAGATTGACGACCAAGACACCAAAATTGATCCGGATCCGGGAGAGAATGAGTTTGACCGTCCCATCTACTTCTTTCAGCTTCGAGAGGAATATGCTTATGGCTGGTGTGAATTGGAAGGCAAGGTCCTGAGCATCATTCCTCATCAGATGTCGGGAAGAAAGACACGGCAATTCAACTATCCGGACGATATCGACGTTGTGGGCCGGGTAGTTGCTGTGGCGATGCCGCTCCGGCGGAAATCGACCCGGTCATCTTTGTCCGCCCCTGACACTAAGAGAATTCAATAGAGCACCAGGGATGCCCACGCTGGTCCCTAAAGGGCCTCAGCTTATTCACCGATTTTCCAAAATCGGTCCTGATCTAAACCGAAGTTCTATTGCTCCGGCCAACCACCTCTGTTTTGCTTGGTGCTGTACTAAAGGAGTAACTAGAGGATGGTCGATTTGCAACCCGGAGCAGAGCTTAGGGCGATCCGCAGACATCTTGGGATTTCTACGCGCCAAGTCGAAAAATACAGCCGACAGATTGCAGACGCCGAAGGTAGTGCGAAGTTCTATATTTCCAACGCCTGGCTCAGCCAGATTGAAGCCACGGGGTCAGTACCCGGCGTTCAGAAGCTCTTCAGCATAAGCGTCATCTACAGGCTCAATTTTGTCGAGTTGCTGTATCTCTTCGGGATTGACCTGGAGAGAATCGGTCTCCATCAGCTAGAAATTCGCTTGCCGAAAACACACCCTGCAAAGCTGGAAGTCTACAATGAAGGCGCGACCGCCACTTTTCCCGTGCGCTTCCATGAAGGGTTTAAGGTAGAGAAGACGACTCTACTCTCACGCATGGTGAAAATTTGGGGCGAGGTACCGATTTCCGTCATTCGGCACCTGGATGTCAGGAATTCTGAGTACGGCTATGTCGGCCTTCGAGACCATACGATGGATCCTCTTGTCCCACCTGGCTCTTTCGTGCAGATAGACAACCAGGTGCGCGAAGTCCTCCGCCCCTCTTCGTGGCGCACAGAATTGGATCGGCCAATCTATTTTGTAAAACTTCCAGGTGGGTATGCTTGCTCTTGGTGTGAACTGAAGAGGAATCAGTTGACCCTTGTACCCCATCCGCTGTCACGCAGCCGCCTTCGGCACTTCGCGTATACCCGGGAAGCAGAAATCATCGGCAGAGTGACTGGTATCGCTATGCGGATTGTTCGTCCTGAGAAACGGGCTTCTGACGTGCCTGTAAGATCGCCAAAGCCATCCTGACGTTGGACAGGAAAACCTCTGCCTCCAGGTCATCGCACTCTGAGGGAATCGTGACCCGATACGATCCAAGGTGTTTCCAACTCTTCAAAAAGTCTTCCGGTCGTTCATAAGTTGAGGAGATATAGTTGCACAGCTCCTCGATCAATTCTTCCAAAGAAGCGTACACGAGCCGATCGAAAATTTCACTGTGGCACTGTGCCATTGCTTTGGATGCAACATTTTGGCTGAAGTGAAATGTGAGGCCGTCATGATAGTACTCGCCGGTGTTGTAATCGCGCGAAGAGGCCAAATAAACGAGGCGACTGAAGTCACCCGGGAGTCTTGAGAGCGTGCGATTTCTGAGGTCAGTTACCGCCGGTTCAATGTCGATGTTTCTCCGCTCTAAGCCCATATCTCCGCCTTATTTAGTTCCGAACTGTTCCGCGGTTGAAATTTGTTCCGGCCACTCTGCAGCTTGCGGGGTCGACGCTTGCCATGAGCTGCTCAAATGCGCCACGCAACTGCGCCGCCCATTGAAGAGTTTGTCTGACGATCTTGCGAGTCCGGACAGGACCGTGAAGCCAGACCCAGCCGATCAAAGAGTTGCACAGAATGAGGAAAAGAAAGTAGCTCAGAGCAAGCCTTATCTCCGTCGCGAGTCGCAGATCTTCGCTCTGCTGCACGGCCGCCACATGTGCACGCATGACTTGTGAGACTTGCAAACGCGTGCGGCGAAGCCAGGCAATAGCAAGAACGGTGCGTTCGCGCTGAAATATTCGCTGAATTTCCGAAGTCGTTTCGCGTGAAACGAAATCCCAATCCTCGGGACCAAAAATCCTTTCACCGAGGTCCCGCTGCGCACGGACGTTTCCCAGGACTGGGCCTCGTTGTGGTGGTGCCAAGACTTCTGTGGCACCTCTATGGACGATGGCGTCCCAAACCCACCAGGCCAGAACTGCCGAAAGCAGCAGCCCCAGGAAGAGATAAGGTAGCCACTGGCTCATAGTTCGCCACCCATCTTCAAGTAGGAACGTGCTCTGGCGAGGATTCGCTTGGTCTGCTCGGAAAGGACCTTATAGTCGCGCTCGATCTTTGATTCCGAGCTTGGCTCGGGATTAGGGTGGTACGACCAAAGGGCGAAACACCAAATCGATAGTGCGGCCACGTAGGCTACGGGCAACACAGACCGCCACCCGGGCCGCGGGCCAAATCCAGGCAGCGATCCAAAGCCGACGGACACCACGCTGGTAGCTACATAGAAGCCGTAACCCACGACAATTCCCATGAGATTTCTGCCGGTGGGGATCTTATAGTAGGCGAGCAGAGCGATGATCACGAACAGTAGCGCTGCCTGCAGCGCGCGCATATCGCGCTCCAGTGCGGCCATCGTCTCCCCTGAGGACCAGCCAGAGCCGCTTACCGCACCCGCGATAATCTTTAGTACGACTGCAGCCAGAATGCAAAGAAGCAAGCCGTTCGCAACGCGCACAGCGCCCCGATACTTCTTGAAAGCCTGTGAATAGATTTCCAGTATGACTGCATAGCCGATTGTCGCTGCGAAGTATTGCGTGTACCAGTAGAAAGCCGGATAAGAACTAGGGCGGAGAGTAAAGACCGCAAAACGGAGTAGCGAAACGATGAGAACGCTGCCGAGATAGAAATAGAAAGTCGGATATCTTCTGTAGAACTTTCCTTGGGTCGAACGCACTAACAGAAGGATTATCGCTGAGTTGGCTGTCCACCGCACAATTTCCGCGAACATGCTGTGTGCTGTTCCCTAAGAGCTTCAGGCGAATACTAACAGAAATGGGGGGGAAACTTGCGAAAGTTTTCCCCCCAGCGTGTGGACATTAGGCAGGAATACCGGTCGCGGTCGGTATGGGTGGAAGCGGACGTGGTGGTGGTGGCACGGGGTCACCACCATCTGCTCTCAGTTGCGGACGTGCCACGGCCGTGGAGAAGTGTGGCCCTCCTAGGGAAACCAGACCGCTGAACACCGCAAGTGATACCAACCAAATGAGCTTACGCGTTTTCATGAATTCTCCTTTTCTGAAGTTGGGTTGGGCCCGTGAGGCCAGAATAGCGAGGCCTTGCTAGCACTTATGAGAGTCCTGTAATCCGCTCGGTCTACCGAGCACTTATGCGGACAACTCCCGGAAAACGCACATGTCCTTTAGCTTGGTTAGGCCAACGTTGCCTGCGTCGTTTAATTTTTGGGGTGTGGGAGCGGGGTACGGAATTCGTTACCCGTGGTTCTTGTCATTCACGCAACTGGCGGTGTGCGGGGGGCTTGGACAAGAAGGGAAATTCGGAACATTGCCTTTTTCCCTTGAATTGAGGTTTTGACCGAACCAGGCACTCTGCATTGATAGGCAAGAGTGTCGGACTTAAGAAAGCACTTCGACAAGTTGCAGTTCACCGCGAAAGTTGATCGCCCCGGTTGGCGTCGGCACCGGTCGGCGGTTTTGGGCTGAGGACGAATCATCATGGATGGAGGCGCGCGGCCGCCCAAACGTAGCTTCCGAGTCAACCCTGTGGATCGACTTGGGCGGAGGATGAGCCCTGCTGTCCACGATGCTGCCGAGGAGATCGCGCA
>WNGR01000060.1_pt1 | contig 104752 bp, 91 predicted proteins | sample 5407581 | NCBI WGS metagenome assembly WNGR01 (sample SAMN13153383, study PRJNA577476) | soil metagenome | isolation source: 80 cm soil or saprolite under Garry oak tree replicate 2 | place: USA:California | collected 2016-06-15
CGGATTGCAGTCTGCAACTCGACTGCATGAAGCCGGAATCGCTAGTAATGGCGTATCAGATCGACGCCGTGAATACGTTCCCGGGCCTTGTACACACCGCCCGTCACATCACGAAAGTGAGTTGTACTAGAAGTCGCCGAGCCGACCGCAAGGAGGCAAGCGCCCAAGGTATGACTCATGATTGGGGTGAAGTCGTAACAAGGTAGCCGTAGGAGAACCTGCGGCTGGATCACCTCCTTTCTAAAGATAGAGCCAGCTCAACCTGCTATGGTGTGCAGGTAATGCTGGCCACCGCAGCAAAGCTCTCACGGGCTTCTGCTGCAACGTTCGATGTTCTACTTTCAGAGCTTGCTCTGAGAGTTCGGCCTCGAAGCTCTGCTTCAGGTTACTCATTACCCGCTCGCGGCTTCGGCTGAGAGCGCGGCGAACGGATTCTGGTAGATCGTATCGGTCAAAGAGACAAACAACCTATCCAGTGCGATTCAGGGCTCCGACTATGTCGGAGCCTTTTTGCTTTGGAGGCCTTCCGTAACCGGTTTAGAGCTTCTTGCCGCCACCCAATTTTCGCTTTATCGTGAATGAGCCGCTCCGCCCTTGATCCCTCTATCAGCCGGGACCGGGACCTCATCCCTCCCGCAGGTTAGCAAGGAGACGGAACCCATGAAATATAAGAGCCTATATCTGATCGGATTGATTGCAGTTTGTTTGGTTTTTGCCGGCGTAATTTTCGCACAGCGCGCCAACAACATCGATCCCGCTACGCATCCGAGCCTCGCTGAAGCCTCCCAGCACATTCAGGAAGCGACCAAGAAAATTCATGAAGCTCACGAGACCGACAAAAGTGACTTGGGAGGCCACGCCGAAAAGGCCATTCATCTTCTCGATGAAGCGAACATGGAGGTGAAATCGGCCTCCGAGTACGAACACGCTCACCGAAAGTAGCCGGGTGCCCCAGACGTCGGTCTTACGTCTGGGGCTTTCCTCACGCCTGTCAGACAGCCAAATCCGGACTGGATCAGGGGAGCGGGAACAGCCGCAATTCCGGCATTGGAAAGTCCTTGCTGTTGTCCGTGAGCAGCGCGCATCCTTGCTCGATTCCAATAGCGGCGACGATCGCATCAGCCAGGGAAATCGTGCTCCTCTTTGCCCACCTCATCTTCAACTCGCCTGCTGCTCGAGCAACTCCGCTCCCCAATTCATATTCGTCTAACCCTTCAAGGAACGCCTCGGTCTTGCCCTCTTCGCCTGCTCGGATGCCGCTGTAAACCTCCGCAACGTTTAAAACGGACGTCGAAAGCGCATGGCCGGCGCGAACCAAATCTGCCAGCAGTTCGCGCCTACCTTTCCTGTTACGCAGCACATCAATCAGTACTGTCGTATCCAGCAGCAATTTCATTTCGCTCGGCTCTGCTGCTTTTTCTTGCGGTTGCCGCGCGCTTCGCTTTCTTGCCGCAGTCCGCGTACCCATTCCGCCGTGCCTTTTGCCAACTCAGGATGATTTTCATCCTTCCACACAACATCGTCACTCGCGAGAAAACGAAGCAATTTGCGCCGCTTTAGCGCTTCGCGCGCCGTTTCCAGCAGGAATGCGCTGCGTCCCCTAGGTCCGACAATTTCATCAATTTCACTCAACAGCTCTTGCGGCAACCAAATATGAGCTCTTCGCGTTTTCATTTGGCACCTATCTTGTGTGCTTCATAGGTGTGCCATAGTTGTGTGTCTAAAACCAGCGCGTTCCTGAAAAGGCTTTTGTTTAGGCGATGCCAGAAGCACGCTTGTCACACCGTTCTATGGTTACGCCGCGCTCCGCAAGCTCTGCGATTAACTCCGCAGCTCCCTGAGAAATTTCCCGATCGCCGGGCACAATCACAGCCCATTCCAGGTTCTCCCGAAACTCCTTGTTGCGAATTTCCCAACGCCCAAACGTCTGTGATTTGACTTCGCCGATTTGCACGATCGACCAATGCCGCACCAGCTTCATGGCTTCCACCTCCGTGGGGCGTGGGCCGCTTAAAATGAAGTGATTGTTTCCGTGAACCAAGATTCCGACCATTGTTTGCGCGCTTTTGTTCGCGATTCCAACGATACGCCCACTCGAAGCTGTTGTCTGGATGCCGTCCGCCGTGCTAGATTCTCCGCAAATCTTAATGGCGCAGTCTGTTTACCTCCCAGGCCTCGCAATCCAAGACTCGGAAGTTCTGGATGCTCCGCGGCACTCTGTCCTTGTACGAATCACGCACTGGATTCATGCTGCCAGTTTTATTGCGCTGGTGGTCAGCGGCATCGGCATTCTGCTCTCGCATCCGCGGTTTTATTGGGGCGAAACGGGAGGCGTCGGAGGTCCTTCGCTTTTCGACCTTCCGCTTCCCTTCATGCTCGGTGGGCCGTCGGGCTGGGGTCGGTATCTGCATTTTCTCGCCGCGTGGGTCTGCGTGCTCAACGGTTTGCTGTACGCAGTCTCCGGTCTTTTCACGCAGCACTTTCGCAAAAATTTGCTGCCCAGGAAATCCGATCTCGCTTTGCAGCCGATTCTGCGGGTAGCTTCAAATCATTTGCATTTGAAGCGTCCGACAGAAGAAGAATCTCAGAGCTATAACGTCCTGCAGCGATTCTCCTATATCACTGTCGTTTTTGTGCTGTTTCCCTTCATGTTCGTCAGCGGCTTTGCGATGTCCCCTGCCATCACGTCCGTGTTCCCTCAGTTCGTGACCATGTTCGGTGGACACCAAACCGCGCGCACGCTTCATTTTTTCGCAGCGAATCTTCTCGTCCTGTTTCTTCTCGTCCACGTCGCCATGGTGATTCTTGCTGGATTCACAAAACGCGTCCGGGCCATGATCACCGGTTACGCAATCACCAAAAAGGAGCGCGTATGAACGATAAGCTCTCGCGGAGAAAATTGATCACTACCGGTTTGGCCTCAGCTGCCGGAGTTTCCGGCTTGGCCGTCGCCGCAAAACTTGCCAATCACTACGGCCTCATCCCGCCCGACTACGGTGGCGTTTACGGAGTTGGAGAAACTCTGACCTATGGTGCGCAGAGGCTGCTGATGTCGTCGCGCCATTCGTTCGCACGCGAATTCAATCGCAGCCAGGTCTCAAAAGTCATTCCGGTGAGTGGCCCGCCGCCTGAAACCGATCCATACCAGCGCGAGTTGGCAGGAAAGTTCGCGAATTGGCGCCTCACTGTCGACGGCCTCGTTGCGCGTCCCACTTCTTTTTCGCTCGATGAGCTAAAACGCTTTCCGTCGCACAGCAACATCACTCACCAGGCGTGCGAAGAGGGCTGGTCCTTCATCGCGGAGTGGACTGGCGTTCCTCTGTCCTACGTTTTGAATTTGGTTGGCGTCAACCCGAAAGCCAAATTTGTAGTCGTGTATCCCTACGACACTTTTTGGGACAGCATCGACATGCTGGACGCGTTACATCCGCAGACGACGCTGGCCTACGCGTTGAACGGGCAGGAACTTCCTACGCCCCATGGTGCGCCGCTTCGTCTGCGTGTTCCCCGCCAGCTCGGCTACAAGAGCATCAAATATCTTTCTCGGATTACGCTGACCGACTCTTTAAAACACGTTGGCGATGGCCGAGGCTCCTCAGAACCCGCAGCCGGTTATTCCTGGTTCGCGGGCATCTGACGCAAACAAGCGTAGCTAGTTTTGCAGGTACTTCGAGAAGCTGCATCTCTACAAACAAGGCGAATTTACGAGTCGAAGGAGTCGTCCCGCCGTGAGGACTCTTTTGAAGTTCCGGCAAGGAATCGAAAGATCGCAAGCAACGTGACCGCCCCTGCGGCGGACATGACGAATGCTGCCGTGTCACCCGCCTGGTACCAGCCAATTCTTTCTCCCACATAACTTGCCAGGAACGCTCCCGCTACACCCACCACCGCGGCTCCTAGCAGCCCTCCCGGATTCCTGCCGGACAATGCGAATCTTGCAAGCCCTCCCACCAGCACTCCGATCAATCCTTCCCAGACAAGATCAGACATCTTCGCCTCCAGGCGAACACGATCCCAGTGGCTTCTATGGCATTCGGTTCCAGTGCACAAATCAACGATGCCAGCGTTGTACTTCATCGTTCCGCGTGCTGTAAAGGACGCATCTCTGAGAGCCAACGAAATTGGTCTCACCTAGGTGGCGCTTATACGACAAGCCCGGAGTGCGGGCAGCTTCGATGCGTCCTGTTATTCTAAGAGAGACTCTTCTGGAGACTTTACAGTTGCCACCGATTCTTAGTGCACAGTCACTCTCTAAACGCTACGGCGTCGCGCCCCTTTTTCAGAACATCTCGTTCACGGTGTCAGAAGGCGAGCGCATTGGTCTGATAGGCCCGAACGGTTCGGGCAAGTCCACGCTGATCGAAATTCTTGCAGGAAGAGTTAAGCCCGATAGCGGTGATGTCGCGCTGCGCAAGCGCGCGCGTTTGAGTTCCGTCGTGCAGGTTTCTGAATTTGCATCGAACGAGACGGTTCGTTCCGTGATCGAAAAAGCGTTTCGCGAAGGCAATGTTCCTGAGCACGAACGCGCGGGACGTTCCGCGGAAGTTCTTGGGCGCGCCGGATTTGAAGACCACGACGCTGTCGCCAATTCGCTCTCTGGCGGCTGGCGCAAACGCCTGGCAATCGCCGCCGCGCTTGTGCAGGAGCCGGACATCCTTCTGCTCGACGAGCCCACGAACCATCTCGATCTTGAAGGCATTGAGTGGCTCGAATCGGTGGTGCAATACGCCTCTTTCGCTTGTGTCGTGGTCAGCCATGACCGCTATTTTCTCGAAAATATTGCAAATGCCATGGTCGAGCTGAGCCGTTCCTATGAAGACGGATTTCTCCGTGTTGCGGGAAACTACAGTAAGTTCCTCGAAGCAAAAGAAGATTACCTCCACGCGCAGCAAAAGCATCAGGACGCACTCGAAAATCGCGTGCACAACGAACTCGAATGGCTTCGCCGCGGTCCCAAAGCACGCACCACCAAAGCCAAAGCCCGCATCGACAAAGCCAACGAATTGATCGGCGAACTCGCCGACATGAATTCACGCACGCGCACAAGCTCTGCGAATATCAATTTTTCGGCAACCAATCGCCAGACGCGCCAGCTCATCCATCTCGACGATGTTGGTTTTTCGTTTGGTGGGCGAGCACTATTTGAAAAAGTTCAATTCGGCATCACCTCCGGTATGCGCGTTGGACTCGTCGGGCCGAACGGCAGCGGCAAAAGCACGCTGCTGCGTTTGCTGCTTGGCGAACTCCAGCCTGCGAACGGGAAAATTCGCAAAGCTGATAAGCTGCGTGTGGTCTATTTTGACCAGAACCGGCGGCTCGATCCCGACGTGTTGCTTCGGCGCGCGCTGGCGCCGGACAGCGATTCCGTCATTTACCAGGAACGCGTGATTCACGTTGCTTCGTGGGCCGCGCGTTTTCTGTTTACGGGAGAAGATCTCAACCGTCCCGTCGGCCGGCTCTCAGGTGGCGAACGCGCACGTGTTCTGATCGCGCAATTGATGCTTCAGCCCGCCGACGTGCTTCTCCTTGACGAACCCACAAACGATCTCGATATTCCCACGCTTGAAATTCTCGAAGAAAGCCTGCTGGAATTTTCCGGCGCGCTCATTCTCGTCACCCACGATCGTTTTCTGCTCGACCGCGTATCGAATATTGTTTTTGGGCTTGACGGATTTGGCGGCGCAGAACGCTTCGCGGATTATTTTCAATGGGAAGAATGGAAGGGTCAAAGCCAGCGCCTGCGAGCCAGGGGCCTCGCTCCGGGCGGCACGAATGGAAGCGCTCCGTCACGGGAAGGGGATGCTGCCGCAGCAAATCCTTCACAGGCAACTTCGAGAAAAAAACTCACTTACAAAGAAGCACGCGAATTTGAACTGATGGAAAAAACCATCCACGAAGCGGAAGCGAACTTGCAGGAAAAATTAGCGGCGCTACACGAACCCGAAATCTCTGGCGACCCCACCAAACTCCACGCCGCCAGCGTCGAACTAGAACGAGCCCAAAAAGCCGTGGATACGCTCTACGCCCGGTGGGCCGAACTCGAAGGAAAAACGCGATAGGCAAAAAGGAACGAGGCGGCCGTCCGAAGCCGCTTCGTTCTCAACAGATTTGTCTTGAGCGTGCGAACTCCACACGGGCTAGATTACGCTTGCGTCGCGCAGTTTTTGCACTTCCACTTTCACTCCGTCGCTGCCCTTCTCCGAGTAGATGATTAGGAGGCGTTCAGCGGTCAGATAGCTGAAGACAGGGTTGCGAAAATTCAGCAGGTAATTCGGATCCGCCGGGTTCACGCCGAATTGTGGTGCCAGCGCCTGCAAAACCGTGTTGACCGCAACGACCGCCGGTCCCGAATATGTGAAATCAGCGTCCGACAAATTGTGAAGGACGTATTCGGCGAGTACGTTCGTTTGGCCTGCATCGTTAAGGTTCGCAGTGTTACCTAGCTGGCGCAAAGGGGGCAGGCGGAAATTTCCCTGCTTATCGACGGACAGGTACCCGGCAGCCACGGGATCGATTTGCGCGATGATGGCGCCCGCGCGCAACCAATTCACGACCTTATATTCATTGCCGCTGGTTGGCGTCGAGTGCGCGGACGCTTGGGTGATGACGAACGCCGGACTGAGTCCGCGCGCCATTTCCTCCGCGATGGTGATGATGTGGTGGCCGCCGGTCCGCGAATCTCCGACCAGGCCGTTGTTGTCCGTCACGCCGAAGCCGCCAAAGTTCAGTTCGACGAATTCCGAGCCGTCCGCATTCCATTGGAAAACGATCGGTTTTGCCCAGTCATGCCAGAGAGGCGCGCCGATGATGAGATCTTCATCGATAAAGATGTCAGTGTCACCGTTGCCTTCGGGAGCGGAGAAGCGCCCTTGGTTTTCGCGTTCAATGGTCGGAAGTCCTTTTGCGCCGGCGTGACCGTAGATTTGGCGGTATTCGTCGGCTAGGTGGATGTCGGCCACATCATTGTTGGACTCATGGACAACCAACCCGCCGGGGTAAGAGTGATGCCCAACGATGGACGCACTACCAGGAGCCGAGAAAAAGGCCTGCGGAAGCTTGGGACAGGCCGAGCTATCGTTCCGTACCGGAGGAAAGATTCCGGCCTTGACGCCGCCCGTGATGGTGGCTGCGTTCGCCGGATTGACCAGCCCTTGCGAGACCAGAGTTGCGACAATCGAATCCTTTTGCGCTTCGCTCAAGTTGGCGCGATGGCGAATGCAGGGGTCTCCGAGCGCGTCCAGGGTTTGCTTGCGCAGCGCTGCATCCTGGATACGGGCCGCCTGACTTAGAAGAAACTGATAGGCGGTCTGAACGATCGGGGATTTCTTCGCCAGGGCAATGGCTGCCGCGTTGCCCCCACCCGGCTTCGTCTGGTCGTCGCCGGCTGCTTCCGTTGCCAAAAATGTTGTCCCGCAGGCCAGGAATATTCCGGCGCAAACAACTGCTCTCAGCATTCTCATAGAGATCCTCGCATGTCTTCCGACGGGCTAGATTCGCGGGATAGTAGGCTGACAGTGTTAGGGCGCAATAAATTCGGTGTGAATTGCTCGTCAACCTGAAGACACGGGAGAGACAGCGTACAAGCCTCAGCGAGTGCCCCGCGCTTTTCGGAAATTGGACTTCAGCGGAGCGCCGTTTCGAACCCGGCAGTCTGGAAGTCGATTGTCGTTTACAAGGACTGCGCGGCGGCCGCTCCTGACGCCCAGGCCCACTGGAAATTGAAGCCACCAAGATGGCCGGTCACATCCACGACTTCTCCGATGAAGAACAGTCCAGGCACCTTTCGGCTCTCCATTGTCTTGCTCGAGAGTTCGCTCGTGTCCACACCGCCCGCCGTGACTTCCGCTTTCTCGTAACCTTCGGTGTCGACAGGTATCACGCTCCAGGCGTGAATCTCCTGCTCGAACTTCGCAAGGTCTGCGTTAGTCATCGCCTTTGGTTCGTGCAACTCGACCCAGCGCTCCGCGAATCGTTTCGCCAAAAGTCCCTGAAATGCGGATGGCAATGCTGACGCGTTCCTGGTTTTCGCTTCGCGGACCGCCGACGTGACTTCACGCCCTGGCGCAAGGTCCAAGCTGATCGGCTTTCCGCGCTCCCAGTAGGAGGAAATCTGCAAGATTGCGGGACCGCTCAGCCCGCGGTGGGTGATCAACATCTTCTCGCGAAACGACTGTCCATCCGCGCGCGCAATCACTTCCGCCGAAACTCCCGCCAAATCGCAATACTGCTTCTGCGCATGACGGCCGAAAACCAGTGGCACCAGCGCTGGCCGCGTCGGCTGAATCTTTAATCCAAACTGGCGCGCCAGCTCGTAGCCAAACGGCGTCGCACCCATCTTCGGAATCGACAGTCCGCCAGTGGCAACCACCAACACTGGCGCGCGAAATTCTTCAGACTCTGTTCGGGCCACAAATTCCGTCGTTTTCACAACGTCGCTTACCTGCGCATTCAGAAAAATCTTGACTCCAGCGTCACGGCACTCGGATTCGAGCAGCCCGGTAATTTCCTGAGCGGAGCGGTCGCAAAAAAGCTGGCCCAGCGTTTTTTCGTGGTAGGGAATTCGATATTTTTCGACCCGTGCAATGAAATCGGCGGGTGTAAATCGGGCTAAGGCGGACTTCGCAAAGTGCGGATTGGCCGAAATAAAATTTTCCGCTTTGCAATGAATGTTCGTGAAGTTACAGCGACCACCGCCGGAAATCAGAATCTTTTTGCCAGCACGCTCGGCCCGTTCTAGCACGGCAACTCTCCGCCCGCGCTTGCCGGCCTCCGCTGCGCAGAACAGGCCAGCCGCACCGGCTCCGAGAACTATGGCGTCAAATCGTCGTGAACTCACGTTTGTCTCGCCACCCCAAGGCCGAACCGTCATTATGGCAGGTTCAAGCCTCGGATGTTACTCAAAATGGGACACTTGTACTAGTTTGGAGGGTCCGGTTTTGTCGGCCAGGAGGAACGATCGTTCCTCTGTTAAGGCGAAGGACGACGCCGCTGCCGGTACTTGCAATAGGTTGAAATGGGCGGGAAGAATCACTGGTGGAACTGAATTACAGAGTAACGAACACGAACGGGCACGAAACTACGGCAGCCGGGCGCTGCTGTTTTAGTGCGTGCACTTCGGGAAGAGCGTCGCCAGCACCATCAGATCCGACAAGCTAAACAGCCACTGGTCCGCGTGGGCGCCGGCAGCTTCCGCAGCGCGCGCGATGAATCCCAGGTGGCGGCTCTTGGCGAAATTGTGGATGTGCTCGATGCAGATCCCGGTCAGACTTGCCACTTCCGAATCGGTGAAGATTTTCTGGCTCGACTTGACGGTTACCATTGCCTTGCTCCTGGACCGCGCTCGCTGCCTATAGCTTCTATCTACTTTGTCTAACACAGCAATTAGATGCTGGTTGCAGATTAAGCGCTGCACATTTCTCCTGCAATAGTCGTTCCGTTTCATTTACCAGGAAACCTGTGGTCTAGTACTTTTCCGCTAGACTTTCGAATTCGCCTTTATTTTAGCGGCGAATTCGTAGGTTTCCAGCCGCGGGAGGCTCCAGCGGGCACGCGAAAAAGTGTGGACAATCTACTACTTCTACGAAGTTACTACGCGTTTTGGAAGATTTTTCGTGATTTCTACCATCTGCTTGGTATGACGAATCTGGTGCGCGGCTATAAATGTGAACCAGTTGTAAAAATTGAGCTTACCGAGAAACGGATGGGGCCAATAGTAAGCGCTTAAATTGCGGTCGTGTGTCTCTTCCAGGAACGCCAGTGTCCTTTCCCGCACACTTCGCAGTTCAGCGAGCATGGTTTCCTTGCTGACAGCGAACAACTCCGGCTCGAGCGGGATGGGAGACTTACGCCGGATGAGGCGCAACTCTACGATCACCAAGGGAAGATGGAATCGGTTGAGAAGCGGAACTGGCCGAGGCACTTTACGAATGACGCGGTCGGCATAGCCCAATACGCCTCGTTCTACCTGGCAGAGATGCGCTACCAGCTGCGCTGCGGACCATGCGTTTGTGCTCGGGGGAATGTTCCAAGCGGTGGATGGAAGGGAATCAGCCGCGCGAAGGAGTCCTTCCTCGGCACGACGCAGCTTTTCAACGGCAAATTCGAGATTCGGCATGGGCAAATCTTCGAAAACGTAAACTCAGAGGGAGGCGCCGCCTGCCTGTTCAAAGGCGTGGGCGAGTTGCAGAATACGCGACTCACCGAAAGCCGGACCGAAAAGCTGCAGCCCAACGGGCAGATTTTCTGGCGTGCGGCCGCAAGGAACCGAGATGCCCGGAACGCCTGCGAGGGATCCGGTGACCGTGTAGATGTCAGCGAGGTACATCTGGAGCGGATCGCTCGTGCGTTCGCCCAGTTTGAATGCGGGAACGGGCGAGGTTGGCGTGACGATGGCGTCCACTTTTGTGAACGCGTCGCGAAAATCCTGTGCGATTAGTGCACGGACTTTCTGACCCTTGAGGTAATAGGCGTCGTAGTAGCCCGCGGACAAGACGTAGGTGCCAAGGACAATACGGCGTTTTACTTCCGCACCGAAGCCTGCACCACGCGTCTTGCGGTACATGCCGATGAGAGAATCGCCATCCACGCGAAGGCCAAAGCGGACACCATCGTAGCGCGCGAGGTTGGAGCTGGCCTCGGCCGTGGCGATGATGTAGTAGGTGGCGATGGCGTAGTCGGTGTGCGGCATGCGAATGTCAACCGGTTGACATCCCAGACCCGTCAAGAGCTCGATACCGGCTTCGACTTTCTGTCGGACTTGAGAGTCCATGCCTTCGGCGAAGTAGTCGCGCGGGATGCCGATGCGTAGACCTTTCACTGGCCTGATGATTTCGTCGGTGTAAACCGGCACGGGCGCAGTTGTGGAGGTGGAGTCGTTAGGATCGCGGCCGGCAATAGTTTGCAGAATAGCGGCAACGTCTTTCACGTTGGTGGCGAAAGGGCCGATGCGATCGAGCGAGGAAGCGAAAGCGATCAAGCCATAGCGCGAAACGCGGCCGTAGCTGCCCATCATCGCGGGAATTCCGCAAAGCGCACCCGGCTGACGAATGGAGCCGCCGGTGTCCGTGCCGAGAGCGGCGACGGCCAGGCCTGCGGCGACGACGGCTGCAGAGCCGCCGCTGGAGCCGCCGGGAACCCGATCGGGGGCAACAGGATTTTTCACCGGGCCGTAGGCGGAGTTTTCATTGGAGCTGCCCATGGCAAATTCGTCGCAATTCGTCTTGCCGAGGATGACCGCGCCAGCGGCTTCGAGGCGCGTGACCGCAGTGGCGTCGTAGGGCGGAACGTAGTGTTCGAGGATCTTGGAACCGCAGGTGGTGGTGATTCCGCGCGTGCTAAGGACATCCTTGATCGCGACCGGAACACCTGCGAGTGGCGGCAGCGGCTTGCCGGCGGCGACGAACGCGTCAATTTTATCGGCTTGTCCGTAGGCGCGATGCGGCGAAAGCGCGAGGTAGGCATTGAGACCGGCATTGCGTGCCTCGATGCGTTTGTAGAATTCGGCAGTGAGCTCGCGGGCGGAGATTTTCTTCGCCCTTAGCGATTCTTTTACGCCGTCGACGGTCCAGTTCGATGCCATTCGCAGTTCATTCTTTCGTAGGGGCACGACATATCGTGCCTCTCGGCCTTTGATGTGCCGGCTTTAATCCGGCATCTTCGATATACCTTCAAGACAGCGGCGCTCAAAGGACGGCGCTTACCTTAGAAAACCGGCTGTGCGGACGGCCCGGGTGCGGCATCAAAGGGCACCATATCGCGTGCTCCTACAACGGAAAATTCATACACTCCGCTAGCGCTCGATGACCTTGGGCACGCGGAAGAACGGCGGCTCTGGGTCAGGCGCTTGTTTCAAAACTTCGGCAGCGATGCCGCACGGTACGACAACATCGTCACGCAGCGTGGCATCGGCGGTTTGATCGTCAGTCAGCACCTGCGCCATCGGCTCAACATTGGCCGTATCCAGCTCATTCAACTTGCCGATGTATTCCAGAATTTCATCGATTTGGGTGCGATAGGTTTCCAGCTCGCTCTCGCTTAGGTCGAGGTAAGCCAGCTCCGTAACGCGCACCACATCTTCCCGGCTAATTTTCATCAGACCTCGTTGCTAATCTGATTCTGTGAGAAATTCTAGCACACAGTTCGCAACCATCCTGTCGGTGGGGCGGACGGGCCAGGCCGTCGCTCGTAAGCATCAACGAGACCATCGAGGAGGAGTGACATCAGCCAGGAGGAATAGCTCTCTAAAACCATGTTGCGATCCCAATGCACATTTTCTTTGGCGGGAGCAATACTTCTCGCCGCGAGTGTCTTTCCCTATCTAAATGCGCAAAACGCAGCAGGGAAACCAGATTCGACGAAAACTGCCATGTCTCTTCACTTGGAGATCGTCACGCCGCATGGAGGTACGGAGGCTAGACGATTTTGGAAATCGCTTAACCAAGTCCGTTTGGTATAACTGGCTCATGGTGATGCCGGAATCGGCGATGTTAGGTGACAAAGGTCAAGCCACTATTAGATTTCAGATTGACAAGGACTCCTCGCACCCAGCGACAGCTCCGACCATCGAACTTAGTTCCGGGAAAAAACCGCTAGACGCGGCGGCGCTCCGAGCGGTGCGCGATTCAATCAAATCCCTGCATCTTCCGCATACAGTTGCTGCTTCGAGCATCGAGTTTCGTGTCTTGTTTTTCTACAATCAACAGCCGGATAAATTAAGAAGCGAGTAGGAAAAATTTAACGAGCGACATCGGCGGTTTTGCGGGGGAACTTGGTGGAGACGTAGGTGTCGACTAGTTTTTGGAAGGCGGCGGCTAGTTCGTCGTAGGTACCTTCGAGGGTGACGTCTTTTTTGCCGTCGATGTAGACGGGGCAGCGCGGGGCTTCGCCGGTTCCGGGCAGGCTGATGCCGATGTTGGCGGCTTTGGATTCGCCGGGGCCGTTGACGATGCAGCCCATCACCGCGAGGGTCATGGTTTCGACGCCTTCGTATTGCGTTTTCCAGGTGGGCATCATTTCGCGGATGTAGTCCTGCGTGCGTTCAGCGAGTTCCTGGAAGGTGGAACTGGTGGTGCGGCCGCAGCCGGGGCATGCAGTGACGCTGGGCGAAAAAGAGCGCAGACCGAGCGATTGGAGCAGTTCGCAGGCGGCGTAAACTTCTTCGCGGCGATCGCCTCCAGGACGCGGGGTGAGCGAAATGCGAATCGTGTCGCCGATTCCGTCATAGAGAAGTACGCCGAGCGATGCGGCGGACCAGACTAGACCCTTTGTGCCCATGCCCGCTTCGGTGAGGCCGAGGTGCAAGGGTTGCTCGGTTTTGCTGGCGAGATCGCGATATACGGTGATGAGGTCGCGCGGGCGGGAAGTTTTGCAGGAAATGATAATTTGATCGTTGCGCAGGCCGGTTTCTAGCGCGAGCTCCGTGGATTGCACGGCGGAAAGCACCATGCAGTCGTTGATAATCTCTTCGGATTCCTTGCCGAGATTTTTGTCGGTGTTCTCCTGCATTTTAAGCATGACCAGCTCTTGATTGAGCGAGCCGCCATTCACCCCGATGCGGACTGGCTTGCCGTTGTCGCGCGCGACTTTGCAGATGGTGGAGAACTGTTCATCGCGGCGCTGGCCTGCGCCAACGTTGCCGGGGTTGATACGATATTTATCGAGAGACTTGGCGCAGTCGGGATATTTTGTGAGCAGGACGTGGCCGTTGTAATGGAAATCGCCGATGATTGGTACGGTGCAGCCTGCGGCCAGGAGACGATTCTTAATTTCGGGAACGGCGGCTGCGGCTTCAGGAACATTGACGGTCCAGCGAACGATTTCCGAGCCGGCTTCAGCGAGCTCCAAAGTCTGCTTGAGCGTTGCGGCTACATCGGCGGTGTCCGTGTTGGTCATGGACTGGACGACGATAGGGGCACCGCCGCCGACGCGGACGTGCCCGACGTTTACGCCGTACGTCTTTCGGCGCGGGTGGCGCGAGCCGGTAGCGTCAAAACCTGCGATCTGCTTGAGCGTGGACATTGTCACAAATAGTTTAGCAAATTTTGTCGCGAGCCTGCCGGAACGCGAGAGGGCGAAGCGCAAAGATCGAAACACGACTCGAACGACGAAAATCGAAATACGAGATACCAAAGGCGCCTGAACCGGGCAAGCGCAACTGCACAAATGCCTCGGTCTATTTCCAGACGGTAAGGATGGCGGACATTGCTAGGTAGCAGACGAGCTGGTAGCCGGTGTTGATTGCAAAGAGCTTCATGCTTTGTTTTGTGAACAGGGCGCTGGTGAGTTGCACCGTGGCGACGAAGCCGAGCCATACGTGGGAGCCGACAAGCAAGCCGATTTCGAGCGATTGGACGTGCATCTCGTGCAAAAACAGGGCCAGGACAAAGGCCGAGACCAAGCTAGCGATAAGGGAGCCAAGATAGGCGGGTCCGGCGCTCTTACGCATTTTCTCAGCGGTGGCTTTGTCGTTTGGGTCGTAGCCCATTTCACGCATCCAGGGTTTGGCGAAGAGAATTGGCGAATACCAGATGAATCCGACGAGCATGGTGGAGATTGCTGCGACGAGAATGGCGAGCAGGTTCAGGTTGTGCATGTGCACGTAAGTGCTCCTTGTTCCAGAGGCGACAGTGGGGAATAGAGTGCCGCAAATCGTACGCGGATTTTGGAGGAAGGCAAAGAAAGAAAATCGAAGAAAAACCTTCCTCCGCGGACGGCAAGCGCTATTACTGCAAAAACGGGCTGGTGCTAAGAATTGGGATTAGGGCCAGCGAGCATGCCGCCGTCGAGGACGATGTAGTGACCGGTCATAAACGAGGATTTGCTGGAACAAAGCCAGAGGACGGCTTCGGCGACCTCCATCGGCTTGCCGAAACGGCCGATGGGATGGAGCGCGAGGACACGTTTGTTGGCTTCGGGGTCGGCGAAGGCGCGGTCGGCCATGGCGGTTTCGATTACGGCGGGGCAGACAGCGTTGATTCGAATCCCACTGCGAGCATATTCAAGAGCGGCTGTCCTGGTGAGGCCGATCACGCCATGTTTGCTCGCGCAATACACGCCGGCTCCCGCGGCACCCATGAGACCTGCGACGGATGACATATTGACGATGGTTCCGCCACTGCCCTGCTTGAGCATTTGCTGAATTTCGTACTTTAAGCAGAGCCAGGTTCCTTTCAAGTTGATACCGATTACGGCGTCCCAGTCCTCGTCGGACTGCTCGATGAGCGGTACCCATTTGCCTTCGATGCCTGCATTGTTGAAAGCGATATCGAGGCGGCCGAATTTCTCGACGGTTTTTTGGACGAGGGACCGAACGTCGGACGGTTTCGAGACGTCGGATTTGACGAACAGGCCGTCGCCGCCGGCAGCGCGAATGAGATCGATGGTTTCGTGGCCTTCGGTTTCGCGACGGCCGGAGACCACCACTTTGGCACCCGATTTTGCAAAGAGAACGGCAGTATCGCGGCCGATCCCAGTGGTGCCGCCGGTGACGAGCGTGACTTTGTTTTGTAATTCGGTGTTCATGCTGTGCCCGCGCTACGGAATGTTAATCGGACGCGGTTTGCACTGCCGCGACTGCTTGAACTCTTGCGGGAGCGGGGCGCGAGCGCCGCAGATCCTGCCATTGCAGGACGACGTCCGCGAAAAGAAGAGAAAAGGCCACGCACATCCAGACCACAGTCTCGGCGACAGAATCACCCAATTTTTCCAATCCAGTGACGCCAAGGACAACGCGGACCTCGAGAAAGACGATGGCGACGGCGAAGCTGCGGGTCATCCACTGGCGATGCAATTGAACCTTGCCCTTTAAGATGAAATAGATGGCGATGGCGGTGGTCAGCATCCAGATCGCGGCATCGGTGAACGCGGCGAAACTAAAGGAACGCGTGCCCCCGATGCGCTCTTCGTAATATTGGATGTAGAAACCGAGTGGGGCACCGATGAAAACACCGGCTACGTAGAAGCGCCCGACAACGCGATGAAATTTCGCGAAACGCTGGCGAAGACGATCGGAGAATTGCATTGGTCCGAGCAAGAGAGCGCATGCTCCCATGATGCCGTGAGGCAAAAGATACCATTTGAAGGAGCTGATGTGAGTCCATTCGGGGTGGTTGCTGTCGATGAGGAAGCCTTCATTATGGACAAGAACGTAGGCCATCATCAAACCGATAAATCCAAATAAGAAGTATTTAGCGCGCAACCAAGAAGCGGGCTGCAACGGCATGGAGCTGGTAGCCATAGTCGTTTTTCCGCCTGCTAGGGGGGATTTGTGCACGTACGATACCGCAAGAACGGGTTTGCGGCCAGCGAAATAATGGGCCGAGGGGAGGACTCAAGCGGCGATGGATTTTCTGGAGCGGGATTTGGCGCGGCGGATCATTGGAAGGTTGGGCGGAATGCCAAGATAGCGAGTGCCCCAATGGCACATGTCAGTCAGCATGGGAATGAGGTCATCGCCGGCTTTGGTGAGGTAGTAGGTGACCTGCGGCGGCGTGGACGGTTTGATCTTGCGATGGATCACGCCGTCCCTTTCAAGTTGACGCAATTGCGCGGTGAGCACTTTTTCGCTGACGCCGGGGAGCAAGTCGCGAAGTTCCGCGAAACGACGCGGCATGAAGCCAAGATGCCAGACAACCAGCACCTTCCATTTACCGCTTAAGACGTTGATGGTGCCCTGAACCGGACAGCCAAAGTCTTTTTTCATGACGCGCTCCGGGCTTACATAAATGTGCGTACTTCTTGTGGTCGCAACAGAGTTATACCATTTCACTGGATGAGTGGCGCGCATCCCGAAGCGTTTCGCGACCGCCCCGCCAGCGATTCGGGCAATGGAGGAGAAACTCTATGATTTTGGTCACCGGTGCAAGTGGAAACGTCGGGAAGGCTGTTTTGCAGGAAGTAGCGAAGAGCAGGGCAAAACATCGTACGCTGTACCGTTCGGCCCTGGAGGCGACAAAAGCTCCTCCAGGAACGGAGACAGTGATTGCGGATTTTGCGAAGAAGGACACGCTTGCGGCGGCGTTACGGAATGTGGACAGCACCTATTTGGTGTGTTCGCCCATTCCGGAATTGGTGGAACTTGAAAGCAACATGGTTGACGCGTGTGTTGCAGCAGGCGTGAAACATGTGGTGCTGAATTCCGCAATGGGCGCGGGTGATTATGACAAATCGTTTCCGAGCTGGCATCGCAAAGTGGAAGACAAACTGAAGAGCACGCGGCTGTCATACACGATTCTGCGGCCGAACTCGTTTCATCAAAATGTCGTGGCGTTCTTTGCGCCGAGCATACGGACGCAGGGAGCGTTTTACTCGTCGATGGACGCTGCGCGGGTCAGCTTTCTGGATGTGCGGGACATCGCAGTGGTGGCGGCGAAGACGCTGGCTGGCGGCGAGCACGCGGGAAAAACCTATGAACTGAACGGACCGGAAGCGCTCAGCTACGCCGAAGTAGCGGAGAAGATCTCGAAACATGTGGGACGCGCGGTGCAATACGTGGATATTCCTATGGAAGCGCAGAGAAAAGCGATGTTGGAGCAGGGGATGCCGGAATGGCAGGTAACGGCGCTACTCCAATTGCAGGAATACTACACGGCCGGCAAAGGCGGCAACGTGGATGGCTTGCTGCAACAGTTGCTGGGACGGGCGCCGATTACGATGGATCAATTTCTCGCGGAGTTTGCGGACGAGTTTCGCGGTCAGGCAGCGAACGCGTGAGGACGTGACACTGACGCAGCATTTGACCTTGTGCGGGCCTTAATCTTTCTTGCTGTTTGAACTGTTTTCTTTTTTCGATGCGGCAGCAACCGCTAGGCGCTTAATCGCCGAAGTTTCCAATTGCACTGCCATTCCGGCCAGGCGTTCTAGCTCGTTGCGCAACGCGGCCCAGGTATCCCCACCCATTTCTGCCAGAAACTTCGCCTGAACTTTGCGCCACAGGGGCACGGCGACGGCGAGAGCTTTTACGCCGGGATCCGTCAAAGTCAAAAAGCGTTGGCGCCGGATGGATCGGGGAGAGATTTCGAGGTAGCGCTGTTTTTGCAGAAGCCGAAGGCTGCGGGTGAGGGTAGTTTGGTCCAGCACCAGGATTTCGCCGATACGCGAGATGGAGACCGGCTGAAACTTCGCGATGGCGGTCAGGATAGCGAACTGGGTGGCGCGGAGGCCGGAAGGTTCGAGACCGTGGTCGTAAAGGCGGCTAACAGCGCGAGCGGTGCGGCGAAAGTTGAAAGCGGCACAAGAGCCGGTTCCGGAGAGGTCGAGCGAATCGGTGGCTCCTCCCTTGACTTGCATATACATCTCAAGTATAAATGATCTCAGATTGATGTCAAGCGAGTGTTCTCGGCGAGAGAATTCTGGGAGTTCCCCCGCCGATTTCAAACCGGGTCGGAGGAAGCGAAGGGGTGAAGCATGTCGATGCCCATGAGTGCGGCGCTGGCGGCACGAGGTCATGGTCTAAGTGGAGCTCAGGCGCAGAACCGCTATGTGAGCTTTGGCCATTTTCAAGTGGATCTGCAGCGTGAAGAACTATTTAAAGATGGAGCGCGAGTACCCATTCCATCGAAGGTCTATCAGGTCCTACTGGCGCTTGTGGAGAGGCCGGGGGAAATTGTTACGCGCGACGATTTGCGAGCTCGGCTGTGGCCCGGTGGAACGTTCGTCAATTACGACGCGAACGTGAACACTACGGTGAACAAGCTGCGGCTGGCGCTGGGAGATTCACCGGATCAGCCGATCTATGTGGAGACCGTTCCGCGGCAGGGATATTGCTTTGTGGGGGCCGTCGAGCGCAGAACTGAATTTAGGAAGAGTGCTGATGGGAAGGGCGTGGTTGTTTCTACAGAGGCAACTCAGCTGCGCGAAATTTCGGAGGCTCCTGCGGCGAAAAAATTGAAAGGCAGACTCCCGGGATTTTTTGTGAGCGGGTGGGCCGCAGCGATTCTCTTGTGCGGAGTATTGCTTGGCATTGGGATTGTGCTGTTTACGCACCGGCCGTTGTAAGTCCTGCACAAGGCGCAGATTCCTACGCTGAGATCCTTCGCTCATCCTTATATAAAGGACTCAGGATGACCATGCATTATTTAACCTGAGCCACTCGGATTTAACTCGTACTGTAGACAAGCTAAACGTCGCTGGAAACGGGTAAGTTGCCGCGGAGGCCGAGGGCATCGGCGTTTTCGCGCATGGCCGCGATGCAGAAGGCGATGTGTTCTTCGAGAGGGATGCCGAGTTCAGCGGCGCCGTTGCGGACGTCATCGCGAGAGACTCCCTTGGCGAAGGCCTTGTCCTTCAATTTCTTTTTCACCGATTCCATTTCCAGATCAAGAACGCTTTTTGACGGACGGACGTAGCAGCACGCGGTGATGAATCCTGCGAGTTCGTCACAGGCGAACAGCGTGTGTTCGAGCGGAGTCTGGCGCGGGGTGTTGCAGTAGTCGGCGTGGGACATGACTGCGCGAATGAGTTCTTCGGAGTAGCCGCGTTCGCGAAGAATTTTTGCCCCTTCGGCGGGATGTTCGCGGTCGGGTGCGTGGTCGGCGTTGGGCCAGCGCTCGTAGTCAAAATCGTGCAGAAGAGCGGTGAGTCCCCAGAGTTCTTCATCGGCGCCGGATTTGCGGGCGTAGGCGCGGACGCAGGTTTCTACAGCAAGCATGTGTTTGCGCAACGATTCGGATTGTGTGTATTCGCAGACCAGACGCCAGGCATCTTCGCGGGATGGCAAGAGAAGTTCCTCCGAGTGGATTCGAATGTTTATTGGAGCACAGGAAGAAAGAAAAGAGAAAGGCCATGCTACCGCGAGCTCGTCAAGTCGACCCTAGCAATTGTGGAAGTTCCGTGCAGCGCGTCTCCAGTGTGGCGGAGAGTATTGGCAAATCTTCGTTGATAGAGCACGGCGAAGGCTGAGTCGTAAATTCGGTTGTTCCCCGGGCATCTTCCAATTTGACCACGTGCCAGCACAGCTTGGAATGTGGGTGACGAGCAGTGAGTTAACGGATACGACACCAGAGATAAAGTTGCGCCGGAACGGCTACCGCGAGAATTGTGGTCTTTAGGCAGGAGGAACACAAGGGGTAGTGATGGTTTGGAAACGCGGCGAAAACCGGGCGAGACAAGGCGAAAGTCAGGCGTAAGTCCGGTTCTAGTCCTGGCTATAAATTTCTAATTCGTCAAAAATATTCTTGACAGTTTGTGGCGCATCGGCGAGACTCCACGACGCGCCAGTATCTGCCTTCCCCGAGAACGTTCCGACGTTCCTCTCCTATCCGCACGCCGGACAAAGTCAGCGAGGAGTACCGGTGTCTGCAAATACTGAAAAAGAGTCTTTAAGTTCGCTTGAGATGGACAGGGAAGTGATCCGCTGCAAGACGTGCGGTCTTGTGCAGTACCGGACCCGCACGGGCAATTGCCGCCGCTGTGTGCGTGCATTGCCGCAGAGACTGGAGTTCCTGATTCCCGAGGCGCCACCGCTCGAGGAGCAGGGCGAGGAAGCAGTGTCCGACAAGTTCGCCAACCAGAAGACGGTTGAGAACATCGGGCAACGCATCCGCCAGTTGCGCGAATCGCGCTCCATGACGCAAAGCCAGTTGCAATCCAGGTCTAAAGTGTCGCGGTCCTATCTCTCACGAATTGAGAGCGGACAGATGACGCCGAGCCTGGGCACGCTGGAAAAGATCAGCGAGGCGCTGAATGTCGGGCTGAACCGGTTCTTCATACCGGAATCGGACGGCGAAGCGCTACTCGAGGATCCGTTCATCCAGGGTCTGCGTCCGTTTTTGCAGCAGCTGGATTGGGAGCAGTGGCAATCGATATTGAAGAGGTTGCAGGCGATCAGCGACCACGTGGGAGCAGCGCCGGTGAACCTCCGCCCTATCGGTAATCCGTCGCGGCTGCCGCAGCCCGCGGCGGTGTCTGGCGCGGGCCATCTTGGCCCTGTGGCCACCCACGCGAATGCGACGGCGTACCAGCACGCGCACGGGCATCCGCAAGGGTATCCGCTGCGGCGTCCCGGGACGGTGTTTGGAGCTCAGCGGCCGCTCGCTCGTTAAACGGGCTCGCTAGGTTCCCCGCGCGGGGCAAAACGAGATTTCCCAGCAAGGGCGTGCTTCGGCACGCCCCGATTTTTTTGTGTGAAGCCGGATCTGCCGCGCTTACGGCGCTCCCGATAAGAATGAGCATAGGTCACCCGACGCTGACGGGCTGGGTAAACGTGGGTGCGCCTAACGGCACTTGGAATTGAAACGAGGCTTAAGCTTAGCTCGTGGCTTCAAACCTGCTTGCGCGCTGGCCGAGCACGGGCCAGCTCGCTGCGCCCCGACGGGAGCTGTTGTGGAATTTTATTCGCGGACGACGGCTACTTTGGCCGAAGGGACTTCGAGGCGCATGAGTTTGTGATTCGAGTCGAGTAGCAGAAGAATTTCAAGGTCGCTGGTAGTAACGCGCAGGCCTTCGTAGGACTTTCCGCCGGAAGAGGCCGAGCCCGTGGATTCGACCGTGATCGTTCCAGGAGTCAGTTCCTGCGGGATTAGAACGGGAAGCTGTTGCGCGCCGCGTTTGGACCAGTCATAGATCCGGGCGAGCACTGCGTACTGATGATAAAGATTGTTGTCGAGAACCGCGACGAGCGGCGAACCGAAAGAAAGATCCTGCTCAAACGGGCGAGCTCCCTGCATCTCCAGAGTGATTTTAGCGATTCCGTTCGCAAAGAGGATTTTCGCGCTGTTTGTTTTGTCGGTCTGCGCAGTCCAGTTGTAGGCCACGGGAATGCCATCGGGCTGGAGAGTCAGATTGCCGCTGACTTTCGTTTCTTCGCCCTTGTCGGACTTTATGGTGGTGGTTCCGTGAGCGAGCCAGCCAGCCCCGGCTGGGGCGATCTCGAAGTCCTCGTGGCCGATTTGTTTGCCTTCGAGGAGCAAAGAAAATTTCCCTTTGTCCGGCTGAAGCACGCCGCCGGCAGGATCTCTTTTCTGGGCGCGTGCATACGCGATTCCAAAAATGAAAGAGAGAAGAAATGCTGCGAATGCCGAGCGCATGCGGCGCGAACTGAAGTTAGTCATGCAGTCCCCCAACGATCAATAGAGTTACACGCCGCGCGGATGGAGAGAATGCAAAAGAAAAGGCGTGTGGCCTGAAGGAAACGGCCCGTGGGAGTTTCGTTTCGATCACCAGATCAGGACTGTGGTTCTTCGACGAGGAGATGAGAGCCGGGGCCGGCACTGGGAAAAATGCCGAGGCGCAGAATATCGGCGACGACGAGAGCCGGCTCGCGAGCGCTATCCACGCGAAAGTCTGCGAGCTGGTAGGAGGGAAGACGCTGCGCATGGAGGGCGCGAAAACTGGTTTCGTCGCGAAAGAGCGGCCTGCCGGTCATTGTCATGCAGCGCGCGAGCAGAGTTTCGATCGGTGAATCGAGCCAGATGACAGGGACGCCCTGCGTCCTTAGAAATTCAGGCGCGCCGGCCTGCGCGTAAGTGCCGCCGCCGAGCGCGAGCACGGCAGGCTCATGGAGTTCAAGCGCGCGGCCAAGCGCGGCGCGAAGTTGTGCCGCCTCGAGCAGCCGGAACGACGGCTCGCCGTGGCGTTCGAAAAACTCCGTGATTCGCAGACCGGAAGCATCTTCAATGCGGTCGTCCAGATCGACGAAACGCCAGGCAAGCTGGCGGGCAAGTTGAGTGCCGACGGTCGTCTTGCCGGAACCCATAAAACCGGCGAGAGCGACTACGGAAGTTGTTGGGGTACGAGCCACGCGAAAAGTTTAGATGAGAAAACGGCTGTGACGCAAAGTGCAAGAACAGGGTTGAATGGCCTGAGCAACAAAAATGTGAAGCAAAAAATAGTCCCGGAAATTAACCGTTCGAAAAGCTAGTCGCGCTTGAGGATGCGGATGGTACCGCTGAAGGAGGAGAGCTCGACTTTGGCGAGACCGTTGCCGACAGTGCCGACAAAGCCCCTGGCATATTTCGCGGCACTGCGACGAATGCCGTGAGAATCGGGCTTGAGCAAAGCTTCGGCGCGATTGTCCACTGTGCCGGAAGTGGTCTGCGCGTTCAGGTCAAAGGAATCCGTGCTCGCAAAGCGTACTTCAACCAGGCCGCGGCCGCTCTTCATTGAATAAATGCCAGTGCGGATAAAATCACCGTCGAAGAGAACGTTGCCGAAGGAAGTGTACAAGGTTACGTTGGTGAGCGAAGGCTGGAGAATCTGCGCGCTGCCGCTGACAGAATCGAATTTAAGTTTTCCGCCGCAGAGCGTGCAAACCAGGGTGCCACCGGTGGTTCTTACGATGATGTAGCCGGAAACTTCCTTCAGGTGGATGTCGCCTGCAATGCTTTCAAGCGTCATATCGCCCAAAACCTGCTCGACGTAGATCAAACCGGATTGCGACTTGATCTGGAGTTCCGTTTCTTCCGGCACGGTGAGCTGAATATTTTCAGAAAGTTCTGATTCCTGAGCGGAAGCGTCAAGAACGCTGGCCGTAACGTCGATCCGATTGTCGGCCTGTTCCATATCGAGCCCGATTTTGTTGGATGGTTGCGAAGCAGATACGACGACTTCGGGATTTTTCCAAGATTTTACTTCGATGCGGCCGTTGGCGACGTTCTGAATCATGACGACCGGGCGGCCTTTGACGGCAAAATGTCTTTCGACCTTTTGGCCGGCGGCGAATGAGGCAAGCGGCATCAAAAGCATGCCCGCGCTGATCACGGGAAGAAGCGCGGACGCGAAGTTTTTGCGGATCGCCGGGCTGACTGTCATGTTAGTTCACGCTCCTGCCGCGGTCCATCATAGCGGCCAAAATCTCTGCCTTCTGCTGATAGGCGGCGGAAAGATAATCGCGCGCGACCTGATCATTGGGATCTTCCTGCAAACGCTTGCGGCACTCCTTGATAAAGGTATTCAAGGTAGCGAGATTTTCGCGCAGCGAGTTGTCAACGGGCGAAACGCTGGACATGCTCGCGGTCTGCATGGGACCGAGGCTCTGCTCTTCCTGATCCAAACTGGTGCCGGCATCGGCGAACGGTTCTGCAACTGCGCGTGGCACTGCGTCTGCGACCGCTGTGTTGGACACTGGTGACGCCGAGGGCTTGTGAGTCATCTGAACATATCCCGCGGCAACGATCAGCGCCGCGACAGCTGCGGTCGCGAGCATGCGGCCGCGAATCAATTGCCCGAAACCTTGCCACCATGGAGAGCTTTCGACGGGAACGATCGTTGTCGGTTCGTAAATCATTTTTTCCGCTTCGAGTTGTGCGCGAAGGGAAACCCAAACGCGAGAGGGAGGTTCGACTTCAGCGGGAATTTCGCTGGCCACGGCCAGGATGCGTTCGAAATCCGATATCAGCGATGAGCACGCGGGGCAACCTGCAACATGGCCTCGAGCGGCTTCGGGCAACGGCGAGAAACCTTCTTGCTCTATGACCTGCGCGACGTCCTTACACTGCATGGCTCTTCACTCCGCGAGAGGCAAATTCTGCCGGGCTCCCGCACTTTTCCGAAACTTTTGCCCGCGAACCGTGTTCAGGTCCTTGAGCGGATTTTTGCGGCAATCGCTCTCGCACATCCCCGTTTGAGCCCAGTGTAGCTCAATTCCGGTTGGGTGTTTGTGCTTTTGCTTCTTGCCGTTCGTGCCTGGCCTGGTCGCGGGCGCTCTCCTGAAGCAGCTCGCGCAAACGCGTTCTAGCTTTGTGCAACTGTGATTTCGAATTCCCCACAGAGCAGTCCATGATGTCCGCAATTTCGTTGTGCTCGTAGCCTTGCACGTCATGGAGCACAAAGACCGCGCGGTAACCGGGAGGGAGCTGCCCAATTGCACGTTCCAGGTTCACCCGGTCCACTGCGCCGCTCAAGCCCAGATCCGGTGCGCCGATGTCCTTCCGCGGTCCACCCGTTTCTTCATCGGGTTCGGTCGTCTCTTCCAGAGAAGCGGCGGGTAGGGACTTCTTGCGCAACCGCATCAGAACCACGTTGACCGTCATACGGTGCAACCAAGTCGAAAAAGCTGATTCTCCGCGGAAGGTACCGATTTTGCGGAACAGTTGCAGGAACGCTTCCTGCATCAGGTCTTCCGCGTCGGCGGGGTTACCCACCATGCGCAAGCAAAGGGCGTATACACGGCGGCCATGTAACTGGTACAGAAATTCGAAGGCCGCAGCATCCCCAGCTTGAGCGAGGCGGATGGCTTCCGCTTCAGTCAGCGTAGCAGCCGGTTTAGAAACAGCCGACTGTTTGGGCTCGGTTGGTCGTCGTTGGGCCAACAGTCCAATAACGGCGCATCCAAAACGTCGGATGCACCATATCCCCCTTAGAGTTGTCCCTTAGCAAGCGTAGGTTGCTCAATTCAAGTGCGACCGCGGAGCAGTCGACTCAGCAGGGAAGAAAGAATGCGGAGAACACCCCTGTGATGCACCGGCACGCATCGGCCCGCAAGGCCTTATCATTCTCCCGCGACGGCAGCCATTCGTCTAGCGCGGATTAAGGCAGGGTGAGTAGCGGTGTTCTTGCGGCGGGCTCTTGCCAGACCGCAAACAGTAAAGTCGAATCGATCGAGCTGATCGTCCGGGAGTACAAGGAGAAATGATTTGAGGAGAACACAGGTTTCTCGCAGGCAGGTGTTGAGGTCAAAATGATACAAATCTAGAAATTTCCATAGGCGGGACGAGTGCGACCGGATTCTATAACCCAGTTGCTCGGTAGCTTCGATAAACGCGTCGCCCAATTCATCCACGATCTCTTCAAGGGTGTTCAACTTATTGAGAAACTGTGAGCGTTCGGAGAGCAGGACATGGCTTACTAGGTTACTGTGGCGCGCGGCGCGCTGGCCTCTTTCGCTATGAAAATTGGCAGCCTCAAGTAGCGCCAGATTAGGCACAATCCCGAAATGCCTCGCATGCTGCCTCATGGCGTGCAGCACGGCGCTGATCCCAAGCGCCAGGCGAGCGCAGAACTCTCCGGCAATTTCAATTCCTTGACTCGCCTTCTCTGAGTCACCCTGTTGCTCGAGGTCGATGGCTTCGTTGAGCGATACACTGAACATTCGGTAAGTGTTTTCGAGCTTTTCGGTGTGATCGGCGAAGAGCGAGCCTTTAGCGTAAGGCAGGATGGCTCGCCAGTCTTGCTGGACGGAGTCATACCTGCGTACAGGGGCGCGGGTATTCAAAAGGTCTCTCCCAAGAAGCGGAAGTATAACAAAAAGCGTTCTAAATGGTACTGGTTTGTTGCAGCAGGCTCGTTTGGGCCGCTATACTCGCCGTTTATTTCCACAGAATAGAGGACGCAGGAATTGCAATTCGAGCCCAAGGATCAGTTTGAGCAAAGACAGCGCAAGCTGGAGAAAATCGTCCAGGCAGGACATCCCGCCTTTCCACATGAGTTTCGATGGTCGGCCACGCCAGCCGAATTAGCCGCGAAGTATGCGCAAACCACGGCCGCGGAACTGGAGGCCAACAAGGTCGATGCGACGATCGCAGGGCGCATCGTTTCCTACCGCCTGATGGGCAAAGCTGGATTTGCCCACGTGCAGGGAGGAGGAGGGCGCCTGCAGATTTACGTTCGCAAGGATGTTGTGGGTGAACGAGGATTCGAACTGTTTCATTTGTTGGATTTGGGCGACCTGATTGGCGCGCGCGGTCATTTGTTCCGCACGAAAACGGGCGAGCTATCGCTGTGGGTTGAGGAATTAACATTTCTATCGAAGGCGCTCCTGCCTTTACCGGAGAAGTGGCATGGTTTGACCGACGTCGAGTTGCGGTACCGGCAACGTTATGTGGATTTGATCGCCAATGAAGAGTCGCGGCGTGTGTTCTTAACGCGAGCCAAGATTGTTCAAGAGTTGCGGCGATTTTTCGACGATCGCGGATATATAGAAGTGGAAACGCCGATGATGCACGCGATTCCGGGCGGCGCTGCGGCACGGCCGTTCGTAACTCATCACAACACGCTGGACATTGATCTGTACTTGCGAATTGCGCCTGAGCTCTACCTGAAGCGGTTGGTGGTGGGTGGGCTTGATCGGGTGTACGAAATCAATCGCAACTTCCGCAATGAAGGCATCTCAACTCAGCATAATCCTGAATTCACAATGCTGGAGTTCTATGAGGCGTACAGCAACTATCAAGATTTGATGAAGATGAACGAGCGAATGCTCGCACAGTTGGCCACAAAAATTACTGGCTCGACGGTGGTGAAGTACGGCGAACTGGCGCTGGACTTCGGACGGATCGAACGTCTCTCGATGCGCGAGGCAATTTGCAAGTATTGGCCCGCAGCGGCGGGCGTAGCTCCAACGGTTGAAGAACTGGCAGCGGCGGGCGGCGCGAAGGCTGTCACGGAGCGCTACAACGCTTGGGCCAAGAGCGCTCATGCGCCATACGCAGCGGCAAAAGGTACACTGAGCGACGGCGAATCAACCGGGCTGCTCTTTGAGACCATGGCGGAAGATCAATTGGTACAACCGACGATTTTGTACGATTTCCCGACGGACATCTCGCCACTCTCGAAACAGAAGCCCGATGATCCCTCGCTGACCGAGCGATTCGAGGTCTATATTGCGGGAATGGAGATCGCCAACGGCTTCTCCGAATTAAACGATCCAAGCGAACAGGAACGGCGCTTCCTCGCGCAGATTGCACGCGGCGGCGATGAAGTGCCCAAACAGCTCGACTTGGATTATGTGCGCGCACTTTGCTACGGACTTCCTCCAACGGCTGGCGAAGGCATTGGCATCGATCGTTTGACCATGCTGCTGACCGATTCGCATTCGATTCGCGACGTTATTCTGTTCCCTCAATTGCGGCCGGAAGCCCAGCAGGAAGCCGAACCGAAATCTGAAGGGCACGGCGCGTAGCCCCGTGTTTTCCTGATGCGATTTGAATGGTTTGTCGCAAGGCGATACTTGCGTTCGCCAAACCGTCCGGCCGTTTTGCGTCTGGTCACAGCCTTCAGCGTCCTGGGAGTTACAGCGGGTGTCGCGACGCTCGTAATTGCGCTAGCCATGAATACGGGTTTCCGCGAAACGCTGCAAGATCGTTTGTTGGGAGTTACGGCGCACATTTCCTTGACCCGGCCGGGATCAGGTGGACTTCATGATTATGAAGAGCTGGCCACGAAGCTTTCCAAAATTCCGGGCGTTCGAAGCGTGACGCCGGCCGTCTATCAGACAGTATTGATGACCTTTGGAGGAGAGTCGCGCGGTGTAGTGGCGAAGGGAATTGATCCGGCACGCGAAGAAGCCGCGGATGAAGCGCTACGCAAACTTGCATCTGGAAAGCTCGATTTCCAGCTGGACGCCGATGGCATCGACGCGCTTTTGGTCGGGAAACAGCTCGCCGAGGAATGGAAACTTTCGCCGGGCGATTATGTGTCGTTGACGAGCCCTCAGGGACGACTCACGCCATTTGGGCTGCTCCCGCGTACGAGAAGATTTCGAGTGGCGGGAGTCTTCGATTCCGGATTCTACGACTATGACGCCAACTGGTGCTTCGTGAAGATGGACGCCGCGCAAGCACTTGCGGGGGCCTCCGACGTAGTGAACGTGCTCGAGTTTCGACTGCAAAATCCGGAGGCGGCGCCAGTCATTGCGCACGAAATCGAGCAGCGCGCTGGACCGAGCTTCGCGGCTGCCACCTGGATGGAACAGCAGGGAGCCCTGTTCCGGGCTCTGCGACTTGAAAAACTCGTCACCGCCATTTTCATTGGGCTGATCACGCTGGTAGCCGGTCTCAACATTCTGGTGGTGCTCTCGATGACGGTGACCGACCGCGCCAAGGACATCGCGGTCTTGCGTTCGATGGGTTCTACATCGCGCCAATTGAGGAATATTTTCCTGTGGCAGGGATTTACGATCGGGGCTGCGGGCACCTTCGCGGGGCTGGTGCTGGGATATTTTTTCGCGTGGATCGCCGGAAAATACCAGCTCATCCCACTTGATCCCCAAGTGTATGCCGTAGCTTACGTTCCGTTTCATCCTAGTGCCATGGACGGAGTGTGGATTTCCCTAGTGGCGATGGGAATTTCGCTTCTTGCGACACTCGTCCCGGCCAGAGCTGCGGCCAGGCTTCTTCCTGTGGAGATCCTTCGTTTTGAATGACTTAACGATTTTCTGAGCGCCCCATGTTTGGCCCCCTGCTTGCACTTTAACTTTGCCAGACAGGAAGCGAAGTGGCGACCTCGCGCCGGCCGGGAAAGCGCAGTGCCAGGAAGCCGCGCAAGTGACTGATTCTTGGAACATTGCAAGCTTCGCGAAGTGGTTCTTTTTTGAAGTTGCAACGTATGGCAATGACGGACACACAAAAACGGGAACAAACGGCCCGTTCAGGTGTCACACGCAGAGGACGCCACATTCGCAACGGTTTCTTGCATCTAACCTAGTGGACGATCAGTAAGCCGCCGCCGCACAGTAAAGCAAGGTCAGTTTGGCTTTCAACAAATGAACCCAAGCACCTCCAATTCGATGCCAGGTCCGGGCGAGCAGACTTTGCTTGCGGACCCAGACGAGAGAAATGTGCTGGAAGCTCGCGGACTCGGAAAAACGTACGGCACCGGCGAACGCAGCTTAATCGTTTTGCAACAAGTAAATCTTGTGCTGCGAGCGGGAGAGATGGTTGCGATCGTTGCGCCATCGGGCGCTGGCAAAAGCACGCTTTTGCATTTGCTGGCTACGCTAGACACGCCAACAAGCGGTGCTATATACTTCGAATCGAAACACATTGAAACATATGATGAAGCGGCGCTTTCGAATTTTCGCAATTGCGTCGTGGGGTTTTTGTGGCAAAGGCATCAGTTGCTGCCGGATTTTACGGCGGAAGAAAATGTAGCGATGCCGCTGCTACTGCGGGGAGAGTCTATTTCGAGGGGTCTTGAAAAGGCGCGAATTTGGCTGGGAGAAGTTGGTCTGGCGGAGCGTGCCGGACACCTGGCAGGAGAGCTTTCCGGAGGGGAACAACAGCGCGTAGCGATTGCCCGGGCCCTCGTCACCAGGCCGCGCGTGCTGCTGGCGGATGAACCTACCGGAGACTTGGACGAGCGGAATGCTTGGGCCGTATTCGAGTTGCTGGAGCGGTTGCACCGGGCGCACGGACTGACGTCGCTGATCGCGACGCACAATCTGGCACTTGCGGAACGGTGTGACCGGATTCTGGGGCTGGAACACGGCGTTCTGCGGACTCGCAAAGACTCGGCCGGAGCACAACCCGGAAAGTTTTTAGCGAGCAGGGACCCAGAGGGAGAAACGAGCTAACGTGTTTGAACGCTACACGGAAAAGGCGCGTCGCGTCATCTTCTTTGCGCGGTATGAAGCAAGCCAGTACGGAAGTCCGTACATTGAGACCGAGCACCTCTTGCTCGGCTTGATGCGCGAAGACAAGGCGCTTGCCAATCGCTTTCTGCGGCAACAGGGCTCGATTGAATCCATCCGCAAAGAGATCGAAGCGCGGATTACCATCCGCGAGCGCATCTCGACTTCGGTGGAAGTGCCGCTGAGCGCGGAATGCAAACGAATTCTAAATATGGCGGCGGAAGAAGCTGAACGGCTTGGCGTGAAGCATGTCGCCACCGAACACCTGCTGCTGGGAATTTTGCGCGAAGAGAAGTGTTTCGGCGCGGAAATTCTGATGGAGCGCGGACTGCGCCTTTCGGCTCTGCGCGAAGAACTTGCGCGCACCTCTGGCGAGAAACCCGCGGCGACGCGCCCTAAGGAAACTTCGCTCCTTTCAGAATTCAGCCGCGATTTAACACAAGCTGCGACGGAGGGCGCGCTTGACCCACTCGTGGGCCGCGAAGGGGAAGTCGATCGCGTCATTCAGATTCTCTGCCGTCGAACCAAGAATAATCCAGTACTGATCGGCGAACCCGGCGTCGGTAAAACTGCCATCGTCGAAGGACTCGCGCAGCGCATTTCCGACGGTGACGTGCCGCCGTTCCTCGCTGACAAGCGCATTCTTTCGCTTGACCTGTCTCTGATCGTGGCGGGGACAAAGTATCGCGGACAATTCGAAGAACGCCTGAAGACCATCATGAAGGAATTGATGGAGAGTCAGAACTCCATCATCTTTATTGACGAGCTGCACACGTTGGTCGGCGCCGGATCGGCAGAAGGTTCGCTCGATGCCGCCAACATCCTGAAGCCGGCCCTATCTCGCGGCGAAATTCAGTGCATCGGCGCGACAACTCCCGGCGAATACCGCAAGTCGGTTGAGAAGGACCGTTCACTCGAGCGCCGCTTCCAGTCCGTGAAGGTGCCAGCTCCGAACGAAGACGAAGCCATTCTCGTGCTCAGTGGCGTGCGCGAGCGCTACGAAAAGTTTCATGCCGTCAGCTATACGGAAGACGCGCTGCGCTACGCCGTCTATCTTTCGAACCGTTACATTCCGGATCGGTTCTTGCCGGACAAAGCCATCGACCTGATCGACGAAGCGGGCGCGCGCGTAAAACTGCGGCAAGCGACGGTACCGGAAGAAGTCAGCGAAGTACAAAAGCGTGTGAAGTTCATCACGCACCGCATGGAAAGCGCGATCGCCGCGCACGAATTCGAGAAAGCGCGTTTCTACTCCGAGGAAGAGCGCAAGGAAAAAGAAACGCTGCGCGGATTGCGCGATCGTTACAAGCTGGATGACGCCACCACCGGCATCGTCAGCCGCGAGGATATTGAAGAAGTGGTTTCCCGTTGGACAGGCGTTGCCGTCACTTCCATCAAGGAAGACGAGCAGCAGAAGCTGCTGCGCATCGAACCGGAACTTCACAAGCGTGTGATCAGCCAGGATAAAGCGATTACTGCGCTTGCCCGTGCCATCCGCCGCAGCCGCGCCGGCCTGAAATCGCCAGCTCGTCCTGTCGGCTCATTTGTTTTCCTTGGCCCGACGGGCGTCGGCAAAACCGAAGTCGCGCGCCGGCTTGCGGAATTTCTATTCGGTTCCGAGAAATCGCTGGTGCGTTTTGATATGTCGGAATTCATGGAAAAGCATTCCGTTTCGAAGTTAATCGGCGCGCCTCCAGGGTACGTCGGCTACGAGGAAGGCGGGCAGCTCACTGAGCGCGTGCGCCGGACGCCATATTCAGTTATCCTCTTGGACGAAATCGAGAAGGCTCATCCAGACGTTTTCAACATCCTGCTTCAGGTATTCGAAGACGGACAGTTATCGGATGGTTTGGGCAACACGGTGGATTTCCGGAATACGATCATTATCATGACCTCGAATCTTGGCGCGCGCCATTTGCAAAAGCGCACCGGGATCGGCTTCCAGGGCGGCACCGATGAAAACGGTGCAAAGTCCATGGAAGACATGGTGATGAACGAAGTCAAGCGGGCGTTCAATCCGGAGTTTCTAAACCGGCTGGACGAAATCATTATCTTCAACCCGTTGGGTGATGACGATTTGCTTCGCATCATCGATCTGCTTGTGGGCCAGCTGAACGATACGCTGATTCACCGGCAGGTGCAGGTTGTATTGTCACCGGAAGCAAGTCAGTGGATTTTGGAGAAGACGTGCGCGGACCGCAGCTACGGAGCGCGGCCGTTGCGCAGGGCGCTGCAAAAATATGTGGAAGACCCGCTCTCCGAAGCGCTGATTCAGGGAGGAATTCAACGGCCCGCGACGCTGCAGATCTATGTCGCAGGGGAAGCCCTTGGGTTCCGTCCGGTGGTTGAGGCAACCCCGGTCATTCACTAACGAATCTGACACCAACACGCGCTGCTGAAAAGCAGCTGCGCGCACGGCTGGCCCATTGCATGTGTGATCGCTTGAGCGGTCATTTCGTGCGTGACCGCAAGCGGAAATTCTTGCGCAACCGCAAGCGGTTAACACCGGGTTCGGCGGGAGAAGAACAACTTGGGTTTGGGGGCGCGGCCTTGACGCTGTCAATGGCCGCTTATAGAAAAGTCTGTTCTCCGTTTGGGATTTTTCCGGTCTTGGGTTTGGGTTTTGTCGCGATACTTTTGTGTCTCGCGGACGCTCGGCCTCTCGCTGCGGAAAATAACTCCCGTCCGGAAGCATCGGCGTCTTCAGACTCACGGACTTCTTCAGGAGATTCGCAGACCGCAGCCGCATTCCTCATTGCAGCTTCTTTAGATTTACTGACTGGCGAAACCGTCACAAGAGAAAATCATCCTGCAGCGGCTGGCGATTCTCAGGATGCGCCGCGATCTCCGATCATCATCGAGCGCATCGACTTCGTGGGGAACCGCCGCGTCCGCAACGATACATTGAAGGCGCGTATTTTCAGCCGCAAAGATGATGCGTACAACGAAGATACTTTGCGCCGCGACTTCCAGGCACTTTGGAACACGCAATTCTTTGAGGATGTGAAGCTGCGCGTCGAGGATTCTCCGGACCGCGCCAACGCCAAAATCATTATTTTTGAGTTGAAGGAACGCCCGGTCATTCGTCGCATCCGCTACGAGAATATTCACTCCGTTTCTGAATCGGATATTCTCGACCGTTTCAAGGAACGTAAAGTTGGCCTGAGCGTCGAAAGCCAGTTTGATCCCACAAAAATCAAGAAGGCTGAAGTCGTTATCAAGGAACTGCTCGGCGAGCACGGCCGCCAATTTGCAAAAGTTACGCCGCAGTACGAGCGCATCGCTTCGAGCAATGCCGTCATTCTGATTTTCAAAGTGGAAGAAGGACCAAAGGTCAAAGTCGGAAAGATCAAATTCACCGGCAATCATGCGTTCAGCGACCGCAAACTCATTCGCGCGATGCGGCATGACCGCCCCTATCAGATTCCGCTCTACATCACCGAAATCAACGTAATGCATAAGACCTATGACCGCGACAAACTGAACGAAGACTTGGAAGTCGGTGTCCGCGGGACGTACCAAGATAACGGCTATTTCAGCGTGCGGGTCTTGCCGGCCACGCTTGAAAATATCGATACCGTGGGCAATAAGCTGGGCATGCCTGTGCCCGTGTTGGGCAGATCGAAAGGCAAGGCCGTCAACATCACCATTTCCATCGAAGAAGGTCCGCAGTTCCGCATGGGTACGCTCAAAATCGTCAGTGCCGATCCGGACAAAGCGCTCTCGCTGAAAGTGGATGCGCTTAAGGGCGCATTCCCGATCAAGCAGGGCGACATCCTGAACGTCTCCAAATTGCGCAAGGCGATGAAGGATTACACCAGCATCTACGGTGAATATGGCTTTATCGATTTCACTCCCGAACCCGACTTCGATATTGACGAGGCTGGGAAGATCATCAACTTGACGCTGAAGTTCGACGAGCAGAAACAGTATTACGTTCGGAGAATCGATTTCAGCGGGAACACCACCACGCGAGACAAGGTCATCCGCCGCGAGCTGCTGATCGATGAAGGCCAGCTCTTCAACAAACGCGCATGGGAAGTCAGCATCCTCCGCCTTAACCAGCTGGATTATTTCGATCGCATTGAAGAGGACAAGGCCGTCGAAATCAAGCGCAATACCAAAGAAGGTACTGTGGACCTGAACCTTAAGGTTCATGAAAAAGGCAAGCAGTCCATCGGCTTGAACGGCGGTGTCAGCGGACTTGCCGGCGGTTTTATCGGCCTCACCTATCAGACCAACAACTTCCTGGGCCTTGGCGAAACACTTACGTTCTCCGCGCAGTTCGGCAGCTTGCAAAGAAGCTTCCAGTTTGGTTTTACCGAGCCGTACTTGTTCGACCGCCCGATTTCCACGGGCTTTACCATTTTTTCTAGCCGCTATAGTTTCGATCAGGCAAAGCAAGAAGCGCTGCTGCTCGGCCAATCCGTCAGCATCAATCCGCAGTTCATTCAGAATTACAATCAGGACAGCACGGGTTTCACTGCGTTCGCGAGCTACCCGGTGAAGCGCTTTTCCTTTATGCGCGTTGGGCTCACCTACGGGCTTACGCGAACGAACATCACGGCATTCAACGACGCATCAAGACTGTTGTTCCAGAGCATTCAGTACCGCAGTTTCGCCGGACCCAGCGCGCTCAACGGCATCGTTTCCAGCACGATTACGCCGACCATCAGCTACAACACGATTGACAATCCGCAAGAAGAGCACAAGGGCAAAAGCTATTTCTATTCACTTTCGTTCACCGGCGGACCGATCGGCGGCAACGTCAACACCATCACCAATACATTCGATTGGAAACTTTTCAAGCAGGTCAATAAACGCCGCAACGTGCTTGGGTTTCACGCATTTGTGGCGAACATCACCGGTTACGGCGGGAAAGAGGTTCCGCCTTTCAATCGCTTTTATTTGGGTGGTGAAAACGACTTGCGCGGTTACGATATCCGCTCGGTCTCGCCCGTCACTTTCATTCCGACGGCATCCGCGGTGCCTGTCTTCTATAACGACCCTAACGCGGGAGGGACCACGCGGGGCTTCACGATTCCCGTGCTTACCTATGTGGCCACACTGCCCGGCGGCGACCTGCAAAGCTTTGGCAACGTCGAATACCGTATTCCCATCGTCGGTCCGGTACAAACGGCGCTCTTCTTCGACGGCGGCACGAACGGCATCGTGAACCGCAGCGGGCTGAAGCTGAATCCGGCGGCACTGGACAACAGCCAGTGCAGTGTGATCCCCAAGAATCTCGTTTGCCAGTTTCCTGACGCAGGACTGTCTAATAATCTCCCCTTGGAAAAGGGAACCAACTTCCGTCTGCGGGGTTCCGCAGGCATCGAATTTGTAGTTCGGCTGCCCATCGTACAGGCGCCGTTCCGTATCTACTACGCCTACAACGTGCACCGCCTGCACCAGCAGATTGTGGCACAGCAACCGTTTATGGAGCCCAATCTGATCTGCGAACCGGCAAGTGTGAGCGATCGCCTGATCACATGCCCGGCGAACATCCCGTTAGGGTTTTACCCTTCGACTTTGGGCGCTGGCGCGTGGGATCAGGTAAAGGAACAACTAAGACCAGTGTTTTTGAGTCCTGGCCGATTGAATTATTTTGAGCCGAAGACAACGTTCCGTTTCACGGTCAGCAGGACGTTCTAGGCCGCGGCGGTACATGAGTTTTGTGTTTTCTGAAGTACTGGTCAGTGGGTTCATTAACGTTAGACACCATTTCGAGTCAGCGAAGTGGCCCGAATGGGATTTTTGGGGGTTCTCCGTGGTGACGAAGTCTCGCAATTCCTACTCTCGGCTCTTTCTGAGCCTTAGCGCAGTATTGTTGCTGGCTCTTACCGGTTGCGGCGGCAGCAGCAACACCAACGTGGTTAGCGTGGCGGTCAGCCCCAATTCGGCAAGCGTCATCGTCTCGCAGTCAATCACCCTGACGTCCGTCGTTAGCGGTGCGACGAATCTCAATGTGACCTGGGCCTGCACCTTCATCACCACGACCGTTGACTCTGCCGGAAAGGCAACGGCGGCGGCCGCGCAGCCCTGCACTTCGGAAACTGGGAATATTCCCGCTAACTCCACGAACACAACCGTCATCTATACGGCTCCGAACAAGGTTCCCGATCCAACCAAATTCCCGTTGCTCCAAATCATCATCACAGCCACCTCAGTTCAAGATCCGAAAAAGAGTGGCAAGGCGACGTTAGCTCTGGATTCTGGCATTGTGGTTACCCTGACTCCCACGACGGCAACCGTTCCAACTTTGGAGCAACAGCAATTTTCGGCGACCCTGACGAATGATAATGATCCCACGGTCAACGGCGCGGCCTGGTTAGTGACGCAGGGCACCCCAACCAGCACCATTCCTTATCCCAAACTGACTTCATGCAGTCCGGCTTGCGGTTCCATCGACGCGACCGGGAAATATGTTGCTCCGTCGGCGGTTCCGACCACGGCTACGCTGACGGTGGTCACGAGTTCCAAGGCGGACCCCACTCGTTTTGCCCTGGGAACCATCACCATCATTACGGGCGGTCCGATTACGTTTAACGGCCTCTCGCCCACCGTTGCCCCGCAAGGCGCCAGTTCTTACGACATCTATCTCGACGCCCAGAACGTGAGTTCGTCATCGGTCATTATGATCACCGGGAAAAACAGCACTTTCCCTCCGCTGAACGCGGGCCAAGTGAAGATTCTCTTCCCCATCCCCACGTCGGCCACCCCCAATCCCGGTTCGACGGGAGCACGCATCCGATTGAGCGCGCAGGACCTGGCGATTGCGGATACCTACACCGTCTCCATGACCGACCCGGCGCAACCCGTAACCCAAGGCTCCGGCCCGTTCAAATTTGCTGTTGTCCCAACGCGGCCGACGTCGGTAACATCCCTCCCAGACAGTGTTCTGTTGAACCAGCCTCTCGGGAATTCGCAGAGTCTTGCGATCGACGGAGGCTATTTTGGTCCGACTGGATTGTTTGCGAACGTCAGTTTTAACGGCAACTCCCTTGTGTCGGATACTTCGTCATCCAGTTCTCGCCGCCTGAATGTGGCGTTGCCATCGAGCGATGTGAACGCAGCCCTTCCCGGCCTATACCCTCTTTCCGTGACACGAACCACCCCGCCGCTCCCAGCCTCGAACAATCCTTCGGTCACAAACATTGCGGTCTTCCCGGATTATTCAACTGTGTTTCCCGCCCTTGCAGCGACGACCGCTCTTCCCCCGGGCTCCTTTCCGAGCGCCGTGGATATTGACACACGGCTGGGTATTCTCGCGGTAGCAGAAACCGCTTCGAACCAGGTGGCATTTTTCACCGTCGGAACCGGATCGTTGAGTCCGGTTGGCACTCCGGTCGCAGTGAACGCGCCTTCCGGTCTCTCGATTAACCAATCGAACCACACCCTTGCCGTCGTCAGTTTCCAGGATCAGAGTGTGAAAGTTTTCCCGCTCCCTGGTTCCACTGGCGATCCCAATGTCACTTATCCCGTCACGATTCAGCTTGCTGGTCTCATCAATCCTTCTGACGTCACGCCTTTGCCGGTGCCCTATTCGATTGGCGTGGATTCGGATACGAACAATGCCATCGTCGCCTACTCATCCACCGCCAATCCAACGACGGCGAAGGTCGGCTTCCTGCTCGATTTGAACAAGAATACTCAGCAGACGTGCATTGGTACCTCCAGCGGTTCACCCTGCGTTCACGCGCAGGTTACGCTGAACACTGGCGCCAATCCTCAAATTGCGATGGTGCCTCACTCGCACCTCGCTTACGTTACGCCCGGCGGATCGGGCGTGCTTACCGGCGTAGACGTGACGAAGGCCTCCGCCTCCGTAGGAATCAGCAGTGTTTCGCTGACGTCGGGGTTGGCGACGGTCATCACGAGCTCCGCGCACGGCCTTACTCCCGGCAATCCCGGAACAGTGCTTATCCAGAATGTCGCGCCGCCTGCTGATTTCGCTACCACGAAAGTTAATTTCAATGGCGTCTTCTCGGTACAATCAGTCATTGACTCAACGACGTTTACCTATGCGCTGAGCTCTTCTTTCAACGACACCTCCACGGGCGGCACGGTTTATTTCAGTAGCCCGAACATCACTGTGGGAGGCCTGTCGCAAACGACGCAGGGCATCGCCATCAATCCCATCACGCGCACTGCTGCCATCGCGGACGCCAACGCCACCGGCAACAACGGTCCGCAGATTAATTTGCTCAATTCACTCGATCAGTCCCCCTCGTCTATTACATTCCACGCGGGCTGCACGGCTTACAACACCACCACGTGTTCTAGCTCTGCGCCCGAACTGTTGGGCACCAGTTCCGTCGCTTTCCAGCCCTTCGCGAATTCGCTCGTTTCCTATAATCCGCAGCAAAACCAGTTGTCTGTCTCGAACCCCGTTACACAGCAGCGCTTTGCTGTGGTGTGCCCAGTGGTAGGCGGCACGTGTCCAGGCACGCCCGTCGACCAAACAAGCACGATCAGCATCACGGTAAACGGTGGAACGACCACTCTTAAGCTTTTCGGTGGGCTGGCGGTGGACCCCGCAACCAATCAGGCGTTCGTGGTACAGCCTGGCAGCAGCGCCATTCAGATCATCAACCTCAACCCTGATCCAAGCAAGGCAACCTATACATTGTTCAAACCAGTTGGAATCACCGAACTGCAGGTGCCAACCGTTTCGGGGGCGCTGATTGGCGGAATTGCTGGCGCGCTCATGCCACAAGGTACTCTGACCTCGGCTACTGACCTTGTCGGCGTACAGGTTTACGGTGCCGGTTTTGACGCATCCACACCGGTTCGCCTGAACGGCACGCCGATTCCCACAACCTTCGTCAGCAGCCGCAACTTGACAGTCACGATCCCTGCGGATCCATTCCTTTCCATGCCGCATCGTTTTGCCGTGGACGCGATCACCGGTAGCAACGTTCAATCCAACGTCACCGATTTCATTGTCGTCAAATCCGTCGATTTGCTTGCTCAGCCACATCCGGCGTGCAGTACGGGAACGACCACACAGAATGCGCAGCCAAGTTCCGTCGCCATTGCCGATCAGCTCGTGAGACAGCCCTTTCATCCGATTGCCGTCGTCACCAACAGCGGCTGCAATAGCGTTTCGGTGCTTGACATCGCTCCGCAACTTCCTGTTTATGACACAAGTGGGAATTTCACGGGCTTCACTTCAAACGCCCAATTCGGAACGGTCTTGAACACGGTTCCGACAGGCAGCGCTCCTCAGGGTATTGCTCTCAGCCCGCGATTTGGCCTCGCCGTCGTCGCAAACAATTCTGCTGGCACAGCCTCTGTCATTGATATTGTGAATTTCAAGCAAGCCGTGACTGACGTCACTGTTGGCACAAGTCCCACCGGCGTCGCCATCAATGAAGGCACAGGCGCGGCGCTGATCGCCAACACGGCAAGCAACACGGTTTCGCAGATCAACCTTACTCCGTTACTCGCCTCGACCCCGGCCACTTCGCTCACTTCCACATCGATTTCGATCGACCAGGGGCCGATCGCGGTCGCTATTGATCCCGATCGTGGAACGAACAACCGCGGTCTGGCGGTCGTCACGGCCTTGCAGCTCATCAGCGGTCAGGCCCCAATCGGTGTTCTCGATGCGATTGATATTGGCAATGCCACGCCTGCGAAAAGCACGACCGCCGCTACAGGCACCACCACAGCGACTCCTACCGGCATCGTCTTCGATTCTTCTGTTTCGCCGGCGCTTTTCTATTCTGTATCGAGCGGCGGCAATCTGGTTACGGCGTTTAATCCGGATGCCCCTGGAACTCCAACGTCGACAGTTCGCGTGGGCATAAATCCCACTTCGCTGGCCATCAATCCGCAAACCGGCGGCATCATGACCGTGAACTCGACAAGCCAGACGATTTCGATCATCGACACCATTTCGAACCCTTTCAAGACGCGACGAACTTTTGGCATCGGCGGCTCCGCGCAATTTGGTGTGGCCATTGACCAGTTCACAAATCTGGCGGTCATTGCTGACCAGGCCAACAATCGCGTGCTGATCTTCCCTGTACCGAACTGATTTTCCGTGCCACTGCCGGCATTGCAAATCGGTTTGGTACAACGCAAAATGACGGACGGCGCATCGCATCTGGCAGGGCTTTTCCTGCTTCGCCTGCCGCTTTGAAAACGCGCTTTGCCGTTGCTTGGGAAGGTTAGCCTCGGCTATACTTTTCGGTTTGTACGGGGCCCGCGAATTCGCTCAGGCGCGGGGGACTGGGTTTCAGGGCAGGTACGACAAGCCCTGAGATGAAGAAGAAGTTGTATTTGCCAACCCTGAGGTGAAAAAACTTTTCAGCCAATTCCGATTGGCGTAAAAGGAAGCGCCTAGCGCTTCCTGACAATAAGGAGACTACTGTGAATAAGACGTTTCTTTCGGCCGCCCTCGCAGCGGCGAGCCTGATCGGCGCGGCAACTCTTGGCGCGCAGTCGGCGCCCGCGGCGGGGTCCGCGGCACCCGGTAAAGTCGGCGTACTGAATGTTCGCCAGGCTATCATCGCCACTTCGGAAGGCAAGCAGGCCTCGAGCGAACTGCAAGGTCAATTCACCTCGCGCCAGACCGAGCTCGAAAATCTTAACAAGCAGATCAACGATATCCGCCAGCGTCTTCAAGCCAACGAAGGGAAACTGAGTCCCGAAGAGGCAGGGCGCTTGGAACGCCAGGGTACTGCGCTCCAGAAGCAGCTTCAACGCAAGCAGGAAGATTATCAGGAAGACGTCAACGCCTCGCAACAGGAAGTGATCGATCGTATTGGCCGCAAGATGATGGAAGTGCTCGACCGTTACGCACGCGAAAACGCTTATATCGCCATTTTCGATTCCTCGGCGCAGGGCGCTCCGATCTACGTTTCAAACGGCATTGATGTCACTGCCGATATCGTCAAGCTCTACGACCAGGCCTATCCGGCCAAAGCTTCCGCCACGCCCGCAAAACCGGCTGCCGCGAAGCCTGCCGCCGCTACACCACCCAAACCCTAATCGTTCGGGTCTTTATGGTTCGTGCGCCTTGGCCGCTCGCCTCAGCCAGGGCGCAGTCGCGTTTCAAGTCGAATTTGCGCCTTTCCGGTCAATGCCTTGCTTTTGCCTTGTCCTGGGCATATACTTTTATTTCGCTCTGTAACGGGTCGCAAGACGAGGTGGGCGCAAGCCCACTTTTTTGTTGGGCCGGTTGAAGTGGGCGTTGGACCGGCCTAGGCTGGGGAGTCTCTGCTTGCAGTTGGAAAAGATTCGTGAGGCCGCCGAGAGAGTTGCGCGCTCGGAAGGACTGGAAGTCGTTGACGTCGAGTGGAAGATCGGCAAACAGCGCTTCCTGCGGGTGTACATCGACCGCGTTCCGGTTTCACCAGGGGAAATATCCCCAGCGGAAGCAAGCAGCGGCGAGGCACCCAGCCCGTATCCGATGATTTCTCATGCGGATTGCGAGCGGGTCAGCAAACAGCTGAGCGTTATCCTGGATGTTGAGGAACTTGTGCCGGGACCAGGCTACACGCTGGAAGTAAGTTCACCGGGCATGGATCGCGCGCTCAAGAAGCTGGCCGACTATGTGCGCTTCACTGGGCGCGCAGCGAAAGTTTGGACGGAAGAGCCGGTAGAAGAGATGAAGTTTTTTGAGGGCCGTCTCGCGGGCGTTGTGGATGACCGGGTTCCAGAGTCTGTACTTTCAGACGCTGGCACAAAAAGAATCCGGCTGGAGTTGAAAGGCAAAACTCCGCGCACCGTGGAAGTGCCGCTCGCCCTCATACGCAAGGCGCACCTCGTCGTCGAGTTTTAGTCCACACTCTTCGTCCGGGTTTAAGGGTTTGTTTTATAAATCCTTAGATAGGGAAGTTTCAGGGTTTGTCGTTGCAAACTCTGAAACAAGCTGTCGCGGCGGCGCTTGTTTCTCCGGCGCGCTCGCGCCGCAGTTGTGGCAATTTTGCAGTGCCGGTGGTTTCAGTTGCAGTGGCCGGTCTTTCGTGCCTTTTGCGTCCCGATGTTGCATCGGGAAGGCCCAGTGCCTTTTAGAATTTGGCAGTGCCGGGTTTGAGCTCGGCTGCTGTCTAGGAGACTTTTCTCAGTTTGGGAATGCGTTATGGCGAATTTGCTCTATCAACAGATTGAAATGCTCAGCCGCGAGAAGCACATCGAGCCGGAAATCGTGGTGTCTGCGATTGAGGACGCGATGGTCGTTGCGGCGCGGAAGTATTACAAGACCGAAGAGGACCTTCGCGGCAAGTTCAACACGGAAACCGGTCAAGTGGACGTTTTCTCTGTTCTGACCGTGGTCGAAGAAGTTGCGGACCCCACGCGCGAAATCAGCATTGCTGATGCTCGACGCAAGAATCCTGCGGCTGAAGTCGGCACTGAAATCCTCACCAACAAGCCGACAGATGTGCTCGGCCGTATCGCCGCCCAGACTGCCAAGCAGGTCATCCTGCAAAAAGTGCGCGAAGCCGAGCGCGACACCATTTTCAATGAGTATCACAATCGCGTCGGCGAACTGGTCACTGTCATCGTCAAGCGCGCCGAAGGTCCCGACCTCATCGTGGACATGGGCCGCACTGAAGCGCGTTTGCCCAAGCGCGAACAATCGAAGCTCGAGACTTACAACATCGGCGAGCGTCTTCGCGTCGTGATTCGCATGGTGGATCGTGCGGCCAAGGGGCCGCAAGTTATCGTCTCTCGCGCGGATGCCGCGCTGGTGCAACGCCTGTTTGAAATGGAAGTTCCCGAAATTTACGACGGCACTGTGCAAATCCGCGCAGCCGCGCGTGAATCGGGCGAACGCACCAAAGTAGCCGTTTTCAGCCGCGACAAGGACGTCGATCCGGTTGGCGCGTGTGTCGGCATGAAGGGCATGCGCGTGCAGTCCATCATTCGCGAACTACGCGGCGAAAAAATCGACATTATCCCGTACAGCGAAGAAACTGTCGCCTTCGCGCAAAAAGCGCTCAGCCCGGCGAAGGTCACACGTGTTCAGATTACCGATCCCGAAAGCCACAAACTCGAGGTCATCGTTGAGGATTCGCAGCTTTCCCTTGCCATTGGTAAAAAGGGCCAGAACGTTCGCCTCGCCAGCAAGCTGATTGGCTGGGACATCGACATCAAGAGCGAGGAGGAAAAGCGCCGCGAAATCGAAGAGCAGATGACCGCTCTTACTGCGCCGACCACTCCGCTCACTGCTCTTGCCGGAGTCGGCCCTAAGACCATCGAGAAAATCGAAGCCGCGGGCATCACTTCGCTCGAACAGCTTGCCGGCATGACGCCGGAACAGCTGATGGAAATTCCCGGCATCGGCGAAAAAATGGTGGACAAAATCTACCAGGCCGTAAACCAATTTTACGAAGGTGGCGCAGTTGCGCCCGCTGCGGAAGGCGCAACCGAAACCGGCGAAGCTGCGGACGCCGAAGCGGCGACTGACGTTCAGACCGAGACCACCGAAACGACTGAACCGGAAACGCCCGAAGCCGAAACGGCTGAATCTGCGACTGCACAACCGGAAGCTGTCGTCGACGAAGAAGTGCCTACGCAATTGCCGCCAGAAGCGGCCGCTGAGCCAGCCGTGGAATCTGAGCCGGCTACTGAGACTCACACGGATTCCGAAAAAGAAAAACACAACGAGACAAATTCTTAGGTACCAGGTGATCGAAACGGAAAGCATGACCGACGCAAATCAAGTTCGAATTAACGAGCTGGCCCGCGAGCTCGAAGTCAAAGCAAAGGCCATTATCGACCTTCTGCCTGGTTTCGGTGTTGCGGAGAAAAAGACTCACTCCAGTTCAATCCCCGTGGATGTTGCCGAGAAAGTGCGGCGCACCATCCAGGGACAAGCAGAAGCCGAGTCTGCCGCTGAATCCGCCGCTGCCGCTGAAAAGCAGGCGAAGGACGCGGCCGCAAGGGCTGCGCGGCAACGGCCTGCAGCACCGACCGTTGCTGATGCTCCTGTCGCTCCTCCAGTTGCGCCGCCCGCACCTCCGGCTCCAACACCTGCTGCTGCGAAGCCGGCTTCTCCGGCGGCACCTGTTGCGCCTCCACCTCAAGCGCCCGCGGTCTCTGCGGCAACTTCTGTGGCGCCTCCGGCTGCGCCCAAGCCCGCTGCACCGCCCGCCTCGCCTGCAGCTGCAACGCAGGCCCCAGTCGCTCCGCCTGCCGCGAAGCCACCTGCTGTCCCCGCGCAACAAACGCAACCACCTTCAGGACCCAGACCAGTTCCGGCAGCGCCGCACGGCCAGCCATTGCGACCGGCTACTCAAAATGCTCCCAGCGGTTCGCCTGCTCAACGTCCAGCGGTTCCCGGGCAACAACGGGCCGGCCAGCCCGGCGCTCAAAGGCCCGCAGCCGCTGCTCCGGCGCGTCCCGGCACGCAGCCGCAACGTCCTTTGCCTACTGGCAATCGTGGTCCGCTTCCAACAGGGAACCGCGGCCCGATGCCCACTGGCAATCGTGGTCCTCTTCCTTCCGGTGATCGCCCGAGCGGCCCGCGCCCCGGTCAGCCCATGCGTCCGCAGCAAGGCGGACAGGGTGGCCAAGGTCGTCCTTATTCTCCGCGCCCCGGTGGACCAGGTGGTCCCGGCGGCCCGCAAAATCGCCCTTCGTATGGACAGCGTCCAGGCGTAGCTCCTGCTGGCACGCGCCCTGGTCCGCGTCAACCCGGCCGGCCCGGCATGCTCCCTGCGCCGCCTCCGGACAAGATGCCTTCCAAGGCTGAGCCAGGCAAGCCGCTCTACACGCGCCGTCCGACACAGCGCCAGCGCCCAAGTTCCGACAAGCGCGAGATGGAAGGCGAGCGCAAGCTTCATCCGACTCGCCAACGTCCCGGCGCCGGCGACCGCCGCGCTGCTGCCATCATCGCTCCGCCAGAGCCGCGTGCGCCGCGCGACATCAACATCACCGAAGGCATCACCATTCGCGAACTCGCCGAAAAACTCGACGTGCGCGCCAAAGACCTTCTGAAGGTTCTCCTCGACAAGGGAATTTTCGCCAGCATCAACCAAGCGCTCGATTCGCCCACCGCCACGCAACTAGCCGAAAGTTTCAACGGTGTCGTTACCGTCGTCTCCTTCGAAGACGAGATGATGCTCGAAGTCGCCAAGGAAGAAACCAAGGAAAATCTCAAGCCGCGTCCCCCCGTCGTCACGGTCATGGGCCACGTCGATCACGGCAAGACCAGCCTTCTTGACGCCATTCGCGAAGCCGAAGTCGCCGCCGGCGAAGCTGGTGGCATCACGCAACACATCGGCGCGTACAAAGTGCAGGTCAACGACCGCGCCGTCGTTTTCGTCGATACGCCCGGTCACGAAGCCTTCACCCGTATGCGTTCGCGCGGCGCGAAAGTTACGGATATCGTTGTCCTGGTTGTTGCCGCGGACGATGGTGTTATGCCGCAAACGAAAGAAGCCATCGACCACGCCAAGGCCGCCAACGTTCCCATCATCGTTGCCATCAACAAAGTTGATAAGCCCGAGGCGCAGCCAGAACGCGTCAAGCGTCAGCTCAGTGATCTTGGATTGATGCCCGCTGAATGGGGCGGCGACACCGAATTCGTCGAAGTCTCGGCGAAGCAGAAAAAGGGCCTCGAACGCCTGCTTGAAATTGTTTTGCTAGTCGCCGATTTGCGCGAACTCAAGGCAAACCCGGACGCGCCCGGCAGCGGCACCGTTCTCGAATCGCGCGTGGACAAAGGTCGCGGCCCTGTGGCCACGATCCTCATCCAGAATGGCACTCTCCGCGCCGGCGACTTCTTCATCTGCGGCGCAGTATTCGGCAAAGTCCGCGCCCTGTTTGACGATCGCGGCCGTTCCATAAAAGACGCTCCGCCTTCCACTCCCGTCGAAGTGCTCGGCCTTCAAGGTGTCCCCGAGGCCGGCGACCATTTCCAGGTTACCGACGAAGCCAAGGCTCGCCACATCGTGGATTACCGCCAGGGCAAGCAGCGCGATGCAGCTCTCCGAGCCAGCGCTGGTGGCCGCATCACTCTCGACCAGTTGCATGAACAATTGAAGTCCGGTGAGGTCAAGGAACTGGGCGTCGTCATCAAGGCTGACGTGCAAGGCTCCGTCGAGGTGCTCAGCGAGATGCTGCCCAAGCTCTCAACCGATCAGGTCAAGCTCAAGATTATCGGCTCCGGCGTAGGCGCCGTCAGTGAAAACGACGTGCTCCTCGCGTCCGCGTCCGGCGCCATCATCATCGCCTTCGGAGTTCGCCCCGAACGCAAGGCCGCCGACCTCGCTCAGCAAGAAGGCGTGGACATCCGCACGCATAACATCATTTACGAAGTTTCCGACGAAATTAAAAAGGCCATGGAGGGCTTGCTAGAACCAGTCTTCCAGGAGTCATATCTCGGCCGCGCCGAAGTTCGCAATACATTCCGTGTGAAGGGCGCGGGCACCATCGCAGGCTGTTATGTCGTCGATGGTATTCTCAAGCGCGACGCGCAGATCCGGGTGGTCCGCGATGGTGCCGTCATCTACACCTCGAAGCTCAGTTCGCTCAAACGCTTTAAGGATGACGCGAGCGAAGTCCGTACCGGCTTCGAATGCGGCGTGGGCATAGCCAATTTCAATGACGTGAAGGTCGGCGACGTTCTCGAAGCCTTCAGTATTCAGAAGGTCAGCGGCGCGGAAGCCGCCGCGCAAGCCGGCTCCTCCGCCCGCAAATAATTTTTATCGTGATTTTCGCGCGTGCTCGTATGGGCGCGGCGAACATGTTGATTGCGAATGCCTGTTGGCCTGCTGACGCTCGAACTGCACATCGCGGACGCTCGCTCCTTGAAGGACAAGCGCCAGATTCTCCGCAGCCTTAAGGATCGTCTCCGCCGCAAGTTCAACATCGCCATCGCTGAGCTCGATTTTCACGATGTGTGGCAAAGCTCCACAGTCGGGATTGTCACGCTTTCAAATGCCGAACAACACGTCGAAGAATCGCTGCAACACGTGCTCGCCGAAGCGCATCGCATTCTCGGACCGGTCCTGATCGACCATTCCGTCGATTTTTTGTAGTGTCGCGGTTTCTTGTACCTTGGACTTTTGAACTTTTGAACTCTGTCCGCTGCCGCACTCTTGTACTTCGTCTTCCGGTGGGGTAAAAATCAACTGATATTGATTCAATGCTGGCTGCCATGACTACTGCCAATCACCGTCACGAACGCATCGGCGAAGAAATCGCCCACGAAATCAACGCCATGCTCGCCGGCGAACTCAAGGACCCGCGCCTCGAGATTTCTGTCGTCGTCAACGAAGTCCGCATCGCTCCCGACATGCGTCACGCCCGCGTTTTCGTCGGTGCGCGTGGAACAGAAGCCGAGCAACGCGGCGCCATCAAAGCGCTCGAACACGCGTCGAACTACATTCGCCACGAAATCCTGGAGCGTCTCCAGCTTCGCCGCGTTCCCGATCTTCACTTCACACTCGATAATTCGCAGGAATACACCGAACGCATCGACCAGCTCCTCAAAGAAATGAAAAAAGGCAATCCATCCCCCAAATGACTCGTTCGGCCGCCCGCTCTTACAACGCAACCCGTTTTACTCTCTTTAACTTTCCACTTTTGACTTTGAACTCTAAACCTCTCCTCGTGGTCGTTCATTGGCCACGAGTCTCAGTTCACGAGTTACAGATCAGCGGTCACCGGTCACTGGTCGCTGACCGCTGAACCTGGCCTATGCCCCGCAAGCCACAACCCGCTCCCTTCGATGGCGCGCTGGTCATCGATAAGCCGCAAGGAAAAACCTCGCACGACATCGTTGACGCCATTCGCCATCTCGCCGGATTTCGCCAGGTTGGCCATCTCGGTACGCTCGATCCGCTGGCCACCGGTGTCCTCGTACTTCTTCTCGGTCGCGCTACGCGCCTGGTCCAGTTTTATTCCGGCCGCCGCAAACGCTACACCGCTGGTTTCCGTTTTGGTTTTGCCACTGACACTTACGATTCCGAAGGTCAGGCTCAAGGTCCGGACACCTCGCCTGCCCTCGACCGCAGCACCCTCGAAAAATTTGCCAATGAACGCATCGGCCTGTTTGCCCAAATGCCGCCGATATTTTCCGCAAAAAAAATTCACGGTCGCCCGGCATACGAACTCGCGCGCAAAAATCAACCCGTCGAACTGAAACCAGTCGAAGTTGAAGTTTTCGAATACCGGCTCACTGGTATTGAAGATAGCATCGCTCGTTTCGTGATCGAATGTTCCTCGGGCACCTACATCCGTTCGCTCGCCCACGAAATGGGAGAAAAGTTAGGCTACGGCGCGCACCTCACGGAAATCTCCCGCACGGCTGTCGGCGAATTTTCGCTAGAGCAGGCCCTCAAGCTCGAAGAACTTGCCGAAGCCACGCGCAAGGGAAAATTTCAGGATTGCGTCATCAAGCTCGAACACCTGCTGCCGAATTTCCCAAGCACCACTGTTCTTCCGGTCGTCGAAAAGCGCGTGCGCCACGGTTCGAAATTCACCGTCATGCTTTCTCGACTTCAGGCGGGACGCACAGAACCGCCTCCCGGCGCGACCATGCAGCTCGACTCCGGCGAACCTCGCCCGCCGCGTCTCCGTGTTTTCAGTCAGCAACAAAAATTAATCGCCATCGCCGAAGCCGTCGTTCCCCGCACCTACCAGCCCATCGTCGTTTTCGATCCCCTGCCCTGAGGCACCAAGGGTTCACTCTGGCCTCGGCTTTTCGCCTTTCTCTTGCAGTTCTAGCGGACGCCTTCCGGGGTGCCGCTGCGCTCTCCAGCACCTGGAGCGTTATCTTTTCTCTTGACCTTCCGTTGCATGATAAATTCGGTGTGACTTCGCAACGTACAAGTCTGAGGCAAAATTATGTTCGCAAACCTCTCGAATCGAATTTCGTTTTCCTTCTTCGCAGCGCTCGTCCTCTCGGCTGTCCTCATCGCCCAATCCACTCCACGCGAATCGCTGCTCATCCTCTCAAAGAGCGATCACACACTCGCGATCGTCGATCCCGGCACGCTGAAGGTCCTCACCCGTATTCCTGTCGGCAACGATCCGCACGAAGTTATCGCCTCCGCAGACGGCAAAATGGCTTACGTTTCGAATTACGGTGGCGGCGCATTCAACACACTCGCTGTTGTCGATCTGATCGCGCAGAAGCCGCTCCCGGCAATCGATCTCGGCCCGTTGCGCGGACCTCACGGCCTCGATTTTGCCGCGGGGAAAGTCTGGTTCACCGCTGAAGCCGCCAAAGCCATCGGCAGCTACGATCCGGCTTCGAACAAACTCGATTGGATCTTCGGAACGGGACAGAATCGCACCCACATGATCTATGTCGCCCCGGACCTGAAACGCATCGTCACCACCAACACCAGCGCAGCCACGGTAAGCATCATTGAAAAATCCGCGGCCCGCACCTCTGCCAGCCCTCCGCCTGGCGCTCCAAATCCTCCGCAGGGAACACCTGCCGGTGGGCCGCCTCCGGGCCCACCAGGCGGAGATTGGAATCAAACCGTCATCAATGTCGGCAATGGCTCTGAAGGTTTTGACGTCTCGCCCGACGGCAAGGAAATCTGGGTCGCTAACGCGCAGGATGGCACCATCTCCATCATCGATTTCGCCGCCAAAAAAGTAACGCAGACGCTCGCCGCAAACGTCCGCGGCGCCAACCGCCTCAAATTTACGCTGGACGGCAAGCTGGCCTTTGTCTCCACGCTCGCCGGTCCTGACTTGGTGGTCTTCGATGCTGCCGCGCGCCGCGAAGCGAAACGTATTCCCGTCGGCCATGGCGCCGCCGGCATTCTCATGCAGCCTGATGGCTCACGCGCCTTCGTCGCCTGCACTCCAGACAACTACGTCGTCGCCATCGACCTGAGATCACTCCAGGTCACCGCTCACATCGATGCCGGCCAGCAACCCGATGGCCTCGCCTGGGCCCGCCAAATGTAGCAGCTTCGAGCGGCCGGCTTTCGGGCCGGCGTTTTTCCTCGTTCGACGCAGGAAATTTTGCTAACGACGCGACTCATCTCAAATTGGAGTTCCAAATTATGCTTACGTCCGTTCTCAGTCTCCGTGCGATAAAGATGCTCTTTCCGGCCGCTGGAATATTGCTGATCCTCTTCGCATCCGTCCCTTCGACACAGGCGGTACCCGAGGAAAAGCTTCTGCGACACGTGGTCTTGTTTAGGTTCAAGGAGGGAACTACCCCGCAGCAGGTCAAGCAAGTGGAAGACGCCTTCCGCGCCCTCCCGACAAAAATAAATCTCATTCGCGGATTTGAATGGGGCACCAACGTCAGCCCGGAAAACCTCGCTCAGGGTTACACTCACTGCTTCTTTCTGACCTTCGTCTCCGACAAGGATCGCGATGCTTACCTCATCCATCCCGCTCACAAGGAATTCGGCAAACTCCTGGGTCCGTACCTGGACAAAGCGCTTGTCGTCGATTTCTGGTCCCAGCAGTAAAATGCATCGCGAGTTTTTCTAGCGGCCGCTCTTGGGCGCGGGCGAGTTCATTCCCGCCTTACTGCTTCGTCCCCGTCGGCATGGGCGGCGGTCGTCGCTCGATCTCCGTCGCCACCGCAATCGACCGCGCACCATTTTTCCCCACCGCGCGCACCGCAAAAAAGTGATTGTCCGTCGAGACGCCCTTGAGGAGCGTGTCTCCCGCCTTCTCCGTAAAGTCGTACACCTGCCAGCGCGGTTCGGTCGTCTCCCGCCACAAAATCTCAAATCCTGCCCGCTCAGGATCTTCGTCTGCCACCCATGAGATCTTGGCGTCCGGCGTCACCGCGCCCGACAGCCGCGCATGCGATGGCGCCGTCGGCGCCATCGCCAGTTGCCGCAAAGCTTCCGCATTGTCCCGCGCCACATTTCCCATAAACGCAAAATTCAAATACTTTTCATAGTCGCCATACTCCACGCCATTTTCCGTACGCGGCGTCTGATGCTGGTGATCGTAATTCTCTAAAGGCTCGGTAAAGCGCACCGCCGGCAATCCCGCCTTGTAAAAAGGATAATGATCTCCGCCGCGCCCGTATCGATCCACGCGGAACACCATCCGGATCGCGTCGCGTCCGTCGATCTCCTCGATCGCCCGCGCCAGCTCGCGCGAAGCAGAGTCCGCATCGTCGATCTCTCCGTTGCCGGAAAACACTCTTACCCGATGCGGCGCGCCCGGCGCAGCGTCCGCGCCCACAATATCGTCATCCAGCATTCCGCCCACGGTGTAACCCTGCTGCTTCACCCACTCATTTAAGTGAGAAGACCCGAGCAATCCCTGCTCTTCTCCCGAAACCGCCGCGAACAGAATCGTCGCACGCAATCCGCCGCGTACCTGCGCAATCTTGCTCAGCAGCCGCGCACATTCCACGCTCACCGCCACGCCGGACCCGTCATCATCCGCTCCCGGCGCATCCACCTTCGCATCCGTCACATCCGAAGGCCGAGAATCGAAATGCCCTGAAACGATAAAGATCGTCTTCGCGAGTTTTGCATCCGTTCCCGGCAGGATCGCGTACACATTTTCGAGCGGCGCCGCTTTTCCGCCAGTCCGCTCCGCGGTCATCTCGAATTTGTCCACCATCACCTGTAACTTTCCGCCAGTCTCCTTGCTGATCGTATTCATCCGAGCAGCGATATGGTCCCGCGCGCAGCCGATGCCGCGTTTCGGATCGCTCCACGAAGAAAGCGTCAAGCGCGTCCCGCATCCCACGAGGTCCGAAATTAGCGACCGCATCCCTTTTTCATGCACGGTCTGCCGCGCAACCTTCCCCATGGGACGAGCCATAACCTTCGGGTGCGGCTTGCCACTCGGCGGCTCCGCAGGATCATGCGCCGCCACCGTCTGCGCCAACGACGGTCCCGCCGCGCAAAGCAGCAAAATCTCCGCCACAACCAGTACTCTAGAAACGAACCTTGCGACGCGAACTTCTAACTTGCACAGCAAAGAATTCATACGGTTCATCATTCTCCCCGCGTCCTTCACGCATGAGCCAAAAGCGCAGACGAAATCTTAGCTCGACTTATCTACTTCGGCGACTAAATTGCCCACCAACGATGGACCGTGTTCGCGAATATTTCAAACGAATTGACAGCAAGCGCAGCCTAAACGCCTAAATCACCACCGAGGCCGTGGAAGAAACATCAGACTCCGGTCGGACGGAATCTCAACGACTCAATTGGGGAAGGGTATGAAATGGAGCCACGCGGTACGGCGCTGCAGTCACTCGGTGGCAAGATACCTTGATACGGCGCCAAACTACCGCTTCTCCGCTTGCGCCAGCGTGATCTGCTCCGCCACGCACTGCCACCGACCGTCGCGCAAAATCCAAGTATCGATAAAACGTTCATACCGGTGAGTCGTTCCGCTGCCGCTGCTGCCTTTCAGCGTGATGTCGTCCAGCCCACTTGCAATCACCGCATTTGGAGCAACGGCATGTGCCACCAACACCTGCATCTTCAAACCCAGCACGCGCGGCGCCTCCGCTTTGTATCCGGCGATCATCGATTCCCGGTTTCCCAGGCTCCCGTCCGAATCCACGATCACAAAATCGTCGGAAATCATTTTGGACAGCTTTGCCCAGTCATTCGCTTGCTGAATCGCGAACCACTCCTGTTCTGCCTTTGTCACTGCGCGCTCTGCCTCGGCGTAGCCGGCCGCTTTGCCGGCCTGTCCTGCCTCTGCGCTGTTCATCCATCCGCTGATCGCGATAAGTAAAATCGCAGTGCTCGCAGCTCCGGACACCATCGTCCGCGAAATTTCTGCTTTCATTTTTTGATACTCCGGTCGCTCAATTCCAGGGTCAAGTGGACAAATAAATTGTTAGGAATAAACATAATCGCTGACGCTGCCTGGAAGGAAGCCTTTTCTGTGCGTCCGCTGCGCAAGGTTCAAGGGCAAAATTGCTTCGTCGCTACGGCTCGGAGGGTGCCGGTGCCGGCGCGCCCGTCGCCGGTGCCCCTCCGCGTCCGGCGTATTTGGGTCTCGATTCCCGTAGGCGCTCGTTCATCCGGCGCGGCGTCACAATAATCAGCAACTCCGTCTCATTGGAGGATGTGCTTCGCGTGCCAAAGGCATAACCCGCAACCGGCACGTTTGCAAGACCCGGAATTCCGCTCAGCGATTTCGTCTCTTCCCGGTCCAGCAGACCGGCAATCACCGAAGGCTCATTTTCCTTCAGCCGCACGGTTTGCGATACCGTCCGGTTGGTAATGATGGGAATGCCATTCACGCTGGTCCCGGATAGCGCGCGAATTTCAAATTCCAATTGCAGAGTCACTTCATTGTCATCGTGAACCGAGGGTGTCGCTTTTACTTTCACTCCAAGGTCCACATACTCCGACGCCGGATAAGGCGTCTGCAACGACCCCGAACCTGACGCGAAACTCGATGGATCGAGCAGCACGGTCACAAAGTTATTCGAGCCCGAGCTTGCCGTCACAATGGCGTCCGGCAGCCCGCTCGTCGTCAGCGTGGATGTCGTCACCGCCAGCGGTCCGGCCGGCACGCTCAATTCGATCCGTTGCGAAAATTCGCCGGACCCCAGGCCCGCGTAAATGCCCAATGTACTTGATCCATTGTTCGTTACCGCGATATCCCCGACACCATCGTTTGTGAAATCCGCAATCGCCACACCCGCCGGTGTGCTCGCAGTTGCCAGGGGCGAGCCTACCGCCGCCGTGAATACGCTCGTCCCGTCATTCAGCAAAATCGTCACTTCGTTCAACGATTGATTTACCACCGCGAAATCCGCGAAACCGTCCGCATTCAAATCGCCCGCCGCAAAAGCCACTGGGTCGGCTCCCGTTGCTACCGGTGATCCGCTCAACTCAGTGAACGTCCCGTCAAATGTGGTGTCGGCGCTCGCCTGAAAAATTCCAATATTTTGGGTCGTCAGATTCAAGACCGCAATCTCGGGCTTGCCGGAATTGTCAAAAGTGGACGACAGCGTCGCAATCGGTCCTTTTTCTGTAGTTGGCAGCGCGAAAGGCGACTTCGGGAACGGTGTGAATCCGCCTAGTGCGTCGCCTTCGAAAACGGAAATCGTGTTGTCACCCTCGTTCGCCACGGCAAAGTCCAGATTTCCATCGCCGTTAAAATCCCCGATCACCACGGCGCTAGGATTCGTTCCTACGTTGAACGGGGAGCCCACCGCCTCCGTGAACGTTCCGTCAAAATTCTGGCTTCCCAGCAACACGCTCACCGTATTCGATCCGCTGTTCGCGATAACCAGATCCGCAGGCTGCGCCAGGTGCGTTGCATCCGTCGCACGAAAAATTGCCGAAGCGATTGCCGACGGCAGTTGTTCGTTCGTGCCCAGTTGGATTGGCGATCCTGTCGGCACCGTGAAATTTCCGTTGTCGTTGTTAAGTAAAATGGAGACCGAACTACTTCCTTTGTTCACCACCGCCAAGTCCGGCTTGGCATCGTTATTAAGGTCCTGCGCCACCACCGCGACCGGATTCTGCCCTACGGCAAAATTCGTTTGCGCAAACGTCGTTGACGTTACCGCACCGCCGACCGTCGTGCCTCCCAGGCTCGTTGAAAGCAGCGACAAGGTCACTGGGTATCGCTGCCCCACAAAAAATGTTGCCGGCTTGCCGTCCTGCGCGCGCATCAAAATCTCTCGCCCGCTTTTTACCAGCGACAATCCATCCGAAAATTTCGCGGACGCGTTTGGCATCGTCAGCAAGAACGTGCTTTTTCCTCCGCCCACCGGCAACACGTCCGTGGGACTCGCCGTAATTCCTCGCGCGGTAAAAACCTGCGCTATCAACGTCAGTAGATTGGTCAAATCCGTCGCGGCTTCCAGTTTCGCCACGTCGTTTGAATTCAGCGGGAACGCTTGTACGTTCGAGGGCGGGGTGATTCCGAGGGTCCGCGCTTTGTTCCGGTCCACTTCGAGCAGTTCAATATCCAGCATGACGTCGCGGCGCGCCTGTTCCAATTCCTTAATCAACTGTCCCGCCAGCTTCACTTTGTCAGCCGTTTCGCGCAGCGTCAGGCTGTGGTTCTTCGTATCCATCGTGATCCGCGTCGAATTCGTGATTTCGCGAAGCACCCGCAAAAGCTCAGTCATGTCTTCAGGCGCGACAGCACTATCCAGCCGGAATGTTTGCTCCACTTCCTCCGAGTATTCTTTGCGTTTTGCGATCGTATCCGACGCTACGAAAATCAACGTCGAGTTCACCGCGCGATAGAAAGTCTGCGTCTGGGAGCCCAACAGTTGCATCGCTGTGTAGAAATCCACATCGTTCACTCGCAGTTTGATATTCCGCGCGGTCAAGTCCGGATCGAACGCCACGGTAATTCCAAACATTCGCGCAACTTGCTCGTATGCGCTCTTTGAATCCCCGCGTACATTCACCGCTTTCTTGCCCCGTTGCGGCTTCAGCACAGCCGGGCCTTTCAGTTCCTGATCCTCTTTGTCTCCCGGTGGCAGATATTCCTTCGGCATCTGCTTCAGTTGCGCCAGCCGCTCCGCCACGATCGTATTGCCCGGATCGATGTGCAGAGCCTCATTCATCAGCTCCGTCGCGCCCACGATGTTTCCATCGAGCGCGTTCGTTTCGGCCTGGTCAACCAGTGCTTGCACCACTTGCGCTCGCATCGCCGCTGCCCTTCGCGCAATTCCTGCGTCCCCGGGTGCCGCCTTCACCGCCTGCGAATAGTCCGCCAGCGCCTCCCGCAGCTTGCCTGCGGCAGCTGCCTTGTCCCCCTGGTCCGCCAATCTTTCCGCTTGTTTGGAATCGTCCTTCGGACCTTGTTTTGCCGTTTTGCCGGAGGACTGCGCCGGAGCGAAGGTGGCAGCCAGTAGGTAGAGCACCGCAATTGCAGACGAGGGCGCAAGGAACCGTGCAAACCTCGCGCGCCACGCCCCCGCCAGACTCTTTTCCCGTGAACCTGCAATTTTCATAAGGCTCGTGTATTCTATCCTGAAGAAATAGGACTAGTTTAGTCCGATTGACCTGCCGCGCCTCTAGCGGTAAACTTACAATTGTAGTTGCAAATCATTTTCAACTGGAGCTCTCTTGCTCTCTGCTTTTCTCATCTCTCTCCGTGAAGGCGTCGAAGCTGCTCTCGTCGTTGGCATCATACTCGTTTATCTCTCGCGAACCGGCCGTTCGCAACTCGCTCGATTCGTCTGGTCGGGCGTAGCCGTCGCTGGTGCGCTCAGCCTGGCGGTAGCAATTGCCCTCGAACGCTGGCAAATCAACCAGGACGGCTTTGAAGGCCTGCTGCTTCTGCTGGCCGCGGTGTTCGTCATTTCGATGATCATTTGGATGAACCGCGTTGCGCGGCACCTGCGAAAACATATTGAGCAAAAAATCGAGGATTACGCTGTGCGTGCCGGTTCGGCGGCCGGTTGGGGAATTTTTCTGTTCGTTTTTCTGATGGTGGTCCGCGAAGGCGTGGAGTTGGCGTTGATTCTGCGCGCCGTCGAACTTTCCAGCGAAGGCATCCAAACCTGGATCGGCACAATCGTTGGATTGCTGGCCGCCGTTGCCGTCGGCCTGTTCTTTTTTAAAGGCACGCTCAAGATTCCGCTGCATCGTTTCTTCGCCGCGACAACCATTATCTTGTGGCTGGTCGCCGCGCAACTTGCTCTGACTGGATTGCATGAACTCAGCGAGGCGCAGTGGCTGCCCTCGAGCAGGCAGGAAATGGCGCTGATCGGGCCGATTGTAAACTTCGAGATTTTCTTTTTTGTATTTATTTTCGGCGCGGCGGTTCTGTTGATTTTCCGCGAATGGCTGACTGCTTCACACTCAAAAATTGCCGCGGCGGCCACGGAAGCGGAACAGCGTTTGCTGTCTGCGCAGCAGCGCCGCCAGCGCAGCTGGATGATCGCCTCGGCGGCTGCATGCCTCACTGTAATCCTCGTGCTCACTGCTGATTTTATTTATGCGCGCGCAAGCTCCGCTCCGCCGTCGGCACAGGCGATCGCTGCATCTGGCGCAGGGAATGACGAACTACGCGTCCCACTCAGCGATGTACAGGACGGCAACCTGCACCTGTTTACAGTGAAATCGGCTGATCAATCGTTTCGCTTTCTCGTCATCAAAATACCGCAGGGCTGGGGCGTGGCGCTCGACGCCTGTCGCATCTGTGGCGCGGAAGGCTACCGGCAGGATGGGCAGAATGTCGTCTGCCGCCACTGCGGCTCCGCTATATACATTCCCACGATCGGTGAAGCGGGCGGCTGCAATCCCATTGGCGTTCCCTTTCGCGTGGACGGCTCCGATCTCGTCGTCAACGTCAGCGCGATTACAAAATCTTGGACCGAAGTGCCCAAATGAGCCTCGCTGTGCGAAGGTTTTTGGAGGTTTTCCCGTTCTTTTGTAGTGGCCGACCTTCCGGTCGGTTCTTTTGCTCTTTTCCTTGGACTGGGTTGCTGGTCGCTCTTCTCTGATTGCCATGTTCCTCCGCCTCATTGCCGACAACTTCACGCGCCGCCCGCGCCGCAAATTCCTCACGGCTGCGGCGCTTTCACTCGGCATGGCCGTAGCTACAGCCACGCTCAGCGTTTCACTCGATGTCGGTGATCGACTCTCGGAAGAATTCAGATCCCTCGGCGCGAATCTCGTCGTCACTCCCGAAGCCGATTCGCTGCCCCTCGAAATCGGCGGCGTGGACTTCCGCCCCGCCAACTCCGGCGCCTACCTCCCCGAATCCGATCTCCCCAAAATCAAATCCGTCTTCTGGCACAACAACATTACCGCCTTCGCACCGGAGCTAGAGTTCACAGCGGACACGGCGAAATGGAACGACGGCCCGAAAGAACTTGAACATAGATCAGGGGCAACTTTGATCGGGACTTGGGTAGCACATACCCTAGCACTTGGTGACGGCAATCTATTCAGGACCGGAATCGATCGAACCAACCCATGGTGGAAAGTGGATGGCCGCTGGTTTGACGAAAATAAGCGGGAGTGTGTCATGGGCTCTAGAGCCGCAAAGCGCCTGAACTTGGGAATTGGTGATGAGATTAGCGTAAACGTTCCGGACCCTTCAAAAATGGTGCAGCTGTTTGTGTCGTTGAGAGTCACGGGAATTCTAAACACCGGGGGCACGGAAGACGACGCGATTGTAACTTCTCTGCAGCAAGCCCAGGACATCTCCAGACAGCCTGGCGTTTACCGCAAGCTCTACGTCTCCGCACTGACAAAACCGGAAGACGATTTTGCGCGGCGCGATCCGAAGACGATGAAGGCCGACGAACTGGAGCGCTGGTCCTGCTCGCCGTATGTTTCTTCGATTGCCTATTCGATCAAGCAGGTCTTGCCCGGCTCCGATGTGCGCGTGATTCGCCGCGTCGCGGATGGCGAAGGCAAAATTCTCACGCGCGTCCGCACGCTGCTATGGCTGGTGACCTTTGCATCGCTTCTCGCCGCCGCCCTTGCGGTTGGCGCGTCCTCGGCGGCTTCGGTCATCGAACGTCGCATGGAAATCGGCTTGATGAAAGCGCTCGGAGCCGGCTCTGGCACCGTCGGCTGGTTACTTGCGGCGGAGCAACTTCTCCTCGCCTTCGTTGGCGGTTCGATCGGCTACGCGCTTGGCCTGCTGCTCGCGCGTTTCCTTGGAACAAAGATTTTCGGGGTTCCTCCTGCGCCATCGCTGCTCGTGCTCGGTGTAATTCTCGTTCTCGCTGCGGCCGTGACGCTTCTCGGCAGCGCGTTGCCGCTCCGCCGCGCCGCTCGATTCAATCCCGCGCCCATCCTGCGAGGCGAATGAACATGTCCCTCGCTCAAAAGAACGACCGCCGCTCTGTCAATCGCAGAATGTTCTGGCGCGTTTTGAGCCGCTCGGTCTTCGCAAACCGCGGGCGCCTTATCGTCATTTTGCTCGCGCTGGGAGCAGGCGCCGCCATTACCGCGGCGCTGCTGAATCTTCAAGTGGACGCCAAGCGCCGCATCACCACGGAATTCCGCGCCTTCGGTCCCAACGTTCTCATCACACCGCGCTCGTCGAACACCATGAATGATCCGATTCTCTCGGAATTGCAATCCGGCTCCGAGAACACAGGTTACGTGGCAACGCCTTTTCTGTACATCGTTGCAAAAGTTAATTCTGGCGATACCCGCCTCGCAACGGATGCTGTGATCGCAGGAACACATTTGGATTTATTGGAAAACCGGGAGCCTGGCTGGAAGTTGGAGCCCGAACACCCGTCGGACTACTCGCAGGATGAGTGCCTGGCGGGCCTCAAGCTAGCTGATCGGCTCAAACTTCATGCTGGGTCGACTGTGCAACTCAGATATGGAGTGAGAACGGAATCATGTAAGCTCGTTTCGATTCTTGCGAGCGGCGGTCCGGAAGATGACCAAGCTTTTGTGCCGCTTTCTGTGGCTCAGCGCCTTGCGGATGCCGGCGATCGCGTCAGCGTGATGAAAGTGTTTGTTAGCGGAACTCCCCAGAAAATAAACGAAACAATTCACGCGCTGCAACAAAAGTTCCCTGAAGTTGAAGTCCGTCCCATCCGGCAATTCACGGAAGGCGAAGCGCGGCTTTACAACCGCATCTCTGGAATTTTGACGGCAACCGTGGCGGTCGTTTTGGTCCTCACCGCGCTGTGTGTAATGGCGGCGATGACCAACGTCGCGATGGAGCGCAAGAACGACGTCGGCTTGATGAAGGCGATCGGGGGCTCCGTGCGGCGAGTGCTGCGTTTGTTTCTCGCGGAAGCCGCACTGCTCGGACTTACCGGTGGCCTAATCGGCGCGGCAGCGGGAATTGTTCTTTCCATCGGACTGGGCAAAGCCGTGTTTGGCGTGGCCGCGCAGCCTCGGCTCATCGTGTATCCTATTTCTGTGGCCCTCACTGTAATCGTCGCCATCCTCGCGGCTTACCCTCTGCGCCGGTTGGTGCAGATTCGCCCCGCATCCGTGTTCCGAGGCGAAGAGTGATGCGCCCCATCGCTCCATTCCGAACAGATTGTCATCCTGAAGCCATCCGGCGAGGATGGCTTCAGGATCTCAACGTCATCCGCGTCGCTTGCTTATCCCTCATACTCGAGCCCCGCTCTGTGCGCGGCTGCCCCTACGGTGCAAAATGACCACTCCGCCGCAGGTGACGATCGACACGCTTGTCAAACAGTACGGCCCACTGCGCGCGCTGAACGGTGTTTCATTCAATATCGCGTCCGCAGAATGGGTCGCACTGATGGGCCCTTCGGGCTCTGGCAAAACCACGCTCATCAATATTCTCGGCGGGCTCGACACCCTCACCGAAGGCCGTGTAGTAGTCGATGGCGTGGATCTTGCGAAGCTCAACGAAAACGCTATGGTCCGTTACCGCGCGGAAAAAATTGGCTTCGTCTTCCAGCAATTCCATCTGGTGCCGTACTTGAACGCGCTCGAAAATGTCATGCTCGCTCAATATTTTCATTCGGTTACGGACGAGCAACAGGCCTCCGAAGCGCTGAAACGTGTCGGTCTTGGCGAGCGCCTTATGCATCTGCCCTCGCAACTTTCCGGTGGCGAACAGCAACGGGTGGCCATTGCGCGGGCGCTCATCAATCAGCCGAAACTTATTTTGGCTGACGAGCCGACCGGCAATCTTGACGAAGCCAACGAACAAATCGTCATTGATCTTTTCCGCGACCTTCACAAATCGGGCCACACGATTTTGATGGTTACGCACGATCCGGACATCGCGCGCCAGGCCGATCGTCGCATCGAGCTTGCGCACGGCCATCTTTCCTTTGACACCGCGCAGCACGGCCCGAATCATCCGATGGCCTGTCCGCTCGCGGACACCGCGGACTGCTGCACGCCGGTCTCGGCGGATGACGAAATTCGCGTCGATCATCTGCTCGAACAGATCTGGATTTGCGGCGAGGAAGGGAAGCCGGCGCAAAGTGAACTTCTCCGCGTTGAAGGTCCGGCAGGGCAGCTTCCAATCGTCGGCACGGAGCCTGCTTCACGCTTGCTCGCGCGTATGGCGGATTTGCGCCTCATCGAATTCAATGGAAACAGAAACGGCAGCGCACCGAGCGGAAACAACAGTTCGGCGAACGGCGTTGAAGTCCAGTTGACCGAAGACGGCTCACGCCGCGCGCGCGATGTAGTACGCCGTCATCGCCTCGCCGAACGGCTCTTCACCGACACGTTTGCCATCGAAGACGCCGAAGCCCACGTGCAAGCCTGCCGCTTCGAGCACATCATCACGCCCGAACTCGACCAGCGCATCTGTTCCTTCCTCGGACATCCCAAAACCTGTCCGCACGGAAATCCGATTCCGCCAGGTATTTGCTGCGAAACGAAGCCGGAAGAAGCGAAGTAAACAGGTACCGGCCTAAGGCAGTTAAGTAGCTCGCGGAAAGCAGCACAAACAAATGCATTCGGCTTAAGTATCGGTCTTGGGCGTACAATACCTTCCGTCGTTCAGAGGTGCCTCATGCAAAGGCTTTTTCCATTTTTAGTGATCGGCCTGTTAGCAACGCCGTCTCTCCAGAGTCAGAACGTAACCCAATCGGCTGACGCTAAAGTCGTCCCTGTCCAGACACAGTCTGCTTCAAACTGACGGGTTTCTCCCTTTTCTCGCCTCGCTTTCGACTTTGAACTTTCGACTGTAAACTGATCTTGTCTCTCTATCTTAGAGACTCAGAACTTATTACTTAGAACTCTGCCTATGCCTCTGCCCATCGACCCGCGACGCAAGCCCGCCAGCGTGAAGATTCACGTCAGCAGCGGCGCGGGTGTAGACATCACTTGGGCCGACAGCCACGCGAGCCATTTCGATTTCGTGTATCTCCGCGACAACTGCCCGTGCGCGACCTGCAACGATGAACGAATTAAAAAAGAATCGCTCGGCGAAGCTTCACCGGCGTTTGCGTCTTCACCGGCATTGCCGATGTTCAAGCCGAAGCCTCGCGCGCAATCAGCCACGCCCGTTGGACAGTACGCGATTCAGATTTCGTTTTCCGACGGCCATTCCACCGGCATCTATTCCTACGATCATCTCCGTTCGATCTGCCCGTGTGCGGAGTGCTTGGCGCAACGAAAATAATTGCCACCGCTTTGCCCGCCTCGCTGTCCCCGCAACTTTTGAATTCTCGCCACGCTTCGATTTAGAATCGCGGCATGCCAGTCACACCCTGGAAAACCTACGAACCTCCGCTTCTCGGAACCAGCTATTTCGCATTGATTTCCTATTTGCCGCTCAAACATTTCCACGCCATTCCGAAATTTTTCCGGTTCACGTATGAAATCATGAGCCAGCTGCGAAGCTCGCCAGGTCTTATCGGCTATTCCCTCGATGCCCGTCCGTTTGCGCGAAAGTTTTGGACGCTCTCCGTCTGGCGAGATCAAAAAGCCTTGATGGACTTTGTCGGCGCAGTTCCGCATGGCCGCATTATGCAAGCACTCGCGCCGCACCTGGGCAAAACGCAATTCGCGCAGTGGGCTGTGCAATCGCACGAAGTCCCGCTCGACTGGAACAGTGCAAAAGCGCGGCTTTCGAGTAGATGACTTAGCCGTTAGTCCGCATGGTGGAATTCTCTGACAACTTCTTGTAACAATCCTTTGTAACAATTTGCGGTGGCGAGGTGGCCCATGTCTTGCGATTCCCAGGAACTCAAACACGTACCGCTTTTTGCGCTGCTCGATGACGAAGAAGCCGCCGTCCTTGCGTCGCAGGTCGAGAAAAAAACATTCGCGCCGCGGCAGCGCATCTACAAAATCGGCGATACCGACGGTCATGCCTACGTGATGGTGTCCGGAAAAGTGCGGGTGAGCACCGTTGACGAAGATCAGCAGGAAGTTATCGTCGACGAACCGAGTCACGGCGAATTTTTCGGATTCGCAAGCATGCTGGAACAAACGCCGCACCAGACCAACGCCACTGCGGTTGAAGAAACAAGCTGCATTGAAGTTGACCGCCACGATATTGCGGTACTGCTGGAACGCAAGCCCCTATCCGGAATGGACATGCTCACTGTGCTGGGCCGGCAATTCCATGCTTCGCAACAGTTGGTTCGGCTGCGCGCCATGCGCAATCCCAACGAGGTAATTGAAAAGGACGCCACGTTCGGTGAACGAATTGCCGATCACGTCGCAGGTTTTGGCGGTTCCTGGACCTTCATTATCACGTTTCTCGTCGCATTGGTCGGTTATGCCGCCATAAGCCTCATTGCCGGCAAGCGTTCGTGGGACCCTTATCCTTTTATTCTTCTAAATCTTTTTTTGTCTATGCTGGCCGCGATTCAAGCGCCGGTCATTATGATGAGCCAAAATCGTCAGGACACCAAAGACCGGCTCCGCGGTGAGCTCGATTACGACGTCAATCGCCGCGCCGAAGCGGAAATTCAGGGGCTTTCACGGAAGCTCAATATGCTGGACGACAAAATCGCCGACATCGCTGATTTGCTCCGCGAAAAGTTGGACGGTTCCCAGCACCAGGGCGCTTCTCTGCCTTCCTGAAGCGATTCGAGAAATCTCGTGGCCAAATAAATTTGTGCAAGGCCGCGCTTTACATTTTCAAGGCAGTTCCGTGTTTAAGGACTTGGAGCGCGACGGCCTGATTTAACTGATAGGTCAAGCTCTCTCGCGTTTTCTCAGCGCCCCGCGCTTCTGCAGCGGTACCATCGCTTTACCCTTCCGCAGATAGGGGACTACTTTTGTCACTCGAACGCCGCCGTACTCCTAGAATCCCGTTCGTCGCAACCGCCGAAATTATTGACGAAGCAGAGAACACGCGCACCACATCGCAGCTTTCCGATTTAAGCCTGCACGGTTGTTTTGTCCAGTTGCCGAACCCGTTTCCCGAAGGCACGTCCGTCACGATTGAAATTTACAAAGACGAGGATTTCGTGGAAACGCCCGCCACGGTTGCGTTCCTCATGCCAAAGCGCGGCATGGGACTCAGCTTTAGCGGTATGGAGCCGCAATTTGCTTCCGTGCTCAAAAAATGGCTTTCGCGATCGAAAGCTACCGTTCGGCCGGCCTGAAAAGAGACATACGCGTCAAAGCACAAATCGAGCAGCGGTTATTTTGATTTGTACGTAAAAGAGAGTTTGGTTTCTTCGTTCACCACGAGAGGACGGAGAAACCGGTAGGACGTGCCCGCGCGTGGAACGTCAACCGCGATGGGAAGCACCCCGGCCACTCGCTGCTGCAAATTGAAAACATTGGGAGAGGCGGCCGGCGGTGGCGGAGGCGGCGCTTTGTGTTTTTTGTCTTTTGAGTCGAGCCTCGACATGTCGGTGTCGAGTTCGAGCGCCGACGCCTGGACCTCGATCGTGTCTGTGGCGGATCCAACGTCCAAAGTGGTGCGATAAGCCTTCGGATTTGAGGCGTCATAGTGCAGGGTTTGACGAATGACTCTAAAGCCCAGAGCCGAGGCTGCGATCTGGTATGTACCGGAAGCGAGCCCGCTAACGGTCCAGTAACCCTCCGCGGTTGTTGATGCACTCCACGTCCCGTGCGTAGCGGTGTTTTGCACTTCGATCCGAGCATTGGGAATCACCGCTCCCGAGGCATCAAAGACATAGCCTCCGAGTTGGCCGGCTCCAAGTGTCACACCCGGCGCGAGGGTCATAAATGAAGTGAAATTGCGCCCGTTCATTGGCAGCTTCGCGATTTCACCTCCTGCGCTTCCAGCACCATAGCCCTCTGCGGCGCCAGCAGACTCGACGAATTTCCCAGCGTAAAGTTCATACCTGGCCGGCAGAAGCGAAGCAGACATGGCATCGCCGGAAAAGTCTTTCACCTTGAATTGTTCGGGCAAGAAGAGTTCCCATTCGAGCACGCCGATTGGCACGTCCATTTTCGGCAATGAAATGTCCGAATCTCCTTTCTTGGCGAATGGCGCGCCTGAATGGAGAAACACGAAAGAAACGGTATAGGCGCCCGCCGGGCGGAACCCTGCGCGGAGCAGCGGAACACGATTGCCATCCGTGCCCTGGACTGGCTTCACTTTTTCGCCAGAAACTTCGGCGGAGAGGATGCTCGCGCCCGCGGGCAAATCAACCTTCAGAAAAGGCTGCGCCTGATTCTTGACGGTCAGTCTGATCTCAGTGAGAGATTTGCCCTCGGAAGTGACGAGCGTGGTGACCGTGGCGCGTTCGGCGATGGCCGCCAGAACACTGGAGTCGGGGAATCGATTCCACTCAAGCGCAAGCGCGGGAGAATCGTTCGTCTGGCGGTGGTAGCGAAATGCAGCTTGCAGCGAATAGCGCGAGAGCGCGCGTAGGTATGGATTTATCTCTCGAATGTCCAGGCGCTTGAGGCCGCCCGATTCCTTGGCAGTGAGTTCGAGTGTGCCCTGGCCTTCGACCAGAACTTCGCCTGTCTCGCGTTGCGCATCTTTGAAAGTAAGAATGGGTGAGCTTGCTTTCGCTTCGTTAATCGGGCGCTCGAGAGAGACCAGGAACTGGTGCGTGCCAGGCCCGCGACCTGCGACTTTAAGAATCAGAACGCCATTCTGGACTTCACTGGATTCGAGCGACGGCCCGTGGACCGCGGTAACCTCAAAGCCGTCGGGAATGCCGACGGAAAACTGTTCGGCCTCGCCTTGCACGACATTCAGGTGGACGAGAGCCGCAATCTGTAAATCAGACTCCGTGACGGAGACGAGCGAGCTCACGTCGGAGAGGAAACGCACTTCGCGCGGCACGGCGGGAGCAACGACTTCTCGCGTGTTCCACCACACACTGGCAGTCTGGCCAGGCACAAGTGTGGCTTCGATTTCTGTGTTGCCATTGACGGACGCACGACGCGTGATGATGCCGTGATTGAGCTGAACGTTGGCGCGCTCGCCGGGAACGGTCAGAGAGAGACGGACGCTTCCCGCAGTGGGAACAGGAAGAGTGAAAGACGCGCGACCAGTCTCGATCGCTAGCGCAAGGCCCGCGTCAACGCTTACGACGAATTCGGATTCTCCGGGAAGAATCGCCGTGTGCGTGCCGCTTTCCAGAAGAAGCGGAAGAGGTTTGGTGCCGTGACGCGCGTCGAGAATCGTCATTCCAGACGTGAGAGGGACTTTCGTGGCGTTAGAGCCAAGCGTTTCCCCTTCGAATTGGATAGAACCACGAACATCGTCGTTGACTACGCGGAGCTTCAGATCCGCATGTTTCAAAACATACAGCGCGGGCGGAGCTTCCGATTTTTTCCCGGGACGATTGGCCAGCGCCAACAGACGATTGTACTCGTCAAGCGAGAGGGTGACGTTCCCCGGAGCCGGCGGAAGCGCGTCAGATCTCAGTTGCGCGAACGAAGGCAGTGCAAGAGCGATGCTTATTCCCAGAAGCATAAGATGACGGTTCACTTGCCACCTGCCTTTTTGTCCTGCTGATAGGTGAACTCAGCAGACGCTGATTGATTTTCACTGGTAAGTTGCGAAACGAGATAGAGAGAAGGTCCGAAGGCTGGAAGATTGACTCGAACTGGCAGAATGCCTGAAGCGCGTGAACCTCGTTCCGAGGCATGAAATTTGTCGACAAGAGTTTGCGCGGACTGCTTGGCGGCTTCGCTCTTTTGTTCGCGAGCAGCATTGGCATCCATCGCGATTGCCGGAGATTCCAAGGCGCTTAGTTTTAAGGCAGCAGCAGCCGACGCAACGGTGTCCACTGCCGGCTCTTCGACTGCGCTGGTCAGGACAGGGGAAATAGGGCCGGCATAATTTTCCGCGCGAAAGGAGCCGGTTTCGGCCAGAAACCGGAACTGGGGTGGATGAAAAACCTGCAGGCCGGTGCGAGAAATCGGCAGGTCCAGCGCGGGTAGAGAGACCTTCAAACGACCTTTATCGGTCCAGCTGGGCCCCGGAGCAAAGTAGATAATCTCAACCGCAAACTCCGGAGCTTCCTCCCCAGACCGCGCTTTGGAGAGTGGTAGAAGCAGGCTCGCGTCCGGACCGGAGCCGGGGCGAATCGGCTTGCCTGCAAGAGATGCGCTCCACAAGGAAGCACCTGGCGGAAGCGTGATTTTGACGAAACTGCGCTGATTGTTACGCACCGCGTAACGAGCTTCGACCAGCGATTTTCCATCCTTCGTCAGGAGAACGCGATAGCGCGCTTCTTCAACGTTGGCCAAAAGGACCGTTTGTTGAATATAGCGCGAGACCGTGAGGTGAAGCGCACGTGGCGATTTGACGTACGCGGAGCGTGTACGAAGTGCAATGAGCGCAGGCGACTGGCGGCTGGAGACTGGTTCTCCGAGATCGCTGCCATCGGCACGCTGGAAGCCCTGCGTCTTGATGGAATCTTCTTTGATCTCTCCGGCGCCTAGCACGTCCACGCCGACCCCACCGGTTTCTCGTTCGACGCCAGCAAGACGGAGCAGCGGAATATCAATCTGGCCGTCGCGCGGGAGGTTCGCCTCGCCCGTGATAACGAAGCTGGCGGACTGTTCAACAGGCTCGAGGAAAGTGATGAGCACTTCACCAGGCTTCATTTCCCAGTCCGCGATCAGTGCGCCCTGCACCTGGTTGATCGTCACGTTTTCTGGAAGCTGAATGTGAGCTTCCTTGGCGGCACCTTGCGTCACGTCCAGAGTCACGTTTGCGTTGAGCGACGTGGAATCTTCGCCGAGGCCCACGAACTGCGTGAGCGTGCCGTGCATACGAAGTGGCAACGTGGAGTGGTGTTCTTCAGTCTTGCGGCGCCAGGCGAACACGATCGGTTCGGCACCCTTGCCGTAGGCCGTCCATTTGCCGCCCGTCTTGAGTTCATGCGTTTCGGAAAGCAGTCCGCCATAAAGCGAAAGGTCGACGCCCGAACGAGGGATTTCCAGCGTGACGCGGGTGACGCCCGAAAATGTTGAAGGAATTGACACGCGCTCTTCGCTTGCCGACGCAGCAATGGGAAGCGCGATCTCCAATGTAATCACCGCGCGGCCCGTGTGAGACAGCAGCGCCGAGAGTTGATTGGACTCCTTGGAAGCGGAAAGTGAGGCGAGAGATAAAGGCCTGCCGTCAAGCTTCGCTTCGCGAACGAAGAGGCCGGAAGGGATGGGGACGCGCACCCAGCCGTTCTTCAAAACATCGACGGTAAGCGTGGCGTGACCGGAGGCAACGTCACTGTCCACGCGCAGATCGTAATCCACTCGGCTGAGTGTGGCGTCGACGGGCGGAGGTTCCGGTTCGCGCTCGGCGGGGAAAGCTCTCACACGCAAAGCACGATAATCGGGAACCGAGATGACGACCCAACCCGGCGAATGGGCTGATTCCTGCGCGAACAGCGGACCACTGCCCGAGAACAGTCCGTGACTCAGGCAGATGAGCAGCAGGAACACAGAGAGACGCTTCGGCGATCGCCGAGGGCATTTTGCATCTGGCATGGCTGTATGCCTCACATGGTAGGGAACGTATCTACAGAGATTTCTTGCACGCCGAAAGGGTTGCTTAAAGCGGTAATGAATTGTGAGACATTTGTCGTGAACTGCCGTAAGGCGACGGTCGCATCGTTTCGCGCACAGGCGTACTGTGAGTTCTCCTTCAAAATGCGTTCGGGGGTTCGGTCAAGAGGCGGAATCCAGTCTGGCAAGCCCTTCTGAGCATCGTTTGGAGCATTCTCACCGTCTAAAGTTTTGCACAGCAATGTTCACTACTTTTTGCTTCCGATGTCCCCCGTAACTGGACTTCGTATCCCAAATTTGCGAGCATTTTAACCTGCAGCTCTCAACAGCCCTTACATGAGCACTACCTCCAATAGCACGGCGGCGAGCGGCCGCCGCGGTAACGGTATTCCGCGCGTCATCGTCGCAACAACGGCGCTGCTGACCTTCATTTCCTTTTGGCGCGCTGCGGCAATCGTTCTGAACGACCTGGCTTCGTCGGCGTATTATGCCGGTGGCGAAGCGGAAGGCTACATCGGCAAGACCGCGCCGTGGTTCATTTTGGCCATCATGCTTTTCTCGTATGCCGTGCGCGCGGTGTACGTCGAAAGCTGCAGCATGTTCGTGCGCGGTGGCGTGTATCGCGCGGTTAAGCAGTCCTTGGGCGGAGCGCTCGCCAAATTCAGCGTTTCCGCGCTGATGTTCGATTACATTCTTACCGGCCCCATCAGCGGTGTTTCTGCGGGCCAGTATCTCGGCGGGTTACTGAGCGAAGTTCTGCCTTATGCCCATATGACTACTGGGCCGCTCTCGCCGCGGTCGATCGACTTCATCGCTACTTGCTTCGCAATCATCGTCACCATTTATTTCTGGTGGGAAAACACCAAAGGCATTCCCGAATCGAGCGAAAAAGCCCTGCACATCATGAAGCTCGTAACGGTGATGGTGGTCATCCTCATCGCCTGGTGCATTTACACAATTACACTTCGCCACTCGCCCCTGCCGCCGTTGCCTTATCCGCGCAATCTTCATCTCACCGCGGGTTCGCTCGGCTGGCTCGCGCACAGTTCGCTGCCGCACATGTTCGGCATCGTGGCGATCTTTATCGCGCTCGGTCACTCCGTGCTGGCCATGAGCGGAGAAGAATCACTGGCGCAGGTCTATCGCGAAATCGAGCACCCGAAACTTCCGAACCTGAAAAAGGCCGGCCTGGTCATCTTTGTTTACAGCATGGTCTTCACTTCGCTGGTTTCTTTCTTCGCGGTGATGATTATCCCGGACGGCGCGCGCCAGGGTTTTCTTGAGAATCTCATCGGCGGCCTGGCGATGAATCTTGAGGGGCCACTCATCGTGCGCCTAATCTTTCATGCCTTCGTCGTCGTGGTGGGCGCCGTAATTCTTGCTGGGGCGGTAAACACTGCCATCGTCGGCTCGAACGGCGTGCTCAACCGTGTTTCAGAAGACGGCGTGCTCAGCGATTGGTTTCGTCAGCCGCACCCACGCTTCGGCACCAGCTACCGCATCATCAACATTATCGTTTTGCTGCAGATTCTTACGATCCTGATCAGCCGCGGCGATGTGACGTTTCTCGCGAACCTCTATGCGTTCGGGGTGATCTGGAGTTTCGCGATGAACGGACTTGCCGTGCTCGTTCTTCGTTACACGAATCCGGGCCAACGCGAATTCCAGGTTCCGCTGAATTTCACAATTCGCGCCGTGCAGGTTCCGCTGGGCCTTGGACTGATCACCCTCACGCTATTTCTGATCGCTTTCATCAACCTGTTCACCAAACCGGTCGCGACGATGGCGGGCGGCGCATTCTCCGTTTTGCTCTATATCGTTTTCACGATTTCCGAAAGGCGCGGGCGGAACACCGGCGTCGCTCACGTGGAAATGGACCAGTTCAATCTCGAGCTGGAGGGCGAACTAACTCCCGAATCAGTAGGAGCACGTCCAGGAAATATTCTGGTGCCAGTGAGCAACCACTTCAATATGTACCATCTCGGGAACGTGCTCGATCGCGTGAAGCCCGGCCGCCGCGATGTGGTTGTCCTTCACGTGCGCATTCTGCGCCGTTCCGCTTCCGGCGAGCAGGAATTCGACGCCGATCAACTTTTTGGCAGTATCGAGCAGCATCTGTTTTCGCAGGCGCTTTCCATGGCAGAAAAGCGCGGAAAATCGATTCGGCTTGCGGTGGTTGCCGCGAACGATCTCTGGGACGGTATTCTACGCGCCGGACACAGCCTGCAATCCTCCACCATCGTGGTGGGAACCTCGAGCAGATGGCAGAGTGAAGAGCAAGCGCGGCAGATCGGCGAGTCCTGGGAAAAACTTCCGGATCCCAAACCGCAGTTCAACCTGGAAGTGCATTTGCCGAATGGCGACAAGGTCTATAAAGTTCTTGGACCGCACGCGCCGAACCTCACCGCAAACGAAGTGAACTTGCTGCACCGTCTGTGGCTGCGATTTAGCGACTTGGTGGCTCCGGAAGAGCTGCACCATCACGACGTCGTGCATTTTTCACTGGAAGAAGTTCAGAGAGAACTCGACGAAGGCAGAGAAGCGCAGGTGGTTGAACGCCTGCGCGCGCACCTCATCGCTAATCGCAAAAAGAAAACGCCGGGAATCTAAAATCCCGGCGTCACTCGCGTCAGACATGCCTTCCCAAAAATAATTTCTAAACTGCAGAAGTGCAGTGGCCGCACTTTTTCGCTATGACGGGGATGGGCATGGCGCACTGCGGACAATCTTTTGTGGTGGGCGCAGCCGCGGGAGCAGGCTTTACGAGCCAGCGATTCACGATACGTAACAAAAGAAAGATTGCAAACGCAATGATCAGGAAATTCACGACAGCATTCAGGAATAACCCATAATTCAACGTCGCCTTGCCGGCTGTTTTCGCTGCCTCGATCGTGGGGTAGGACGTTCCGCTGAGGTTGATGAACAGATTGGAAAAATTCACGTTTCCAAGCAGGCGGCCGATCGGCGGCGTGATCATGTCGTCAACGAGTGACGAAACGATTTTGCCGAACGCGGCGCCAATGATGATACCGACGGCCATGTCCAGCACATTGCCGCGCATTGCAAATTCTTTAAATTCTTTGAGCATCGCACGTTCTCCTTCAGAGGTTGAAATTCGCCAAGGCGCATGGCCTAACGGTGGGGCCGGCTAGTTTCGCCGAAACACTAACACGGAACCAGCCAGGCCGCGAACCAGGAGAAGGATGCCGGCCACGGAGAGGAGCGGCCCTACCCAGGAGAAAGAAACGCGCGAAATCGCGAGCATCACGATACCGAGCAAAAGAAGAGAAAGTCCACGACTCCAGCCTTCTAAACGCGACCAATATTTCCCCGGCTTGTAGAGCGCGCGAGCTCCCCAGACAATCAACGCGATGCTTAGCAGGAGCCAACTGATCCGCCGGCGATCGAAGAAAATGTGATGCGTTGCACCAAGCCAGATGACGAGCCCGCCAAGCAAAACAAAAATGATCTCGATCGAAAGGCGGAGCGATTTGTCGGGAGTGAGCGGAGCCATGGGGATCGGGAGGTCAGAAGTAAAAAGGCAAAGTTAAAAAATCGTGCACGTGCTATGCGACGCGCTCGATTTTTACGTGATTGAGTGTGACGGCAGTGTTGGGACGATCGTTGCGATCGCGTGGCAACGTGGAAATTTTGTTGGCGACGTCCTGGCCTTCCACCACTTCGCCAAAAATGGTGTGTTTGTTGTCGAGCCACGGGGTTGGAGCAACGGTGATGAAAAACTGACTGCCGTTGGTATTGGGCCCGGAATTGGCCATGGAAAGTTTGCCGGGCTTGGAATGCTTCAGCGAAGGATGAAATTCGTCGGCGAATTTGTAGCCTGGTCCGCCCATGCCGGAACCGTGAGGGCAGCCTCCCTGAATCATGAAATCAGGAATGACACGGTGGAAGACGAGGCCGTCGTAGAAAGGGCGCTTTTCTTTCTTTCCGGTTTTTTCGTTGGTGAATTCCCTGGTGCCTTCGGCGAGACCGAGAAAATGTTCGACGGTTTTGGGGGCTTCTTTTTCCAGCAGTTTGATGACGATATTGCCTTGCGAGGTTTCGAAAATGGCGTAGGTGCCAGCGGGACGAGTCATGCGATCTCCTTGGAGTACAGAAATTATCGTACACGAGGCGGAGAAGGGATGCCACCGGAGGACGAGAGGAATGAAAAAGGAGCCGGAATTAACACTGAGTACGCAGGTAAGGCCCACAGGACACCGCGAAGGAGCCGGTCACTTCGATTCCGCGCTGACAAATTGGGCGATGACGCCTTTGGGACCGGCGGCGAAGATGTGTTGTGCGTCGAGCGCAAAGAGAGCATTGAACGACAGCGACGCGAATGGCTTCCAGTGTAATCCCGCGTCCTGGGACAAATCGGAACCGTTGGTACCGACTGCGAGAAAAGTTTGCGCGTCAACTGAAGCCACGGCCGAACGAAAGCCGGAAGGTTGTAGCGTGGCGGATTGCCAAGTCTTGCCGCGGTCATCGGAGAAAGCAGCAATGCGGAGAGCAACGCCCGGATTTGCATAGTCGCCGCCCACCGCAAGGAAATGATTTTCGGTGGAAAAAGTGATCGCGAAGATTCCGGAAGAGGGGTTATCCGCGGCGATTGGGACTGCCGCGGCGGACCAGGACTCGCCGCCATCGGAAGTGTGAAGCACGCGAGCAGCGAACGCTCCAGTGACAACAAAGAGTTCGTTTCCGGACGTTACGAATAGATTGGAATTGCTTGCGGCGAAAGCGCCTTCTTTGGGGAGTGCGGTCGGAAGATTTTGCGGAGGCAGGGGATTCCAACGGTGGCCATCACCGGTCTGGAGGATGAGAAATTTTCCGTTGATGGGATCACCGAGTGCGAAGCATTTTATTTGCGACGCGCAGGCAACGGAATCGAGAAAGAAAGCTTTGTTCACGTCGGTGAACTGAAGTTCCCAAGTGGCTCCGCCATCGGCGGTCTTGTAGATGCGCGATTTATCTCCTTCGCCGCTAGACATGAGGTAGGCGGTGGTATCGCTGATAGCGACGACACCGCGGAAATCAAGATCAGGCTGGCCGGGGACTGCGAGGCGAGTCCACGTGGCGCCATCATCGAGAGAGCGAAGAACGACGCCATGCGAGCCGGAGGCCCAGATGGCGAGGTGGCTGGCTGAAGGGATTTTCGCGGCGCTGATGCCGCGCAAGTTGGTGTCGAGACCAGAGGTGAGGACATTCCAGGATTGTGCATGGGCGGCGGGCACGCCAAGAACGAGAGAAAGTAGAACGATGACAGGGTGAAAGGTTCGGCGGTGCATGGAGGGATTGTAGCAATCCTTTTGTTTTGAGCGCCGCAGATGGTTGTATTTTCCCGGAGAGCGGCGGAGCGGCAAGCGTCACACAGTTTTAGCGATGGGAGTTTGCGGGTCGGAAGCCTAAACGGGGTACGACTAAAACCAAACAGATTCGCTCAACGGCATTTTCGGAAATGTCCAGTGAGGCGACTACACAGGAGTTGACAAACCCGCTTCCCACCAACAACGGGAGGAGCAAAAGAAGCGGCATGGGAATATGGCCTATGCGCGTGCCATACAAAATATCGCTCTCAATGGGGGCTTTAGTTTTGCTGGCGGTCGCTGGGGTTTGTAGTTGGTTGTTTGTCTACACTGGGGACTTGCCTGACACCGACCACCTCTCCCAGTTCGCGCCGAGTGTTCAATCCCTGGTCTTTGATTCCTGCCTTGCAAGCCCTTCAATCGCTATTCCATTCGACCGGATTGGTAAGACATTGCAGGATGCGCTTGCCGCTGCAGAATCCCCCACGTCGTTGCCCGACCAAATTGCGGGAACCTTGATGTGCAATCACAGCGGAGGAATGGGAAGGTATCACTTGAATAGTTTTCGGCTGAGCTGGCACATCCGAAGACGTTTCTCGGAACAGCAACTATTCATCATTTATGCGAACAGAGCGTATTTCGGTTCGGGAGCATCGGGTGTCGAGAGTGCTTCCAAACAGTTCTTCCGCAAGGATGCTGACACTCTGAATACGGAGGAAGCTGCTCTCTTGGCTGGACTACTCCGCGCACCAGATTACTTGTCACCATACAAACACCCTGAGAAGGCATTGCAGCGCCGCAATCAAGTCTTGGAAGCTATGGTGGCTCAAGGAAAACTCAGCGCAAGCGATGCAGCGAGAGCGGAAGCGACTCCAGTGGTCACGCAGTAGGTAAAGCGCTCTAGGTGTACCGCTATTGGGCTAGCGCCCGATAAACGTCCCAGGAGCTAGCGTTGATGTGCCACAAAATGTTGAGCGCCGCGACCATGTGGATTTGCAGTTTCGGATTGCCCACTCTTTTTCGAGTAAGCCCATAATATCGCCTCACTCTGACGGCGCGGAGCGAAAATAGTTGGAAGCAGGCGGCCCTAGCAGAACATAGCCAACGACCATCAACAGCACAAGATGCGGTAAAAATTCCGACAGCGAGTGAAATGCGCTCACGACAACGTGAAAGGCGAGCCAAGCAAGCATCAGCCAGCGAGCCCAATCGCGACCTATGAGCAAGAAGACCCCGCCGACGACAGCGATGATGCGAACGACAGAGACAAGGACGATCCCATGATCGTGCGGACCTTCCGAAAGGTGATAGACGAGGCCTACTAAACCCGCAACGATGAACAGACAACCTAGGATGGTGACGGTTAAGGGGCGTTTCATAGCGTTAAGCCTTTAATGGAGGCGTTCAAGCCGAAACCTCCAAAGGTTACTGTAGTCGGCGTGGCGAGGCTATAGTCTACTGGGACCGCGCTATCATTTGCCTGCGTCAACTGATGAGGGTTCCATGCGTCTACTTTCTGTTTTTACACTGACCGCGGTCTGCTTTGTTTATTCGTCCGGTAGCGTTGGCTCAAAGAGCGCCGCTGGGCCGCCGGACATCAGCAGGTCCGGCAGCGACTTCTTGGACCTCTGTTCAGGTATCGATGCTGAACCGAAAGGAGACCCTGCTGTTCGCATCCACAACCTCGCCACCTGTCTGGGTTGGGTCGAAGGTTTCAGAGATGGCTTCACCGTGCACGATGAGCTGCTAGGTGTCCCTGAAAAGGACAGGATGGTCTGCATGCCCCGTACAGTAACCACTGTTCAAATCATTCGCATAATTAAGAAATACATCGCTGACAATCCCGACAAAGCGCATCGCGCAACTCGTTACGTAGCCTCAATCGCGTTGGCGCGTGCGTATTCGTGCAAATCGGGAAAGTAGAACAGTCTTTCGTAAGAGCCCGGAAGCAAATGTTGGCTGTTTGGACGGCAGTTGCCAGCATCAAGTCATCGCGCTCATGCGCAATTGGCTCCAAGCCAGCTCGACGGTCATGCCGTTGCTGCTGTCGATTGACCGAAAGATCTCACACCTTCCGTCTCGTCATTCATGATGTCGAAGACCGTGTACAGCTTTGTAATTTGCATCACGTCGTGGACTTTGTTTGTGAGATTGAGGAGTTTCAGTTCGCCTTTCTGCTTTCGCACACTTGTGAAGGCACCCACCAAAGAGCCCAAGCCCGCGCTGTCAATATAATTGACATCGCCAAGATTGAACAATATCTGCCTATGGCCCTTGTCTAGCAGGTTGCAAACGAGGGCGCGCAGGGCCGCGCTCTCTTCACCGAGTACAATCCGACCGCTAATGTCCACAATCGTAACGCTACCTATTTGTCGAGTAGTTGCCGTCATGTTCATTGCCAACCTCCTGAAATATCCTGAGATCTCACCCCTCGAGCCACCGACTTTAATCCCAATCGGATGCGGCAGTGGAGAAATCCGTTTTTCACCTAATCTGGACAGTTCATGTTCAGGTTGATGTTCGCGTCGCTTCGCAGCAAAGCGATTAAGGAGCTTTTTGCGAAGGACTTGTCGGATTTCGCAAGGAACTGCCTTACCTAAAGTTGGCAGAGGAATGCTAGTGAGACAATGCGAGTGTATCAGTTAAGACCGCGTCAAACTCTATTAATCTGGCCGCCGCCAAAAACTCGAATATCCGGCTTCAAGCTGACTCCCGCCTTAGGCCGAACGAGAATGAATGTAACCCAGTGCCGCTTAGGGCAGTAGTAGCTATCAGAAGCCAAGCATTAGATTCAACGGCAACTGGATGAAGGAATTGCTGGCTTTCAGAAAGGCCAAGCCATGAAAACGTTATTCATCGCGCTTCGCTCCGCAATCTTCGGCGCTGGATTCATTTTTGTGTGGGGCTGGGTCGCGCTAAGCCTGCACCACCGCTACGACATCACCCTTGGCATCGGGCTGTCCGACTGGACACGCTCCCTGAGCATCGCCCTGATGGCTGCCGGTGGAACACTCGCATTCGCCTGCGTGGCGACCTTCGTCACTCAGGGGAAAGGCACGCCCGCGCCATTCGATCCACCGCGCAAGTTCGTTGCCGCCGGTCCTTACAGATTCGTGCGTAATCCGATGTATATCGGTGGATTCATCGTGCTCTTGGGCTTTGGCTTTTATGAACAATCACCTGCAATTCTGCTCTTTACCCTGCCGTGGTTTCTATCCGCTCATCTCTTTGTCATTCTGTATGAAGAGCGGCATCTCCGCTCCACGTTTGGCGCTCCATACGATGTATATTGCCACTCGGTGCGCCGCTGGTTGCCCCGCCGCTTACCTACGCCCAAACTCGGGCCTAGCAACACAGCGGGTGCCGGGTAGTAGGTTCTGGGTTCTCAATGCCCGCATGACTTATTGGGAGTTGATCTGCAACCTCGGTCGGAGCGGTCTAGGAATCGTATTCCACGTTGTTAGGATTCTGTAGCGTCGCCAACATGCGTCTGACTTTGGATCAGGGATGCTGAAAGAATTGCTCGTCATAACTCTGGTCGTCCGACAAGAAACGTAGAACACGAAATGACACCGACACCATCCTTTCTAAGCGTTGCTATCGCCCGCGCTTTTGGTCTATGCTGCGACCTCGGCGTGATCGTCGGCGTAGGTTCTTCTGAACTGACGCCTACTCCGTCCGGCTCGGTTCTACGTCGTATCTATATCCGAACGTCAGATTGGCACGTACTCCACAATCGACACAGATCGAACGGCGTCGGCGAGAGATGCGGCAAAATGATATTTAGGGTCCTGTCGCGTGGGCTCCTCGAGCTACGCCCGCCGCCGGCATAGATTCCTGAAGAGTTTGAACGAGTGAGCCGCGTTTCTCCGTCCTCTGTTTTGCCGTTTCATTTTAGTGTGAGAGCACTGACAATGTTTAGCTATGCACCGAAGTGGAGGCTTTACCGTTTTCGCCGCAATCGCAAGCGCGACTCTGCAAGAGGATCTGCGGTCTTGTGTGGCATGCTGCTCGGGGCGAGCACCGCGGCAGGCTTCTTTTCTTCCCGTGGCCTCTTCTCCTCTGCTATTTGGGCACAGCAGACTGATCCCGCGACACCTGTTGTGGTGCAGCCGGGTGCGCCGGGTAAGCCGAGTAGGACGCTGCCGCCGTCAACGAGGGCCACATTGCCGCCACGGTCGCACGCGGATGTGGAGTTCATGCAGGGCATGATCATGCATCATTCGCAAGCGGTGGAGATGACGGCGCTGATTGCGTCGCACACTGAGAACAGGGAACTGCGGTCGCTGGGAGCGCGAATCAGCAGCTCGCAGTCGGACGAAATAAAGTTTATGCAGCGGTGGCTGGCGGCTCGGGGAGAACCAGTGTCTATGCCCATAATGGGGCCAATGCAGAGGGCCACGTCGGGGGCGACGCAGGGAATGCCGGACATGGATATGTCGAACCATACGTCGGGCCATACGTCTCGGCAGCCGGGGGCTCTTATGCCCGGTATGCTTACGCCGGAGCAGATGGAGGCGCTGCGGAAGGCGAAGGGCGGCGAGTTCGACCACTTATTTTTGGCAGGGATGATTCAGCACCACAATGGCGCTTTGACAATGGTGAAGAATTTATTCGACACCGCGGGCGCGGGGCAGGATGCCGACGTGTTTAACTTCGCGACGGATGCGGACAATACGCAACGGGCCGAGATCAGGATTATGCAGAGGATGTTGGAGAACTTGTTGGAAAAAAGGCCGTCAGAGGAGAAACGATGAACCGAATGCCCAGTATTGCGATTCGTGTGGCGGTGGCCGCGATTATTTTATTTTTCGGCATGAGGCGGATGCAGGCGCAGGAGCCTGCGTCGACTCCAACCAAACACGGGTCAGCCAAGCAGGAGGCACCGAAGCAGGAGCCGGCCAAGCAGGGAGCAACTAAAGAGGAAAAGGACGAGGAGGAAGAGAATCCGTTTGCGCCGCAGCCGGCTGCACCGCTGCCGGCGGGAATGACGGGATCGGATGTGAACGATTCACGCTTCAAGTTGACGCCCGGGATGTATGACGCGGGTGAAGCGTCGATGGGCATCAAGCACCTGCTGCTGCTCAAGAAGCCTGACGCGTTCCAACTCGGGACCGCTGAGCCTGATGATCCTAAGGTGGAGAAGACGGTTCGCCAGCTGGGTGTGGGTAATATCGCGAAAATGCCGAAGCCGCTGCAGCTGGTGATCGCGCAGCTCGCTTTCGCGAACTCGGACTTTGCGTTCCAGGGCAACCACTTATTCCAGGGGAATTTTTATGGCGTGAATATTTATGACATCTCCAATCCGGCAAACACCACGTTGCTGACTTCGCTGGTGTGCCCGGGCGGGCAGGGCGATGTGTCGGTGTATAAAAACCTGCTGTTCATGTCGGTGGAGATGCCGAATGGACGCCTGGATTGTGGCGCGCAGGGGTTTCCGCCGGAGCCTCCACCGCCCGCAGGGGCTGAAAAAGAAAAGAAGCGTCGCCTGCCGGCCGCGCAAAAGGACCGTTTCCGCGGGGTAAGGATCTTCGACATTTCAGACATCAAGAACCCGAAGCAAGTCGCAGCGGTGCAGACGTGCCGCGGATCGCATACCCATACTCTGGTGACGGATCCGAACGACAAGGACAACGTTTATATCTACGTGTCGGGTACATCGTTTGTGCGTCAACCAGAAGAACTGGCTGGGTGCTCAGGTGAAGCGCCGGACAAGGATCCGAATACGGCGCTGTTTCGTATCGACGTGATTAAGGTTCCCGTGGCTGCGCCGCAGGACGCGAAGGTGGTGTCCAGCCCCCGGATATTTATCGATCCGCGAACGGGCGCGCTGAACGGCCTGAACAACGGCGGCAGCCATGGCAAGGGCGAGGAGAAACCGGCGGACACGAACCAGTGCCACGACATCACGGTGTACTCGGCGATCGGGCTGGCGGCGGGCGCGTGCTCCGGAAATGGAATTGTGCTCGACATCAAGGACCCTGTACATCCGAAGCGTGTGGATGCGGTGAACGATCCGAACTACTCGTACTGGCACTCGGCTTCGTTCTCGAACGATGGGAGCAAAGTCGTGTTTACCGACGAGTGGGGCGGCGGCCTGGGGGCGCGGTGCCGTCCGAACGACCCGAACAAGTGGGGCGCGGATGCGATCTTTCGTCTGAAGGACGACAAGCTGAGCATGGCGAGCTATTACAAGCTGTCTGCTGCACAGGGCGACACTGAGAACTGTGTGGCGCACAACGGCTCGCTGATTCCGGTCCCCGGCCGCGATATCGAAGTGCAGGCCTGGTACCAAGGCGGCATCTCTGTTATGGACTTCACCGACGCAGCGAAACCATTCGAGATTGCCTACTTCGACCGTGGGCCGATTGATCCGAAGATGCTGGTGCTGGGTGGCGAGTGGTCGGCATATTGGTACAACGGCTGCATTTACGGTTCGGAGATTGCGCGCGGCCTGGACGTCTTTGAACTGACGCCGACCAAGTTCCTGACGCAGAACGAAATCGACGCGGCGAAAGCGGTTCGCGTGTCTGAGCTGAATGTGCAGAACCAGCAAAAAATCGAATGGCCTGCACAGTTAGTCGTCGCGAAGGCGTACGTGGACCAGTTGTCGCGGTCCCAGGCTTTGCCGGCAGACCACATCGCAGCTCTGCAGAAGGCAATCCAGAGTGCAGAGAGTTCACACATGAACAAGGGTAAGCTGGCGAAGTTGACGCGCATGGCGCCGTCGCTGGAAAAGAGCGCTGCCACGGCGAAAAGTCCGGCTGACTCGGCACGGTTGCACGCTTTGGCAGATATCCTGAAGCATCCGTCAGCATAACCACAGCGCGAAACCGACGGTTTTCGGTTTAGCCCACGGAGCCAATGGATCCGCAGTCGGATCCCCTTGCGCCAGCGCATTCAGAGATGACCTATTACCGAAAAGTTTGACACCGAAAAGTTTGAGTGATTGACAAGCGGCGAGTGTGGGCGGAAGATGGCGGGCGTTTGAAGTAAACGATTACTTTGGTGGATCAAGCGAGTGACGAGGGAGCGACTGATGATTACGCGGAGAAGATTTTTGGCGAATGGGGCCGTGGTGGCGACCGGCGCGGGAGTGAAGTTGCCGGTGTGGGCGACAGGGATAAACGTTGCGCGGTCCGCTGCCGTGGAACACGGACTCCTGCTGGGAGTGGATTACTACCCGGACCAGACGCCGGAGAGTTTATGGCCCGAAGACGCGAGATTGATTGCTGAGGCAGGATTGACAAATGTGCGTGTGGCGGAGTTTGCATGGTCGTTGATGGAGCCGTCGGAAGGCAAGTTTGATTTTGCGTGGCTGGCGAGGTCCGTGGAGATTTTGCACAAACATGGAATTGAAGTGATTTTGGGGACGCCTTCCGCGGCGCCGCCGCCGTGGCTTTCGGAAAAGTATCCGGAAATTTTGCTGGTGAACAGCCAGGGAATGACGGTGCAGCCGGGAGGGCGGCGGTTTACGTGTCCGACGAACAAGGTGTACCGAAAATTGTCGCTGGCGATTGCGACGGAGATGGCGAAGACGTTTGCGGATACGCCGGGAGTGATCGGCTGGCAGATTGACAATGAGTTCACGCTGCAACAGTGGGGGCGTTGCTATTGCAAGTATTGCCGCGCAGGATTCCAGGACTGGACGAAGAGAAAATACGGAGCGCTGGACGCTGTGAATCAGAAATGGGGCACAGCGTTCTGGAGCCAGGTGTACACGGAGTGGAAGCAGATTCCCGTACCGCTGCCGTCGAATGGGGACCCGAATCCGGGACTGGCGCTGGATTACGACCGGTATCAATCGTATGCGAATTCGTCGTTTGCGGAGGAGCAACTGGCGATGCTGCGGAAGATTTGTCCGCGGCATTTTGTGACGACCAACAATGTGGGAGCGCCGCTCGACACGATTGATTTGCGCGAACTTTTCCGGAACCTTGATTTTGTGTGCCATGACAACTATCCGGGATTCGTGCAAATCTTTTTCGAGGGAGGAAAAATGCCGCCGGAACAGGTGGCGACAGTGGTGGCGCTTGGTCACGACTCAATGAGGAGCGTGAAGGACGGGAAGCCCTTCCTGATCATGGAAGAGCAGTCTGGAAAGGCTGGGCAGAGTTTCTTTGGGCCGCAGCCGCATCCCGGGCAATTGAGGCTGTGGGCGTTTCAAGCGGTGGCGCACGGCGCGATGGGCGTGAATTATTTCCGCTGGGACACGGCGAAATTCGGCGCGGAAGAGTATTGGCACGGACTGCTGAATCATGACCGATCAAAGAGTCCAGGATTTGACGAAATTGTGCGCACGGTGAAAGAGCTTAAGTCGCTGGGAAAAGCGGGGCTCGAATCGCGTTATGTCGCTGAGACGGCGTTCAGTTTCGACTTGGATTCGGACTGGGCGCTGAGCATACAACCGGGAAACAGGAAGCTGAGTTATGCGGCGCAGTTGATGGTGTGGTACGGGTCAGTTGCGAGCGCAAATGTGGGAACGGACTTGATCAGGCTAGATGGAGATTTGTCCAAGTATAAAGCAGTGTTTGCGCCGGTGCAGTACGTAGTGAGCGCGAAGCAGGCAGAGAATGTGCGGAATTATGTGCGGAACGGCGGAGTCTTCGTGACGAATTTCCGTTTGGGAGTGAAGGACGAGAGCAGCCAGATTGTGGATATGCCGCTGCCTGGGTTGCTAGGCGACGTGATGGGCGTGACCGTGAAGGATTACGTGCCGATCTATAACGAAAAAATAGGAGTGCAATTTGGCACGGAGCTGGCGGGTCAGGACGCAGAGTGCGCGTTGTGGGCGGATTTGTTGACGCCACAAACCGCGACGGTGCTGGCGAAATACACGGGAGCGTATGAAGGAGCAGCGGCGATCACGGTGAATGCCTTTGGGAAGGGCAAGGCTGTCTACATTGGAGCAGATCTGGACGCGAAGAGTCTTGCGCGAGTGCTGCAGGCGCTGCTGGCGATGAGCGGGAGCAAATCAGCGTTTGGCGCGCCGACCGGAGTAGAGGTGACGAGACGACAGGCGGGAGAAAAGGAATGGGCGTTCGTGTTGAACCACGGGGCGGAAGCGCAGAAGGTAATGTTGCCGGGAAAGTTCAAGTCGGCGCTGAGCGGAGATGCCTTCGATGGGAGCGTTACGCTGCGTGGGTTCGATGCGGTGATATTGGAGAGGCAGTGACTGTTGGCCGACGACGAAATCCGGCAACGAAAAGCGAAATTCGAAAAACGAAATTGAGAAAAGTGCGGATGCATCAGGGAAGCGCGAAGGCAACCACGGAATCGCCTTGTTTTGTTCCGAGCTTGCCGTGGCCTCCTGCGGCGATTACGACGTACTGCTTGCCCCGGAAGGTGTAAGTCATGGGAGTAGCCTGGCCACCCGCGGGCAGCTCATAGTTCCACAGCTCTTTGCCGGTTTCTGAGTCGAAAGCACGAAGGAAATTATCCATCGCTGCGCCAGTGAAGACCAGCCCGCCCGCAGTGACCATCGGTCCGCCGAGGTTGATTGTGCCGGTCCGCTGACCGGGCACAACGGAACCGAGCGGAACGTCCCACATGGTCTTTCCTGTGAAGAGATCGACGGCCACAGTTGTTCCCCAAGGAGGAGTGTTGCAAGGAGTGCCACCCGGCGAAAAAAGGAAGGTGCGATTAAGACCGAAGGGCGCGCCTCTTTGCTCTCCGAATTCGCCATAGATGCGGTTGTCCTGCTGCGCGTTTGTTTCTGCTTCATAATTGGCGCGCGGAATCATTTTCACCCACGCAATCAGACGGTTGGTATTGGCGATCATGAGATGGCGCTGCGGATCGTAGGCAGCGCTACCCCAGTTGACACCACCGACGTTTCCGGGAAACGCGGCACTGCCTTGAAAGCTCGGAGGGGTAAAAATTCCTTCCCAACGAGATGCTTTGATCTTTTCCTGGCACCACTTGATGTCCTCAGGTGTTTTCCCCCACATATCGCCGGGCGCAATTTTCTCTGGCACCAGGGAAATCGTGGAAAATGGCTGAGTCGGCGAGCTTTGCTCACCGGGAATGTTGCTTTGCGGCACGGGCCGCTCGGTAACCGGAAGCAGCGGAGCGCCAGTCAACCGGTTGAGAACGAAGACCTGGCCCATTTTTGTATTGATCACGACAGCGAGAGTGCCGTCCTTCCAGGTGAAAAGCGTGGGTTGTGAGGCGACGTCATAGTCCCACAAATCATGATGCACAACCTGGAAGCCCCAGACGAATTCACCGGTAGAAGCGCGCAGAGCGACTACGGAATTCGCCCATTTGTTGTCGCCCTTGCGAATTCCGCCAAAATAATCCGGGCTCGCGCTTCCTGTAGGAATGAAAACGAGATTATTTTTCGAATCGACAGAAAGAGTCGACCAGGCATTCCCAGCGCCGGTGTGTGGATTGGTTTCGTTGGCCCAGGGAATTGGATCCCAGGTCCAGCGCACTTTGCCCGTGCGCGCATCAAATGCGCGTACAATCCCGCGTCCGACATCGACCTTCCAGTTGTCCGCGATGGACGAGCCGACGATCACCAGATCGTTTGCAATGGCCGGCGCGGACGTGACTTGATACCCACCGCGCCACTCCGGAGTGGTGGAGGCATCGGCGGAGAGATCGACGGTCCCGCCGGTGCCGAAATCGGGGCAAGGCTTTCCCGTTTCGGCGTCAAGTGCGATCAAACATGCATCGAGGGTTCCGTAAAAAATGCGAAGCGCGCAAAGTTCCACCGGCTTCGCTCTGGGATCGCGCCATGCGGAAACACCCCGTGAAGTCACTTCCGAGTAGTTGCGCGTCAGATCGACGTGCGGATCAAATTCCCATAGCTTTTCGCCAGTGCTGGGATCGAGAGCGAATACCTTGTCGTAAGGTGTCGTGAGGAAGAGTTTGTTCTCAAAAAGAATCGGAGTGGTTTCAAAGGCCGCTTTGCGAATTAATTTCGTTTCTTGCTGCAAGGCACCGGTGTGAAATGCCCACACGGTCTTGAGTTGTGACACATTCTTGCGCGTGATTTGGGAAGCGCTGGAAAAACGCAGCCCGCCTGGATCACCGCCGTAAGCCTCCCAGCGGTCACCAGCGGCGGCTGGTCCTTGTTCCTGTGCGGGTGAGAGTAAGGCGCAGAAGAACAGCAGGAGGAATCCCGCGCAGGCGCGAATTGCGGTGGCGTTCTTTTGCTTAGCACGCATGTAAATTGATATCACCTTCGTCCAGTGCAACAAACGGTGCTTTGCTCAAGGCGCTGCAGGAAGGACCACCGTTCGGCCGGAGGAAGCGGAGCGGCGAGCGGCGTCGAGAATTTCGGTAACGATTACGTTGGTTTCAAGAGAAGAGAGTGCGTCGGGTTTTGCTCCGTCGAGGAGAACAGCGCGGAGGTAGGTGAGCGAGTCGTCATAGGGAGCGGGAATTGGAGCGGCGGTGCGAGTGCCGGGCTGCGATTCGTGCGGGAGGCGGACGCTGATGTCGTTGGCAGCAATCGTGATGATCGAGCCAGTGCGGCCGTAAACTTCCATATCTTTTCGGCTGAAGGGCCAATTCCACGAAGCCTGCAGGATGGCTTGCGCTTTGGCGTAGGTGAGGACGATGGTGGCTTCGTCGTCGACGTGTGGGTAAATGTCAGGCTTGATCTGCTGCGTAACTGCTGTGACGGTAAGTGGGCGCTGGCCGTTCATGAGCCAGGTCATCAGATCGGCGCCGTAGCAGCCGAAATCGAAGAGCGCGCCGGCGCCGTTGAGTTTTGCATCGGTGAGCCATGCTAAGAATTCAGGACCGACGTGGATTTCTTTCGGGCCTTCGTGGCCGTCGTGGACGACGACCTTTCGGATATCGCCGATTGTGCCGGAACGAACGAGATCGTGGGCGGCGTGGTTGCTGCGGTACCAGGAAGTTTCGTAATTGACGAGAACCTGAATTTTTGCGGAGCGAGCGGCGCGGGCGATGGCTTGCGCGTCCTCGTAAGAGACGGACAGCGGTTTTTCCATCATTACGGGAACGGAGTAGCGGGCGCAGAGTTCAACAACTTTGCGGTGATCGTAGGTGGAGGTGTAGACGAGGACAGCTTGCGGGTGCGTGGTGCGAAGAAGTTCATCAAGATCGGCGTGATAGAGAGAAGAGTCGAGGTGAAATTGCGCAGCGTATTGATCGAAGAGAGCGCGGTCGGGTTCGGCGATGGCGACGATTTTGATGTCGGCGCGGTGGAGAGAGTGGGAGAAAAATCCCTGGGCGTGGCCGTGAACGAGGCCGGCAATAGCGACGCGGAGGGGAGGCTTGGTGTCGGCGGCGGAAACTGCCGGAGCGGAAAATAAAGACAGACCGATGACTAGGGCAGCGGAAAGCAGCAAACGTGACATAGGAGCTCCGGAAAAAACAGAAAAGATGATAGCACCTCGTCGGAATTACGGGACTGGTAAGGGGCGCATCGATGCATGAGAGGGAGAACCGCAACTCCTATTGACAGGTGACTTATAGTGAAGTGCAATTCAGCAGCATTGTGATGGGACCTAGAGCGGAAGGGCGGACATGTTTGGGCTGAGCCACCTGTTTTATCCCTGGGGCATCTTGCTGCAGATCATGGCGATTGTGCACTTTGTGAAGCGGCGACCCGAGAACTATTGGTTGTGGATTATCCTGATCGGCGGGCCGATTGGGGCGAGCGCGTATTTGCTGGTGGAGGTCGCACCGGACGCGCGACTATTGGGCGGGGTATTTCAGGGATTTGGGAGGAGGTCGAGAATTCAGACGCTGGAGGTGCAGATTCTGGACAATCCTTCAGCGGGAAATTACGAAGAGCTGGGCGAACTGAACCTGGAAGAGAAGAAGTACGAGAAAGCGCGCGCGGCGTTTACAAAGGCGATTGATGCCTATGGCACGCGGAAGGCGAATGCCTCGCAAAACGATACGTTGCACGCTTTTTATGGTCGCGCGAAAAGCGCGCTGGGTTTGGGCGACTATGCGGGCGCGATTCCTGATCTCGATAGAGTGGCTTGTGCAGACGTGAAATTTGATTATTATCGCGCGGCGGGATTGTTGGGAGACGCTTACGCAAGGACGGGCGAGGTGGAGAAGGCGGCACACTGGTTTGTATTCGCTACGCAGTATTCGACGACCCCGGAAACTTTGTACAACTACGCGTGGTTTTTGAAAGCGCAGGGAAGAATGGAAGAAGCGCGAGAGTGGGTGGAAAAATTGATGGCGAAGAAGCGGACGCTGCCGGGATACATGCAGCGCGTGGAGCGGCCGTGGTTCCGAAAAGGGAAAGCGCTGAAGAAAGAACTTGAGGCAGAGCAGTCAAAAAGTAGAAAGGTATAAAAGTACAAGCACTCAAAATAAATTTCAGAATGAAGTTTGTTGCGGGGAGGATTTGATGACGGAGAAGAAAAATCCGCAAGATACGGCGCGCAGAGAGTTTTTGCAGGGAGCGGGCGCGACGGCGGTTACCGCGATGGGGACTCCGAAATGGATGAATTCGTTCGTTGCGGAGAAGCTGGGAATGACGCGAAGCGCGATTCCAGGTTTGCGAGCGGAAGATGCCGACGCGATCCGCGCCGAGATTGAGAAGAGGCATGACGAGTCCGTGCAGCGGCTGCGGACGTGGATCAAACTGCCATCAATTGCGGCGGAAAACCGCGGGATGCATGAAGGCTGCGAGCTGATGATGCAGATGCTACGCGAGGCCGGATTTGGCGGTGTGTGGAAGATGACGACGGACGGGCAGCCTGGTGTGTTTGCAACGTTGGACGCGGGAGCGCCGAAGACGCTGGGTCTCTATTTTATGTACGACGTGAAGCAGGCCGATCCGGCGGAGTGGAGTTCGCCGCCATTCGAAGCGGCGCTGGTCGAGAAACCGGGGCTGGGCAAAGTGATGATGGGCCGTGGCGCGGTGAATCAAAAGGGACCGGAGGCAGCATTTTTGGCGGCCCTACATGCGATTCGAGGAGCCGGGAAAAAGCCGCCGGTGAATCTGGTTCTTGTTGCGGAAGGTGAAGAAGAAATTGGCTCGCCACATTTTCCGCAGGTGGTGCGCAGACCGCAAGTCTTGGAAGCGCTGAGGAAATGCGTGGGCGTGACGATGCCGTTCGCGGCGCAGGACATGGATGGATCGGTGACAACGTACCTGGGCGCGAAGGGTGTGATCGAGCTGGAATTGGTGTCGAGCGGAGAAAAGTGGGGACGCGGTCCGCGACGCGATGTGCATTCGAGCAATAAAGCGCGGCTGGATAGCCCGGCGTGGCATCTGGTGGAAGCGCTAGCGATGCTTGTGACACCCGACGGAAACGAACCCGCGATCGAAGGATACACCGCGAAGGCCCGGCCGCTGAGCGCGGCAGAGAAGAAGATGATCACGGTCGCGGCAAAACGGCTGGACGAAAATACCGCCAAAAAGGGAATGGGCGTTCAACGTTGGGTCCACGATGTAGGTTGGGAGCAAGCGCTGGAGTTGCTGGTGTCGAAACCGACCGTGAATATCGAAGGGCTGGTTGGAGGGTACACGGGTCCGGGAGGGAAAACGATTTTGCCAGGACGCGCGGTGGCGAAGTTGGATTTGCGTTTGGTGCCGGACATGACAGCGAAGGAATCGCTCGAATTGCTGAAGGCGCATCTTGCAAAAAAGGGGTTCGGCGACATCGAAGTAAACATGACGGGCGGCTACGATCCGACGAGCACCTCCGCGGACGCGAAAATCATGCTCGCAGAAGAGACTGTTTATAAGCGGCACGGGATTGATCCGGTGGTGATGCCGAGGCTGGCGGGATCGTGGCCGGGCTACGTGTTTACGGGCGAGCCGCTGAAGATGGCGGCAAGTCACTTTGGACTCGGACATGGAAATGGCGCGCATGCGCCGGACGAGTATTACGTGATCGAATCGAAGAATCCGAAGGTGCAAGGAATTGACGGTGCCGCGTATTCGCACGTGGAGTACTTGTATGAGATTGCGGCGAGCGCTTGAAGCGCGATATTTCCTAATTTCTCAATCCGCCTGGACGGCGCCGCGCGTAAGGACGCGGGAGTGTCGTCCTGGGAATCGCGACACTTCCTTACGTGGTATGCGAAAGCGCGCGGCTATACTGCGGGCATGAAACGTAAATTGGCAGCCGGCGTCCTGACTTATTTTGTGTTCGCGCTTTGGGCGTGCAGGGCGCAGGAAGCAAACCATATCACTGTCGTGGGAAGAGACGTCGCTGTGTGGAGGCCATCAGGCAGGACTCCAGCGAAGGGACATCCGCTGATTTTGTTTTCGCATGGGTTTGGCGGGTGCAATACACAGAGCGTGTTTTTGATGCAGGCGCTGGCAAACGCGGGTTATCTGGTACTTGCGCCAAATCATCGGGACGCGCGTTGTGGAAGCGCCCGGCACAAGGGCGACGGAATGCACAAACCGGAAGCGCCGTTCCGCGACGCGCAGAAATGGAGCGACGCGACATATCGCGACCGGCGCGACGACATGGAAGCAGTTCTGAACTCCGTATTGGCGGCGAAAGCGTTTGAAGGCATTCCGGTCGATGCGAGCCGCGTGGGAATCGCCGGGCACTCACTGGGCGGATATACCGTGTTAGGTTTGGCTGGCGGCTGGGCCTCGTGGAAAGATCCGCGAATCAAGGCAGCGCTGGCGCTCTCGCCGCACTGTTCACCGTTCGTTGCGAAGGGCGACTTGGGAACGATGGACGTGCCGGTGATGTACCAGGGCGTCAGAAGGGATTTGGGCGAGTCGCCGCTGGTGCGGAAGCCGGGCGGGGCGTACGACAAGACGACTAAGCCAAAATTTTATGTGGAGTTCGAAGGCGCGGGGCATTTCGCCTGGACGAATTTAAATCGAAGGTATCAGACGTCTATCGACGCATACGGAGTGGCGTTTTTTGACGCCTATCTGAAGGGCGAAACGGAGCGCCTGTCGCAATTGATGGGTAGCGGTCGGCCGAATGATGTGAGCGATTTGCGGGCGGCCCGATAGCAAGGTGTAATTTGACACGAAATTCGCGAAGCCCCACGCTCGCCGATCGGATCGGGGGTAAGCGCTAATTCGAGGGTGCGGCACGCAGACGGCCAACGATGTTGGTAGCTCCCATCAAAACCTAAGGGCATTCCAAGAAATAGCCGGCGCAAATGTGGGATCACCAGGATTTTTGTTTGCGAAGGTCGGTGATGTGCGCAATGTGATGGCGGCAGTGCCAGGCATATTGAAAGAGTAGCCAGTCCACAGTGAGCGGCCCGTGATCGGGATGGACGAGCACGCGGCCGAATTGATCGGCAGTGAGAGAACGCCAGAGCCGAACCCACCGATCATGAAGTGAATCGAGAAGCGCGAAGGACACATCGACGGGACCCGCCTTTGCGTCCGGCAATTGCGCCCAGAGATTTTCGTCATACGGTTTGACGGTTGGTTGCTCCTCGGTGAGCGCGAGACGAAGACGGATGTACGCATTGAGATGGCTGTCCGGGAGATGGTGAATGACCTGGCGAACGGTCCACCCACCTTCGCGATAAGGCGTGTCCAGCTGCGTGGGCGAGAGGCCACTCGCGGCGGCGCGAAGCTTGGAAGGAGTTTCGGCAATAATTTCGATCGCTTGCTGACGTAGTGCAGGAGTGACGTCGAGCGGTGGCTGAAACTTTCCGATCGGGTAGCGCGGATCCATCGGGTACAAGTCTCCTGGAGAGAAATTAGGCGTACACGAACACATCGTCGGTCTATTTAGACGACAGGAGACGGCATTCGGTGACATCGACTGGAACGAATTTCGACGAACGGCAAAATGGTCTCCAAAATGGACGGTTCCGCGTAGTTTCGCGCCGTAAAGCCTCAAGGATGGGCGATGGTACAATGCCGAGTCGCGCTTGTAGCTGATGAGCCGCTCGAGGAATCTAATGTGGGGAGAACTTTGAGAATGGAGAACGTAGTAATTATCGGGAGCGGATGCGCAGGTCTGACGGCGGCAATCTATGCGGCGCGCGCGAATCTGAAGCCAGTGGTGCTGGAAGGGCATGAGCCGGGCGGACAACTTTCGTTAACGACGCACGTGGAGAATTTTCCTGGTTTCCCGGATGGGATCCTAGGACCGGAGCTGATCGAGAACATGAAACGGCAAGCTGCGCGATTTGGCGCAGAGTTCAGGGCCGGTGCGGTGACGGAAGTGGATCTGAGGGAGCGTCCGTTTCGCGTCACCGTGGCCGATGAAACATTGGAAACGAAGACGGTGATCGTCGCGGCGGGCGCTTCCGCGCGACTGCTTGGATTGAAAGGCGAAAAAGAATTGATTGGGCGTGGAGTTTCTACCTGCGCCACCTGCGACGGATATTTCTTCCGCGGAAAACCAATTGCCGTGGTTGGGGGCGGCGATTCCGCGATGGAGGAAGCGAACTTTCTCTCGCGGTATGCGAGCAAAGTGTACCTGATTCACCGGCGAAACGAGTTCCGGGCTTCAAAGATTATGATTGACCGCGCGCGGTTAAATGAAAAGGTGGAATTCGTGACGCCGTATGTAATCGAAGAAATTTCTTCGCCGCAAGGGCTTGTCAGCAGCGTGAAGCTACGCAATCCGGAAAGCGGCGTGGCCCGCGAGATCGAAGTGGATGGAGTGTTTGTGGCCATCGGACATGATCCGAACAGCACAGTGTTCAAGGGCAAACTGGACATGGACGCGAACGGGTATTTGGTTGCGAAGCATGGAAGCATCACGAATATTCCTGGCGTGTTCATCGCGGGGGATGTGCAGGACCACCGCTACCGGCAAGCGGTTACGGCCGCCGGATCAGGTTGCATGGCGGCGATCGACGCGGAAAAGTTCCTCGAAGAGCACAAACACGCGTAGGAAACTCGCAAGGCCGTTGAGGGGCGGGCATAATAAGTAAGGCCATGGTCCGCTCGACGCTCCTGAAATTATCCGAAAGCAAATCATTTGCCCGCTGGGTTACGTCAAATAAGACGACTCGGAGAATGTCGCATCGCTTCGTGGCGGGGGAAGCGCTGGAAGAAGCGATTTCCGCGGCGCGAGTGTGTAACGAGCAGGGAATGCTGGTCAGCCTGGATTACCTGGGCGAAAATGTTGCAACGACAGCAGACGCGCAGCGCGCGCGTGACGCCTACCTCCAAGTATTTGATCGAATCGCCGCCGAAAAATTGCACGCGAACGTGTCCTGCAAGCTCACACAGTTAGGTTTGGACATGAGCGCGGAGTTTTGCGAAGGCCTGTTGCTCTCAATTGTGGAGAGGGCAGCGGCGTATAACAATTTCCTGCGTGTGGATATGGAAGGATCGCTCTATACCGCGCGCACGATTGATGTGGCGAAACGCGTGCGATCAAAGAATCCTGCAATCGGGACCGTGATTCAGGCATACCTCTATCGCAGCGAACAGGACGTGCAGGACCTGCTGGCATACGGATGCCGGATACGGTTGTGCAAGGGAGCGTACAAAGAGCCACCGAAAGTCGCGTTCCCGAAGAAGCAGGACGTTGACGCAAATTACGTCAAGTTGATCAGGATGTTGCTGCCCAGCGGGATCTATCACGGGATCGCGACGCACGATCCGAAAATGATTGCGGCAACGATTCGCTGCGCGTCAGAAAAGAAAATCTCGAAAAGCGATTTCGAATTCCAAATGCTGTATGGAGTGCGCACTGATTTGCAGCGGCAACTAGTGCATGACGGATATCGCCTGCGTATTTATATCCCGTATGGACAGGACTGGTTTCCGTATTTCATGAGGCGGTTGGCTGAACGGCCGGCGAATCTGGCGTTCTTCGTGCGGAATTTCTTCCGATAGTTGCTCTAGAAGGGAAAAACCGAATTTCGAAAACCGACATCGAAAAGAGCACATCGAGCCGATGTGTTGCCGAATCTTGAAAATTCTAGCGGGGAAGCACCATGCCCGGCGGGGTGGGCGGCAGTGTGCTTAGGAATTCGGGGCTGGCGTTCGCAAAATAGCCATAATTTTGATCAATGTATGTTGGGCGAAGCAACGCGCCGAACATAATAAGGCATGTGAGACCTGCAACGAGCGCCAGAAGACCGGCAGCGATTCCGTAGCCCATGTAGCTCTCGGGCAAGTAGTTTCCGGCAATAATCATTTCCGGGATGCAACCGAGCAAAAGAATGGCCGCCGCAAGCCGCAGAGATTTGTATTTTTCCAGATGCCGGGCGCAGAGAGGAAGCTGCAGATTCATGCGCTTGCTGATTGAGAGAGCAAGGATGAGGTAAATGAGCAGCGCGATCAGAACAAAAATGTAAAGCCACTGCGGATGCCAACTGAACTTTTTGGGAAAGAAGTCCGGTTCAGCAGGGCGCCCGCATTTGATGCAGCACGACGGGAGAATTGCGTCGCGGCTGGCGATGAGAAGCTTTCCGGAACTCCAGGCACCTTGCGGCGTAAGTGTATTGAAAGAGCTCATTGATTTGCCGGCGCTCAGCTGAAGCGACCAGACGAAGGCTAATCGTAGCTTGTAGCACAGTTTCTCAGAGTGCGTAAACGAGAGTCGGCGCAGCGTGTCGAAGATTTGCAAAGGGAGTGTTGCAGTGAACCAGATCAGAGCGACTCGCCTGGCTTCAGCGCGTGCAGGGTGAGGCCGGAAACATCTTTTGTTTCACGGCTGAGGGCTTCTGGAGTGCCAGTGAGCGCGGGAAACGTCGCGTAATGCATGGGAATGACGTGTTTGACTCCCAGAAGCCGAATTGCATACGCGGCTTCGCGCGGTCCCATGGTGTAAAGATCGCCAATCGGAAGCATCGCGATCAGCGGCTGATAGAGTTCGCCGATGAGCTTCATGTCCCCGAACAGGGCCGTGTCGCCGGCGTGATAAATTGTCATGCCACCGGGTAAAGTGACGATGTAGCCGGCTGGTTCGCCACCGTACACGACTTTGCCATCATCCTCGATGGAGTTCGAATGCATCGCGTGAGTCATGTTGACGTGAAAATCGCCAACCTGCTGCCAGCCGCCCTTGTTCATGGGACAGACTTGTTCCTTGAAACCTTTGCTTCCAAGCCAGAGACCGGTCTCGAAACTTGCCACGAGCTTCGGACGGAATTTTTTGGCAAGCGCGACGAGATCGCCCAAATGGTCAGAGTGAGCGTGAGTGAGAAAAATCGCGTCGAGACGATCGAGCTTTTTCAGTGACTCGGGACAGCGAGGATTGGTCATGACCCACGGATCGATGAGAGCGACCTGGCCTGAGGGCGTGGTGACGGAAAAAGTGCTGTGACCGAAATAGGTAATGCGATTGCCTTTGAGATCGAACATGAGCCCTCTCGAAATAAATAAGGTACAGAAACAGGCTAAACAAGAAGCGCCGTCTGAAACAATACCGTTAAGCGCCTGGAAAATATGGCGCAGCGCATTTTGGCGCAAGAGTTGAGAAACGGTAGGCTGACGGGTACACTTACAAAGTGAGCTTTCGGACCGTCCGTAAGCGCAAACAGATTATGCCGCGGCGTTATGCGAGCCGATGGAAAGTGGAATTGAGCAAAGGAGAAGCTGAATGGCTTATGTGATTGCCGAGCCGTGTATCGGCACGAAGGACACCGCCTGCGTGGACGTGTGCCCGGTGGACTGTATCCACCCACGTAAAGATGAACCAGAGCACGAGGGCGTGACGCAGCTTTATATCAATCCCACGGAGTGCATCGACTGCGGAGCATGCGTGCCGGTGTGTCCAGTGACGGCGATTTTTGCTCTGGAGGATTTGCCGGAGAAGTGGCAGGCATTTACGGCGACGAACTCGGAGTGGTACGCGAAAAAGTAAGTGAAGAAATAGAGGATCAAAGGTATTAAAACGGCACGCCAGGGCGTGCCGTTTTTGCTGTGTGCTGAGCCTTTGTGGGAGGTTGGAGACAAAGGTCGCCAACCCTGTCCATGATGCTGACATCTATGCGAGGGCAGCGATTCGGTGCGCGCCGTGTTCACGGTACTTTGAGACGGTCGCTGCCGACAGAAAGTGATCTCGTGAAAAGAACCAGTCTAATCATCGCGTGCGTCGCTTTTCTTGCGTGTGTTTTTGGCGGCGACACGTTCGCGCAACAACCGGCGACCGCCGCAAAGAGCGCTGCCGCGACGCACCCTGCGCCGCTCGAAGGAGACTGGAGCGGCGTGTTGCAGGTCGGAGAAACGCAATTGCACCTGGTGTTGCATTTGTCAAAGGATGCGCATGGCCAATGGCACGCGGCGGTGGACAGCCTGGACCAGGCGGTCTACGGAATGGAAGCTTCGAAGGTGACGCGAAGCGAAGACACGTTGCGGTTCGAGTTGACCTCCGTGGGCGCGCAATTTCAAGGAAAAATTCTGCCCGACCACAAAATGATCCGGGGCCTCTGGGAGCAGGGCGGCACTGGATTGCCGTTGCGCTTCGAACGGCGCGCGGCGGGCGCGGAAGCGCGGTCGACAGCGAGATCAGTTTCTAAAGTTGAAGGGACGTGGCAGGGAGCTATCGAGACCGGCAACATGAGAATGCGCCTGCAACTTCATCTCTCGCATGATGAGAAGGGGCAACTGACTGCCGCGGTGGATAGCCTGGATCAGGGAATCCAGGGAATTCCTGCATCGCACGTGACCGAGCAGGCGGGTCAGGTGAAATTTGAACTTCCGGCGTTCGGCGCGGAATACAACGGAGCACTGAACGCCACTAAAAACGAAATCGCAGGACACTGGAGCCAGAACGGAAATCTCGAAACGCTGGATTTCCGGCGCTCAGACAAAATCCTGGAATTGCGGCGCCCGCAAAATCCTGCGAAGCCATATCCGTACAAGGAAGAAGAAGTTTCGTTTGCGTCGGACGATGGAAAAGTAATGCTCGCCGCGACGCTGACACTGCCGCAAGGTGCGGGACCGTTTCCTGCGGCTCTCCTGGTCGGCGGGTCGGGACCGAACGATCGCGACGAAACCATCGCAGGACACAAGCCTTTTCTGGTGCTTGCGGATTTTTTGACGAAACGCGGCATCGCGGTTTTGCGGTATGACAAGCGCGGTATCGCCAAATCGACGGGAAACTACGCCGATGCGACGATGGAAAATTTCACACAAGACGTGCAGGCGGCGCTCGGTTATCTGAAATCGCGCAAAGAAGTGGATGCAAAACGACTGGGCATCGTTGGCCACAGCGAAGGGGGAATTCTCGGTTCGCTCGAGGCGACCCGTTCCAATGATCTCAATTGGATGGTGTTGCTCGCCACACCCGCGACTACGGGAGAGAAGACGCTGCTGCGACAATCAGAGCTGATCGCGCGCGCAGGCGGCCTTGCTGAGGAGCAAATTACCCGCAGTCTGGAATTTGACCGTAAGGCGTACGCAGCCGTGCGCGAAGAGAAAGACGCTGCGGCATTAGAGCGCAAACTCAGAAAACTGGTCGAACAGAGCGGGCTGGGAGCCGCAATGCCGCCGGCTGCGCTGCAAGCACAGATCCGGATGATGAGTTCGCCGTGGTTCCGAGAGTTCCTAGATTACGATCCGGCGCCCACACTCGAAAAACTGAAGTGTCCAGTGTTGGCGCTCAGCGGCGACCGCGACCTGCAAGTAGATTCAACCGAAAACGTACCGTTACTCCGAAAAGCTTATGAGTCGAGCGGCAACAAAGATTTTACGGTAGTGGAAATCGAGGGTGTGAATCACCTGTTTCAGAAGGCGCAATCCGGTTCGCCTGCGTTATACGGAGCAATCGAGGAGACGATCGCGGCAGAAGTATTGACGGCGGTCGGAAACTGGGTGAGCGGGCACACGACGCAGTAAATCGTTGCGAACTGGTAGCACCCGCCGCGTCCACGGCTTGCAACGACAACGCTCACGGTATGATTAAGGACGGAGTCCAAAAACGTCCCCGTGCCGGAAAAATTTCATTTCTCTTTTTTGCTTCACGCGCACCAGCCCGTCGGAAATTTTGAAGATGTTTTCGAGCGCTGCTACCAGCGCGCATATCTTCCGTTCCTCCAACAGCTGGAAAAACACCCCGGTATTCGAGCCGCACTGCACTATTCGGGACCGCTGCTTTCGTGGATCGAAATAAGTCACCCTGAATATTTTGAATTGTTGCGCTTACTGGTGAAGCAAAAGCAGGCAGAAATGGTGGGCGGAGGATTTTATGAGCCAATCCTGGCGGTGATTCCGTCCGAAGACCAGCGCGAACAGATCGAACGGTTTTCGGCGTACCTCGAGCAACATTTCGGCGAGAGGCCATCCGGTGCGTGGCTCGCAGAACGCGTCTGGGAGCCGCAGATGCCGTCGATATTGGCCGCGTCGCACGTGAATTACACGCTGGTGGACGACTTTCATTTTCTTGCGGCGGGATTCGAGGCGTCCGAACTCTTCGGATCGTATCAAGCGGAAGACCGCGGCAAAGCCGTTCGGCTGTTTGCGGGACAAAAAGCGCTGCGGTACCTGGTGCCGTTCGGCAAAGTCGAGGACGTGATTCAATACCTGCGCGAAGCGGCAGCCATGCATCCCTACGGCGTGGCTGTCTTTGGCGATGACATGGAAAAATTCGGCGTATGGCCCGGCACGTTTGAGCATTGCTATCAAAATCATTGGCTCGAAGAATTTCTGACGGCACTCGAAAGAAATTCGGATTGGCTGAGTGTTACACCCCCGGGAGAGTATGCGAAGACTCATTCGCCGCTGGGCCGCGCCGACCTGCCAACGGCGTCGTACCCGGAAATGGCGGAGTGGGCGCTACCAACCGGCATGCGACAAAGATTTCGGGCCGTGCAGGAAGAGTTCACGAGCCGCCCCGAAGTTGCGTCGTTCTTGCATGGAGGTTCGTGGCGAGGATTTTTTCGCAAATATCCTGAAGCGAATCTGCTCCATAAGAAAATGCTTCGCGCTGGCACGCGGCTTGCGGCGGTTCCGCAACGGCGCACGGAAACCAAGCCCGCGCAGGAAATCGCGGAGGCACGCGACTTGCTTCTCCGCGCGCAATGCAACGACGCGTATTGGCACGGAGTGTTCGGTGGTCTTTACGCGCCGCACCTACGCACGGAGATTTGGCGCAGCTTGATCCGCGCGGAAGCCGCGGCGGACAGACTTACGCCCGGTGGGCAAATCGGACGTGTGGAATTGCTCGATTACGACACCGACGGAAAAAACGAACTACTGTTTACTGGACCGGAATACCAGGCGCTACTCAAGCCCTCGGATGGTGGAACCCTTGCGGCGCTGGATTTTCGTTTGACGGCGGCAACGCTCGTAAACTCCATGCAGCGGCGGCCAGAGGCGTACCACGCGCGATTGCGCAACGCATCACAAAGCGCGACGGGCGTCGTTATTTCGATTCACGAGCAGACCCGGGTAAAGGAGCCGAACCTCGAACGGTTTTTGAGATATGACCGTTGGGCGCGCCATGCGTTTCGGATTCTTGTATTCGATCCGAAGCGAACGCAGCAGGACTATGAGTGTTTGCAATTGAACGAAGACGCGAGTTTTGCAGGTGGCGAATTTTCCGTACGTGCTTCTGCGCCGCATCAGGCGGAGTTACATCGCCAGACAGTGATCGGCGCGAATCAGGCCGGAGAAGGAGCGGTTTCTGTTGATGTTACGAAACGGTTTTCGTTTGGGCCCGCGCCGAATGGTTGCGAAGTTTCGTGTGAAGTGGGGCTCAAGCTCAAGCAGCCCGTGGACCGTGCAGTGATGGTCGGTATCGAAACTGTCGTTAACCTGCTTGCGCCAATGCAGAGCGATCGATTCTTCGAGACTGCTTCCGGTCCGCAGAGTTTACGGTTCAGCGGAGAATTGCCCGGTCCGATTCTGCATATGGAGGACGGCTGGCAGAGAGTCCGGATCACGCTGCACGCTCCTGGCACGGACAATTTCTGGATTGCGCCAATCGAGACCGTTTCGGAATCCGAAGAAGGTTTTGAGCGCGTGTATCAGGGTTCACAGATCCTGGCGCGGTGGCGGCTGAGTACTCAAAAAGTGCTGTCGGCGCGCATTGTCTGGCGAATCGAGGCGATATAACCGCTCACTCAACGATCCAAAGATTCTGAGCAAACGGCCATGCGTCGTCCACCCACTGCGCGATCTGGCGAAATCCTGCGCGCCCCGCCATTTCAGCGGGTTCCTCCGGCCGGTATTTGTGCGAACTTTCCGTCCAGATTGTTTCGCCTTCTTCCAATCGAACGAGTAAGCCCGAGACCGGAATGTTCACGCGTTGACGGCGAAGCGATTGCAAATGCATTTCAATCCGCCGCTCCTCCGAATTCCACAATGCAAGATGCCGGAAGTCGCGAAGACGAAAATCCGCGCCGAGTTCGCGATTGATGCGTGCAAGCAGATTCAGGTTGAATGCGGCTGTCACGCCAACCGGGTCGTCGTAGGCCAGCAGCTGCATGCTGACGTCTTTTTCGAAGTCGGTGCCAAGCAGCAGTGAGTCACCAGGCTCCAGAACCGCGCGCACCTGGCGGAGAAAATCGTCCGCGGCCGGCCGGTCGAAATTTCCAATGGTGCTGCCCAAGAAAAGCACGTAGAGGTGTTCGCCAGGCTCGCGCCGAGCCGCAACTGCACGAAGCCCTTCCAGGTAGGGTTTTTCGTAGCCAACCATACTCACACAATCGAGCTGGCCGAGCTCTTTTTCGCACGCGGCCAGGGCGGCTGGGGAAATTTCGATCGGATAATAAAAAGTACATTGCCGTTTTGCCAGCGCTTCAAGGATATAGCGGGTTTTTTTTCCACTTCCGCTGCCCAGCTCGGCTACGTGCGTTGGCAGAGGCATTCGCGAAATGATTTCTTCGGCGTGCCTCTGCAAAAGCCGGGTATCGGCCCGCGTCAGCCCGTATTCCGGCAGCAGGCAGATTGCCTCGAAGAGTTCTGAACCAACTTCGTCGTAGAGATATTTGCTGGGAAGCTCCCGCTGCCCCGGTCTGGTCAGGCCTGCGCGAACATCGGCCGCGAACTCCGAAGACACCACCTGTTGCATGCTCGGACTAGACATTTATCCTCCGTGGCTGGGGGATTTACTCTTCGACGCAACGGAACGTCGCGTAGACATACGGATAGTGCGGCTGGAACCAGTTGCGGAAGGAGCGCCGAAGCATGCAAGCGGCGGTGCGCGGCGAACCTCCCTTCATGACGTAGTGTTTTCCATCAAAAAAATTCGCGGAGTAGCCGGGATAGAACGGCATCGGCGCAAAGCCTGGCAGCGGTGCAAATACCGTCCGCGTCCACTCCCAGCCGTTCCCAATAAGATCATGAATCCCGAATGCACTCACACCGTCGGGGTAAGCTCCGCACGGTGAAGGGGCAAAATGCGCAAAATCAAAATTGCCGAATTGCGGTGCTGGTGGCTGGTCACCCCACGGATAGCTGCGTTGCTCGTCCGAATCGGGGACGCCATACGCTGCGCGATGGAATTGTTCTTCGCTCGGCAGCTTTCGATCAAGCCATTTTGCATACGCGGACGCTTCCGCGTGGCTTACATAGACTGGCAGCTCCATCGGCAGGGGCCGCTCCGCAAACATGCCCCTATAGTTCCAAATATTCCCGCGGCGATGCCAAAAGGCTGGGTGTTGGACGCCGTTCTGTTCTCGCCACGTCCAACCTTCGCTCGTCCAGAGCGAACGGTCACGATATCCGCCGTTCTGCACGAAATGCATAAACTGCCGATTCGATACGTTGTGATTCTCGATGCTGAATGCCGGAACACGCACGGTCAAGGCGCAGCGCTCGTTGTCCCATCCGAATCGGCTATCGTCTGCGGGCCGCCCTAGCGTCGCGGGCCCCTCGGGAATTTCCACCAAACGATGTTGAATTCGCGATGTGCTCCAATGATCCTGCGTCTGAACCGGCTTCTTTCTGTCTACCGGCAATCGATGAAACATGTAAGCCAAAGTTTCTGCATGCATTAGACGGTGCTCGATCGCCGTGTCGAGCATGGTCAAAAGCTGCGGATGGCCCTCGCTCGGATGCTCAAGCGCTCGGTCAATTGCTGAGTCCAACTCCGTACGCAAGTGCTGCTTATATTCGTCGATTTCGGCGCGCGAAGGCCAATCACGCGGCTGATCGGTTGGCAGACCGCCGCCCACGGGATCAATTCCAAATGCGAAAAGTTGGTCGAAGGTTGAGTGAAAGCGGCGCAGGCCAAAGGCGCGTTGCCCTAACAGGTTCCAGTCAAAGGCTTCGACGTGGCCGAGATAAAAGATGACCCGATGGCGTTCCGCGATAGGTCGCTCGTAAAATGCGTCGTCTCGCAGAATTTGAAAAAGTTCGTCGGTAGTGGTGCGTGCGCGAATAAGCCGGAGGTGATGATCATGACGGGTGCGGACTGCGGTTGCGAGAGCTCCCATGATTGTCGCTTCCTTTTGATGCGGCTACCCATCGAAGGATGCACCAAAACTTCGGCGCAGGGAGGTTGGGTACGCTAGGATGTTGACGCCGGGTGGAGAAGGTGTCAATCGAAACGATTGCAATGGCCTAACATGACCAACGCTATCATTGAATTTCGTGACGTGGAATACCAAATTCGTACTACGGATCCGCGACCGGTTCTCTCCGGTGTTTCGCTAAAAATTCATCAGGGGGAAACAATTGCGTTGCTGGGTCGCAGCGGCAGCGGAAAGACCACCATGTTGAAGCTGATCAACCGCCTGCGGAGCTGCACGTCCGGCGACTTGCTCGTCGAGGGCCAGCGCGTCCAGGACTGGAATCCGATCCATCTCCGTCGACGCATCGGATATGTGATTCAAGAAGTCGGATTGTTCCCTCATCTGACGATTCAAGAAAATGTAACGTTGGTTCCCGGATTAGAGAACTGGCCCGCTGAACGCATCGCATCGCGGTACGTAGAGGTAATGCAGTTGGTGGGGCTCAATGCAACCGAGTATGCGAATAGATATCCACGCGAGCTCTCCGGCGGGCAACGGCAACGGATTGGGGTTGCGCGTGCGCTTGCTGCCGATCCCGCGATACTCTTGATGGATGAGCCTTTTGGCGCGCTGGATCCGGTAACGCGTGCGGAGCTGCAGCAGGAATTCCTGGCGCTCGTGCGCAAGGTATCAAAAACCATCGTCCTTGTGACACATGATGTTCGCGAGGCGCTGCTCCTGGGAACTCGTGTCGTGCTTCTGGATGCTGGCCGCATTATTGCCGAAGCTGGCCCTCGCGAATTTCTAAACCTTGATCAACCCGTGGCACGGGAATTCGTCGCGGCTTCCGAACTGGTCCCGGGAGCTGCGACATGAATGTCTGGCAATTTATTTCTAGCCATCACAGCGAGATTCTTGCCGCTACACGCGAGCATCTGATTCTGGTACTGATTTCCATGGCTCTTGCGGCGGCGATCAGTGTCCCGCTCGGAATGGCGCTCGTCTCTCGGCCTCGCTTGCGATCTGCGGCATTGGCTGTTGCCAGCGTCTTCCAAACCATTCCCAGCCTCGCGCTTTTTGGATTCCTGATTCCGTTGCCATTTCTTGGCGGCATCGGGACGCGAACCGCGATTGTGGCGTTGGTGTTGTATGCGCTGCTTCCGATCCTGCGCAACACGTACGTAGGGCTGACAAGTATCGACCCCGCGATTCTGGAGGCAGCCGAAGCAATGGGCATGACCGAAGACCAGATCTTGTTTCGAGTGCGGCTTCCGCTTGCAACTAGTTTTATACTCGCCGGCATTCGCACGGCAACGGTTATCACGATCGGGGTCGCAACGATTGCTGCAGCGATTGGAGCAGGCGGCCTGGGTACTTTTATCTTTCGCGGAGTCGCGATGGTCAGCGACGCAGTCATTCTGGCGGGCGCAATTCCAGCGGCCATGCTTGCGCTCCTGGCTGACTTTTTACTTGGCCTGCTCGAGCGCCGATTGCGCGTGGCTTGAGATGAAGAGCCTGGTTTGCATTCTTCTGCTCGCGGTCACATTCATCCCTGGCGCATGTCGTGCCCCATCTCGGCCACAGCTTGTCGTCAGCTCGAAATTCTTCACCGAGCAAGTCGTCCTCGCAGAATTGCTTGCGCAACACATCGAAGCGCGCACAGGCATTGCAGTACGGCGCAAGTCAAACCTCGGCGGCACATTGCTTGTACAAAAGGCGATGCTCAGCGGCGACGTTGATCTCTACGTCGAATATACAGGTACTGCGCTGACAGCCGTGCTGAGCGAAAAGCCAGAAGGAGATTCAGCAATCGTGTACCAGCGGGTTAAAGAGGAATACGCGCGGCGGTTCGCTTTGGAAGTCACCGAGCCTTTGGGATTCGCGAATTCTTTTGCGATGGTCGTGCGTGGCGAAGACGCTCGCAAGGAGCATCTCACCAGGATTTCCGATATCGCCCCTCTCGCGCCACGCTGGCGCGCCGGAGTGGGTTATGAATTTCTCGAGCGGCCCGACGGCTATCGAGGGTGGACAGAGCGATACGGCCTGAAGTTCGGCAAAGATCCCAGCGTCCTCGATCTTGGTTTGTTGTACCGCGCGCTCGCGGAAAAGAAGGTCGATATCGTCGCCGGCAACTCCACCGACGGCCTGATCGACGCGCTAGGGCTTGTTCCGCTTGAAGACGACCGCCACTACTTTCCGCCCTACGATGCTGTGCCGATTGTGCGCCGCGCTGCACTCGAAAAGTTTCCTCAACTGCGCGCCGCTCTTGCAGACCTGGGTGGGAAAATTTCAGAGGAGGAGATGCGCCGGCTAAATCGTCTGGTGGATGCGGATCAGCGCGATGTTGCGGTAGTCGTCCGCGAATTCAGGGCTACAAAAGGATTGTAGTCCTGCGCCAAACGAATGAGCGACGGCCCAGGCATTGACGCAGTCGTCTAACGCACCGGGTCAATGAAGGCCTGCAACAGGTCTGCGCGCTCCTTGTGGTCGGTAGCCAACACGCGCAGCAAGTCGCTTACAGAAACCATGCCGCGAAAATTGTTCCGCCCATCCATCACAAGAAGATGGTAGATACCGTGTGTATCCATCAGCGCGAGGCAATCCTCGAGCGTCATCTCAAGACTGACACTGATTAAGTTGCGCGACATGACGTCGCCGACTTTCATCCACGCGGGACACTTATTTTCAGCGGCCACCTTATCGGAGATGTCGCTTTGCGATACCACTCCAATCAACCGCCCGGCGGAGTCCAACACACCGACTGAACGAACTTGCCGCTCGCGCAGGTATTGGGCTGCCTGATGAACCGAAGTTTCCTCCGAGATGGAAAACACTTCTCTGCGGGACCCGATGAGCTCTGAAACTTTCATTGGACCCTCCGCGGGCGGGACTTGGCGGGACTGGCCCGATAGTAGGCCTGTCCCTCGCGGATTGCAACGGCTACGCGGTCCGGGCCCCGGCCAGAAGATGCTTACTCACTTCTTTCCGCCCGCCGCCGCATGAAAACGCAGCGGCACATCCGAACCCGCAACGTAAATCAGCAACTTCCCGTCCTTCACCTCAAATCTCTCGGTGCTTTCTAACGCTTTCAGATAAGCCGTTTCCTGATTCGAGGCGCCCGGATCGCACATCATCTTTGTTCCTGCCGGCGGGCCGAGCTTGATTTTGTCGCCATTCACTTCCGCCGGCCCCATGAACCGGTTACACGACCCGTTGCCCGAAACTCTTCCCGCCTCCAAGAATGCAAGCGACGCTTTTGAATGCTCGATTACCGGTTTTCCGCCAATCTCTTCCAATGTCCATTGTGTTCCCGTGAGATTCAGAGATTGCTGCTTGGATGCCGATTCCGCCGGCTTTTTCCCAGCTTCGCAACCCACTAGCAAAAAATACACCGCGAAAAACGCGCCGATTTTCTTCATTCGATTCATCGGTTCCCCCATTTGCATCCCCGATGCGCCGTCGCCTATCCTCAGCCACTCCCTCTTTTGGATGCAAGACAAGATCGTTCCAGAGAACTCTTTCATGCCGGCCTCGTTAGAGATGATGTCATAACGAGGCCGGCCTCGCGACGGCCCGAGTAGACTGTTGCGGTGATCACCCTAACTGTCATTTAGGGCCTGCGGCCCGCGAAATCTCATGAAAATTGGCCAGAGTTAAGATATCCACGGCTCGGAGCGGTG